>OFTY01000255.1_pt1 | contig 51619 bp, 43 predicted proteins | sample 1775061 | NCBI WGS metagenome assembly OFTY01 (sample SAMN08195773, study PRJEB24354) | sludge metagenome | isolation source: sludge from phenol fed wastewater aerobic bioreactor B | place: India: Nagpur | collected 2016-09-16 | reverse complement strand
GGTTGCCATCTGCCTGCTCCGACGCCGCGCTCCATGCGGCTCGGGCAGGCATTCTACTATTTACGGATAAGCTCTTAGCTCGCGCGTCCAGGCGGCGGTGTTCGCAGCCAATGCCGGCCTGACCTGATTTGATCTGGCGCAAGCAAGCGCCAATCAGACTGTCGAATAGCTCCTTTGGATGATGCGCCCAGACGGGTGCATCGTTCTTCTGCCGCCGCGGCACGTGCGATCGGTGGATGTTCAGATCAGTCCCTGAAGCGGACAGTCATGCCATGTCTTTCGGAGAGAGAACATGGCTTCTGAGCTGAGAAACGAGAGAAAGGCCTGGTCGGTCCTGATCGTCAGCACACTGGCGTTCACGGTGTGTTTCATGGTTTGGATGATGTTCGGTGTGATCGGCATTCCGATCAAGAAGATGCTGAACCTCAACGCCACCGAGTTCGGCCTGCTGACCGCGACACCCGTCCTCACGGGCTCATTGGTGCGGGTGCCGCTGGGCATCTGGACCGACCGGTACGGAGGGCGCATCGTCATGGCCATCCTGATGGCCATCACGGTGCCAGCCATCTGGCTGATGAGGTACGCCACCGAGTACTGGCATTTTCTGCTGATCGGGCTGTTCGTCGGCCTCGCCGGCGGCTCCTTCTCAGTGGGCACACCTTATGTGGCCCGCTGGTTTCCCAAGAACCGTCAGGGCATGGCCATGGGCGTGTATGGAGCGGGCAACTCGGGCGCGGCGGTCAACAAGTTCGTGGCCCCGGTGTTGGTGGTGGCCTTCGGCTGGACCATGGTGCCGCAGGTGTACGCCGCCATCATGCTCGGCACCCTGGTGTTGTTCTGGCTGTTCAGCCACAGCGACCCTTCGCACCTCGTGCCCAGCAACGTCACCTTTACCGACCAGCTCAAGGCGCTGAAGGACCCGAAGGTGCTGAAGTACTGCCAGTACTACAGCATCGTGTTCGGTGGTTACGTGGCGCTTTCCCTGTGGATGGTGCAGTACTACGTGGGTGAGTACGGGCTGGACATTCGCGTGGCCGCCTTGCTGGCTGCGTGCTTTTCGCTTCCTGGCGGTGTCCTGCGCGCCATTGGGGGCGTGCTTTCCGACAAGTTCGGTGCGCACAAGGTCACATGGTGGGTGATGTGGGTCAGCTGGATTTGCCTGTTCCTCCTGTCGTACCCGCAGACCGACTTCACCATCGCCACCGTCGACGGCCCCAAGACCTTTCACATCGGCCTCAACGTCTACGCCTTCACAGCCTTGATGGCCGTGCTTGGCGTGTCATGGGCCTTCGGCAAAGCCAGTGTCTTCAAGTACATCAGCGACGACTATCCGACCAACATCGGCGCGATCAGCGGCATCGTCGGCCTGGCGGGCGGTATGGGCGGCTTCATTCTGCCCATCCTGTTCGGCGCGTTGATGGACATCACCGGCATCCGCTCCAGCGCTTTCATGCTGATGTACGGGGTGGTGTGGGTGTCCCTGATCTGGATGTACTGGACCGAAGTGCGCCGCACCGAGGTGATGGGGCCGAACGCGCCGGCCTCCCCGCTGGCCTCGGCCACGCGCTGAAGCCGTCTTTCCCTGCTCAACCCACCGGATGTCCATCATGGCAAATCCTTCCTCGGCCATCGTTTCCAACGGCGCCTGGCTGCAACGCTGGGAACCCGAAAACGCCAGCTTCTGGCAATCAGGCGCTTCGGCGCTCGCGTGGCGCACCCTGACCATCACCACCCTGAACCTGACCATGGCTTTCATCGTCTGGTTCCTTGTCTCGGCCCTGGTGGTGCGCTTGCCGCAGATTGGCTTCAAGTTCACGCCGAGCGAGTTGTTCTGGCTCGCCGCCATGCCCGGTCTGGCCGGCGGCACGCTGCGCCTGGTTCACATGTTCCTCACACCGATGTATGGCACGCGCCGGGTGGTGAGTCTGTCCACCCTGTCGCTGCTGGTGCCGCTGGTCGGCTGGTTCTACGCCGTCCAGGACCCGGCGACGCCGTACTGGATGCTGATGGTGCTGGCCTTCCTGGCGGGCCTGGGTGGGGGCAATTTCTCCTCGTTCATGCCTTCGACCAGCCTCTTCTTCCCCAAACGGCTGCAGGGCACGGCATTGGCCATCCAGGCGGGCATTGGGAACTTCGGTGTGTCCATCGTCCAGTTTGTCACGCCGTGGGTCATCGGCTTTGCGCTCATGGGTGGCGCCGCATTCATGGGGGCACCACAAACCCTGACCAAGGGTGGCGTGCAGAGTCAGGTCTACCTGCAGAACGCTGCGGCCGTCATGGTTCCGTTCGTGCTGGTCTTCGGTATCAGCGCTTGGCTGCTGCTCAAGTCGGTTCCGGTCAAGGCCAACTTTGCGCAGCAGTTCGACATCTTCCGCTCGGGCCACACCTGGAGCATGACCTCGCTGTACATGATGACCTTCGGCGCGTTCTCGGGCTTGTCGGCCACGTTTCCGCTGCTCATCAAGCAGATCTACGGGGGCTTCGAGGGTGCGCCTGACCCCCTGGCCTGGGCGTTCTATGGCCCCTTGGTCGGTTCGGCCGCGCGCGTCCTTGCCGGGCCAGTGTCTGACAAGCTCGGCGGTGCGAGGGTCACCCATTGGGCTGGTTTGGGCATGTTGGGCGCGACCCTGTGGGTGACTACCCTCACCACCCCCACAGGGCTGGACAGCTTCCCCTTGTTCGTGGCGGGCATGTTGACCTTGTTCTTCTTCGCCGGTGTGGGTAACGCCAGCACGTTCAAACAAATGCCCATGTTGTTCGAGCCCCGTCAGGCGGGTGGCGTGATCGGCTTCACGGCGGCCATTGCTGCCTACGGGCCCTTCCTGTTCGGCATGTTGTTTGCGGCGTCGTTTGGCGCCTTCAAGTCGGCCACGCCGGTGTTCTACGGGCTGGCGGTCTTCTTTGCCTTCAACGTCGCGCTGAACTGGTGGATGTATGCCCGCCGCGGCGCCGCCAATCCCTGCTGATTTTATTTCCGTCACCGAAAGGCCCCACGATGAGCCACTTCCTCGACCGTTTGAGCCACTTCTCTGCTCCCAAAGAAAGCTTCTCGGGTTCGCACGGCGTCACCACCGGTGAGGACCGTACATGGGAGGATGCCTACCGCAACCGCTGGGCGCACGACAAGATCGTGCGCTCCACCCACGGTGTGAACTGCACCGGTTCCTGCTCGTGGAAGATCTACGTCAAGGGCGGCATCGTCACTTGGGAAACCCAGCAGACCGACTACCCGCGCACCCGCGCCGACCTGCCCAACCACGAGCCGCGCGGCTGCGCCCGCGGCGCGTCCTACAGCTGGTATCTGTACTCGGCCAACCGTGTGAAGTACCCCATGGTGCGCGGCAAGTTGCTCAAGCACTGGCGTGCCGCCCTGGCGGTGGCCAAGAGCCCGGTGGACGCCTGGGCCAGCATCGTGGAGAACCGGGATGCCCGCCGCGAATGGCAGCGACAGCGCGGCCTGGGCGGCATGGTGCGCAGCACCTGGGACGAAGTGAACCAGCTCATCGCCGCGGCCAACGTCTACACCGCCAAGAAGTACGGCCCCGACCGCGTGATCGGCTTCTCGCCCATCCCGGCCATGTCCATGGTCAGCTACGCCGCCGGCTCGCGCTACCTCTCGCTGATTGGCGGCGTGTGCATGAGCTTCTACGACTGGTACTGCGACCTGCCGCCGGCCAGCCCGCAGATCTGGGGCGAGCAGACCGACGTGCCCGAATCGGCCGACTGGTACAACTCCACCTTCATCATCGCCTGGGGTTCCAACGTGCCCCAGACCCGAACGCCCGATGCCCACTTCTTCACCGAGGTGCGCTACAAGGGGGCGAAGACGGTGGCGATCACGCCCGACTACGCCGAGATCAGCAAGCTCTGCGACCTGTGGATGCACCCCAAGCAGGGCACCGACGCGGCGATTGCCATGGCCATGGGTCACGTGATCCTCAAGGAGTTCTACTTCGACAAGCGCTCGGCGTACTTCGACGACTACGTGCGCCGCTACACCGACATGCCCAACCTGGTGCACCTCGAAGAGCGCACCATGCCGGACGGCCGCAAGGTCGTGGTCCCCGGCCGCTACCTGCGCGCCAGCGACTTCAATGGCAAGCTCGGCCAAGACAACAACCCCGAGTGGAAAACCGTGGCGTTGGACCAAGACGACAGGGTCGTTTTGCCCAACGGCTCCATCGGCTTCCGCTGGGGCGCCGAAGGCCGCACCGATGCCGGCAAGTGGAATCTGGAAGACAAGGAAGCGCGTGGCGACGAGCAGGTCAAGCTCAAGCTCAGCCTGATGGAAGGTGAGGGCAGCGAGTATGAAGTGGGCTCGGTGGCCTTCCCGTACTTCGGCGGCATCGACACCCCCAATTTCACCGCCAACAAGCAGGCCAGCGCCATCAACGACGTGCTGGTGCGTCAGGTGCCAGTGCGCCGCATCAAGCTCGGCAAGGCCGGTGAGGAGCGCTACGCCCTGGTGGCTACCGTGTTCGACCTGACGGTGGCCAACTACGGCGTCAACCGGGGACTCGACGGAGACAACGGCGCCACCAGCTACGACCAGGACGTGCCCTACACGCCGGCGTGGCAGGAGAAGATCACCGGCGTCAAGCGTGACCAGGTGATCGCCGTGGCCCGCCAGTTCGCCGACAACGCCGACAAGACCCGTGGCAAGTCCATGGTCATCATTGGCGCGGCCATGAACCACTGGTATCACAGTGACATGAACTACCGCGGCATCATCAACATGCTGATGATGTGCGGCTGCATCGGCCAGAGCGGCGGCGGCTGGGCGCACTACGTGGGCCAGGAAAAGCTGCGCCCGCAGACCGGCTGGACCGCGCTCGCCTTCGCGCTGGACTGGGTGCGCCCACCGCGGCAGATGAACTCCACCAGCTTCTTCTACGCACACACCGACCAGTGGCGCTACGAGAAGCTGGGCGTGGACGAGATCCTCTCGCCGCTAGCCGACAAGTCCAAGTTCGGCGGCAGCCTGATCGACTACAACGTGCGCGCCGAGCGCATGGGCTGGCTGCCCAGCGCGCCGCAGCTGCAGACCAACCCGATGCAGGTGGTCAAGGATGCGCAGGCTGCCGGCATGGACCCCAAGGACTACGCCGTCAAGGCGCTGAAGGACGGCTCGCTGCGCATGAGCTGCGAAGACCCGGACAACCCGCTGAACTGGCCGCGCAACCTGTTCGTCTGGCGCTCCAATATCCTGGGCTCCAGCGGCAAGGGGCATGAGTACTTCCTCAAGCACCTGCTGGGTACCACCCACGGCGTGCAGGGCAAGGACCTGGGCGCCGATGAAGCCAAACCCACCGAAGTCAAGTGGCACGACAGGGCCCCCGAAGGCAAGCTGGACCTGGTGGTCACGCTGGACTTCCGCATGAGCACCACCTGCCTGTATTCGGACATCGTGCTGCCCACGGCCACCTGGTATGAGAAGAACGATCTCAACACCAGCGACATGCACCCCTTCATCCACCCGCTGTCCACCGCGGTGGACCCGGCCTGGCAGAGCAAGAGCGACTGGGAGATCTACAAGGGCTTCGCCAAGGCCTACAGCGAGGTCTGCGTCGGCCACCTGGGCGTAGAGAAGGAGCTGATGCTCACGCCGCTGATGCACGACACCGCGGCCGAACTGGCCCAGCCCTTCGACGTCAAGGAATGGAAGAAGGTCGAGTGCGACCTGATCCCCGGCAAGACCGCGCCGCAGATCAGCGTGGTCGAGCGAGACTACCCCAACACCTACGCCCGCTTCACCGCGCTGGGCCCCTTGATGGACAAGGTCGGCAACGGCGGCAAGGGCATCGCCTGGAACACGCAGACCGAGGTTGGTCAGCTCAAGGAACTCAACGGCACCGTGCACACCGAGGGTGTCACCAAAGGTCTGGCCAAGATCGACAGCGACATCGACGCCTGCGAGGTGGTGCTGCAGCTCGCACCCGAGACCAACGGCCACGTCGCAGTCAAGGCCTGGGAGGCATTGAGCAAGATCACCGGCCGCGACCACACCCACTTGGCCCTGCACCGCGAGGACGAGAAGATCCGCTTCCGTGACATCCAGGCCCAGCCGCGCAAGATCATCAGCTCGCCCACCTGGTCCGGCCTGGAATCCGAGAAGGTGTCCTACAACGCCGGCTACACCAACGTGCACGAGCTGATCCCATGGCGCACCCTCACCGGCCGCCAGCAGTTCTACCTGGACCACCCCTGGATGCTGGCGTTTGGTGAAGGCCTCTCGAGTTACCGCCCGCCGGTGGACCTGAAGACGGTTCATGACCTGATCGACCGCCGCCCCAACGGCAACAAGGAGATCTCGCTCAACTTCATCACCCCACACCAGAAGTGGGGCATCCACAGCACGTACAGCGACAACCTGCACATGCTCACGCTCAACCGCGGTGGCCCGGTGGTCTGGCTCAGCGAAGACGACGCGAAGAGCGCCGGCATCGCCGACAACGACTGGGTCGAGTTGTTCAACACCAACGGCGCCATCGCCGCGCGCGCGGTGGTCAGCCAGCGCGTCAAGCCGGGCATGGTGCTCATGTACCACGCCCAAGAAAAGATCATCAACACCCCGGGCTCGGAGATCACGAATACCCGCGCCGGTATCCACAACTCGGTGACCCGCATCGTGACCAAACCGACCCACATGATCGGCGGCTACGCGCAGTTCAGCTACGGCTTCAACTACTACGGAACCATCGGCACCAACCGCGACGAGTTCGTCATCGTGCGCAAGATGCGCAAGATCGACTGGCTCGACGGCGAAGGTCGTGATGCGGTCCAGGCTTGATCAGCACAGGAGAACAAAGATGAAAGTACGTGCCCAAATCGCGATGGTGCTGAACCTGGACAAGTGCATCGGTTGCCACACCTGTTCGGTCACCTGCAAGAACGTCTGGACCAGCCGTCCCGGCGTGGAATACGCCTGGTTCAACAACGTCGAAACCAAGCCCGGCATCGGTTACCCCAAGGAGTGGGAGAACCAGGTCAAGTGGAACGGGGGCTGGATCCGCAAGTCCGACGGTTCCATCGTGCCCAAGCAGGGTGGCAAGTGGTCGCTGCTGATGAAGATCTTCAGCAACCCCAACCTGCCGCAGATCGACGACTACTACGAGCCCTTCACCTTCGACTACGACCACCTGCAGTCGGCGCCGGAAAGCAAGGCGGCGCCCACCGCACGGCCGCGCAGCCTGATCACCGGCCAGCGCATGGAGAAGATCGAGTGGGGCCCGAACTGGGAAGAGATCCTGGGCGGCGAGTTCAGCAAGCGCAGCCAGGACGCCAACCTCGCGAACTTCGAGCAGGTGCAGAAGGACATGGTCGGCCAGTTCGAGAACACCTTCATGATGTACCTGCCGCGCCTGTGCGAGCACTGCCTGAACCCGGCGTGCGTGGCCTCGTGCCCCTCGGGCTCGATCTACAAGCGTGAGGACGACGGCATCGTGCTGATCGACCAGGACAAGTGCCGCGGCTGGCGCATGTGCATCAGCGGCTGCCCCTACAAGAAGATCTATTACAACTGGCAGACCGGCAAGGCCGAGAAGTGCATCTTCTGCTACCCGCGCATCGAAGCGGGTCAGCCGACCGTGTGCAGTGAAACCTGCGTGGGCCGCATCCGCTACCTGGGCGTGGTGCTTTACGACGCCGACCGCATCGCTGAGGCCGCCAGCGTGTCCGACGAGAAAGACCTCTACCAGGCCCAGCTGGACATCTTCCTCGACCCACACGACCCCAGGGTGATCGAGCAGGCACGGCGCGACGGCGTACCCGAGGCCTGGCTGATCGCGGCTCGCAACAGCCCGGTCTACAAGATGGCCATCGACTGGAAGGTGGCCCTGCCGCTGCACCCCGAGTACCGCACGCTGCCCATGGTCTGGTATGTGCCGCCGCTTTCGCCGATCAGCGCCGCCGCCAACGCCGGCTATCTTGGTAACAACGGGGAGTTGCCCGACATCAGCCAGATGCGCATTCCGGTGCAGTACTTGGCCAACCTGCTGACTGCCGGTGACACCAGCCCGGTGGTGCGGGCGCTCGAACGCATGCTGGCGATGCGCGCCTTCCAACGCGGCAAGCATGTGGACGGCGTGACCAACACCCGGGTGCTGGAACAGGTCGGCCTGACGGCTTCCCAGGTCGAGGAGATGTACCGCGTGATGGCGATCGCCAACTACGAGGACCGCTTCGTCATCCCGACCTCGCACCGCGAGTACGCCGAAAACGCTTTCGACCTGGGTGGCGGCTGTGGCTTCTCGTTCGGCAACGGCTGCTCGGACGGCGTTTCGGAAACGAGCCTGTTCGGCGGAAACAAGCGCCGCACGATCCCGATCCAGTCGGTGGTCTGAAAAGGAGACACGGCATGAAACCGATGCGATACACCCTGAGGGCCCTGACCCGTCTGCTGTCCTATCCCGACGAGCAGTTGCGCAGCGGGTTCGACGCGCTGCTCGTCGCGATCGACGAGGAGGGCGCCCTGTCAGCCGCCCGCCGCAACGAATTGCGTGCGCTGGTCACCAGCCTGCAGCGCCAGGACCCGCTGGAGGTGCAGGCGCGCTACGTCGAAACCTTCGACCGTGGCCGTTCCACCTCGCTGTACCTGTTCGAGCATGTGCACGGCGACTCGCGCGACCGAGGTCCTGCCATGATCGACCTGGTGCAGACCTACGAGAAGGCTGGGCTCTATCTTGACCCCGAAGAATTGCCCGACCACCTGGGCGTGGTGCTGGAGTTCGCCTCCACCCAGCCGCCCGCGCTGGCCAAGGCCTTTCTGGTGGAAGTGGCGCACATCCTGAACGCCATCTTCAGCGCGCTGCTCAAGCGCGAGAGCCCCTACGCCGCGGTGATCGCCGCTGTGCTGGAACTGGCCGGCCAGAAGGCCCAGGCCGTCGCCATCCCGGTCGAGGAGTCGCTTGACGACAGCTGGGCCGAGCCCGAAGCCTTTGACGGTTGCAGCACGCGCGGCCAGAGCCGGCCCAGCGAGGCACAGCCGATCCACATCGTTCGACAGAAACCCATCGCCTCTCAAGGAGTCGCAGCATGAGCTACCTCCACCACTTCATCTTCGGCATCTACCCCTACATCGCCCTCTCGGTTTTCCTGCTGGGCAGCCTGATCCGGTTCGACCGCGACCAGTACACCTGGAAGAGCGACTCCTCTCAGTTGCTGCGCGCGGGTCAGCTGCGCTGGGGCAGCAACCTGTTCCACATCGGCATTCTGTTCCTGTTCTTTGGCCATACCGTGGGCATGCTGACGCCGCATTTCGTGTACGAGCCGTTCATGAGCGCGGGCGCCAAGCAGATCCTGGCCATGGTTTCGGGGGGTGTCTTCGGCGTGCTCGGCTTCATCGGCGTGAGCCTGTTGCTGCATCGTCGGCTGGCCGACCCTCGGATTCGCGTCACCTCCAAGCCGAGCGACATCATCCTGCTGGTGTTGCTGTGGCTTCAGTTCGCGCTGGGTCTGGCGACCATCCCGCTCTCAGCGCAGCACCTGGACGGCAGCATGATGCTCAAGCTGGCCGAGTGGGCGCAGCGCATCGTGACTTTCCGGCCCGGCGCCCCCGAGTTGCTGGCTGGTGCGAGCTGGGTGTTTAAGGCCCACATGTTCCTGGGCATGAGCATTTTCCTGATCTTTCCCTTCACGCGTCTGGTGCACGTCTGGAGCGGCTTTGCATCGGTGGGTTACGTCATGCGTCCTTACCAGCTGGTGCGCAGTCGGCGCGTGGGCATGACGCCGCGGCCGGCCCCTGGGGCGCCGCAGGCCGGGGCTTGAGGGAGGTGATGAACATGAGCAAACCCAGCAGCGTGGCAGTGACGGGATGCGCCGACGCGCACTGCGCGTGCACGGCGTCCTTCGCGGACGAGCCGGCGATCGCGAGGATCAATGGCGTTGCACTGCATCGTGCCGATGAACCGATCAGCCAGAACGACCTGCTCGACCGCGCCCACACCGAGCTGTTGCGCCAGGAGGCGGTGCGGCAAGGCTATCTGCCCGCATCGCCGTCGGCCTGGGCTCCCGAGCTGGACGATGAGGCCCGTTCGGCCATCGAACGCATGCTCGACGCCGTCGTCGTCACGCCCGAGCCTGATGAGGTGGCGTGCCGACGTCATTTCGAGGCCCATCCCGAGCGCTTCACCGAGGGGCAGGCCTTGCACGTCCGTCACATCTTGTTCGCTGCGACGCCGGGGGTGGACGTTCATGCGCTGGCCGTGCGGGCCGAACGTGCGCTGCTGGAGTTGTGTGGCAAGGAGGTCCCCCCTGATCGCTTTGCGCAGCTGGCGGCGGAACTGTCGAACTGCCCGAGCAGCGTCCAGGGCGGAGACCTGGGCTGGATCACTCCCGAGGATTGCGCGCCGGAACTGGCGAACGAGCTGTTCTTCCAGAAGCACGCCGGCTGGGGCATGGGCGTGCACCCGCGCCTGGTGCACACGCGCTTTGGCCTGCACATCATCGAGGTGCTCGGGCGGCGCAAAGGCCGCGCCTTGCGCTTCGAAGAGGTTCATGCGCGGATCGCGGCCGAGCTCTCGCACCGCAGCCGGGCGCAGGCGCTGCGCCAGTACATGCGGCTGCTCGCGGGCGCGGCCGAGCTCGAGGGTATCGATCTCGACGGGGTCCAGTCCCCGTTGGTGCAATGACGGCGGGCGGGGCGGCACAGGACGAATTGCTGCTTCGCCTGCGTCGCTTCCATTCCGACTACTTTCCCCGCCACCAGCAGCGCTTCCAGGATCTGGTCGCCCAGGGTCAGCATCCCAAGACCTTGTTCATTGGATGCTCCGACTCACGGCTGGTCCCGCACCTGCTGACGGGGGCGGGGCCGGGTGAGTTGTTCATCGTGCGCAACGTCGGTGCGTTCGTGCCGCCATACGACGGCTCGCATGGTTTGCACGGGACGACAGCGGCGATCGAGTTCGCGGTCTTGAGCCTGGAGGTCGAACACATCATCGTCTGCGGTCACAGCCACTGTGGCGCGATCCGCACCGCGTACGAGGGTGCCCCGGCGCAGGCTATCAACCTGCAGGCCTGGCTGCGACTGGCCGACGAGGCGCTGCTGCCGGTGCGGCCCACACCCGAAGCCCTGCGGCGCAGCGAACAGCGCGCCGTGGTGCTGCAGCTGGAGCGGCTCATGGCCTATCCGATGGTGCAGCCCCGTGTGGAGTCCGGGGCACTGAGCCTGCACGGCTGGCATTACGTGATTGAGCAAGGGGAGATTCACGTGTTTGATGCATGGCAAGGCCGGTTCGTGCCGGCTTCGTTAGCCTCGCACAGCGGAACCGGCCCGTATCCGCCTTATGTCGATCATGACGGCCAAGTTCGGTGCGACTGAGCGCGGCAACCGGCACAGACGGCCTTCACCCCCTTGCGAGCGGGGTTTTGGCGGCTCGGGAAAGGTCTACAGTCTCGGCATCAGCGGTGCGGCCCTGGGTTTGGCGGCCGCCTTGTTGCTTCGATTGGAGACCCCTGAATGAAACGCGATCCCTTCCTCCGCGCGCAAGACGCGACGGCGACCCAACCCATCAGCCTCGACGTGCTGCGCGAGAAGTACCTCAAGGACGGCGAACAGGACGTGGAGGACCTGTACCGGCGCGTGGCGCGCGCGCTGGCCTCGGTGGAGGCGCCCGAGCTGCGCGAGACCTGGGAGCGCAAGTTCCTGGACAACCTGCACGCCGGCGCCATCGGCGCGGGCCGCATCATGAGCGCGGCCGGCACCGACCTGCAGGCCACGCTCATCAACTGCTTCGTGCAGCCCGTGGGCGACTGCATCCAGGGCTTTGACGACGAGGGCTACCCCGGCATCTACGAAGCCCTGCGCGAAGCCGCCGAAACCATGCGCCGCGGCGGCGGCGTGGGCTACGACTTCTCGCGCATCCGCCCGCGCGGCGCGGAGGTCAAGGCCACGGCCTCGCTAGCCTCGGGGCCGTGCAGCTACATCAACGTGTTCGACCAGTCCTGCGCCACGGTGGAGAGCGCGGGCGCGCGGCGTGGCGCGCAGATGGGCGTGCTGCGCATCGACCACCCCGACGTGCTGGACTTCATCACCGCCAAGCGCACGCCGGGGCGCTGGAACAATTTCAACGTGTCGGTGGGCGTGACCGACGCCTTCATGCAGGCGCTGATCGACGATGCGCCTTGGGAACTGGTGCATCGCGCGCGCCCCGGCGCGGCCCTGCTGGCCGAGGGCGCTTTCCAGCGCGGTGACGGCCTGTGGGTGTACCGCACCGTGCCTGCCCGCGAACTCTGGGACACGGTGATGCGCTCGGCCTACGACTTCGCCGAGCCCGGCATCCTGTTCCTCGACCGCATCGCGGCGGACAACAACCTGCGGTACTGCGAACGCATCGAGGCGACCAACCCTTGCGGCGAACAGCCCCTGCCGCCCTACGGCTGTTGCGACCTCGGGCCCATCATCCTCACGCGCTTCGTGCGCCACCCGTTTGGCCATGGCGGCTTGGCGCAGTTCGACTTCGCGGCCTTCGAGCAGGCGGTGGCGGTGCAGGTGCGGGCGCTGGACAATGTGCTCGACCTCACCTGGTGGCCGCTGCCGCAGCAGCGCGAGGAGGCGCACGCCAAACGGCGCATTGGCGTGGGCTTCACCGGGCTGGGCGACACGCTGGTGATGCTGGGCCTGCGCTATGACGAAGAAGGCGGCCGCCAGATGGCCGCGCGTATCGCCGAGCGCATGCGCGATGCGGCCTACGCGGCTTCGGTGGAGCTGGCCAAGGAAAAAGGGCCGTTTCCGAAGTTTGACGCCGCGGGCTACCTTGCCGAAGGCACCTTCGCCAGCCGTCTGCCCGAGGCGCTGAAGGCGCAGATCCGTGCGCACGGCATTCGCAACAGCCACCTGCTGTCCATCGCGCCCACGGGCACGGTCAGCCTGGCGTTTGCGGACAACGCCTCCAACGGCATCGAGCCGGCGTTTTCCTGGACCTACAAGCGCAAGAAGCGCGAGAGCGACGGCAGCACCAGCGAATACGCCGTCGAAGACCATGCCTGGCGGCTGTGGCGCGAGCTCGGCGGCGACACGGCTGCGCTGCCCAGCGCCTTCGTCTCCGCGCTGGAGCTCTCGGCGGGGGCGCACATCGCCATGATGCAGGCGGTGCAGCCCTTCGTGGACACCTCGATCTCCAAGACGGTCAACATCCCGGCCGACTACCCCTACGAGGACTTCAAGAACCTCTACGAACTCGCCTGGACCTCGCGCCTCAAGGGCCTGGCCACCTACCGGCCCAACACGATTCTGGGCTCGGTGCTCTCCACCCACGACGCCCCCGCGAAGGACGCGGCCCCGAGTGCGGGCGCGCCGGTGACCGACCCGATGCGCACCGTCATCGAAAGCCGGCCCAAGGGCGCGCTGTCGGCGGTGGCCGAGAAGATCGAGTACTGGACGCAGGAAGGCCACAAGACGCTCTACCTCATCGTCTCCTTCCTGCCGGTGCCGCGCGCAGACGGCACGGGCACGGTGGAGCGCGCCATCGAGTTCTTCATGCCCGTGGGGCAGAGCGGCGAATCGCAGCAGTGGATCACCTCGAGCATGCGGCTGCTGTCGCTGGCCGCACGCGGCGGCTTTCTTGACCGCGCGCTGCGCGACATGCGCAAGGTCGCCTGGGACCGCGGCCCGGTGCGCCTGGGCACCTACCGCAAGGCCGACGGCACCGAAGTGCCGATGTGGCACGACTCGGAAGTGGCGGCGATTGCCTACGCGCTGCAGAACCTGATCGCGCGGCGCAGCGGTGTGGAGGCCGACACGCCGCCGGCAACGGCCGCCGCCGCCGCACCCGCCAGCCTGCGCGCTGCGCCGCCGGTGATGGCGGGCAAGAAGTGCAGCGAATGCGGCGCGCACGCCGTCATCCGCAAGGACGGCTGCGAATACTGCACCGCCTGCGGGCACATCGGGGCTTGCGGGTGAACACGCTCCAGCCGCCAGTGCGAGTGCCGCCGGCAGGGCCGGCAAGCGCGCAGCCGGTGCCCCCTGTGGCGCCACCATCGCGGCGGTGGCGGCTGGCGCATGTGCTGCTCGCGCCGCACCGGCTGGGCTTTTTTCTTGCGACGCTCAACCTGATCGGCGCGAGCCTGTGGTGGATTGCCGTGCTGGCGCAACGCGTGGGGCTGCTGCCGGTCTGGCCGTGGGCGTTGTCGCCCACCCTGGGGCACGCCAGCGTGATGGTGTGGGGCTTCATGCCGCTGTATTTCGCAGGCTTTCTCTACACCGCCGGACCGAAGTGGCTGGCCGTACCCGCCCCGCAGGCGCGGCAGTTGCTGGGGCCGTTGCTGATCTACACGCTGGCGTGGCCGTTGTTTCTCATCGGCGCCTCGCTGTTCCAGGTGCTGGCGGTTCTTGCGCTGGCCTTGGCCGCGGCGGGGTGGGCGGCGCTGACCGTGCGCTTTTGGCGGCTGATCGTGCGCAGCCCCGTGCCTGACCGTGTGCACGCCCAGGCGGTGGGCGTGGCGCTGGCGCTGGGTGTGGCGGCGCTCGCAGCCGAGGCGCTGGCCCTGGCGGTGGGGGACGCGGGCCTGGCGCAGCGGTTTGTGCTCGCGGGCTTGTGGGCCTGCATAGTGCCGGTGTTCGTGGTGGTGGCGCACCGGATGCTGCCGTTCTTCACCTCCAGCGCGTTGCCGTTCATCGAGGCGTGGCGGCCGTTCTGGGTGTTGTGGCTGATGCTGGGCGCTGCGGCGCTGGAGCTTGCGGCGTTGTGGTTTGAGGCCGAGGGTGCGCTGCCCTGGGGCGTATGGATGACGCTCGCTGTGCTCGAGGGGGCCATAGGCGCGGTGCTGGTCTGGTTGGCGGTGGACTGGGGGCTGGTGCAAAGCCTCAAGGTGCGGCTGCTGGCCATGCTGCATCTGGGTTTCGTCTGGCTGGGGCTGGCGTTCCTACTGGCGGGTCTGAGCCGGGGGCTGCAGCTTGTGTTGGGCGCGCCGGTGTTACCGCTGGGCGCCTTGCATGCGCTGACCATGGGCTGCCTCGGGTCCCTGATTCTGGCCATGGTGACGCGGGTGTCGGCCGGGCACAGCGGCCGCGCGCTGGTGGCAGATGACCGGGTCTGGGCGTTGTTCTGGTTGCTGCAACTGGCGGTCTTGCTGCGGCTGTGGGCGGCGCTGCCGCTCGCGACGGGCTGGGCGCTGCTGGGCGCGGCAGCGTTGTGGGTATTGGTGATGATCGTTTGGGGCGCGCGCCATGTGCGCTGGTACGGGCAGGCGAGGGCCGATGGACGCGCCGGTTGATTCGCCCCACGCCGCCACGGCCGAGCTGGTCGCGGCGCTGATCCACAGCCGGCGCACGGTGCTGCCGCGCTGGCTGGGCCCGCCGGGGCCGGATGCGGCGCAGCTGCGGCTGATACTCGAGGCCGCTGCGGCGGCGCCAGACCATCGGCAGCTGCTGCCCTGGCGCTTCGTGCTCGTGCCCGCTGCGGCGCGCGCGCGCCTGGGCGAGGCGTTTGCGCAGGCGCTGCGCGAGCGCGACCCCGCAGCGCCCGCCGAGGCCCTCGTGCGCGCCGAAGAAAAAGCCCACCACGCCCCGGTGCTGCTGCTGGCGGTGGCGCGGTTGACCGACGAGCCGCCCGACGCGAGCGAGTCGCATGGAGGTACCGTCGTCGCGCCGGTGGAGCGGCTGGTCTCGGCCGGCTGCGCGCTGCAGAACATGCTGCTGATGGCGCATGCGCTGGGCTTCGGCGCCTCGCTGACCGCCGGGCAGGCGCTGGCGTCGGCGCCGCTGCGGCAACTGTTCGCGCTGGCACCCGCGGAGCAGGCGCTGTGTTTCCTCAGCATCGGCACGCCGGTGCGGCGGCCCAAGCCGGTGCAGCGACCGCATCCGCGGGCGTACGTGCAGCGGCTGGGCGACGCGCCGGGGGTGCTGGAAGACTACGAAGTTGATAGCAAAACCTGACCGGTTGACGCTGGCATTCGGGTCAAAACATTCAGAAATGACATCGAAGCAAGGTTTTCACAAGGCGCTGGTGCTGTTTTCCGGCGGGCAGGACTCCACCACCTGCCTGGCGCAGGCGCTGGAGCAGTTCGAGCAGGTGGAGACGGTGGGTTTCGACTACGGCCAGCGCCACCGCGTGGAGCTCGAGGCGCGGCAGACCGTGCTGGCGCGCCTGCGCGAGCGATTCCCCGGCTGGGCGGCGAGGCTGGGCGAGGACCATTGCATCGACCTCAAGGTGCTGGGCGACATCAGCGACAGCGCGCTCACCCGTGAGGTGGCGTTCGAGATGCAGGCCTCGGGCCTGCCCAACAGCTTCGTGCCCGGGCGCAACCTGATCTTCCTCACGCTCGCCTCGGCGCTCGCTTACCGGCGCGGCGCGCAGGCGCTGGTCACGGGCGTGTGCGAGACGGATTTTTCCGGCTACCCCGACTGCCGCGACGACACCATGAAGGCGCTGCAGGTGGCGCTGTCGCTGGGGCTGGATCGGCGGCTGCGCATCGACACGCCGCTGATGTGGCTCGACAAGGCCGAGACCTGGGCGCTGGCGCAGGCGCTGGGCGCCGCGCACGACGCGCGACGGGGGCTCCCGGCGCAGGACGGCGGCGAGGCGCTGGTGGCGCTCATCGTCGAGCACACCCACACCTGCTACCGCGGCGAGCGCGGCCAGCGCCACCCCTGGGGCTACGGCTGCGGCGAATGCCCGGCCTGCGTGCTGCGCGCACGTGGCTGGGCGCAGTGGCGCTCCGGCCTGGACGCAGCGGCCGCTGCGCGCTCAGGCCAGGGCTGACGCAGCCAGCGGCGCGGCCTCGAGCCGGTAGCGCGCCGCATCGGCCGTGGCCTGGGGCTGGGCCGGGTTGGGCGATGGGCTGCTCGCCTGGGCCTGCGGCACCAGCCGCCACTGCACCGGGTGGAAGGCCGCCACCGAGGGCCGGTGCGCGATGGACACCAGCGCGCCGCCGCGCTGCTCGGCCAGCGCCGCGAGCCGGGCGTAGAGCGTGGCCTCGGCTTCGGCGTCGAGCGCGCTGGTGGCCTCGTCGGCGAACACCCAGCGCGGGCGCTTGAGCAGCACCCGCGCAATGGCCAGGCGTTGCTGCTCGCCGCCGCTGAGCTTCTGGCTCCAGGCGTCGGCGTCGTCGAGGCGGTTGACCAGGTTCGGCAGCAGCGCGTCTTCGAGCGCCTGGCGCAGCGCGGCGTCGTCGTAGCGCTCGGGCGGCTCGGGGTAGGCCAGCGCGGCGCGCAGGCTGCCGTTGGGCATGTAGGGGCGTTGCGGAATGAACATGCTGTCCGCCGGCAGGCACACCGTGCCCTGGGCATGCGGCCAGATGCCCGCCAGCGCGCGAAACACCGTGGACTTGCCCGCGCCCGACGGCCCGGCCAGCAGCACCGAGGCCTGCGGCGCCACCGCCAGCTGCGCGGCAGCCACCAGCGGCGTGCCGTCGGGCAGGGCGATGTGCAGGTCCGTCGCCCGGGGTGCTTCGTTTTCAGGAGCGTTACTGCACGGTTTGGCGATGGGGTTGGCAGATATTCCTTCGGAAAGCCGTGCGTCGAAGCCGCTCAGGCGGTCGGTGGTGGCGCGCCAGCTCGCCAGCGCGTCGTAGTTGTTCACGAACCAGGACAGCGCATCCTGCACCTGGCTGAAGGCGCTGGCGATCTGCATCAGCTCCCCAAGCTGGATGGCCCCGCTGAAGAACCGCGGCGCCGCCACCAGAAACGGAAACACCACCGCCGCCTGGCCAAAGCCCACGGTGAAGCCGGTCAGGCGCTTTTGCGCGCGCAGCAGCTCCAGCATGTTCTGCAGCACCGGCTTGAAGCGCAGGTCGATCTGCCGGCGCTCGGCCGCCTCGCCGCGGTCGAGCGCGATGGCTTCGCTGTACTCGCGCACGCGCACCAGGTGGTGGCGGAAGTCCGCCTCGTAGCGCTGCTGGCGGAAGTTGAGCCCGATCAGCGGGCGGCCGATGCGGTGCGCCAGCCAGCTGCCCGCCAGCGCGTACACCACCGCCATCCACACCATGAAGCCGGGAATGCTCCAGTTCTGCCCGCCGAGCTCGAAGGCAAACGGCCCCGACAGCGACCACAGAATGCCGACGAAGCTCACCAGGGTCACCGTGGCGTTGAGCAGCCCCATCGACAGGCCCACCGTCTGTGTGGTGAACAGGTTGATGTCCTCCTGGATGCGCTGGTCCGGGTTGTCGGGCTGGGCCGCGGGGTCGTCGGGGCGGTCGGTGTCGGCGCGGGTGAAGCGCGAGAGCTCGATGCGGTAGAACGCATGGTCGCTGAGCCAGCGCGTGGCGTACTGCGCCGTCATCCAGGCGCGCCAGCGCAGCTCGAGCAACTGCGTGAGATAGAAGCGGTAGATGGCGATGGCGATGTAGATGAACGCCAGCACCGCAAACCGCCCGAGCTGCGTCCAGAACGCCGCCTGGTCCTTGTTCTGCAGCGCGTCGTAGAACAGCCGGTTCCATTCGTTGATCTGCACCAGCATGTACACCGCGCCGAGGTTGAGCGCGATGATGGCCGCCAGCAGCGCCCGCGCCTTCCACTTCTCCTCCGAGCGGAAGTAGGGAAGCGACAGGTGCAGGGCCTTGCTGAGGAAGCTGCGCAGGGCGCGCCAGCGCGATGTGACTGGCTGCGTTGGCGTGGCCCCTGTCGGGGTGGCGGGTGCGTTCATGGTGCGAACCTCATGGGGATGTGGGGCGCGGCCTGGGCGTGATCCCGGCGGCGAGCACCGCGCCCGGTCATGGTTTTCAGACGTTGGACACGCCGCTGGCCACATGACCGGCGGGGACGTGGCGGGCGGCTTGTTCGATGTGGCCGGTCTGGTCGTCGAAGAAGAAATCGGGCTCGAAGGCGGCGAGGAATTCGCCCTTGGAGAGTCCGCCGAGGAACATGGCTTCGTCGACCTCGATGTTCCAGTTCATCAGCGTGCGGATCGCACGCTCGTGCGCGGGGGCGCTGCGTGCGGTCACCAGCGCGGTGCGGATGCGCATGGCGGGCGTGCCCTCCTGCTGCAGCCGGTGCAGCGCGGCGAGCAAGGGTTTGAACGGGCCTTCGGGCAGCGGGTGCACCGCGCGGTCGCGCTCGTGTTGCTGGAACGCGGGCAGGCCGGCGTGCTGGTAGACGCGCTCGGCCTCGTCGGAGAACAGCACCGCGTCACCGTCGAAGGCGATGCGCACCTCGTTGGGGTAGCGGTCGGAGGCGCGGGCCGCATGGGTGGCCACGGTGGCCGCCGGAAAGCCCAGCTTGAGTGCGGCGCGCACATCGTCGGGGTTGGCCGAGAGGAACAGGTTGGCGCGCAAGGGGCTCAGGTACGGCCAGGGGTCGCGGCCGCGGGTGAACACGCCGCGGGTGACGGTGAGGCCGTGCGTCTCCACCGAGCGGAACACGCGCAGGCCCGAGACTGGGTCGTTGCGCGAGAGCATGACGACCTCCACCCGCGCGTGCTGGGCGTCGTTGAAGGCGAGCAGCTTCTTCACCAGCGAGAAGGCCACGCCCGGATGGGCGGGCTGCTCCAGGCGGTCGAACTGCAGCCGCATGTAGGCGCGGTCGTCGGCCTGCTCGAACACGCGGTTTTCCTCTTCGAGGTCGAACAGCGCGCGCGAGGAGATGGCGACGACGAGCTGATTGTCGAGGGTGGCGGCCATGGGTCAGCGGGACGGGGTGGCTTCAGCGAACGAGCTGGTTGAGCTGGATGATGGGCAGCAGCACGGCCAGCACGATGAGCATGACCACCGCGCCCATGGTGACGATGAGCAGCGGCTCGAGCAAGGTCGCCGCCGCGATGGCGCGGCGCTGCACCTCGGCAGCGAGTTGCGCCGCTGCGCGTTCGAGCATGGTGGGCAGCCGCCCGGTCTGCTCGCCCAGGCGGGCGAACATGGCCAGCAGGCCGGGAAAGCGCTTTTTCTGCGCCAGTGCCGAGGCCAGCGGCGCGCCTTCGCGCACCAGCACCAGGGCATCGAGCGCGTCGCTGCGCATGGCGCGGTTGGAGAGGGTTTCGGCCGCCGCCTGCAGGGCGCGCAGAATCGGCACGCCCGCGCCCGCCAGCAGGGCCAGCGTGGCGGCAAAGCGCGCAGCGTTGTAGCCGCGCGAGAGCCGTCCGACCAGCGGCGCACGCAGCCACGCGGCGTCGAATTTCTCGCGAAACACCGGGTTCCCCAGCGCCAAGCGGCCACCAATTGCTATCAAAAAAAGAACACCGAGCGCGACCCAGCCGTACTGGCGCACCGCCGCGCTCAGGCCCAGCATCAGCGTGGTGAGAAAGGGCAGCGCGCGCTTGGTTCCCGCGAACACGCCGGCCACCTGCGGCACCACGTAGGTGACGAGAAACACCACGATGGCCAGCGCCACCAGCGTCACGATGGCGGGGTAGAGCGCCGCGCCGAGCAGCTTGGCGCGCAGCGCCTGGCGCTGCTCCAGGTCGTCGGCCAGGCGCTCGAGCACGCCGCCGAGCTGGCCGCTTTGCTCGCCCGCCGCCACCACGGCGCGGTACACCTCGGGAAAGGCGCGCGGGTGGCGCGCGAGTGCGGCGGCGAAGCTCGCCCCGGCGTTGACCTCGGCGCGCAGGGCCGCGGCCAGCGTGCGCTGGCGCTCGTCCTCGCCTTCCTCGGCCAGCGACGAGAGCGCGCGCTCCAGCGGCAGGCCCGCGGCCACCAGCCCGGCGAGCTGGCGCGTCCAGATGGCCAGCGTGGTCGCATTGAACACCCGTGGCGCCAGCCAGACCCGGGCGCCGGCCTCACTGCCGCCTTCGGCCTCGCTGCCGGCGAGTGCCTCCACGCTCAGCGGCACCAGGGCCTGCGCGCGCAGCAGGCCGCGCGCGGCGCGCGCGGTGTCAGCCTCGATCAGACCTTTGAGGGCCTTGCCGTCGGCATCCAGGGCTTCGTAGCGGTAGGCGGGCATGGCGGGTGGATCAGTCGCGCGTGACGCGCAGCAGCTCCTCGCGGCTGGTCACGCCGCCAGCCACCAGGCGCTCGCCGTCCTCGCGCATGAGGCGCATGCCGGCGGCCTGTCCGGCGCGGCGGATGTCGGCCTCGCCGGCCTGGGCGTGGATGAGGCCGCGGATGGCCTCATTGGCCACCAGCAGCTCGAACACGCCGGTGCGCCCCGCGTAGCCGGTGTGGCCGCATTGCTCGCAGCCCACGGCGTGCCACTGGCCTTGCGCATCCTGCCGGCGGCAGTGCGGGCAGAGCTTGCGCACCAGGCGCTGCGCGAGCACGCCCAGCAGCGAGGAGCTCAGCAGGAACGGCTCCACGCCCATGTCGGTCAGCCGGGTGACGGCGCTGGCGGCGTCGTTGGTGTGCAGGGTGGCCAGCACCAGGTGGCCGGTGAGGCTGGCCTGGATGGCGATCTGCGCGGTTTCGAAGTCGCGGATCTCGCCGATCATGATCACGTCCGGGTCCTGGCGCAGGATGGCGCGCAGCGCGCGGGCGAAGTCGAGCTCGATCTTCGGGTTGACCTGCGTCTGGCCGATGCCGGGCAGCTCGTATTCGATGGGGTCTTCCACCGTCATGATGTTGAGCGTGCCCGCATCGAGCCGTTGCAGCGCGGCATACAGCGTGGTGGTCTTGCCGCTGCCGGTGGGGCCAGTGACGAGCAGGATGCCGTGCGGCTGCGCGATGAGCTGGCTGAACTGGGCCAGCACCTCGCCCTGCATGCCCACGGCTTCGAGGGTGAGGCGGCTGTCGGACTTGTCGAGCAGGCGCAGCACCGCGCGCTCGCCATGCGCGCTGGGCAGGGTGGAGACGCGCACGTCCACCGCGCGCGTGCCGATGCGCAGTGCGATGCGGCCGTCCTGCGGCAGGCGTTTTTCCGCGATGTCGAGCTCGGCCATGATCTTCAGCCGGCTGATCAGCGCCGCGTGCAGCGCGCGGTTGGGCTGCACCACCTCGCGCAGCGTGCCGTCGACACGGAAGCGCACGCTGGAGTGGCGCTCGTAGGGCTCGATGTGGATGTCGCTCGCGCCGTCGCGCGCGGCCTGGGTCAGCAGCGCGTTGAGCATGCGGATGATGGGCGCGTCGTCGGCGGTCTCGAGCAGGTCCTCCACGGCGGGCAGCTCCTGCATCATGCGCGAGAGGTCGGCGTCGCTCTCGACCTCGCTCACCACCGCGGCGGCGCTCGATTCACCCTGCGCATAGGCGGCGCTGATGCGCTGCGCGAGGCTGGCGGCATCGGCCCGCGCGATGGCCAGCGGCGCCTCGGCGCGCGCATGCTTGCGCTGCACCTCGCCCACGGCGCTCCAGTCGGGCGCGTCCGAGAGCCACAGCGTGGCGCGATCGCCCTCGTCTTCGAGCAGCAGCTGGTGCGCGCGGGCAAAGGCGTAGGGAAGGGGATAGCGCATGGTCGGGTTCGTCGGGTGTCGATCAGCGCTCGCCGCTCACCGCCTGCGGCGCGGCCGATGCGGGTGCGGCGGCGGGGCGGCGCTCCTGGGCGCCGCGCGGGGGCAGCAGGGGGGCCGAGTTGATGGGCACCACGGCCGATTCGCTGGGCTGCACCGCGCTTTGCGTGCCGCGCATGAGCTCGTAGCGGTCCATCGAGAGGCTGTCGGTGGCCTGCGCGTCGCGCAGCACCACCGGGCGCAGGAAGACCATGAGGTTGGTCTTCTTGCGGCTGCGCGTCTGGCTCTTGAACAGGTTGCCCACCACCGGCACGTCGCCCAGGCCGGGCACCTTTTCCTCGTTGTCGGCGAACTCGTCCTGCAGCAGGCCGCCGAGCACGACGATGCCGCCGTCCTCGACCAACACCGTGGACTCGATGGAGCGCTTGTTGGTGGTGGGGCCCTTGGGGTCGTTGAGCGAGCTCGGCAGCACGCTGGAGACCTCCTGGAAGATCTGCATCTTCACCGTGCCGTTCTCGCTGACCTGGGGCTTGACGCGCAGGGTCAGGCCCACGTCCTTGCGTTCAATGGTCTGGAACGGGTTGACCGCGCCGTTGCCGCCGGTGTTGGCATTGGTGTACTGGCCGGTGACGAAGGGCACGTTCTGGCCAATGACGATCTTCGCCTCCTGGTTGTCCAGCGTGAGCAGATTGGGCGTGGAGAGGATGTTGCCGTCGCCGTTGGCCTGCAGGAAGCGCGCCAGGAAGCCCAGCACATAGATGCCGTTGGTGCGCTGCGCCAGGCCGAAGTTCAGGCCCGGCGAGGGCGCCTGCGGGTTGCTCGCCGTCTGTGCGGCCAGCGAGATGATGTTGGCCCCGCCGATGGTGAAGTTGGTGCCCATGAGGCCTACCACGCCGTCGCCCTTCTTGCCGATGGGCCCTTGCCACTGGATGCCGAACTCGGCCGCCTTGTCGGCGTTGACCTCGGCGATGAGGCTTTCCACGAACACCTGCGCACGGCGCGCGTCGAGCTGGTCGATGACGGCGCGCAGCTGCCGGTACTGCGGCTCCGGCGCGGTGATGATGAGTGCATTGGTCGCCACGTCGGCCTGAATCTGCCCGCCGGTGGTGGATTCGCCGCCGCCGGTGCGCGCCGTGCTGGCGGTGGCGGCCGTCGCCGCCGTGGGGCTGGCGGCCGCGGTGGACGCGGTGGCGGGGGTGGCCGTGCCACGCGCCTCGCCCGAGAGCGCGGCGCGCAAGGTGGCGGCAAGCTGCGTGGCGTCGGCGTTCTTGAGGTAGACCACGTGGATGTTGCCGTTGGCGGCCGCCTTGCCGTCGCTGCCCTGCGGCGCGCGGTCGAGCTTGTCGATGAGCGACTTCACCAGCGCCAGCCGCGCCGCATTGGCCGCGCGCACGATGAGCGCATTGCTGCGCGGCTCGGCGAGGATGGTGGTGCGGTAGCTCGTGTCCACCTGGCCGGCGGGCGCGCCGCCCGCGCCGCCGCTGCCGGATTCGACGAGCTTGTTCACCAGCGGCGCCAGCTCGGCCGCCACCGCGTGGCGCAGCGGAATCACCTCCACGTCGGTGGCATTGGGCAGGTCCATCGCGGCGATGATGCGCGCGATGCGCCGCAGGTTGTCGGCATAGTCGGTGATGACCAAGCTGTTGTTGCCCGGGTTGACGTTGATGGTGTTGTTCGGGCTGATGAGCGGGCGCAGCACCGGCAGCAGGTTGTTGGCCGACTCGTGCCGCAGGTTGAAGATCTGCGTGATGATCTGGCCGCCCGCGGCGGGCACCTGGTCGGCGGCCACCGCGGCGCTTTGCAGCTTGGCTTCGGCCTCGGGCACCACCTTGTACAGGCCGTCGGCCTCCACCACGGTGAAGCCCTGCAGCCGCAGCGTGGCGAGAAACTGCGCCCAGGCGGCCGCCGGGCTCACCGCGCGCTCCGTCACCAGGGTGATGACGCCTTTGACGCGCGGGTCCACCACCACGTTGCGGCCGGTCAGCGTGGCCAGGGTGCGGGCCACGGACTCGATCTCGGCGTTCTGGAAGTTCAGCGTCACCGGCTCACCGGGCCTCACCGCGGCCTCCTGGGCATGAATCGCCCCGGACCCCAGCGTCAAAAGGACAGGAAGTGCTATCGAAAAAAGAGTTCTTTGGGCGCGCAGGCGGCGCTCGGCGAAGGGGTGCTTCATGGTGTGTCAGCCCAGAGAAATCAGGGAGCGCGGCCCGTTGCGCCGCCCCAGCAGGTTGAGCAGGTTGGACAAGGCCGCTTCGCGCTCGGGGGCTGCGCGGGCCTCGCCCTGGAAATGCAGGCGCTGCCCCACCCAGCGGCCCGCGCCGGAGAGTTGCAGCGCGCCTTCGACGGTCTGCAGCGACAGCGTCGGCGTCGCCCCGCCCTCCACGCGCAGCCGGTAGCTGCCCAGCGGCTTGAGCGGCGAGAGCGCCGAGGCCACGTCCCGCGCGAGCAGTTCGGCCGCGCCGTCGAGTTCGAGCCGGCCCGCCGCCCAGTGCAGGCGCAGGCCCTCGGTGCGCAGCACCAGCCGGCCATCGAGTTGCAAGGTGTTCCACGGCGCGCCCAGCCCGGCGAGCAGCGCGGCCGGCCAGTCCGAATTCCCGCCGCCATCGACGCCCAGCACCGCACCGCGTGGCTGCAGCGCCAGGTCCAGGCGCAGCGGCTCGGGCGTGCAGCAGTCGGCCCGCAGGGTGGCGGCCAGGCCGCTCCAGCGCGGTTGCAGATGCCATTGCACGCGGCCCGGCAGCACGGCCACATCGCGGCTGCCCGCGCCGCCGGTGAGCTGCAGCAGCCCCGAGCCCTGCCAGACGGTGCCGCGCGGGTCGAGCAGGCGCACCCGCTCGGCACTGGCCTGCGCCAGCCCCGCCGCCAGCCAGGACGCCGGCGCGAACACCAGCACCGCACCCACGGCGCCCACGGCCGCACCACCGACGGCCCAGCGCCAGGGCGAGCGGCTGCGTGAATCGGGTGGCGGGCGGCGCGGCTTCATGGGGCAGGCAGCGAGAGCACCAGGGTGCCGTTCCAGCGGGCGGGCGCCGCTGGTGCGGGCGGCTCACCGGCGGTCGTCGCGCGCGTGAGCTGCGCCTGCACGGGCAGGGCGCGTGCGTCCATGCGTGCGCGCGCAAGCAGGTCGGCCAGCGCGGCGGCGTCGAGCCCGCGCAGCGTGAGCGTGGCGCGGTCGTCCACCACGCTGAGCTGCACGGCCGCCGCATGCGCCTGGACGAGTTGCTGCAGCGCGCGCAGTGCCTCCTCGCGCGAGGCCTTCGGCTGCTGGCGCAGCGCCTGCGCTTCGGCAGCCAGGGCCTGCATGCGCTGCGCGCGGGCGTCCAGCGCGGCCTGCCGGGCCGGGGCCTCGCGCCAGACGGCCAGCGCCGGCGCCAGCGCAAAGGTCCACAGCACGGCGGCGAGCACCACCAGCGCCGCCGCACCCACGCCCAGGCGTTCGCGCGGGCCCAGGGCAGCCCAGCGCGCGTGCAGCGCCGATCGGGGGGTCGTCGAGGGCTTGGTGGTCATGGCGTCGGGGTGGACGTCGGGTTGGAGAGGGCTTGCACGCGCAGCCGCCCCTCGTCGCGGCTGGCGCGGTAGCCGCGCTCGCGCAGCGGGGCTTCCAGCCGGGCGAGTGCGGCATCGTCGGTGGCGGGGCCGCTCACGCGCAGTGCGCCGTTTTGGTAGTCGAGTGCGGTCAGCGCCGCGCCGGGCTCGAGGCTGGCGGCCAGCGCGGCCAGCATGGGCTCGAGGTCCTCGTGGCTGCTCGCGCCGGTGGCCTGGCGCAGCTGCCCGAGTTCACGCGCCATCTGCGCGGGCGCATCCACCACCACGCGCACCCCGGGAAAGGATCGGGTGAGCACGCCATCGATGGCGGCCTGCCGCGCGCGCCAGTCCGCGCGCTCGCGCCTGGCCCAGAGGTTGAGGCCGGCGATCTGCACCAGCAGCAGCGCCACCACGCCCCAGCGCAGCGGCCGCCACAGGGGCGATTGCAGGAAATCACGCACCGCGACCGCCATGCGCCGCAGCGCGCCGCGACCGCCGTGCTGCGCGAACTCGCCCTGCGCAAGGTTCCACGGGCTGCCGGCGGCCTGCGCCCAGCGCGCGCCGCGCGGCTGCAGGCGCACGCGGCGCTGCAGCATCTGTTCGGCCAGGGCCGCGACGGCGGGCTCGGCCTGCACGGCCAGGGTGTCATCGGCCCCGCCGCCGCCATCGCCGCCCAACGCCAGCGCCCAGGCCTCGCGCGAGAAGGGCAGTTCGATCACGCCGGCGCTGCGGCACACGCGCAGCCGCGGGTGGTCGGCCTCGCCCAGCACCTGCACGGTCGGGCGGGTGCCGGGGGCCTCGACGAGCGGCGCTGCCTCCGGCACGATGCGGTCGGGCGCGCGGCCCGCTGCTTCGAGCGCCTGCACATGCTCGCGCAGCCAAGTACGGTCGCACACGGCGACCCAGGTCTCGCCCTCGGCGCTGGCCTGGCCCCCCAGGGCGACGTGCAAGCGCTCCGGCTCGTCGAGCAGCCGGTCTTCGAGCAGGCTGTTGAGCACGGTGCGCAGCCGCGGTGAGCGCGGGCCCACGCCGCGCGGCAGGCGCACCCGGTGCCAGCTCAGCGCGTGGGCGGGCACGATGGCGACGACCTCCTCGCCGCGCCGCACCGGCGGCAGGCCTTGGGCGCTGGCGAGGGCGGGCGCGTCCGCAGCGCTGCCTTCGGACACCAGCACATGGGGGTAGCGCGCGTGGGGCGCCGCGCCGTCGGGCAGAACGAGAATCAGCATGCAGGGAGTGGGTCAGCTCGGAAGCCGCGGCCGAACCGGGTGGGTCGGTGTGCGGGGGCTCAGGGCAACGCTGAACAAGTTCCTGCGATGACGCGCGCACGGCCGCGGGATGGACTGCGAGGCGCAAAGCGCAGCCACAGCACTTGCTATGGCGAGCATTTGCAACGACGCAGACCGCCCGCCGCCGGGATGCGCGGCGCGCAAGGGACTTGTTCAGCGTTGCCCTAGCTGCATTGTAGAGAGCGCTTGCGTCACAAAGGGGTCATGTTCATGGGGTAGGGCCGGGTGCGGGCGGTGTCTGGCGCTGGCGCCGCAGCACCTTGACGCTCAGGCCGTCGCGCTGCACCACCGACACCTCTTCCACCACCAGATCGTCCAGCCGCAGCCGGCCATGCACCTCGAAGAAGCGGCTGGCCACGGCGAGTTGCCCGCCGCCAGCCGCGGCCAGCACCGGCGCCGGCAGCCGGTTGTCGAGGAGCGTGGGGTAGTGCGCGCGCTCGCGCTCGGCGAGCATGCGGGTGGCATCGGCGCGGCTGAGGCCCGGCACGGCGGCCATCAACACCTCGAGGCCTGCGGTGTTGACGTTTACCGGCACCTGGCCGGGCAGCAAGCTCACATGCGGGGCCAGGCGCGCCAGCGTCTGCGGCCGCAGGCCCAGCCAGCCAAGCTGGGGCAGCGTCTGTGGCATCAGCGGTGTATCGGCGCCGGTGGTGCCGGCACGTGTGCCGCGCTGCGCCGCGAGCAGGCCCTGGCTCAGGCGGTTGAGCTCGGACGCGGGCAGGCCGAGCTGCTCGAACAGGCGCGCAAACGCCTGCTGCGCCGGGGGCGAAAGCTTGTCGCCGTCGAGCAGGTTGAGCAGGTTCAGCCGCGATTGCAGGTCGATGATCTGGCCCGACAGAAAGGCCTCGCGCTCCACGGCGCTGCTGTCGGCGTCCATCGCCAGGAAGGTGGACAGCCGGGCCTCCTGCAGCGGCAGCGCCCAGGGCTCCGCGAGATGGTCGGCGCCACCGGTGCGGGCATCCTCGCGCAGGATCAGCCGCGCCCAGTCCAGTGCGCCGGTGAGGATCCACGCGGCCTGCTGGCGCGCGCGCTCCGCGCTTTCCACCTCCACGGAGCGCCAGCGTTGCCACAGCGCGCTGGCGGCCAGGCTGGCCACCAGGGTGACGGTGAGCATCGCCAGCAGCAGCGCGGCGCCGCGCTGTGCGGCCGGCTGGCGCTTCGGTGTGGTCGGCCGGTTCATGATGGCGTGGCGACCAGCGTGGGCCGCACCCAGTCGAGTTGCAAGTTGCCGCCGAGCGTTTGTCCGCCCCCGAGCCGGAGCACGAGGCGCACGCCATCGGGGATGCGCGCGCCGACGCCGGCGCCGGCGGCCGCGGTGGGCTCGCCGCTGCCGGGGCTGCCGGCGCCACCGGCCATTGCGGCAGGCGTGCCCTCGGCGCTGGAGAGCGGGTTGCTCCAGGCGTTGTTGCGGAAATAGAACAGCTCCCAGCCCTCCAGCGCGGCCACGCGCACCTCGCGCGCGCGCTGCGCCTCGCCGGGGGTGCGCGCCCAGAGCTGCGCCTGCGCCCAGGCGTCGGCCCAGGCGGCCCGGCTGCGCAAGGGGGGCGACTGCCAGCGCAGCCAGGCACCGTCGGCGGCGCGGCGGCTCCAGGCCACCACCGTGAGCGCCTCGTCCTCGCTGCCGCTGTCGCGCCGGGTCATGCGCAGCACCAGGCCGTCCCAGTCCAGGGCGGGGGTGTCCGGTGCATCCTGCAGCGCGTCGAGGTCGGCTTGCCACTGACCCAGTCCGGCCTGCAGCGCGAGCACGTCGTTCTCGCCGCTGCGCACCACTTCGAGCGTGTTGCGCATGCCGTCGAGGCCGCGCCAGGCCAGCAGGCTCATCAGCGCCATCACCGCAATGGCCACCAGCACCTCGACGAGGGTGAATCCGCGCGCGCGCCGCATGGCTGGCTATCAGTACCGGCCGACCACGGTGGACAGCGACAGCAGCGGCGTGTCACCCTCGCTCACCCGCGCATCGACGCGACGGAAGGAGGGGTTGGGCGTGCCCCGCACCGACAGCCGCACGGTGAAGCGGCGCCGGGCCTGCTCGCAGCTCTGCGTGCTGTCGCCCACGTCGGGCAGCTGGCGCGACAGCCGCAGCTGCACCAGGGTGTTCTGCGCGCACAGCTGCGCCAGCAGCGCATCACGCTGGCGGCTCGCGTTCTCGGTGAGCGCCGAGGTGGCGCGCGCGCCTGCGGCCAGCGCCACCGCCACGATGCCCAGCGCCACCAGCACCTCGATCAGCGTGAAGCCGGCGGCGGCGCGGCGGCGGAGGCCCAGAGGAAATTGGGCGGGGCGCCCCACAGCGCGTCCGAGCAGGCGCAGAGCACAGCCGCAGCGCAGGCTGCGGCGCGCATCTGCATCGCCCTCAGGCGTGCCTTTGGGCGTCCAGGCGGGCATGACGGATTTCCTCTCAGCCTCGCAGTGCCATGCGGGGGAAAAGCGGCTCATGGCGCAGCGGGCTCGGCTTCCACCGTGAAGGGGTGCAGACCATCGGTGCGGATGCGCACGCGCTCGGCGCTTGCGCCGGCCCGCGTGAGCACCAGGCTCTGCGGTGGAATCATCGGCTCGGGGCCGAGCACGAGCACCGGATCGCCCGCGGCGCGGGTGTCGGCGTGCAGCCACTGGGTCGGCCAGGGGCTGCCCTGGAGTCCGCTGAAGCGAAAGCCATCGGCCGTGGTCTGCCAGCGCGCGGGGATGCCGCTGGCACGCGACTGGGCCCGTGCGGCATCGAACAGCGCGGCCAGCCGCACGGCTTCCCGTTCCAGGCGGGCGTGGTCGGCGTCGCGCAGCGAGAGGCTGACGCCCGCGGTGGCAATGGCGACGAGCGCCAGCACCACCAGCAGTTCGAGCAGCGTGAAGCCGCGTGGCCGCGCGGGGCCGCGCGCGGCGTCATTGCCAGCTGCCGATGTCCGCATCCTTGCCCTCGCCGCCGGGCTGGCCGTCGGCGCCGAAGGAGAGCACGTCGATCTCGCCGCGGATGCCGGGGTTCAGGTACTGGTAGGGCCGGCCCCAGGGGTCGTTGGGGAGCTTGTCGAGGTAGGGCTTCCAGTTCGGCGGAATCGGCCCACTGGTGGGCTTCTTCACCAGCGCCTGCAGCCCTTGCTCGGCGGTGGGGTAGCGCTGGTTGTCGAGTTTGTAGAGCTTGAGCGCCTGCATCAGGTTGGCGATGTCGGTGCGTGCAGCGGTCACGCGGGCATCGTCCGCGCGGTCGAGCACGTTGGGCACGATCAGCGCCGCGAGCACGCCGATGATCACCAGCACGACCATGAGCTCGATCAGCGTGAAGCCGCGCTGCAGGCGCTGCGCAAGGCGGGGAATCAGGGGCAGGGACATCGGGAGGCAGGAGGCAAAGTTCGTCGGAGCGCTTCCATCATAATCGGCCGCCATGACAGCAGACCGTTCCTCCCTCTGGGCCGCACGCAGCCTGGCGTTCGTGGTGTGGGCGGCCACCGCGGCCGCCGCGGTGGCCTGGGGGCTGCGCGTGGCTTCGGTCGCAGCGGACCGGCCCGATGCGCTCGCCGCCGCGGCCGCGCCGTCGGCCCAGCCCGCCCCGGACGCAGCGGCGATTGGCCGGCTGCTGGGCGCAGGCGGTGGACCGGCGCTGGTTGCCGCCGCGCCGGATGCGGCGACGCGCTACCGCCTGCTGGGCGTGCTGGCGGCAGCCGGTGGTGAGCGCGGCGCGGCGCTGATGTCCGTTGACGGCAAACCGCCGCGGCACTGGCGTGTGGGCGCCGAGGTCGAGCCGGGGGTGAGGCTGGTGGCGGTGGAGAAGGCGGCGGTGCGCTTGTTGCAGCCCGGCGGCCGTGAACTGCGCATCGAACTGCCCAAGCGGCAGCCCGGAGGCTGACCTCAGTCCACACGGACACCCTCGCCAAAGGGGTTCGGGTCAGCGCAGGTCGCCGTACTGTGTCGGGCCCAGGGCGGGGAAGTGGGCGTCGTCCTCGTCCGCCTCGTCGAGCTGCTGGGTGGAGTGCTCGTCGTCGAGGAGTTGGGTGGACGGGTTGTCGTCGTCGAGCAACTGCGTTGGCGGGCCGTCGTCATGGCGATCGGCGCCGGGCAGGCGCGACTCGATGATTTCCGTGTTCTCGAAGCCGGTCAGCGTGGACCGGGTCGGGGCGGTCGCGGCAGCGGCGCCACCCACTCCGCTGGCGAGCGCGCGGCTCAGCGCGGCGAGCTCGTCCGCCTGCACCGGCTCCACGGGCTTGGCCGCCGCGGCCGGCGCCGGTGCGGGTTTGGCCACCACCGGGTTGGCGCACCGCCAGTACACGGCTGAGACGGTGATGCGGTGCCGCGCCCGGGCGGTGGTGCAGATCAGTTGCTCGATTTCGGCGAGCTGCACCAGGTTGCTGTCGAGCTCGCGGGAGAGTTCCATCATGACGATGAACTTGCGTCCCCGCGGGTCGGTGGCCAGCACCTTGAACTTGAAGCTGCTCGACAGCACGCCCACGCGCACCATGGACTCGCGCACCACGGTGTAGAGCAGTTCGCGCAGTCGGGCGCGCTCGTCCTTGAGCGCGGCGCCACCGGCGCGCGCGCCCTGTGGGGCGGCCGACGGGGCGGAGGCCGCGTCATGGCCCTTCTTTTGCGGGTTGGAGATCCAGTCGAACAGGGACATGCGGGCATTCTACGGCGGCCCGATGCGCCGTCACCCTGAATTTTCTGAAGACGGGATGGTTCGAAGCCGTCTTCAGCTGCGCAGGAACATGCGGTAGACCGGGTTGGCGGTCTCCTCGACCCAGGGGTAGCCCAGGGTGTCGAGGAATTCGCGGAAGGCGGCGTCGTCGGCTGGCGGCACCTGCAGACCGACGAGGATGCGGCCGTAGTCCGCGCCCTGGTTGCGGTAGTGAAACAGGCTGATGTTCCAGCCCGGGCGCATGAGCGAGAGGAATTTCAGCAGCGCGCCGGGCCGCTCTGGGAACACGAAGCGCAGCAGGCGCTCGTCCTGCGCGAGGGCGGAATGCCCGCCGACCATGTGGCGGATGTGCTCCTGCGCGAGGTCGTCGTGGGTGAGGTCCAGCGTCTCGAAGCCGTGGCGGCGGAAGTTGGCGGCGATCCTGGCGCTCTCGCCCGCGCCGTGCGTGGTGAGGCCGACGAACACATGCGCCTTGAGCGGGTCGTGGATGCGGTAGTCGAACTCGGTGACGTTGCGCGGCCCGCCGGGCAGGTTGCCGATGAGTTCGAGAAAGCGGCGGAAGCTGCCGCGTTCCTCGGGAATGGTCACGGCGAGCAAGGCCTCGCGCTCCTCGCCGACCTCGGCGCGCTCGGCGACGAAGCGCAGCCGGTCGAAGTTCATGTTCGCGCCGCAGAGGATGGCGGCGTAGGTCTCGCCGCGGGTCTTGTGCCGCGCCACGTACTGTTTGACGGCCGCGACCGCCAGCGCCCCGGCGGGCTCGACGATGCTGCGGGTGTCGACGAACACGTCCTTGATGGCGGCACACACCGCATCGGTGTCCACGCTGACGTAGTCATCGACCAGTTCGCGCGCGATGCGGAAGGTCTCCTCGCCCACGAGTTTCACGGCCGTGCCGTCGGAGAACAGCCCGACGTCGCTGAGGGTGACGCGCTCGCCCTGCTGCACCGAGCGGATCATCGCGTCGGAGTCGTTCATCTGCACGCCGATGACCTTGATCTCCGGCCGCACGGCCTTGATGTAGTTCGCCACGCCCGCGATCAGCCCGCCGCCGCCGATGGCGACGAACACCGCGTCGAGCCGGCCCTGGTGCTGGCGCAGCAGCTCCATGGCGATCGTGCCCTGGCCGGCGATGACGTCGGGGTCGTCGAAGGGGTGGATGAAGTTCAGCCCCTGCGCCTGCTGGAGTTCGCGGGCGTGGCCGTAGGCGTCGGAAAAACTGTCGCCATGCAGCACCACTTCGCCGCCCAGGGCACGCACCGCGTCCACTTTCACCTGCGGCGTGGTGGTCGGCATGACGATGACGGCGCGCGCACCGAGTTTGTGCGCGGACAGGGCCACGCCTTGCGCATGGTTGCCAGCGGAGGCGCAGATCACGCCGCGTGCGAGTTCCTCGGCGCTCAGGTGCACCATCTTGTTGTAGGCGCCGCGCAACTTGAAGCTGAAGACGGGCTGCTGGTCCTCGCGCTTGAGCAGGACCTTGTTGTGCAGCCGCCGGCTCAGGGCGCGTGCGGGCTCGAGGGCGGACTCCACCGCCACGTCGTACACGCGCGCGGTGAGGATCTTGCGCAGATAGTCGGCAGGGGTCAGTCCGGATGCGGAAGAGCGTTTGGGCATGGCACGATGTTACCTTTCAGTTATCGCAACGCTGAACCCGTCCCTCGCGCGCGGCGCACGCATCCTGGCAGCGGGCGTCATCGCAGGGACTTGCTCAGCGTGGCCCCAAACGACACAAGGAGTCAGGATGGAGTGCACGGTCAGTTGGACGGGCGCCACCGGCGCGCGCTCGGGCATGGGTTTTCTGGCCGAGACCGGCAGCGGCCACACGCTGGTGATGGACGGAGCGCCCGATGCCGCCAACCCCGCCAACGGGGGGCAGAACCTCGCGCCGCGGCCCATGGAAACCCTGCTGGCGGGCGCCGGCGGCTGCACGGCGTACGACGTGGTGCTCATCCTGCGCCGCGGCCGGCATCAGGTGCAGGGGTGTAGCGTCAAACTCAGCGCCGAGCGGGCCGAGACCGACCCCAAGGTGTTCACCGCTATCCACATGCACTTCACGGTGCGCGGCCGGGGCATTCCCGCTGCGGCGGTGGAGCGCGCCATCGCGCTCAGCCACGAGAAATACTGCTCGGCCACCGTCATGCTGGGCAAGACGGCGACTGTGAGCACCAGTTTCGAGGTGCTGGAGGCCTAAAACCTGGCAAACCCAGCGTCGAACGGTCAGTATTTGCTATCAAAAAGTGATTGATTGGTGTCAGACACGGTGAGCCACCGTCGTCATGACGCGGGCCGCGAAGCGCATCAGCGACCGCACGGGCGCCCCCACGTCGGCCGCGCCAGCCGCTGCGGCCTCGTCGGCATGGCGGGCTTCGTCCGCCTGCATCTGCGCCACGATGGCCCGCGAGGCGAGGTCCTCGGCGGGCAGGCGGCGAAGATGGCTGGCCAGGTGCGCCTCCACCTGCCGCTCGGTTTCCACCACGAAACCCAGGCTCATGCGGTCGCCGCCCCATGCGCCTGCGGCCAGGCCAATGCCGAACGCCCCGGCGTACCACAGCGGGTTCAGCAGCGAGGGCCGCGCGCCCAGCTCGTCGAGCCGCTCGCGCGTCCAGGCCAGGTGGTCGGTCTCCTCGCGGGCGGCGGCGTCGAAATGCGCACGCAGCCTTGGGTCGCGGGTGGCCAGGGCCTGCGCCGCGTAAAGCGCCTGCGCGCACACCTCGCCCACGTGGTTCACGCGCATGAGCGCACCGGCGAACTGGCGCTCGGCCGGCGTCAGAGCGGCCGCACGCGCCTTCCCGGCCGGGTTGGGCCGTTGCGCTCGCGGGCGGGCCCCCAGCGTGCGCAGCGCCTGATCGGTGGCCTGCAGGTAAGCGTCGAGGGTGGGGAGCATGATGCGGTCGATTTGTAACAAGAACGGAATGTTTGGCGCCTCAATTGTCGTGCAAACCAACGGTGGCCCGATTTTTGCTTAAGTAAGTACTCGGCTTGGTATTCGGGCAGGGACCGAATGTGTCAGGCTGTTTGTTGCACCTCGACAACGTTTTGGCCGCATGTCGGCCGTTTTCTTTGCGCATCCGGCTGACCTCTGGTGCAATAGCGTCAACTTCCTAAAAGGAGGTTGGCCCGGGCAAGCGGCGGCTCGTACATGACCCCCTGCGTGTATCAGTTCTCCTGTTCCGGCGCCCTCTGTTCAACCTTGGAGAAACCTGCAATGAAAAAGACCCTGATTGCCCTGGCTGCCCTGGCTGCCGCCGGCGCCTCTTTCGCCCAGTCCTCCGTCACCCTGTACGGCGTGGCCGACATGGCCGTCGGCAAGACCAACAAGGCTGGTCTCGGCCTCGCCAACGACAAGTTCCAGGCCATCGCCTCGAACGTTCTGAACAACGGCAACTCCCGCTTCGGCCTCAAGGGCGTGGAAGACCTCGGTGGTGGCCTCAAGGCGGGCTTCAACTTCGAAGGCGGCCTGTCGCTGGCCACCGGCGCTGGCAACACCAGCGGCGGTCAGCTGTTCTCCCGCGCTGCCAACATGTCCCTGATGGGCGGTTTCGGTGAAATCCGTGGCGGCCGCACGCTGACCACCTCGTACTACAGCATCGCTTCCTGGGAACTGACCGGCACCGCCAACTACTCCGTGGTGGCCAACCAGTTCGGTTTCGCTGGCGCCGGTCCCCGTGACAGCGGCGTCGTGATGTACAACTCGCCCAACTTCTCGGGCTTCAGCTTCAGCGCCAGCACCATCCTGAAGGGCAACGCCGTGTACGGCACCGCTGCTGACCCCAAGGGCAAGTATGACCTGGCGGCCACCTACGCCAACGGCCCGATCGTCGCCTCCTTCGCCTACAACAAAGTGCAAGACGGCAACAAGGGCTATGCGCTGGGCGGCAAGTACAACTTCGGCCCCGCTGCCGTCGCTGCCTCGATCCAGAAGTCGGAAACCAACAGCGGCACCATCCTCGCCAAGGGCTACACCCTGGGCGTGAGCGGCAACGTCGGCGCCGTCGGCCTGACCTTCGATTACGCCCGCGACTCCGAGTACAAGGACAGCGACTACCTGCTCGAAGCCAAGTACCCCCTGTCCAAGCGTACCTTCGCCTACGCCGTCTATATGCGCGACGGCAAGGGCAAAACCGCTGAGTCGGTCAACGGCTACTCCCTCGGCCTGCGCCACAACTTCTGATCGTGCAGCAGCCTGAGGGCTGCTTTGCAGGTCCGTTCCAAAAAGCCGCCTTCGGGCGGCTTTTTTTCGTCTGGCTGCGTGCAGAGCGACAACTGCGCGACACCCCGCGAGGAAACCCCGAGGCGGGCACGCGCCTTGCTCGGGTAAGCTGCGTGTATACAAACAGGCGGCCTGACCGCCCGCAGTCAACACCCCATGCTCGCTTTCATCCTGCGCCGCCTGATTCAAGCCGTGATCGTCATGGTGTCGGTGGCCTTCATCGCGTTTCTGCTGTTTCAGTACGTGGGCGACCCGGTGGTGTTTCTGCTGGGCCAGGACGCCACGCCGGAGCAGATCCGCGCCCTGCGCACCGATCTGGGGCTGGATCAGCCCTTTTTCGTGCAGTTCTGGCATTTCCTGCTCAATGCGGCCCAGGGTGAGTTCGGGTTGAGCCTGCGGCAGGGGGCCAAGGTCTCGCGGCTCATTGCCGAGCGCTTCCCAGCCACGATGGAGCTGGCCATGGTCGCGGCGGCTTTGGCCGTGGTGGTGGGCATCCCAATGGGGGTGTACGCCGCGCTGCGCCGCGGTTCGTTCCTGGCGCAGTTCTTCATGACGTTTTCCTTGCTGGGCGTGTCCTTGCCGACCTTTCTGATCGGCATCCTGCTGATCCTGGTGTTCTCGGTCACGCTCGACTGGCTGCCCAGCTTCGGCCGCGGTGACACGGTGCAGATCGGCTGGTGGAGCAGCGGCTTGTTCACCCGCGATGGCTGGTCGCACCTGATTCTTCCGGCGCTGACGCTGGCGATTTTTCAACTCACGCTCATCATGCGCCTGGTGCGCGCCGAGATGCTCGAGGTGCTGCGCACCGACTACATCAAGTTCGCCCGCGCCCGTGGCCTGTCCGACCGCGCAATCCACTTCGGTCACGCGCTCAAGAACACGCTGGTGCCGGTGCTCACCATCACCGGCCTGCAGCTCGGCGGCCTGATTGCGTTTGCCATCATCACCGAGACCGTGTTCCAGTGGCCGGGCATGGGCTTGCTGTTCATCCAGGCCGTGAGCTTCGCGGACATCCCGGTGATGGCCGCCTATCTGTGCCTGATCGCGCTCATCTTCGTCGTCATCAACCTGATCGTCGACCTGCTGTATTTCGCCGTCGACCCGCGCCTGCGCATCAACGGCGGCCGCGCGCACTGAAAGCGTGTGGTCGCGTACCTGCCGCAACCCTTTTTCACTTCCCACAAGGAGCCAGACCATGAAGTTCAAGCGCCACCTCGTTTCTGCTGCCCTCGTCGCGGGCTTCGGATGTTTCGCCCTCGGCGCGCAGGCCGTGACCCTGCGCGTGGCCAACCAGGGCGACGCCCTGGGCATGGACCCGCACTCGCTCAACGAGTCCCTGCAGCTCTCGGTGCTGGGCAACGTGTACGAGCCGCTGGTCACTCGCGGGCGTGACTACAAGCTCACCCCCGCACTGGCCACCGAATGGACGCAGACCTCGCCCACCACCTGGCGCTTCAAGCTGCGCAAGGGCGTGACCTTCCATGACGGCACGCCGTTCACCGCCGACGACGTGCTCTTCAGCTACGAGCGCGCCAAGGGCGAGGGCTCGGACATGAAGAGCTACGTCGGCCAGATCAAGGAAGCGAAGAAGATCGACGACCACACCGTCGAGTTCATCCTCAACCAACCCTTCCCCATCCTGCCCGAGCTGTTCACCCAGTGGCACATGATGAGCAAGAAGTGGTGCGAAACCAACCAGGCCACCCGCCCGGTGGACCGGCGCAAGGGCATCGAGAACGCCGCCTCCTTCCGCGCCAACGGCACCGGCCCCTACCGCCTGCGCGAGCGCCAGCCCGGCGTGCGCACCACCTTCGTGCGCAACGGCAACTACTGGGGCAAGATCGACGGCAACGTGGACGAGGTGATCTTCACCCCCATCGGCAACGACGCCACCCGCGTCGCGGCGCTGCTCTCCGGCGAGATTGACGTGATGGAGCCCGTGCCGGTGCAGGACGTGGAGCGGGTCAAGAACAGCCCCAAGCTCAAGGTGCTGCAGGGGCCTGAGCTGCGGGTGATCTTCCTCGGCATGGATCAGAAGCGCGACGAGCTGCTGTTCTCCAACGTCAAGGGCAAGAACCCGTTCAAGGACAAGCGCGTGCGCCAGGCCTTCTACCAGGCCATCGACATCGAAGGCATCAAGACCCGCGTGATGCGCGGCGCCGCCACGCCCCGCGCCACGCTGCTGGCGCCGCAGATCCGCGGCTATGCGGCCGACCTGGAGAAGCGCCTGCCGTTCGACGTGGAAGCCGCCAAGAAGCTCATGGCCGAGGCCGGCTACCCCAATGGCTTCGAGGTCAAGATGAACTGCCCGAACGACCGCTACGTCAACGACAGCGCGATCTGCCAGGCGGTGGCGGCCAACCTGGCCAAGATCAATGTGAAGATCAACCTCGAGGCTGAAACCAAAGCCACCTACTTCCCCAAGATCCTCAGCCGCAACACCAGCTTCTACATGCTGGGCTGGACGCCGAGCACCGTCGATGCGCACAACGTGCTCTACCCCATCATGTCCACGCCGGGTGAGGGCGGGCGCGGTCAGTTCAACCTGGGCAGCTACAGCAATGCCCGGGTGGACGAGCTCACCGCCAAGGTGGCGTCCGAGACCGACGACAAGAAGCGCAACGAGATGATTCACGAAGCGCTGAAGATCCATCAGGACGAGATCGGCCACATCCCGCTGCACCAGCAGGCGCTCAACTGGGGTGCGAAAAAGGACATCGAACTCGTGCAGTGGCCCGACAACGGCATGCCCTGGAAGTACGTGGTGGTGAAACCCTGACCCGCAGCCTTCCATGTCCGACACGAGCACTGCACCCGCCACGGCCGCCGTGGCGAGGTGGTGGAACAGCGACCTCGTCCACAGCTTCCGCACCTCGCCGGTGGCGGTGGGCGCGGCGCTGATCGCGTTCGTCTGCCTGTTCTGCGCCGCCTTCGCGCCGTGGGTGGCGCCGCACAACCCCTTCGATCTGAGCACGCTCGAACTCAGCGACGCGCGCCTGCCGCCGGCCTGGATGGAGCTGGGCAGCGCCAAGTACCCGCTGGGCACCGACGATCAGGGGCGCGACATCCTCTCGGCGGTGATCTTCGGCGCGCGCATCTCGCTGGTGGTGGGGCTCGCCTCGGTGCTGCTGTCGGTGCTGGTGGGCGTGAGCCTGGGCCTGGTGGCGGGCTTTCGCGGCGGCTGGGTGGACGCGGCGCTGATGCGCCTGTGCGACGTGATGCTGTCGTTCCCGGCCATTCTGGTGGCCCTGCTGATCGCAGGGGTGGGCCGCGCGCTGTTCCCCAATGCCACTGAAGGGCTGGCCTTCGGCGTGCTGATTCTGTCGATCTCGCTCACCGGCTGGGTGCAGTATGCGCGAACCGTGCGCGGCTCCACCCTGGTCGAGCGCAACAAGGAATACGTGCAGGCCGCGCGCGTGACGGGCGTGGCGCCGCTGCGCATCATGCGCCGGCATGTGCTGCCCAACGTGATGGGCCCGGTGCTGGTGCTGGCCACCATCCAGGTGGCCACGGCCATCATCACCGAGGCGACCCTGTCTTTCCTCGGCGTGGGTTCGCCGCCCACGGCGCCCTCGCTGGGCACCCTGATCCGCATCGGCAACAACTACCTGTTCTCGGGCGAGTGGTGGATCACCGTGTTTCCCGGTGCGATGCTGGTGCTGATCGCGCTGTCGGTGAACCTGCTCGGCGACTGGCTGCGCGACGCGCTGAACCCGCGCCTGCGCTGAGAAGTTGTGAACGAATCCTTCACGCCCGCTCATCCCGCCCCAAAGCGCCCACTCGGCGTTGCAAATGCTCGCCGTAGCCCGCGCTACGGCTGCGCTTTGCGCCTTTATTGGGTGCTTTGGGGCGGCCTGCTCGGACGCGCCCGATTCATTCACATCTTCTGACCTCTTTGCATTCATGAGTCTTTTACAAGTCAAAGACCTGGTGGTCGAATTCCCCGGGCGGCGCGGCACTTTGCGGGCGCTCGACGGCGTCTCCTTCGACATTGCGCCGGGCGAGGTGTTGGGCGTGGTGGGCGAGTCGGGCGCGGGCAAGTCGCTCACCGGCGCGGCCATCATCGGTTTGCTCGAACCTCCGGGTCGTATCGCCAGCGGCGAAATCCGGCTCGAGGGCGAGCGCATCGACGGCCTGTCGCACGAGGCCATGCGGCACATCCGCGGCCGCAAGATCGGCGCGATCTTCCAGGACCCGCTGACCTCGCTGAACCCGCTTTACACCGTGGGCCGGCAGCTCACCGAGACCATCCGCACCCATCTGCACGTGACGCCGGCGCAGGCCCGCGAGCGGGCCATTGCGCTGCTGCGCGACACCGGCATCTCCGCGCCGGAGCAGCGCATCGACCACTATCCGCACCAGTTCTCCGGCGGCATGCGCCAGCGGGTGGTGATTGCGCTGGCGCTGGCCGCCGAGCCCAAGCTCATCGTGGCCGACGAGCCCACGACGGCGCTCGACGTGTCGGTGCAGGCGCAGATCATCGCGCTGCTCAAGCGCGTGTGCGCCCAGCACGGGGCGGCCGTGATGCTCATCACCCATGACATGGGCGTGATTGCCGAGACCTGCGACCGCGTGGCGGTGATGTACGCCGGCCGCGTGGCCGAGATCGGGCCGGTGCACCAGGTCATCAACCACCCCGCGCACCCGTACACCGCGGGGCTGATGGCGGCGATTCCGGACATGAGCGCGGACGTCGATCGCCTCTACCAGATCGAGGGCAGCATGCCCCGGCTGGATGCGATTCCGCGTGGCTGCGCCTTCAACCCGCGCTGCCCGCGCGCCTTCGAGCGCTGCCGCAGCGAGCGGCCCGACCTGCTGCCCGCAGGCGCCACCCAAGCCGCGTGCTGGTTGCACGCCGAAGCCGCCGAGGGGGTGCGCGCATGAACACGCCCGTGAAGCAGGAGCTGGGCGCGCCGCTGGTGCAGGCGAGCGACCTGGCCATGGATTTCGACGTGTCTGCGCCCTGGCTCAACCGGGTGCTCGAACGCAAGGGGCGGCAGCATCTGCACGCGGTCGACGGCGTGAGCTTCGAGATCGAGCGCGGCGGCACGCTGGCGCTGGTGGGCGAATCGGGTTGTGGCAAGAGCACGGTGGCACGCCTGCTCGTGGGGCTGTATGCGCCCACCCGCGGCACGGTGCAGTTCGACGGCATGGATGCCCATGCGGCCTTTCGCTCGGCCGACGCGCTGGCGTTTCGCCGCCGCATCCAGATGATTTTTCAGGACCCCTACGCCAGCCTGAACCCGCGCTGGACGGTGGAACATATCGTGGGTGAGCCCTTGCTCGAGCACGGCCTGGCCGCGGGCGCACAGGCCTTGCGCGAGCGCGTGGCCGAACTGCTGGCCTCGGTGGGCCTGTCCGCGCGCGACATGGCCAAGTACCCGCACCAGTTCTCGGGCGGGCAGCGCCAGCGCCTCTCGATCGCGCGGGCGCTGGCCACGCATCCGGAGTTTCTGGTGTGCGACGAGCCCACCTCGGCGCTGGACGTGTCGGTGCAGGCCCAGGTGCTCAACCTGATGAAGGACCTGCAGCGCGAACGCGGGCTCACCTACCTGTTCATCTCGCACAACCTGGCCGTGGTGCGCCACATGAGCGACCGCATCGGCGTGATGTACCTCGGGCGGCTGGTGGAACTGGCCGACAAGCGCACGCTGTTCGCGGCGCCGCGCCACCCGTACACGCGCATGCTGATCGACGCCATTCCGAAGCTGCACGACACCGGCCGCGCGCGCACGCCGGTGCAGGGCGAGGTGCCCAACCCCCTGTCGCCGCCGCCGGGCTGCAGTTTCCACCCGCGCTGTCCGCTGGCCAACGAGCGCTGCCGCAGCGAGCGGCCCACACTGCTGAGCTTCGGTGGCGTGCGCGTGGCCTGCCACGCGGTGCAGGAGGGGCGGGACTGAAGCAAGGTCGCTCCCATGTCGAGATCGTCAAGGGACCGTCAACGGCACTGCTGATAATGCGAGGCATGAACGCACTCGACGCCTTGCGCCAATGGACCGTCGTCGTCGCCGACACGGGAGACTTCAACGACATCGCGGCTTACGCCCCGCGGGATGCCACCACCAACCCCTCGCTCATCCTGAAGGCGGTGCAGAAAGCCGCCTATGCGCCCTTGCTCACGCAGGTGCAGGCGGCGCACGGCGCGGCGCCGCTGGATGAGCGCGTGGACCGGCTGCTGGTGCGCTTCGGCTGCGAGATCCTGCAGCGTGTGAGCGGGCGCGTGTCCACCGAGGTCGACGCGCGCCTGAGCTTCGACACCGAGGCCACGGTGGCGCGGGCGCGGCGGCTGGTGGCGCTGTACCGGGCCGAGGGCGTGGACACGGCCGAGCGCGTGCTCATCAAGATTGCCGCCACCTGGGAGGGCATCGAGGCGGCGCGCGTGCTCGAGCGCGAAGGCATCCACACCAACCTCACGCTGCTGTTCGCGTTCTGCCAGGCGGTGGCCTGCGGCGACGCGGGGGTGCGGCTGATCTCGCCCTTCGTCGGCCGCATCTACGACTGGCACAAGCGCTCGGCCGGTGCGGCCTGGGACGAAGCCGCCCATGCGGGCGCGAACGACCCCGGCGTGCAGTCGGTGCGGCGCATCTGGAACCACTTTCGCCGCCACGGCATCGGCACCGAGGTGATGGGCGCGAGTTTTCGCAACACCGGGCAGATCCTCGCGCTGGCCGGCTGCGACCTGCTCACCATCAGCCCCGAGCTGCTGGCCCAACTGGCGGCCAGCGAACAGGCGGTGCCGCGCGCGCTCGACGCCGAGCAGGCCCGTGCAATGGACCTGCCCGAGGTGCATTTCAACGAGGCGGCGTTCCGCTTCGCCCTCAACGAAGACGCCATGGCCAGCGAAAAGCTGGCCGAGGGCATCCGGGCCTTCTGCGCCGATGCGCGCAAGCTCGACGCCTTGTTTTCGCCCTGAACACCCCCCCGCGAGCACGAAATGGACTGGACCCGCCGACCCCGTTGCGATGAAACGCCCGAATGGGCCACGCTGAAGCACTTGCGCGCCGCGCAGACGGGCTTCGACGTGCGGGAGGCCTTCGCGCAGGATGCGGCGCGCTTTGCGCGGCTGAGCCAGTCCGCCCCGGGCGTGTTTGCCGACCTCTCGCGCAACCGCATCGACACCGAGGCCGAGGCGCAGTTGTTCGCCCTCGCCCGTGCCTGCGGCCTGGAGGCGCACCGTGACGCCTTGTTCGCCGGCGAAGCCGTCAACACCACCGAAGGCCGCGCGGCGCTGCACCCGTTGCTGCGCGCGCCGGGCGAGGGCAGCCTGATCGCCGGCTGGCCCACGGCGGCGCTCGCCGATTCGCACCGGGCGGTGCTCGCCACCCTAGAAGCCCTGCTGGCCTTTGCCGAGCGCGTGCGTGCCGACTCGGCCATCACCGACGTGGTGAGCATCGGCATCGGCGGCTCGGATCTGGGGCCGCGCATGGCGGTGCAGGCGCTCACGCCCTTTCTCACACCCGGCCGCCGGGTGCATTTCGTGAGCAACCTCGACGGCCACGAACTCGCCGACACGCTCGCCGCGCTGCGCCCGCAGCGCACGCTGTTCCTGGTCGTCTCCAAGACCTTCACCACGCTGGAAACCCTCACCAACGCGCGCTCGGCGCGTGAGTGGTTCCTCACTCAAGGCGGGACGGACGTGGCGCGGCATTTCGTGGGCATCACCACCGCGGTGGAGGCCGCGCGGGCCTTTGGCATCGAGACCACCTTCGGCTTCTGGGACTGGGTGGGCGGCCGGTATTCGGTGTGGTCGGCCGTGGGGCTGGCCCTGGCTATCGGCATCGGGGCCGAGGGTTTCCGGCAGTTCCTCGCTGGTGCGCACGCGATGGACGCGCACTTCCGCACCGCGCCGCTGGAGGCCAACCTGCCGGTGCGCCTGGGGCTGCTCGATGTCTGGAACCGCGACGTGCTGGGTTTCGGCAGCCGCTGCGTCGCGCCCTACCATGCGCACCTGGCGCGGCTGCCGGCCTACCTGCAGCAGCTCGAGATGGAGAGCAATGGCAAGCGCGTGGACCTTGCCGGGCGGGCGCTGGCCGTGCCGAGCGCGCCGGTGGTCTGGGGCGAGCCGGGCACCAACGGGCAGCATGCCTTCTTCCAGTTGCTGCACCAGGGCACGGAGGTGATTCCGGTGGAGTTCATCGCCGTGGGGCGCGCGCAGCACGGCCTGGCCGAGCACCACGCGCCGCTGCTGGCCAACGCGCTGGCGCAGGCGCGCGCGCTCATGCTCGGGCAGCTTGACGCCGGGGGCCACCGGCACTTCCCGGGCAACCGGCCCAGCACCTTTCTGTTGCTCGACGAGCTCACGCCCTACAGTCTGGGGGCCTTGCTGGCGCTGTACGAGCACCGGGTGTTCGTCAGCGGCTCGCTCTGGGGCATCGACAGTTTCGACCAGTGGGGCGTGGAACTGGGCAAGCAACTCGCGCGCGACCTCGGCCCGCGGCTCTTCAGTGGCGACGTGACCGGCCTGGACGCCGCCACCGCGGCCCTGATCGGCCGCCTCAGGCCGTTTTTCGAGAAAAATTAGCCGGACCCCAGCGCCAGCCGGTGAGGTTGTGCTATCAAAAAGTGACAACCGTGTTGCCCGCACGGGCGCGGGTGCTGGCGTGAGCGCGCGCGCGAGTCAGGCGTGGGGCGTGTCCCACGCCCGTGCGCGTGGGTGAGGGGCGCGCAGGGCGAGGCCGGGGCATGAAGAAAGCCCCGCGGGCGAACCCGTGGGGCTTTCGTGAGCGCAGGCTTGGGGCTCCCGATGGCGAGGGAGCCAGCCGGGCCCGAAACGGAGGGCCCGGGGCGCGACTTACATCATGTCGCCCATGCCACCCATGCCGCCCATGCCGCCGCCGGCCGCGGCCGGGGCCTCGTCCTTCGGCGCTTCGGCGACCATGCACTCGGTGGTGAGCATCAGGCCGGCCACCGACGCGGCGTTCTGCAGCGCGGTGCGGGTGACCTTGGTCGGGTCCAGAATGCCCATTTCGATCATGTCGCCATAGGTGTCGTTGGCGGCGTTGAAGCCGTAGTTGCCCTTGCCGGCCAGCACGGCGTTGACGACCACGCTGGGCTCGCCACCGGCGTTGGCCACGATTTCGCGCAGCGGGGCTTCGATGGCCTTGAGCACGAGCTTGATGCCGGCTTCCTGGTCGTGGTTGTCGCCCTTGATCTCACCGGCGGCCTGGCGGGCGCGCAGCAGCGCCACGCCACCGCCGGCGACGATGCCTTCTTCCACCGCAGCGCGGGTGGCGTGCAGGGCGTCTTCCACGCGGGCCTTCTTCTCCTTCATCTCGACTTCGGTGGCGGCACCGACCTTGATCACCGCCACGCCGCCGGCCAGCTTGGCCACGCGCTCCTGCAGCTTCTCACGGTCGTAGTCGGAGGTGGCTTCCTCGATCTGCACGCGGATTTGCTTGACGCGCGCTTCGATGTCGGCGGCCGAGCCGTTGCCGTCGATGATGATGGTGTTTTCCTTGCCCACTTCGATGCGCTTGGCCTGACCCAGGTCGGCCAGCGTCACCTTCTCGAGCGTGAGGCCCACTTCCTCGGCGATGACCTTGCCGCCGGTCAGGATGGCGATGTCTTCCAGCATGGCCTTGCGGCGGTCGCCAAAGCCCGGGGCCTTGACGGCGACGACCTTCAGGATGCCGCGGATGGTGTTGACCACCAGCGTGGCCAGGGCTTCACCTTCGACGTCCTCGGCAATGATGAGCAGCGGACGGCCGGCCTTGGCCACGGCTTCGAGCGTGGGCAGCAGATCGCGGATGTTGCTGATCTTCTTGTCGTAGAGCAGCACGAAGGGGTTGTCGAGGATGGCGGCCTGCTTGTCCGGGTTGTTGATGAAGTAGGGGCTCAGGTAGCCGCGGTCGAACTGCATGCCTTCGACGACATCGAGCTCGTTCTGCAGCGATTTGCCGTCTTCCACGGTGATCACGCCCTCTTTGCCGACCTTGTCCATCGCGTTGGCGATGATTTCGCCGATGCTGGTGTCGGAGTTGGCGGAGATGGAGCCGACCTGGGCGATTTCCTTGCTGGTGGTGGTGGGCTTGGAGGCCTTCTTGAGTTCGACGATCAGGGCCTCCACGGCCTTGTCGATGCCGCGCTTCAGGTCCATCGGGTTCATGCCGGCGGCCACGTACTTCATGCCTTCGCGCACGATGGCCTGGGCCAGCACGGTGGCGGTGGTGGTGCCGTCACCGGCGTTGTCGCTGGTCTTGGAAGCGACTTCCTTGACCATCTGCGCGCCCATGTTCTGCAGCTTGTCCTTGAGCTCGATCTCCTTGGCCACGGACACGCCGTCCTTGGTCACGGTGGGGGCGCCGAAGCTGCGCTCGAGCACCACATTGCGGCCCTTGGGGCCGAGCGTGACCTTGACCGCGTTGGCCAGGATGTTCACGCCTTCGACCATGCGGTGGCGTGCATCTGCACCGAAAATGACGTCTTTTGCTGCCATGTTGTTTACTCCGAAATCAATGAAAGTGGGGGTTCAACGCAAAGCGGGGCGGGGGTCGATCACTTCTCGACGACCGCGAACAGGTCGTCTTCCTTCATGACCAGCAGTTCCTCGCCATCGACCTTGACGGTCTGGCCGCTGTACTTGCCGAAGACCACGCGGTCGCCGACCTTGACCGTCAGGGGCTTGACCTCGCCCTTGTCGTTGGTGCGGCCCGGACCCACGGCCATCACTTCACCCTGATCGGGCTTTTCCGCAGCGTTGTCGGGAATGACGATGCCGGAGGCGGTTTTCGTTTCGCTCTCCACACGCTTGACGATCACGCGGTCAGCCAGGGGACGCAGTTTCATGGGTGCTCCTTGAATGTTGAAACCAAAGGGGAAAGAAAAAACCGAGCGCCAGTTCCCACAGGAGAAACCGGCGCGGAACGGGTTGCGGGCGCAATGTTAGCACTCGCGCCGCACGAGTGCTAATGATACGGCCGATTCATGACAGTTCAAGGGCAGGGCGATGTCGGCCGGCGCACGGGCTTTGTGCGGCCGGAGTGGCGTGGCGGTGGGCTTGCGAACGAGCCACCGCGCCGTCTGGCGGGCGCGGGTGGCGGCCGTTGTACCTGAACCGGGCTTGGCGCGGTGTGCGCGCCGCCGCTCAGATGCCTGGCCCGTCCGGCTGCAGCGCGAAGTAGCAGGTCACCCCGTCCGGGTCGCAGCCCGCGGGGTAGATCTTGCGCGGGACCTCATCGTCGCGGAGGTCGGCTTCCGAGCCGAAGACCCGGGCGAACACCTTGCGCGAGCGCTTGGGCAGCTTGTCCCAGGCGAAGTAGGAGTGGCCACCGGGGTCGAGCGTCGCGCCGCTGAAGCACAGGTAGCGCACCGCGCCGCTGCGCACCCGCTCCGGTCCCGGCGCCATGCCCAGCTTGACCTGGCCGCCGTCGGCGACCGTGGCGCCCGCCAGCGTGGTGTCGTTCTGGTTGTAGGTGATGAACACCCGCCCCTTGGGCCGCAGCAGCGGCACCCAGTCCTTGTGGCCCGAAGCGCGGGCGCAGCCGGCCACCAGCGCAATGTTGAAGGCCGACCCCAGCGCCTCGCGGGTGGCGTCGAGGGCCAGGCTGTACTGCAGCAGGTGCACGCCCATGCTGTGCGCGGCCAGGCTGAACGGCTGCGCATTCGCCTGCAGCCGCGCCACGGCCGCCAGGCGCAGGAACCGCGCCAGACTGTCCACCGCGCCCATCGCGTTGTTCTTGGCCTGCTGGTACAAGGCCATGCGTGCGCGAACGAAGTCCTCGCCGCGGAAACGCCCGCCGATGTCGCCGATCAGTTCTTCGTTGCCGGGGTCGGGGTTGGGAGCCGCGGGCAGGTCGCTGCCGTCGGAGAGCGCGCCCTCGGACGGCCACGAGAAGCCGACGACGTTCACGTCGTACAGCGCCTCCAGACGGGCGCAGCGCTGGAAGCAGGCCTGCGGCGTGTTGTTGAAGCCGTGCAGGTAGAGCAGCACCGGCCGGCCGCCATCGAACACTTCCAGCAAGGCGGCGGTGGCGCGCGCGTCGTCGCTGTCGACGGTGAGCCGGTCGAGCCGCCATTTCTTGTCGTCCATGGCCTGCGGAGCGGCCCAGGTGAGCGCATCGGCATACGGCGTGAAGGCCCGGCCCAACTCGCGCCGGGTGCCCGTGCCCGAGACCGTGCGGTTGGTGAAGATCAGCATGGCCGCCTCCCCTGGCATTGGAACGGTACGGCAGCCTATGCCTGCGCGCGTCCCGACGCAAGACCCCCGCACAGCTCGTGCGCAGAGACCGGCCCATCAGCTCATGAAAGCCAACCTAAGGCAACGCTGAACAAGCCCCTTGCGCGCCGCGCATCCCGGCGGCGGGCGGTCTGCTTCGTTGCAAATGCTCGCCACAGCAAGGGCTATGGCTGTGCTTTGCGCCTCGCAGTCCATCCCGCGGCCGTGCGCGCGTCATCGCAGGGACTTATTCAGCGTTGCCCAAAGACGCCAAAGAACGCGAGGGGCAGGACCGCGGCGGCGGGCCCGCAGCCGCGCGCCGTGGGCTGGGCGTGCACTGTGCAACACTCAGTGCCCTCACGCCCATGTCCGACCGTCCCGCTTCCGCTGCCCATCCTCTGGCCCTTGACGCGCTGGCCGCCTTCGACGGCGTGCTGGCCGCTGCAGAGGGTGCGCTGCGGCCGCGCCCCGGCCAGCGCCGCATGGCCGAAGCCGTGGCGCAGACGTTCTGTGACGTCACGCTGGGCAAGCCCGAGCAGACCGCCGGTGGCGGCGAGGCCGCGCCGGTGCGCGCGCTCGCCGTCATCCAGGCCGGCACCGGCGTGGGCAAATCGCTGGCCTACAGCGCGCCAGCCATCGCGCTGGCGCTCGCGCGCGGCACGCGGGTGCTGATCTCCACCGCCACCGTGGCGCTGCAGGAGCAGCTGGTGAACAAGGACCTGCCCCAGCTGGCCGCGCAGATGCCGCAGCCCTTCCGCTACGCACTGGCCAAGGGGCGCGGGCGCTATGTGTGCAAACTCAAGCTCAACCGCCTGAGCGGCGGCGAGGAGGTGGCGCTGTTCGACGAGGACGCCGAGCCCGACGAGCCGCTGGAGAGCGGCGCCGCCAGCCGCCACAGCGCCAGCGCGCGGCTGCAGTTCTACGCTAGCCTCACCCATGCGCTGGCCTCCAAGCTGTGGGACGGCGACCGCGACAGCCTGCCCACGCCGCCCGAAGCCGAGCTGTGGGCCCCCGTGGGCGCGGATGCGCGCAGCTGCACCGGGCGGCACTGCCCGCTGTTTGGCCAGTGCACGTATTACGAGCGGCGCAAGGACCTGGTGGGCGCGCAGGTCATCGTGGCCAACCATGACCTGCTGCTGTCCTCGCTGGGCGCGCGGCTGCTGCCCGAGCTGGATCACTGCCTGCTCGTGCTCGACGAAGCGCACCACCTGCCCGCCACGGCGCTGGACCAGTTCTCGCACACCATGGACCTCTCGCGCACGCTCTGGCTCGACCGCCTGGCCACGCGCGTGGTGCGCACCGGCGGCCTGCTGGCGGTCTCCGACGTGGTGGACGTGCCGCGGCTGGCCGCGCAGATCCGGCAGACGCTGGCCGACCTCGCGCGCCTGGTCATGGAAACCTGGGGCGACGCGCTGCGCGCCGGTGGCGACGGCTTCGGACCAGCGCGCGTGCGCCTGCCGCGCGGCGCGCTGCCGCCAGTGTTCGAGGAGCCCCTGCAACTGCTGCTGGCCACCACCGACACCTTGCTGGCCGCGGTGAGCGCGGTGGCGCGCGCGCTCAAGGCCGAGATTCGCGACAAACCCGACGAGGCGCGACGCCTCTCGGCGCTGTATGCCCAGATCGGCACGCTCGCGCCGCGCCTCGACGACGTGTACGCCACCGCCCGCGCCTTGCTCGCGCCGCCGGTCACCGCGTGGCGCCCGGCCGACGCCGCGCTGGATGCGCAGGATGCGCCCGATGCGCCCGCAGGCGAGGGCGGCCTGCCCATGGCCAAATGGTTCAGCAGCAGCGTCGAGGGCGATTTCGTCGTGCTGCGCGCGCACGCCAGCCCCATCCTCAGCGGCGCGACGCTGCGCAGCCACCTGTGGCCGCAGGTGCGCGGCGCGGTGCTGACCTCGGCCACGCTCACGAGCTGCGGGCAGTTCGACTTCTTCCTGCGCGAAAGCGGCCTCGCGGCCGACCCCGACGTGCGCGCCCTCGAAGTCGAAAGCCCGTTCGACTACGCCGCCCAGGGCCGCTTCACCATCGTCGAAACCCAGGCCGACCCCAAGGACGCCGCCGCTTTCAATGCCGAACTCGCCACCCGCCTGGTGCAGGACCTGCGCGCGGTGGCGCACGGCGCGCTGGCGCTGTTCACCTCGCGCGAGCAGATGCGCGTGGCCGTGCAGGCGCTGCCGGCGGACCTGCGCGCGCGCGTGTGGGTGCAGACCGAGTGGCCACGCACCGTGCTGCTCGCGCGCCACCGCGAGCGCGTGGCCGCGGGCGAGCCCTCCATCATCTTCGGCATGCAGTCCTTCGGCGAAGGGCTGGACCTGCCCGGCGCGCTGTGCGAACACCTGTTCATCGCCAAGCTGCCCTTTGCCAGCCCCGATGACCCGGTGGAGGAAGCCCGCGCCGAATGGCTGCGCGCCGCCGGCCGCGACCCGTTCAACGAACTCGTCGTGCCGGCCACGGCGATTCGCCTGGCGCAGTGGGCGGGCCGCGCCATCCGCACCGAGACCGACCACGCCTACGTCTTCTGCTACGACCGCCGCCTCACCCGCACGGGCTTTGGCAAACGCCTGCTGCGCGGCCTGCCCGGCTTCACGCTGCTACGGCGCGACGTGCAGGGGGTGGAGACGCCGCTGGCGCGCGCGGCTTCAGGCGCCGTCTGACGACGCCCAGTGGTCGTGCCGCTCGCGGCGCTCCTGGCGGTAGTTCGTCACCTCCAGGCGGATGCCGTCGGGGTCGGTGAAGAAGGTGGCGCAGTAATCCGCCGCGTATTCGGGGTACAGGCGCGCGTCGCTCGCGGCAATGCCCAGGCCTTGCAGGCGCTGCGCCACCTCGGCCACCTCGGCCGCGCTGTCCACGCGCAGGCACAGGTGGTGCAGGCCGGGGGCGTAGGGCTCGTGGGCGCTTGCCGCGCGCGCCGGGCGCAGCACGCAGCCGAAATGCCGGTTGTAGTACTGCACATGCGGCTCGCCACCGAGCGTGAAGCGGTTGGACCGAAAGCCCAGCGTGTCGCGCAGCACGCGGTCGTAGAAGGCCGTGGAGCGCGCCAGGTCCGACACGCTCAGGTAGATGTGGTCGATGCCGATGACCTCGGGCATGGGGGCACTCCGTGGCGTTGGGGGGTGTTCATCGTAGCGGCTGTGGCCGCCGGCGGTGGGGCTCCTCCGATGCGCCGACCAGCCCTTCGGCTGCAGCGGGCGGCTGCGCTTGCGTTTGTGCCGGGTGGTCTTATACTGTACAAAAATACAGTTATAGAGTTTCATCCCAGGTTCAACCGTTCAGATCCGACCGTTTCCGAGGGCCACGGCCTTGGCGCGCTGGCGTCGCAAGCCGGCTGCGGGCGCGCCCGCGCAAGCCCGCTGGCCGTGGTCCTCATCCGCTGGCCTCCCATGCACACCGCCACCGCGTCCGCTCCCTTCCTTTCGCCGCCGCCGTGGCCGGAAGGTGTGCGGCCGGCGCTTGCGGCTGTATCGCAGCCGGGGCCGTCCACCCAGGCCGAGGCGGGCGTGGCAAACGGCGCGGCCGACCCACCCGCCGGGCTGGGAGAGGCGGCACCGCGGCCAGGGCGCGCCGCCGCTGCCGAGTCGGCCTGCGCGC
>OFTY01000254.1_pt1 | contig 51768 bp, 53 predicted proteins | sample 1775061 | NCBI WGS metagenome assembly OFTY01 (sample SAMN08195773, study PRJEB24354) | sludge metagenome | isolation source: sludge from phenol fed wastewater aerobic bioreactor B | place: India: Nagpur | collected 2016-09-16 | reverse complement strand
CGGGCGTTACCTATCGCCTGCCCAGCGGCGATCTCGTCTATGTGCCGGAATAGGGCTCGAAAGGCGCCCTGGGGGCCCCTGATCCCGGCTTCGGTCAGGCCATCAGGCGATAGCCCACTCCCGGCTCGTTGCGGATCACCGACGGGGCCGCCGCATCGCCCTCCAGCTTGCGGCGGACGCCGCGCGCGGCGACGCGGAGATATTCGACGTCATGCTCGTGCCCCGGGCCCCAGACGGTGCGCAGCAGCTGGGCGTGAGTCACCACCCGCCCGGGATGCTTGGCGAGCTCGGCGAGAAAGCCGAACTCCTTGGGCGCCAGATGCACCTCCTCGCCGGCCCTGCGGACCAGCCGCGCGCCGTTCTCGTCGCGTCGAGAAAATAATTGGTCACCGCCGATCCGTTTGACGCCCTCGGATCGTCTTTGGTGTGTCTGCATGAAAGGAGATACACCGATGACCACCGAACCCGTCATTCTCGTCAACCTGCTGAAGGTCGAGCCCGGCAAGCAGGATGCGCTGATCGCGCTCCTGAAACAGAACACCGAGACGGTGATCCGCACCCTTCCCGGCTGGAGAGCCACCCGGCTGATCGCCGCCGGGGATGGCGCAGGCGTCGTCATCTACTCCGAATGGGATAGCCCGGCGGCGGTGGAGGCGATGCGAAGCGATCCGCGCATGAAGACCTATTTTCCGAAGATCGGCGCGCTTGCGAGCCTGGATTCGATGATGGGCTCGGCCGTCTTCAGTGAAACCCCGTGAAGCAGGAAAGGAGAACCACAATGGCCCGCATGGTTGTGATCTATCGGACGCCCAAGGATGTCGAGGCGTTCGACCGGCACTATTTCGACATCCACGTGCCGCTCGCCAGGAAGATACCCGGCCTGAGGAAATATGAGGTCAGCGAGGGCCCTATCGCCACCCCGGTGGGAACTGCTGGCATCCACCGGATCGGGACGCTGTATTTCGACGATCTCGCCTCGATCGAAAAGGCCTTCGCGAGCCCCGAGGGGAAGGCGGCCGGAGCCGATCGCCGGATTTTCGCCCCGGATGACTCTGGCGTTCAGATGTTCCTCTTCGACAACAGGGAAGTCTGAACGGCAGCCATTGTCCGTCCCGGCGGACAATGGAAAATGGCGGACGGTCGCCTGCCCGATGACAAAGATCGCAAATCCAGACGAGAGACTTCAGCAATGTCGGCAACCAAAGCAGCTTTTGTCCTGATCCACGGCGGCTGGCACAGCCAGTCGGTCTGGAGCAAGGTTACGCCAATCCTTGAAGTGCACGGCTTCATGGCCCTGACGCTCGATCTTCCGGGCGCGGGGGCCAACGCCGTCGCGCCGACGTCGCTCGGCCTGCGCCCGTTCGATGCCGCCGCATTCGCCACCGAACCGTCGCCAGTCGCCGGCGTTACGCAGGAGGAGCGAACGCAAGCAGTGGTGACGCTGGTGAGACAGGCAGCGGCCCTCGGCAACGGCAAGGTCGTCCTGGTCGGGCATTCGGCCGGCGGGATGACAATCTCGGCAGTCGCCGAGGAGATCCCGAACCTGCTTCTGGCGGTCGTCTATCTCGCCGGCTTCATGGTGCCCAACGGCGTGCCGTTGCTCGCCATGCTCCGGCATGAAACCATGTCCTCGGCTCTGTCGCCCGGACTGTTCGTGGGCGATCCCGTGGCCATCGGTGCGACGAGGATCAATGCCGGATCGACCGACGGAGCCTACAGGGCGCTGCTCAAGGCTTCGTTCTACGCGGACATATCGGATGCCGAATTCGCGCAGGCGGCGTCACGGCTGCATTGCGATGAACCGAACGGCGGCGCCCTGGCGCCGTCGCCGATCACGGCAGGAAGATTCGGCTCCGTTCCGCGGCATTACATCCGCTGCACGCAGGATTGCGCAATACCGGTGGCCGGCCAGGATCACATGATCGCGGCGGTTGACCGAGCCATTGGCGGCATGACGACCACCCACACATTGCACAGCAGCCACTCGCCATTCCTGTCGCAACCGGCCGCGCTGGCGGATATTCTCGTCGACATTCACGCCCGATCCCCGGCATTAGGCGGTGCGTTGGAATGATCTGGCGTCGCGCAAGGGCGGCGAGATCGAAGGAGATCGCAATGCCCGATTCGACCGGACTGCGTTGCTTCCTGACGACATGCGGCGCGCCGGCGCCGGCGGAGCTCGATATATGACCATGGAGGATTTCGAGACCCGCCTGCGCGAACTCAGGCCACGGCTTCACCGCTACTGCGCGCGCATGACCGGCTCGACCGTGGACGGCGAGGACGTGCTGCAGGATACGCTGATCAAGGCGTTGCGGGCGCATGCGGAGGGCGCGGTTGTCGAGAACCTCGAGCCCTGGCTGCTGCGTATAGCCCACAACACGAGCCTGGATTTCCTGCGCCGGCGTGCGCGCAGCAACGTTGTTTCGCTCACCGAGGACCTGGAGGACGCGCCGATGCCGGAAGCGGACATCGTCGCGGTGGGCTTCCAGACATTTCTGCGGCTGCCCGAGCTTCAGCGCTGCGCCGTGATCCTCAAGGACATCCTCGGCCACTCCATCGACGAGATCGCGGCGATCGCCGGCTGCACGCCGGCCGCCGCCAAATCCGCGCTTCAGCGCGGGCGGCTGGCGCTGCGGCAACTGGCCGGGCAGCCCGACGATGCGCGGCTCCCCATCATGTCCGACGCCGGGCGTCGGAAGATGTCGACCTATGTCCAGTTGTTCAAGAGCGGCGACTTCGACGCGATCCGCGCCATGCTCGCTGACGATGTGAAGCTCGACCTTGTGAACCGGCTCAAGCTCGAGGGCCGCTCCGACATCGGCCGCTACTTCACCCGCTATGCGCAGGAAACGAGATGGCGCTTTGCCCTGGGAGCGGTGGAGGGCCGTCCGGCCATGCTGGTCTTCGACGGCAACGGTCGCATGGAAGAGCCCTCGCATTTCGTTCTGCTCGGCTGGCGCGAGGAGCGGATCGTCACGATCCGGGACTTCCTGTTTGCTCCCTACACGATCGAGGCTGTCGACTGGGTCCGCCTGGCCTGAACCGGATCGGCGCAGCCATGACGATCCACCCGCGCCCACCGAGCCCGGCTCGGTGGTCAGGCCGCCGACAGTAGCGGCACGTTCATCAGGATCACATAGGCGGCGACGGCGAGCACCAGCGTGGCGAATATCCGGTTGAGCGCGGTCTTGCTTGTCGAAAGCCGCGTCGCCACCAGCATGCCCAGGCCGCCCCCGATCACGCCGCCCGAGATGAATTCGGCAGCGAGCATCCAGTCCACGAAGCCGACCCGCGCGTAGGTGAGCGCCGTTGCCAGCCCGAAGGTGCCCACGGCAAGCAGCGAGGAGCCGATCGCGCTGATGGTCGGCATGCCCGTTGCGAAAATCAGCGCCGGCACGATCAGGAAGCCGCCGCCGATGCCGAAGAAGCCGGACGCCGCGCCCACGGCCACGGCGGTTGCGCCGGTGACCATGCACATGCGAAGATCGACGTCTCCTTGCCGGCCGGCCTGACCCCGCGACGGGCGCAGCATCAGCAACCCGACGGCGACCATGACCAGGCCGAACAGGAAGAGCAGCTTCTTGCCGTCGACCAGCAGGCCGAGGCTCGAGCCCAGCATCGTGCCGATGGCCCCGACCAGCGCGAAGACAATGGCGCAGCGCCACCAGACATGCCCCTTGCGCGCGTGATTGGCGAGGTTGGCATAAGCATTGACGGACACGGCGAGCGCCCCGGTGCCGATCGCGACGTGCGGGCTGGCCACGCCGACCACATAGAGGAGAAGCGGCGTGGCGAGGATCGAGCCGCCGCCGCCGATCAGGCCGAGCGTGAAGCCGACGAGCCCACCAGAGCCAATCGCGGCGAGAACGGAAGCGGTCATGACGAAGCCTTTTCAGCGAGAAAACGATCGTGAACGACCATGCCCAGGGCCATCGTGGCGACGAACAGAACGACCAGCGGCAGCCCCATTGAAAGGGCCGAGACGGCTGGCCCCGGGCAGAAGCCGGCGCCACCCCAGCCGAGGCCGAAGAGCGCCGAACCGGCCAGCAGGCGCCTGTCGATCCCGGTCCTGGGCGGCAAGTGGAAGCCGTCGTCGAGGACCGGCTTTGCCATCCGGCGCTGCAGCATGACGCCGGGAACGGCGACGAGCACGGCGCCGCCGAGCACGAACATCAGGCTCGGGTCCCAATGGCCGCTGGCGATGTCGAGGAAGCCCAGCACGCGCGCCGGATCGACCATTCCGGACAGCGACAGGCCGAAGCCGAAGACCGCCCCCGCGAGCAGGGCGACGGCAAGACGCGCATAACCGTTCATCGCACCCCTCCCATGATCGTGGCGGCGGCGATGCCGGCAACGAGGAAGGTGGCGGTCGCGGCCAGCGAACGCCTCGAGAAACGGGCAAGGCCGAGAATGCCGTGGCCGGACGTGCAGCCGGAACCCATACGGGTGCCGATGCCGACAAGCAGGCCGCTGACCAGCACCACGGGCCAGGAGGCGGCGATGGTCACATCGGGCCACCGTCCGAAGGCCGCGCCATAAAGGAGCGGGCCGGCAAGAAGGCCGAGCAGGAACGCGGCGTTGGTCCACACCTGGCGCCCGCCGAGCAACCGCCCGAGAATGCCGCTGATGCCGGCAATGCGGCCGTTGACGACGAGCAGCATCGCGGCGGAGAGGCCGAGCAGCATGCCGCCGATGAGGGAAGGCAGGTAGACCGTCATGATGGCTTCTCGGGATTGCAGAAGATGCCGTAGAGCGCCTGGATGAGCAGGGCCGCCTTTTCCTGTGTCAGGCGGTAGAAGATCTGCTTGGCCTCGCGGCGCGTCTCCACGATGCCGGCCTCGCGCAGCACGCCGAGCTGCTGCGACAGGCTGGGTTGATGGATGCCGAGCTTCTCCTCCAATGTGCTGACGGAATACTCGCCCTCGGCCAGCGTGCAGGCGAGCATCAGCCGGGCGGGATGCGCCAGCGTCTTCAGCAGCGTGGCGACCTCGTCGGCCCGGCCCGCCATCTCGTCGAAGGGCAAGGCCTTCCGTGTTTCCATAGGCGTCACCATGTTGCTCCCTCCAGCGCGTCGAGCGGGAATTTCAGGTAGCGCCGGCCATTGCTCTCCGGCTCCGGCAGGCGTCCGCCGCGCGTGTTGACCTGAAGCGCGTGCAGGATCAGCTTCGGCATCGGCAGGGTTCGGTCGCGCGCCTCGCGAAGCGCCACGAAAGGCTCCTCTGTCAGGCCCGCGAGATGCGGATTGGAGCGCTTCTGCTCGGCCACAGTGCTCTCCCATTTGGCGTTGCGGCCACCGGGCCTGTAGTCGTGTCCGGTGAAGAGCCGCGTCTCATCGGGAAGCGCCAGTATGCGCTGGATCGAGGTCCACAAGACCTTGGCGCTGCCGCCCGGAAAATCGGCGCGCGCCGTACCGGAATCGGGCATGAAGATGGTGTCGTGGATGAAGGCGGCATCGCCGATCACATAAGTGACGGAGGCCAACGTATGGCCTGGCGAGAACAGGACGCGGCCTTCGAGCCCGCCGACCTTGAACGTGTCGCCGTCAGCGAACAGCCGGTCCCATTGCGAGCCGTCCGTCTCCATGTCCGGCCAGTTGTAGATGTCGCGCCAAAGCCGCTGCACGTCGACGACATGTGCGCCGATCGCTGTCGGCGCCCCGGTCTTGCCCTTCAGGTAATGGGCCGCCGAAAAGTGGTCCGCATGCGGATGCGTGTCGAGGATCCAGGCCACCGTCAGGCCTTCCGACCGTACGAAATCCAGGATCGTGTCGGCATTGGTGGTGGCCGTCGCGCCGGACTTCTCGTCGAAGTCGAGCACCGGATCGATGATGGCGCAGGCCTTGGTCGCCGGATCGACCACGACATACTGGATGCTGCCGGTGCGCTCGTCATGGAAGCCTGTCACGCGCGGCGCCTTCGCCGCATGCCGGTCGAGCCAGCTCGCGGCGCCGGACAGTGCGAAGCCGTGACGCGCGCCGAAAGCCTCGACGTCCTCGCGCTTCATGCGCCCGTCCAGAACCTCGCCGAGTACGTGCAGCGTCAATGCCCGCATGCCGCTCTTGCAATGGGCAAGCACGGGCCCTTTGGCGCGCCGCATCGCGTTCTGGAAGGCACGGATGTCGGCTTCGGTAATGGTCGCCCCGGTTACCGGCACGAAGGCATAGTCGAGGCCCGCGGCGCGGGCGGCGGCGGCCTCGGCGGCATTGCCCGGCTGCCCTGGCTCCTCGCCATCCGGCCTGCTGTTGATGACAGCGGTAAAACCCTGCCCGGCGAAGCCGCCGAAAGCGGCGAGATCCGGCTGGGCCGATACTGTCAAACGATCGTCGATCCTTGCGGCATGCATGTGCCACGCTCCTGTCGGTTCATCAATATACAGTTTCATATAATGTATATTGATGGACCGTCAAGAGCCGAACGTATGACGTCGGCGAAACGCGGCGAGACATGCCGGGCGCATTCTGATGATACGCCCGGAGCTCCTCGTCAGTTCAACGAACGGCGCCGCGGCAAGGGCGCCGGGTGGCGCTGCTCCAGCGCCGCCGCCGCTTCCGCCCGGCCGGTGGCGCGCAGGCGCGTGAGATAGGCCGGGAGCTCGCCCTTGCAATGGAATGGACCGCCTTCGCGCAGCACGGTGACCAACGGGTCGACGTCGCCGTCGCTCCGCGCTCCCATGTCGGCGCGCCAGTCCTCCTGCAGGCGGCTGGCGTGGTCGACGATCTCCGGGCGGGCGGCCGAAAGGTCGTGCTGCTCGTGCGGGTCCGTGCTGAGGTTGAACAGCGTCACCGGCCCGAAATCCTTGTAGCCGTCGTGATAGGTGCGCAGCATCAGCCAGTCGGCGCCGTCAAGGCGGAAGCGCACGCCGCGCTGCACCGCCCAGGCGCCCTGGCTCAGCACCAGGAACTCCCTGCCGCCATCCTTGCCGGCGGCGAGCGCCGGCGCGAAGGAGCGACCGTCCCAGACATGCGGCACCTGGCCGCCCAGCCGGTCGACCAGCGTCGCCGCCCAGTCGAAATGATAGTGCAGGCCACGGTTGACGCCGCGCATGTCGGGCGCGCCGGGCCAGCGGATGACCAGCGGCACGTTGCAGGTGAACTGGTCGGCGGTCTGGTGGTCGCCCCACACGTTCAACTCGCCCAGGTTCTCGCCATGGTCGGCGCTGATGACGATGATGGTGTTTTCGAACAGGCCGAGCCGCTTCAGCTCCTCGACAATGAGGCCGATGTGATGATCGGCGTAGCGCACGCCGGTGTCATAGCCGTCGAACCACGCCTTGACATCCTCCATCCCGTCGATGCGCGACGGCATGCGCGGATAGCCGGAGCCGCCGGGCGCGACATCGTAACCCGAGGGCTCCTGCGGGCTGTGCGGACCGTAGCCGGCATGGAAAGCCTCGAAAACGTCCCCGGTCATCCAGGCCGGCAGCGGATCGCCAGCGAAAGGGTCGCCGAAATCGGCGGGAACGCGATAGGGTGTGTGCGGATCCCAGACATTGACGTGCAGGAACCATTGCTTGCTGGCGCCATTGCGCCGCAGCCAGTCCAGCGCCATCCCGGTCACCTCGTCGGCATTCTCCATGCCGGCCTTGCCGGGATTGATGATCTCGCTGAAGCCGGCATACCAGTGCCAGCAGCCATGGCGCTCGCCGAAGCTGCTGATCGTCGTCGTGTGATAGCCGAGGTCGCGCATCGCCCGCATCCAGCCTTCCTCGTAGAAGGTGCCGGCCCAGGCCCGTTCGGCCCCTTCGCGGAACGGCTCGCACGCCGTGCCGCCATGGCCGACCACGCCGGTGCGCATGCCGTGGCGGCCGCTCCACAGCGCCGTGCGCGAGGGATGGCAGGGCACGTCGGAGACATAGATGTTCTCGAAGCGAATGCCGTCGCGCGCCAGGCTGTCGATGACCGGAGAGGTATCGCGATGGTAGCCGTAGCAGCCGAGATGGTCACGCCGGAGGCTGTCGATGTCGATGTAGAGAACGTTCATGGGATGCTTTCGTCCGGGAGGGTCGCGCGCGATGTAAAGGGGCACCGGCGTCGCTCCTTGCGGGAACGACCGCCGATGCCCGTGGGGATCGTCAGGCTTCGATGTAGAGGTCGCCGAGATAGTAATCCTTGGGGTCGAGCGAGGTCTCGATCTTGCCGAAGGTCTTGAAGAGCTCGTTCATGGTCTTCAGCCAGTTGTCGACATTGCCCTCCTTGGTCTGCTTGATCACTTCGGCCGAGGTGAGGAAGTTGCCATATCCGGCCTCGGTCTTGAGATCGGGCGCGGGGATGCCCAGAAGCTTGGAGGTGATCTCGATCGCCTTGTCCTGGTTGGCGGCGCGGAAATCCTGCGCGTCCTTGATGGCGCCGATCACCTTCTTGACCAGGTCGCGATTGCTGTCGACCAGCTCGTTGCGCACGACGAAGGCGCTGGGGAAGGTCGTTTCGGGATAGAAATCCTTGTTCTTGGCCAGCTCCACAAGGTCGGGAATGCGCTTCTGGATGATGCCGACGAACGGATACCAGATGCCGGCGGCGTCGACCTGCTTAGACGCGAAGGCGGCAACGATGGTGCTGGGGTCCATCTGCACCACCTGGATGTCGCTCATCGCCATGCCGGCCTTCTTCAGCGCCAGCCGCAGCAGCATGTCGCCCGACGTGCCGGCCGCAATCGCGACCTTCTTGCCCTTCAACCCCTCGATCGAGGTGATGCCAGCCTGTGCGATCACCCGGTCGGAGAAGCCGACGTCGTTGATGGCGATGATCTTGGCCTTGCCGGTGGCCGGCAGCCACAGCGCGCCCGGCCCGACATAACCGAACTCCAGGCTGCCGGCGCCCAGCGCCTGCACCTGGATCGGGCCGTTGGTGAAGACCTTGATGTCGGCGTCGACGCCATGCTTGGCATAAAAACCCTGGGCGCTGGCGACGGCCGCTATGCTGGCGCCCCAGAAATCGCTGTTGTAGCCGATGCGCGCCGCGGCGCCCTCGGCCCTGGCCAGGCCTGTCGTGGCCATGCTGGCGGCGGCGGCCGCGGACAATGCGAGGAAATCCCTCCGTGTCGGTGTCATGCTCTTTCTCCTCCTGTCAGTGCTGGTGGTACACGGCGTGCCAGACGCGGTTGCGGATGGCCGTGAATTCGGGCGAGAGCCGGATCTGTTCGGTTCGGGGATAGGGCAGGTTCACCTCGATGATCTCCTCCAGCCGGCCGGGCCGCGCCGCCATCACCACGACCCTGTTGGCCAGGTAGACCGCCTCGTCGACATCATGGGTGATGAACATCACCGTGCGGCGCTCGCGGCTCCATGTCTCCAGGAGCTGGTCCTGGAGCTGGACGCGGGTCAGAGCGTCGAGCGCGCCGAAGGGTTCGTCCATAAGCAGCACAGAGGGATTGACGGCATAGGCCCGGGCAATGGCGCAGCGCTGCTTCATGCCCCCCGACAGCATCTTCGGCAGCGCGTCGGCGAAATGGCCAAGCCCGACCAGATCAATGAAATGCTCCGCCGTCTCGCGCCGCCGCGCGGCTGGCTCGCCCTTGATGCGCAGTCCGAACTCGACGTTCTGGCGCACGGTCAGCCACGGAAACAGCGCGTATTGCTGGAAGATCATGCCGCGCTCCGGCCCCGGTCCGTCGACGCCCTTGCCGTCGATCAGCACCTCGCCCTCGCTCGGCGCCAGCAGGCCGGCGGCGATGTTGAGCGCGGTCGACTTGCCGCACCCCGACGGCCCGACGACGGTGACGAACTCGCCGTCGGCGACATCGAGCGAGAAGCGGTCGAGCGCGACGAACTCATTGCCCGCGAGATCGAAGCGGCGCGTGACGTTGCTGAAGACGATCTTCGGCTGCATCAGACGCGCTCCTGCCAGTCGGTCAGCCGCCGCTCGACCGCGAGCAGGACGCGGTCCATGGCGAGGCCGAGCGTGCCGATGGTGATGAGGCTGACGAAGATGGTGGGCAGATCATAGTAGAGCTGCGCCTGCTGCATGCGGAAGCCGAGGCCGGTCTGCGCCGCGATCAGTTCCGCCGCGACCAGCGTCGCCCAGGCCGAGCCCAGCCCGATGCGGACACCGACAAGGATGAACGGCACCGAGGCCGGGACGACGACGCGCAGGAAGATCACCAGGTCTCCCGCGCCAAGCACCCGCGCCGCGTTGATCAGCGTCCTGTCGACACTGATCACGCCCTGATAGGTGGCGACGACCGCGGCGAGGAACGATGCCAGGAAGATGACGAAGATCTTCGGCGTCTCGTCGATGCCCATGGTGACGATCGCCAGCGGGATGATGGCAAGCGGCGGGATCATCCGGAAGAACTGCAGGTAGGGCTCGATCAGCGAGCGGGCCACCTTGTACCAGCCCATGACGAAGCCGACCGGCACCGCCAGCGTCACGCCGAGCAGGAAGCCGGCCAGCACGCGCGCAAGGCTGGACATGATGTCGGTGGCGAGCTGACCGTTGCCGACGAGCTCGACGAATTTGCGCGCCACGTCGGGCGGTGGCGGCAGCCCCACGGCCCCGCCGGCGGTCAGCACCCACCACAAGGCGACGCCGACGACGATCCCGGCGAGGTTCAGGGCGATGCCGCCGAAGTCCGCCGCCGGCCGGCCGGCATTGCGGCTGCCCGATCCGTTCGGGGGCGCGCTCACGACTGGGCTCCCGAATAGAAGAAATGATCGAGCGCCGCCGCCGCGCCGCCCACCGCGCCGGCCCCGGCGCCGAGGCTGGAGCGCTCGATGCGGAGCTCCTCGCGCATCGGCGACAGCACGCGCGGCGGGACGTTGCGCCTGACATGGTCGATGAAGGCTTCCGGCGCGTCGGCGAGGTGGCCGCCGAACACCACGAGGTCGGGGTTGAGCAGGTTGGTGGCGCTGGCGACGGCGGTCGTCAGGTGCCGCAGCGCCGCGTTCCACGCCTCCGGATGCTTCTCGATCGCCGCCAGCAGCGGGCCCGGCGGCGGCGCGCCCGGGCCGAGCGCGCGATGCAGCGCGCGTTCCGAAAGGAAGGTTTCGAGGCAACCGGAATTGCCGCAGGCGCAGGGCTCGCCCTGCTCGACCACCTGGATGTGGCCGAGTTCGACGGCGCCCCGCCCGCCCGGACGGAACGGCATGCCATGGACGACCAGTCCGGCGCCGAGGCCGGTGCGCAGGTAGATGTAGAGCAGCGCCGTGGCCTCACGGCCGATGCCGTAGCGCGACTCCGCCAGCGCCATGGCGCTGACATTGTGCTCGACCACGACCGGCATGTTGAGGGAGGATTCGAGCTGGTCGGCGAAGGTCACGTCCTTCCAGGAGAAATTCACCGCTTGCAGGTTGCGGCGGCGCTCGGCGTCGACAGGCCCCGGCACGGCGAGCCCGAGGCCAATCAGGCGCGAGCGGTCGACGCCCGACGCCTCGACCAATCCGTCGACGAGCTGGACGACCTTTTCCACCACGACGGCCGGCTCGCTGGCGGCCACCGCGAAGTCGAGCGCCGCCGATTTGCGGGTGACCGCCTTGAGGTCGGTGATGGTGGCGTGGATGGCGCTGGCGCCGACATGGACGCCTGCGACGAAGCGCGAATCCTGCACCAGGGCGAGGCTGACGGCCGGGCGTCCGACCGGCGCGTCGCCGCCTTGCGGCTGGCCGAGCTCGCTCACCGTGCCGCTTTTCAGGAGATGGCCCGACAGATGCGTCAGCGCCGTCGGGGAAAGCGCCGTGCGCCGCGCCAGTTCGGCGCGCGATTGCGGGCCGATGTCGCGCAGGATGCGCAGGATTGAGCCGTGATGCGCTGCCATTGCTCCTCCAATTATTTTCTAATCTTTATAAAATAATTCGCCTTGTCAAGCGCGTGCACTCGACGGGGTTCCGGTTGGCCGCTCGAATGACAAGGAACGTCGTCGATCAGCCGTCGCAGGACCGCGCCCGCGACAGCAGGAAAGAGCGCTCCACGGCGTTCTGGGTAAGTCCCGCGGCCTCTTCGAACTGGACCCTTGCTTCGGCGAGCCGGCCGGCGCGGAACAGGAAGTCGCCTCTGGCGGCGGGCAACGGCGCATAGTGTCGGAGCGCCGCGGCGCCGGCGATCTCGTCAACCAGCCGCAAGCCTGCCTCTGGACCGAAGGCCATGCTGTGCGCGACCGCGCGGTTGAGATCGATCACCGGCGAAGGCACGACCACGCGCAGCCGGTCGTAAAGCCCGGCGATTTCCGCCCAGTCGGTATCCTCGGCCTTGTGCGCCCGGGCATGGCAGGCGGCGATCGCTGCCTGCAGCGCATAGGGCCCATCGGCGCCGCCGAGGACCTCCGCACGCTTCAGCGCGGCAAGGCCCCGATGGATCAGCAACTGGTCCCAGCGCGCCCGGTTCTGCCTGGGCAGGGGAACCAGGGCACCATCCGGCCCGGCCCGCGCCGACAGGCGCGATGCCTGGAGCTCCATCAGGGCGAGCAGTCCTGACACCTCAGGCTCCGTCGGCATCAGGCCGGCCAGCAGCCGCCCCAGCCGCTGGGCTTCGGCGCAAAGCAGCGGGCGGGTCAGGTCCTCGCCCACGGTGGCGGCATAGCCTTCGTTGAAGATCAGGTAGATGACCTCCAGCACCGAAGCCAGCCGGGCATCCCTGTCAGCGCCGCGCGGCACCTCGAAGGCAAGCCCCGCATTGCCGATCGTGCGCTTGGCCCGGACGATGCGCTGGGCGATGGTGGCCTCGCCGGAAACGAAGGCGCGCGCGATCTCCTCGACCGACAGCCCGCCGACGAGGCGTAGCGTGAGCGCGGCGCGCGCATCCGCCGACAGGATAGGATGGCAGGCGGTGAAGACCAGGCTCAACAGTTCGTCGCCTATATCGTCATCCATGGCCGTCTCGATCCGCTCGACCGTGGTGTCGCGGTCGTCATCCAGATCCCGGGCTATTTCGGCATGCTTGCGTTCGCGCATCGCCTCGTGCCGGATGCCGTCGATGGCCCTGCGCTTGGCGGTCGCCATCAGCCAGGCCCCCGGATTGCTCGGGATGCCCGATTTCGGCCAGTCGGACAGGGCGACGAGCAACGCCTCCTGCGTCAGTTCCTCGGCGCGATCGACGTCGCGCACCATGCGGGCCAGGCCGGCAATCAGCCTGGCCCGCTCGATCCGGAAAACCGCCTCTATCGCGCGCCGCGCATCCTCATCCGCCATCGCCCCATTGTCCGGGGAACGCGCCGGCGAAACAAGGGGCGCCGGCGACTCAGCCGCCGGCGAGCTTGTCCCGCGTGCGGCCATGAATCTCGGCGACCTCCGGAGTCACGTTCTGCGCGAAATCCTCGATTCCATAGACGGGCCGTATTTCGAGCTCGCTCGGGCCCGGCATCGGGTTGGGGCAGCGGCGCGCCCAGGCGATCGCCTCGTCCATGTCCTTGACCTCCCAGATCCAGTAGCCGGCGACCAGTTCGCGCGTCTCGGCGAAGGGGCCGTCGATGATCGTGCGGCTTGGCCCGTCGAACGCGATCCGCTTGCCCTGCGAGGACGGCTTCAAACCGTCGCCGCGCACCGTGCTGCCGGCCTTCACCAGCTCCTCGTTGTACTTGCCCATCGCCTCGAGCAACTCGGTGGACGGCAGGGCGCCCTGCTCGCTGTCCTTGGTCGCCTTCACGAAAACCACAACACGCATGATCCATCTCCTTTGTGCCGGAGGCCGATATTAGCCTCTCGATGTCTCGACGAGCGAAGCTGGCGGGAATCGACACGCCGTCCGAATTTTTTTCGCACTCCGGCAAGGAGGGCATGCCGCGCCCATCAGCCGCTCATGGCGCCCGGGGTGGCCACTCCGGCAAGTCATAGCCGAACTCCCGGCAAAAACCTTCGACACGATCGAGGAATTGTGGCGGAAGCTGCCGCAGATAGGCCTGGAACGCCTCGTTGCTCTCCCATTTCCGCAACGAGCTGGTTCGGATCGGGTTGTTCGGGTCCTGGCTGAACAGCCCGGCGACGACGAGGCCGAACGCGTCGGCGATCTGCCGCTGAGTGACGTCCGGCTCGGCAATAAGATCCTCGTAGCGCAGGATGAGTATGCTTCGTTCGGGCTGGGCCTGCCGCAGCCGCAGCAGCCCGTCATACTCGGCCTCCCAGCGCTCGGTCGTGACATGGAACGGACGCAGCGCCTTCGTCTCCGGGTGGGAGCTGGTCAGCACGTCAAAGGGATGACGGACGCAGTAGATGAGGCCGATGGAAGCCGGCAGGTCCGCAAGATCGAGATATCCTCCCGCGGTGCGTTTGACGACGAGATTGGCCTGCGGCTGGTCCAGCCCGTCGAGAAGCCTGTAGTGCGCCTCGGACCGATGGACATAGGTGTCGTCGAAGCGGGCCATCAGGCTGCGGGTGAGCGTCGTGCCGCTGCGCGCGCAGCCGGCGATGAAGATCCTGGCTGCCGGGTTCGTCCGCGCCGGCGATCGCAGCCTCGCCGCCACGCGGCCGGCGAAGGCCCTCAGAATACCCTTGGGTTTTCCAAAACCCGGCTGCGCCGCTTCGGGGCGGATTTCGGCAAGCGAGATGCCGCTTTCGCCGGCGACCGCGTAGAGCAGCCACGTCTGCCCATCCTCCTCGAAAATGGCCGGGTCGCGCAGTGCGTTCTCCCTGCCTTTCGCCGGTCCGCTCCGGCTGGGCCTGACGGGCAGGTCAGCACCTTCGAAATCCGTGGCGGGCCGCAGCAGTTCGGTGGCGCCGTCGACCGTCCATTGCCGCCAGTTCCGCGCGAGGTCGATCGTGCCGTGAACGATACGCTCGGGCGCGTCGCCCTTGCGCGTGTAGTAGACCCGCAGCAATCCGCCCGATTTCTGCACGGCGACATGCCTCGGAGGGCTGACACGAGGCGTGGCCGCGAGCACCACCGGGCCATGCTCGAACGCGCCAAGTCCGTCGCGCGAGCGGACAACCGAGATGGCGTCGGTTCCGAGCAGGCCATACCACCAGCCGTCGTGACGGAAGAACCGCGCGTAGGAGGCCCCGAGCGCATCGGGCCGGGGAACGAAGTTAAGTCCGTCGTCGGATGTCGCGGCGAAGGTCGCCTGGCTGTCGCCATCTCCTGTCGGGCCATGGAAATACATGACGAAGCGGCGATTCTCGTGATCGACATGCACGTCGGGCGATGCGATGTGCCCGGTGAGCATCCGGCATTGGTCGAGCGTCAGCGTGCCCCCGCCATGGATGCGCCATCGGCCTTGCAGGGAATCCGCATAGGCAAGCCGGATATACGTGCCGAGATGATGGGCGAAATAGAGATAGTAGGCGCCGAGCCGTCCGCTCACCCAATCGGGCACCTTGACCAGCGAAGGACCGTTGATGTTCGCGCCGTCATCGCCAGGCAGCATGTCCGGCCGCAGAATCGAGCCGCGGCGCCGCGCCGTGATGATTTGCCGACCCTGGTTCAAGCCCGATCCTTCCCGGTTGCTCCGGATACACTCCTTGCGACCCACGTCGCGGCTGCCCAGTTAACCCGTTTGGCGCAACGGCTCCAGCCTTGCGGCATTGTCATCGCCGCTCACCGGCATGCCAGGAACAAATTAAGTCAATCTTTACGATGATGCGGCAGCTTCGTAGTCCTGCGGGCGCGTTTTGAGTACCGCGGCGCTTCGGCGCCCAGGCAACAAGGCCCGCGCCTCTCCGGAGGCGCGGGTTTTGCCTTTTCCGGAGGCGATCACACGCGATGGCTGGGCGGAAGTATCGCCCCCCCTATGCGCCGGCCTCATGCCCCGCGATCACGTCAAGGAAGGCCTCACCGAACTCCCTGAGCTTGGCGGCGCCGACGCCATGCACTTCGGCGAACTGGTCGAGATCGCGCGGTTGCCGCTCGGCCATGTCGATCAGCGTACGGTCGGAGAAGATGACGAAGGCAGGCACCTCGCGCTCCTTGGCGAGGCGCAGCCGCAATGCCTTGAGCGCGCCGAGAAGCGCGGCATCGCGTCCTTGCGCGCCCGCGGCCGGCGCACCGCCGCCGCCCGCCTTGCCGCGCGGAGAACGGCTTCGCACCTCGACACGGTAGTGGAACGGGACGTCGCCATCGCTCAGCGCATGGCCCGTATCGGTGATGGCGAGGCCACCATGGCCGCGCGGATCGGGCATCAGGAACCCGCCGGCGACGAGTTGGCGGATCAGGGACAGCCAGAAATCCTTCTTGTGCGCCATGCCGGAGCCGAAGCTGGCAAGCCCGTGATGGCCGCGCGCCACGATCTTGTCGGTCTCATGGCCGCGCAGGACGTCGATGACATGGGCGGCGCCGAACCGCTCCCCGGTCTCGGCGATCGCGTCGAGGATAAGCCGCGCCTCCGCTCCGCCGTCCGCGCGCTCGACCTGGTTGAGGCAGTTGTCGCAATTGCCGCAAGGCTGGGCGCGTTCGCCGAAATAGCCGAGCAATATCTGGCGGCGGCACTGCGCCGTCTCGCAATAGCCGATCAGTGTATCGAGCCGGCCATGCGACCGCCTCTTGTGCTCGACCGATGTGTCCTCGTCCTCGATGAACATCCGGCGCATGCGGATATCGCCGAGGCCGAACAGCATGTGCGCCTCGGCCGATCGGCCATCGCGGCCGGCGCGCCCGATCTCCTGGTAGTAGGCCTCCAGGCTGCCCGGCAGGTCGGTGTGGAAGACATAGGCCACGTCGGGCTTGTCTATTCCCATGCCGAAGGCGATGGTCGCCACCATCACAACGCCGGACAGCGTCATGAAGCTGTTCTGGTTCGCGTCGCGGGCCTCCTTGCTCATGCCCGCGTGGTAGGCGAGCGCGGTGACGCCATTGCTGTTGAGGAAGGCGGCGGTCTCCTCCGTCTTCTTGCGTGACAGACAGTAGATGATGCCGCTGCTGCCGGGATGACGCCGCACGAAATCGAGCAGTTGTCGTTTGCCGTCCTGCTTGGGCTCGATGCCGAGCTTGATGTTCGGCCTGTCGAAACCCAGAACCAGGGTCTCGACGCCGCCTTCGAACAGGCGCGCCTCTATGTCGTTGCGCGTGGTCTCGTCCGCCGTCGCCGTCAGCGCGATGATCGGCGCGTCCGGAAAGATGCCGCGCAGCCGCGACAGGCCCTCGTAATCGCGCCGGAACGCCGGCCCCCATTGCGAGATGCAATGCGCCTCGTCGATGGCGATCAGGCGCACGTCGAGCCGGCCGAGCGCCTCCAGCATCCGCTCGGTCATCAGGCGCTCCGGCGCCAGGTAGAGCAGGCGCGTCTGCCCCGCCGCGACGCGGCGCCACGCGGCGACGTTGGCATCGCGGTCGATCGAGGAATTGATCGTGTCGGCGGCCACTCCGGCAAGACGCAGAGCCGCGACCTGGTCCTGCATCAGCGCCACCAGCGGCGAGACAACGATGGTGAGGCCGCCCAGAACCAGCGCCGGCACCTGGTAGCAGAGCGACTTGCCGGCACCCGTCGGCATGATCGCCAGAACATGGCGTCCGGCCAGCAGCGCCCGCATCACCGCATCCTGGCCCGGGCGGAAATCGTCGAAGCCGAACACGTCCTTCAGGACGCGTCGCCTCGCGTCATCCATCGCGGCTCCGGCAGCCGGCATCAGGCCAGATCCCGGTCGCCGCGAGGCACGGGCATCGTGCCGTCCGCGCGGCATTCCGTGCGCCATGCAAGGAGGTTCTGGGCCGGCCGGTTTCTGTTCAAGCTTCGTCTCCGCCGGGGCGTGATGCCGATCAACGAATCGGCCATGCGCCCCAAGTCATTGGTTTTGCGCAATTTCAGGCGGGAGCCGCCATGCGGCGTCCGACAATGCTCTAAGCCAACGGCGCTCTTCGAGCCAGCCCCTTGCTGCCCCGATGCGGCGCGATCCACATCGAGCGCCGCGATCGGCGCCGGAGCCTATCTGGCCAGCCAGCCGCCATCGACCGCCACGGTCGCGCCATGCATATAGCCCGATGCCGGCGCCAGCAGGAACACGGCTACGTCACCGATATCCTCGGGCCGGCCCCAGCGACCGGCTGGAATGCGGGCCCGGATCGATGCATCGCGATCCGGATCGGCGCGCAGGGCCTGCGTGTTGTTGGTCTCGACATAGCCCGGCGCGATGGCGTTGACGTTGATGCCTTTCGCCGCCCATTCGCAGGCGAGCAGCCGGGTCAGGCCGAGCACGCCATGTTTGGACGCGGTGTAGGAGGCAACCCGAATGCCGCCCTGGAAGCTCAGCACGGAGGCGATGTTGACGATCCTGCCCTGACGCCCGGCCGCGATCGCGCGGCGCGCGAAACCCTGGCTGAGCCGGAAGACCGACTTCAGGTTGACGTCCATCACCTCGTCCCAGTCGGCCTCGGTGAGGTCGACTGCGTCGGCGCGCCGGATGATGCCGGCATTGTTGACCAGCCCGTCGAGCGGCCCGGTCGTTTCCCAGGCGCGGTCAAGCATGGCAACCGCCTCCGCCGGATCCGACAGGTCCACCGCGACCGCATCGAAGCGGCCGCCGGCCCTCTCGACCGCGCCGGCCGTCTCGTCCATCGCCGAACGCCCGGCGCCGACCACCGCGCCGCCCACCCGCGCTATGGCGACCGCGATGCCCTGGCCGATCCCGGTGTTCGCGCCCGTGACGAGGATGCGCTTGCCGGCAAGGCTGAAGGCAGCCGGGCCACCGCGATCGCCGTTCGTCGTCTCCATGATCAGGGATCCTCATGCTGGAAATGCCGCGATTTCGATATCACGGCCGCTGATCGCGGAGCCAGCCTCCTCAGAGCTTGTAGGCTTTCTTGGCGAGTCCATACGCCAGGTCGCGCGCCACCTCATGCGCCTCGTCCATGCCGAGCCGGTGCTCGGCGACCAGCCGCGCCAGGAAGGCGCAGTCGACCCTGCGCGCAACGTCATGGCGGGCGGGTATGGAGGGAAAGGCGCGGGTGTCGTCATTGAAGCCGACGGTGTTGTAGAAGCCGGCCGTTTCGGTCGTCATCTCGCGAAAGCGCCGCATCCCTTCCGGACTGTCATGGAACCACCAGGCCGGGCCGAGCTTCAGCGCCGGATAGACGCCGGCCAACGGGGCGAGTTCGCGCGCGTAGCTCGATTCATCCAGCGTGAAGACGATGACGGTGAGGCCGCGCTCCAGCCCGACGCTGTCGAGCAATGGCTTCAGCGCGGTGACGTAGTCCGTGCGGGTCGGAATGTCGAAACCCTTGTCGCGGCCGAAGCGATGGAAGGCCGCCGCCGAGTGGTTTCGCCACGAGCCGGGATGGATCTGCATCACCAGGCCGTCGTCCAGGCTCATCCTGGCCATTTCGGTCAGCATCTGGGCTCGGAACAGCCGCCGCTCGCGCTCGTCGTCGGAGCCGCGCCGGACGCGGTTGAACAGTTCCTCCGCGGCCGCCTCCGACAGATTGGCGGTTTCGGCCGTCGGATGGCCATGGTCCGACGAGGTCGCGCCGAAACCCTTGAAGAAGGAGCGCCGCTGCCGATGCGCCTGGAGATAGCCGGCCCAGTTGCCGGTGTCGCAGCCGGTGATTTCGCCAAACCGGTCGAGATTGGCGGAAAACCCCTCGAAGTCCGGATCGACCACGGCATCCGGCCTATAGGCGGTGGCCACCCGGCCCGGCCAGCCGCTGTCGCGGATCATCCGGTGCCACCCGAGATCGTCGAGCGCGCCTTCGGTCGTCGCGATCACCTCGATGTTGAAGCGCTCGAACAGCGCGCGCGGACGATAGTCGTCGCGTGCAAGCAGCGCGGCGATCGTGTCGTAATGGCGATCGGCGCTGGCGGCGTCGCGCGGGTACGTGCCCCGGGACCTCCGGCCGCGCAACCTCATGGTGCTGCCGGGCACGCAGGCGCCGCCGCGCCTGGGCGTGCTGGACTTCCAGGACGCGGTCGAGGGCCCCATCACCTACGACATTGCCAGCCTGCTGCGCGACGCCTTCCTGAGCTGGGAAGAGGACTTCGTGCTCGACGTGACCGTGCGCTACTGGGAAAAGGCGCGCAAGGCCGGGCTGATGGACTTCGAGGACTGGCACGCCGACTTCGGCGCCTTCTGGCGCGCCGTGGAGTGGATGGGGCTGCAGCGGCACCTGAAGGTGGCGGGCATCTTCGCGCGGCTGACGCTGCGTGACGGCAAGCCGCAGTACCTGGCCGACGCGCCGCGCTTCATCGGCTACATCCGTGCCACCGCCGCGCGCTACCGCGAATTCACGCCGCTGCTGCGCCTGATCGACGAGGTCGAGGGCCTGCAGGCCGCCAGCGGCTGGGCGTTCGGCCGGGTTTGAGGCTTTTTTTGCCGGAATCCCAGCGCCAACCGGTCGGTAGCCGCTATCAAAAAGTGACTTATCCATGCCCCGCATCCACTGCCCCACGCCGCTGACCGAGGGCGCGGTGCTGGCCCTGAGCGCTTCGGCCGCGCGCCATGTGCAGGTGCTGCGCGCGCAGCCCGGCGATGCGCTCACCCTGTTCGACGGCCGCGGCGGCCAGTGGGCGGCCTGCGTCGAGCGCATGGGCCGCAGCGAGGTGACGGTGCGCGTGGGCGCCCACGAAGCCGTCGAGCGCGAAGCCCCGCGGGCGGTGCACCTGGCCTGCGGCATGCCGGCCAACGAGCGCATGGACTGGCTGGTGGAGAAAGCCACCGAGCTCGGCATGGCCAGCCTGCAGCCGCTGCACACCGCGCACAGCGTGCTGCGCGTCAGCGGCGAGCGCGCCGAGAAGAAGCAGGCGCACTGGCAACAGGTGGCCGTGGCCGCCTGCGAGCAATGCGGGCGCAACCGCGTGCCCGCCGTGGCGCCGGTGCGGGCCATGGCCGACTGGCTGGCCGGCTTGGGCCCGGCGCAGGGGCTGCGCTGCGTGCTGTCGCTGGCGGCCTCGGCGCGGCCGCTGGCCGCCGTGCTGCGCGACGCCGAGCCGGGGTGTGCGCTGTGGCTGCTCAGCGGGCCCGAAGGCGGCCTCTCGCGCGAGGAGGAGGCGGCGGCACGCGCCGCCGGCTTCGAGCCGGTCAGCCTGGGTCCGCGCGTGCTGCGCGCGGAGACCGCGCCACTGGCGGCGCTGGTGCTGGCCAGCGGCGGCTGAGAACGCGGCGCGCATCGGCGTCGGCGGCGCATGCCCACCACCTGGGGCCAGCATGCGCGGCGCGCGAGGGACTTGTTCTAGACCCCCCACACCACCGGCTCGCCCGCCTCGAGGCTGCGGCGCAGCATGTCGATGAGGGGTGCGGCGCGCTGGCGCAGCAGCACGCCGTCGCCGCGCGCGGAGCCGTCGAGGGTGATGTCGTCATCGCCGGGCGGCGGCGCGGCCTCGTTGGCCTTGAGTGCGGCCTCCTGCGCGGCCACGGCTGCTTCGAGCGCGGCGATGGCGGCGGGGATCTGCTCCACCGTCAGCACGCCGGGGCCGCCCACGGGCTTGCCCAGGATCTCGAGCATCTGCTCGCCATTGCGCTGCAACATGATGACGTCGGCCGTGGCCTGGGATTTGAAGCGGTACAGCATGGCGTGGGCGTTCCAGGGAAGAGGGATGGAGTCATTGTGCGGCAGGCCGCCGTGCGGGTAAACCCTCTGCCGGCCGATGCTTTAGATCTAAACAATAAAGGTCTGAATCATCGACCCACGGAGTGCGCGCATGAACATCGTCTGCATCGGGGGCGGGCCCGCCGGCCTGTATTTCGGGCTGCTGATGAAGCTGCGCCACCCGGCGCACGAGGTCACGGTGGTCGAGCGCAACCGGCCGTACGACACCTTCGGCTGGGGCGTGGTGTTCTCCGACGCGACGATGGAGAACATGCGCCAGTGGGACCCGGTGACGGCGGCCGAGATCCAGCAGGCCTTCAACCACTGGGACGACATCGAGCTGCACTTCAAGGGCGCGGTGATCCGCTCGGGCGGCCACGGCTTCGTGGGCATCGGGCGCAAGAAGCTGCTCAACATCCTGCAGGCGCGCTGCGAGGCGCTGGGCGTGAAGCTGGTGTTCGAGACCGATGTGCAGTCCGACGCCGACTTCCCCGATGCCGACCTCATCATCGCCAGCGACGGCATCCACTCGCGCATCCGCAGCCGCTATGAGGCGGTGTTCAAGCCCGACATCGTGGTGCGGCCCAACCGCTACATCTGGCTGGGCACGCACAAGCGCTACGACGCCTTCACCTTCCTGTTCGAGAAGACCGAGCACGGCTGGTTCGCCGCGCACATCTACAAGTTCGACGAGAACACCTCCACCTTCATCGTCGAATGCCCCGAGGCGGTCTGGCAGGCGCACCGGCTCGACGAGGTCGACCCCGAGGCCTCGATCGCGTTCTGCGAGCGGCTGTTCGCGCGCAACCTGCAGGGCGAGCGGCTGATGTCCAACGCGCGGCACCTGCGCGGCTCGGCCTGGCTGAACTTCCAGCGCGTGCGCTGCGCGCAGTGGTCGCATTTCAACGGCCGCGCGCATGTGGTGCTCATGGGCGACGCGGTGCACACCGCGCACTTCGCCATCGGCTCGGGCACCAAGCTCGCCATCGAGGACGCCATCGAGCTCACCCGCGCCTTCGACGCGCTGGGCCACACGCGCGAGCACATCCCCGCCGTGCTCGAACGCTACCAGGCTGCGCGCAGCGTGGAGGTGCTCAAGCTGCAGAACGCCGCCTGGAACGCCATGAGCTGGTTCGAGGTCTGCGGCCAGCGCTACCTCGACCGTTTCGAGCCGCCGCAGCTCATGTACTCGCTGCTCACCCGCAGCCAGCGCATCAGCCATGAGAACCTGCGCCTGCGCGACCGCGCCTGGCTGGAGGGCTACGAGGCCTGGTTCGCCCGCCGCGAGCGGCCGGTGCTGCCCATGCTCACGCCCTACACCCTGCGCGGCTGCACGCTGAAGAACCGCATCGTCGTCTCGCCCATGGCGCAGTACCGCGCGGCAGACGGCGTGGTGGGCGACTGGCACCTGATGCACCTGGGCGCGCGCGCCGCCGGCGGCGCTGGGCTGGTGATGGTGGAGATGACCAGCCCCGTGCCCGAGGGCCGCATCACCCCCGGCTGCCCGGGGCTGTGGAACGACGCGCAGCAGGCGGCGTTTGCGCGCATCGTCGATTTCGTGCACCGGCACAGCAGCGCCCGGATCGGCCTGCAGCTCGGGCACAGCGGCCCCAAGGGCTCCACCCGGCTGGGCTGGGAGGGCACCGACGAGCCGCTGCCCAACGCGCAGGGTGACCCCGCAGCGCCGCCGAACTGGCCGCTGGTGTCGGCCAGCGCGCTGGCCTACGGCGCGCAGAACCAGACGCCGCAGGCGCTCGACCGTGAGGGCATGCGTGCCCTCACCGCCGCCTTCGTGCGCGCCACCGAGCGCGCCGCCGCCGCGGGCTTCGACTGGCTCGAGCTGCACTGCGCGCACGGCTATCTGCTCTCGGCCTTTCTGTGCCCGCTGACCAACCGGCGCGAGGACGCCTACGGCGGCAGCCTGGAAAACCGCTGCCGCTTCCCGCTGGAAGTCTTCGCCGCCATGCGTGCCGTCTGGCCGGCGGAGAGACCGATGAGCGTGCGCATCTCCGCCCACGACTGGGCACCCGGCGGCAACACCGACGACGACGCGGTGCTTATTGCCGCGCTGTTCAAGGCCGCGGGCTGCGACCTGATCGACGTCTCCTCCGGCCAGACCACGCGCGAAGCCCGCCCGGTCTACGGCCGCATGTACCAGACGCCGTTTGCCGACCGCATCCGCAACGAGGTCGACATCGCCACCATGGCGGTGGGCGCCATCACCGAGGCCGACCATGCCAACAGCATCATCGCCGCCGGCCGCGCCGACCTCTGCGCCATCGCGCGGCCGCACCTGGCCGATGCCGCCTGGACGCTGCACCAGGCCGCCGCGCTCAACAGCCCCGACGTGGACTGGCCGCTGCCCTACCGCAGCGGCCGCGACCAGCTCTACCGCGAACTGGCCAGGAAAAACGCCGCTACCCCAGCGTGAACCGGTCGCCATTTGCTATCAAAAAAGGACTTCCCATGGACCTCGAAGCCCGTGCCCATGCCGAGCACCCCGAGGCGCTGCGCCTGTGGCTGCGCCTGCTCACCTGCACCCAGCTCATCGAGCGGCAGCTGCGCGCGGCACTGCGCGAGCACTTCGACACCACCCTGCCGCGCTTCGACCTCATGGCCCAGCTCGAGCGCGTGCCCGAGGGGCTGCGCATGAGCGAGCTCTCGCGCCGCCTGATGGTCACCGGCGGCAACGTCACCGGGCTGACCGACCAGCTCGTGGCCGAAGGACTGGTCGAGCGCATCGGCGTCGAGGGCGACCGCCGCGTCTGGCGCGTGCGCCTCACCGAAGCCGGCCAGCGCGCCTTCGCCGACATGGCCCATGCGCACGAGCAATGGGTGGTGCAGGCGCTCGAAGCCCTCACGCCGCGCGAGGTCGACACCTTGCACCGCCTGCTCGGCAAGGTCAAAACCCATGTGCAGACGCTGCAAGGCGTCGCCACCCCCGAGGACATCGCATGAAGCACGACCTGAGCCCCGACAACCCGCTGCGCGGCCAGTACCGCCCGTTCGCCGACTACCGCGCCACCCACTTCGACTGGGCCTGTGCCGACGGCGTGGCCACCGTCACCCTCAACCGCCCCGAGCGCAAGAACCCGCTGACCTTTGACAGCTATGCCGAGCTGCGCGACCTCTTCGGCGCGCTGCGCTTCGCCACCGACGTGCGCGCCGTCGTCATCACCGGCGCCGGCGGCAACTTCTGCTCCGGCGGCGACGTGCACGACATCATCGGCCCCCTCACCCGCATGGCCATGCCCGAACTGCTGGCCTTCACCCGCATGACCGGCGACCTGGTCAAGGCCCTGCGCGCCTGCCCGCAGCCCATCATCGGCGCCATCGATGGCGTGTGCGCCGGCGCCGGCGCCATGATCGCGCTGGCCTGCGACCTGCGCCTGGGCACGCCGCGCAGCCGCGTGGCCTACCTGTTCACCCGCGTCGGCCTCGCCGGCGCCGACATGGGCGCCTGCGCGCTGCTGCCGCGCGTCATCGGCCAGGGCCGCGCCAGCGAGCTGCTGTTCACCGGCCGCGCCATCAGCGCCGACGAGGGGCTGGCCTGGGGCTTCTTCAACGCCCTGCACCCCGACGCCGAGGCCCTGGCCGCGGCCGCGCACGAGCGCGCGCGCGAACTCGCCACCGGCCCCACCTTCGCCCACGCCATGACCAAGACCATGCTCGCGCAGGAATGGTCCATGGGGCTGGACCAGGCGATCGAGTCGGAAGCCCAGGCCCAGGCCATCTGCATGCAGACGCAGGACTTCCGCCGCGCCTTCGAAGCCTTCGCCGCCAAGCGCAGCCCGGTGTTCGAGGGCGACTGACATGGACACCCCAGCCGCCACCGCGTCGCAGCCGGGCGAGGCGCCCTGGAGCCCGCTCGCGCCCTACGAACTGCCCTTCTTCGACGCGCCGCACCGCGCCCTGGCCCAGGGCTTGCGCGACTGGGTGCGCACCCAGTCCATCGACGAGCACGACGACCGTGCCGCCTGCCGCGCCTGGGTGCGGGCCCTCGGCCAGGCCGGCTGGCTGCGCTACTGCGTGCCGGCCGCGCACGGCGGCGCGCTGCCCACGCTGGATTCGCGCGCGCTGGTCATCGCCCGCGAAACGCTGGCCTTCCACTCGCCGCTGGCGGACTTCGCCTTTGCCATGCAGGGCCTGGGCAGCGGCGCCATCACGCTCGCGGGCACGCCCGCGCAGCAGGCAACCCACCTCGGCGCGGTGGCGCGCGGCGAGGCGATTGCCGCCTTCGCGCTCAGCGAGCCGGAGGCGGGCTCCGACGTCGGCGCTATCTCAACGATAGCAACCGAGCACCCATTGACGCTGGCATCCGGCGAAAAAACCTCGGAATTCGTGCTCGACGGCACGAAAACCTGGATCAGCAACGGCGGCCTGGCCGATTTTTACGTCGTGTTCGCCCGCAGCGAGCCCGCATCGCGCGGCAGCCGGGGTCTGAGCGCCTTCATCGTCGATGCGACGAGCCCCGGCCTCGACGCCAGCGCGCACATCGCCCTCATGGCGCCGCACCCGCTGGCCACGCTGCGCTTTGCCGGCTGCCGCGTGGGTGCGCAGGCGCTGCTGGGCGAGCGCGGCGGCGGCTTCAAGCTCGCCATGCGCACGCTCGACATCTTCCGCGCCTCGGTGGCCGGTGCGGCGCTGGGCATGGCGCGGCGCGCGCTGACCGAAGCCGTGCGCCACGCGCGCACGCGCCGCCTGTTCGGCCAGACGCTGGCGGACTTCCAGCTCACCCAGGCGCGCCTGGGTGAAATGGCCGCGCTCATCGACGCCGCGGCCCTGCTCACCTACCGCGCCGCCTGGCTGCGCGACCACGCCCTGGGCACGCCGGCGGAGGACGCGGTGGAGGCCCGCAAGGCGCGCAGCGTCGCCGCCGCCACGGCCAAGATGGTGGCCACCGAGAATGCCCAGCGCGTCATCGACATGGCGCTGCAGCTCTTCGGCGCGCGCGGTGTGCAGGCCGGCGCGGTGCTCGAACACCTCTACCGCGACATCCGTGCGCTGCGCATCTACGAAGGCGCCACCGAGGTGCAGCTGCTCATCATCGGCAAAGCCCAGCTCGACGAGGAGGACCACCCATGACGGCCTCGACGCCCCCCGCCGCCGCGCCCGGCGCCCCCAGCGCGCAGACCGACCGCTTCGTGCACGAGCGCATGCCGCCGCGCGCGCAGTGGCCCGTGTTCCGCTACGACCGGCCCGAGCTTCAATTCCCCGCGCAGCTCAACCTCGTCGAGGTGCTGCTCGACCAGGCGCCGGCCCGGGGCTGGGGCGGGCGGCCGCTGTTCCGTTCCGCCGCGCTCACGCTCAGCTACGCCGAGGCGGCCGAGCGGGTCAACCGCATCGCCCGCGTGCTAACCGAAGACTTCGGCCTCGTGCCCGGCAACCGCGTGCTGCTGCGCGGGGGCAACTCCATCGGCATGGCGCTGTGCTGGCTCGCGGTGGTCAAGGCCGGCCTCGTCGCCGTGGCCACCATGCCGCTGCTGCGCGCCAGGGAGCTCGGCGACATCATCGACAAGGCGCGTCCCGAGCTCGCGCTGTGCGACGCCGCGCTGCTCGCCGAGCTCGAGGCCGCGCAGCGCGAACACCCCGTGCTGCGCCACATCCTGCGCTTCAACGCCCCCGGCGACGCGCGCGACCTCGGCCAGATCTGCGCGCACAAGCCCGCGCACTTCGCCGCCTGCCCCACCGCGGCCGACGACATCGCGCTGCTGGCCTTCACCTCCGGCACCACCGGCCGGCCCAAGGCCGCCATGCACAGCCACCGCGACGTGCTCGCCGCCTGCGAATGCTGGCCTCGCCACGTGCTGCGCGCGCGGCCCGAGGACATCGTCATGGGCTCGCCGCCGCTGGCCTTCACCTTCGGCCTGGGCGGCCTGCTGCTGTTCCCGATGTGGGCCGGCGCCTCGGTGTACTACCCCGACGGGCCTTACACCCCCGAGGCCATGGTGCGCCTCATGGCCGAGGTCGGCGCCAACATCTGCTACACCGCGCCCACCTTCTACCGCCAGATGGCGCCGCACGCCCGGGCGCTGGGCGGCCTGGGCGCCCTGCGCATCAGCGTGAGCGCGGGCGAAGCCCTGCCCGACGCCACCCGCACCCTCTGGCGCGAGGCCACCGGCATCGAGATGACCGATGGCATCGGCGCCACCGAGATGTTCCACATCTTCATCTCCAGCGCGCCCGAGGCGGTGCGCCGCGGCGCCATCGGCCGCGTGGTGCCGGGCTACGAGGCGCGCGTGGTCGACGACGAAGGCCGCGAGCTGCCGCGCGGGCGCGTGGGCAAGCTCGCCGTCATCGGCCCCACAGGCTGCCGCTACCTCGACGACGAACGCCAGCGCAACTATGTGAAAACCGGCTGGAACTACCCCGGCGATGCCTTCGTGCAGGACGAGGACGGCTACTTCTTCTACCAGGCGCGCGACGACGACATGATCATCACCGCCGGCTACAACGTCGGCGCGCCCGAGGTCGAGGACGCCTTGCTGCGCCACCCGGCGGTGGCCGAATGCGGCGTCATCGGCGCCCCGGACGAGGAGCGCGGCATGATCGTCAAGGCCTTCGTCGTGCTCAAGCCCGGCCACGCAGGCGACGCGGACATGGTGCGCGCGCTGCAGGAGCATGTGAAGGCCAGCATCGCGCCCTACAAATACCCGCGCGCCATCGAGTTCCGCGACCAGCTGCCGCGCACCGAGACCGGCAAGCTGCAACGCTTCAGACTGCGCCAGGAGGCGGCATGAAGATTCTTCAACCCCCCGGCTGGGTGCCCCCGAAGGGCTATGCCAACGGCGTGGCCGCGCGCGGCACGCTGGTGTTCGTGGGCGGGCAGATCGGCTGGAATGCGCAGGCCCGCTTCGAGAGCGAGGACTTCATTGCCCAGACCGCGCAAGCCCTGCGCAACGTGCGTGCCGTGCTGGCCGAGGCCGGCGCCGGCCCCGAGCACATGGTGCGCATGACCTGGTACGTGACCTCGCGCGACGAATACCTGGCGCGCCTTCCCGAACTCGGCGCCGCCTACCGCGAGGTCATGGGCCGCCACTTCCCGGCCATGACCTGCGTGGAAGTCTCCGCGCTGATGGAGGCGCAGGCCAAGGTAGAGATCGAGGTCACCGCGGTGCTTCCAGACACGCCATCGACGTGATCGGCCCGTGCGCGCGCACCAGGCAGTCGCGCAGCAGGGCGGTGGCGCGCGAGGGCGCGGGTGAACGCCGCGTGATGGCCGAGAACACGCAGCCGTAGCGCAGCCGCGCGGGCGCCAGGGCGCGCATCTGGCCGGCCGCCACGAAGGGCGCGGCATAGTGGTCGGGCAGGAAACCGATGAACGCGCCGCTCAGGATCAGCGTGGCCACCGCCTCCTGGTCGAAACCCGTGGCCGCGCGCTGCAGGCCGCGCGCATGCACCACCTCCATGTTGGGCGAGTGGTAGCCCAGCCCGGCGAAAGCCTGCGCGCGCAGGTCGGGCCAGTCCAGCCGCGCATCGTCGCAGCGCCACAGCGGGTGCGCCGCGCCGCAGTACAGCAGCATGGTCTCGTCGAACAGCTCGTCGTAGCGCAGGCTCTGCGAGCGCCGGTGCTCGGGGATGATGCCCAGCGCGAACTGACCGTCCATCACGCCGCGCTCGATCGCGCTGAGCGTGGCCACGTGCAGGTTCAGGTGCACGTCGCCCGCCTGGGCGCGAAACGCGGCCAGCGCCTGCGCCAGGTGGGCCGCCGGGTTGCTCGCCGTCTTGTCGAACACGGCCACGTGCAGCTCGCCGCCCATGCGCCGGTGCAGGTCGTCGATGCTGGCGCGAAAGGCGTCGGTGGCGGCGAGCAGGCGCAGCGTCTCGGCGTGCACGCGCTCGCCCTCGGGCGTGAGCGCAAAGCCCGCGCGCCCGCGCCGGCACAGCGTGAGGCCCAGGCGCGTCTCCAGGTCCTTGACGTGGCGGCTGATGGTGCTGGTGGCCATGTTGAGCTCGAGCTCGGCGGCCGCCATGCCGCCGCAGTCGGCCACCGCGCGGAACACGCGCAGCAGGCGGATGTCGGCGTCGCTCAGACGGCCTGGGCCCAGGGCGCGCGGCGTGCTTACTTGCATGATCCGTCAAGTGAACATGGAAAGATCTTGATGGATGAGAGTATCACCGCGCAGGACAATGCCGCCAAGTGCCCCCCAAGTGCCGCTGGGCACGCCCTCGTTCCTCGCCCCGGAGACCCGCCATGGACCTGACCGACTCCCGCCTGCTCGACGCCGGTGCCCCCGTGCGCACCGATGCCGACTGGCTCGCCGCCCACTGGATGCCTTTCACCGGCAACCGCGAGTTCAAAGCCCACCCGCGCCTGATGGTGGCCGCCGAGGGCGCGTACTACCGCGACGCCGAAGGCCGCACCATCTTCGACGGGCTCTCCGGCCTGTGGTGCACCGGCCTGGGCCACGGCCGCCGCGAAATCAGCGCGGCGGTGGCGCAGCAGGTGGCGCGGCTGGACTACTCGCCCGCCTTCCAGTTCGGCCACCCGCTGTCGTTCGCGCTGGCCAACCGCATCGTCGAATTCATGCCGCCGGGGCTCAACCGCGTGTTCTTCACAGGCTCGGGCTCGGAGGCGGCCGACACCGCGCTCAAGATGGCCCGCGCCTACTGGCGTGCGCGCGGCCAGGCGAGCAAGACGCGGCTGATCGGCCGCGAGAAGGGCTACCACGGCGTGAACTTCGGCGGCATCTCGGTCGGCGGCATCGTGGGCAACCGCAAAACCTTCGGCCAGGGCGTCGAGGCCGACCACCTGCCGCACACCCAGCCGCCGGCGGGCTCCTTCTTCCGTGGCCAGCCGCCGGCCGAGCCGCAGGGCGTCTACGCCGGCGCGGCGCTGGCCGACCGGCTGCTCGAGCTCATCAACCTGCACGACGCCTCCAACATCGCCGCCGTCATCGTCGAGCCCTTCTCCGGCTCGGCCGGCGTGGTGATTCCGCCGCTGGGCTACCTGCAGCGCCTGCGCGAGATCTGCACCCAGCACGACATCCTGCTCATCTTCGACGAGGTCATCACCGGCTTCGGCCGCGCCGGCGCCTGGACCGGGGCCGAGGCCTTCGGCGTCGTGCCCGACATGATCAACATCGCCAAGCAGGTCACCAACGGCGCGCAGCCGCTGGGCGCGGTGGTGGCGCGGCAGGAGATTTACGACACCTTCATGGCCGCCGGCGGGCCGGACTACCTGCTCGAATTCGCCCACGGCTACACCTATTCCGCCCACCCTGTGGCCTGCGCCGCGGGCCTGGCCGCGCTCGACCTGCTGCAGCGCGAGGACGCGCTCACGCGCGTGCGCGAGCTCGCGCCGCACTTCGAGGCGGCGGTGCACGGCCTGCGCGGCGCGCGGCATGTGGCCGACATCCGCAACTTCGGTCTGGCCGCGGGCTTCACCCTGGCCGCCCACCCGGGTGAGCCGGCGCGCCGGCCCTTCGAGGTGGCCATGGCCATGCTGCGCAAAGGCTTCTACGTGCGCTACGGCGGCGACACCATCCAGCTCGCCCCGCCCTTCATCAGCACCCGCGCCGAGATCGACCGCCTGGTCGACGCCCTGGGCGAGACGCTGAACGAAACCGTCTGATCATTTTTTGATAGCGCTTACCGACCATTTCACGCTGGGGTTCAAAGCAAAAAGCTCGGAACTCAGGCTCCAGAGCCCGTGCGGCGGCGCGCCGCGGCCCACGGCCGCTGTCCGCGCCGCCCACAGCCTGCGAACAGGCTGTGCACAGGGTTCAAGCGCCTTGTGCACCCCCGCCCCCAGCTTGTCCACAGCCTTGTCCCCAGCATCCGCGATTTCTCCTTCCCACGTTTCTCCTCTTTCGCCTCTCCGTTTGCCATGAACACCGTGCTTCACCTCATCGACGGCCAGCTCGTTCCGGGCGGCAGCCGCAGCGCCCCGGTCTACAACCCCGCCACCGGCGCCGTGATCCGCGAGGTCGCGCTGGCCGACCGTGCCACCGTGCAGCGCGCCATCGAATCCGCGCAGGAAGCCTTCCCCGCCTGGCGCAACACGCCGCCGCTCAAGCGCGCGCGGGTGATGAGCCGCCTCAAGGAACTGCTCGAGCAGAACGCCGAGAAGATCTGCGCCCTCATCACCGAAGAGCACGGCAAGGTGCTCGCCGACGCCATGGGCGAGCTGCAGCGCGGCATCGAGAACGTCGAATACGCGAGCTGGGCGCCCGAACTGCTCAAGGGCGAGCACAGCCGCAACGTCGGCCCCGGCATCGACTCCTGGAGCGAGCACCAGGCGCTCGGCGTGACCGCCGGCATCACGCCCTTCAACTTCCCGGCCATGGTGCCGCTGTGGATGTGGCCCATGGCGGTCGCCTGCGGCAACACCTTCGTGCTCAAGCCGTCCGAGCGCGACCCGTCCTCGGCGCTGCTCGTTGCCGAACTGGCGCTCGCCGCAGGCCTGCCGCCGGGCGTGCTCAACGTGGTGCACGGCGACAAGGAAGCGGTGGACACGCTGCTCACCGATCCGCGGGTCAAGGCGGTGAGCTTCGTGGGCTCCACGCCGATTGCGGAATATGTCTACGCCACCGGCTGCGCGCACGGCAAGCGGGTGCAGGCGCTGGGCGGCGCGAAGAACCATGCGGTGGTCATGCCCGACGCCGACATCGCCCAGGCGGTGAGCGCGCTCATGGGCGCGGCCTACGGCTCGTGCGGCGAACGCTGCATGGCCGTACCGCTGGCCGTGTGCGTGGGCGAGGCCACGGCCGATGCGGTGGTGGCCGCGCTGCAGGCCGAGATCGCCAGAATGAAGGTCGGCCCCGGCACCGCGCCGGGCGTGGACATGGGCCCGCTGGTCACGCAGGCGCACTTCGACAAGGTGCGCGGCTATGTGGACCAGGGCGTGGCCGAAGGCGCCACCCTGGTGGTGGACGGGCGCGGCGTGAAGGTACCCGGCCACGAGAGCGGCTACTACCTCGGCCCCTGCCTGTTCGACCATGTGCAGCCGCACATGCGCATCTACCGCGAGGAAATCTTCGGCCCCGTGCTCGGCGTGGTGCGCGTGCAAAGCCTGCAGGACGCCATGGCCCTCATCGACGCGCACGAGTACGGCAACGGCACCTGCATCTTCACCCGCGACGGCGAGGCCGCGCGCCACTTCTCCGACCACATCCAGGTCGGCATGGTCGGCATCAACGTGCCGCTGCCCGTGCCGGTGGCCTACCACAGCTTCGGCGGCTGGAAGCGCAGCCTCTTTGGCGACCTGCACGCCTATGGGCCGGACGCCGTGCGCTTCTACACCAAGCGCAAGACCATCACCCAGCGCTGGCCCAGCGCCGGCGTACGTGAAGGCGTGGTGTTCAGCTTCCCCAGCAGCCGCTGAGCGGTGCCGCAGCGGGCGTCATCGTTGCGCTGCACCCGGGCCGGCCGCGGCCTCTTGCGCGCCGGTCACAGCCGGCGCATCGGCGCGCCAGTGCAGGCGCACGCACAGCCCGCGGCGGCCGGGGCCGGCCGGGTTCGCATCGCGCAGGCTCAGCGTCGCGCCCAGGCGCTGCGCCAGCGTGTGCACGATGGCCAGGCCCAGGCCCGAGCCGCTCGGCGCTGTGCCCAGCACCCGGTAGAACGGGTCGAGCACGCGCTCGCGCTCCTCGGGGGTGATGCCGGGGCCGTCGTCCTCCACCTCCAGGCTCACGGCGCCGTCGCTGGCGCGGCGCACGCGCAGGTCCACGCGCACGCCCGCGCCGCCATGGCGCAGCGCGTTGTCGGCCAGGTTGCGCACCACGGTGTAGAGCGCCAGCGCATCGGCACGCAGCATCACGTCGGCCTCGCCGTCGATGCCGATGTCCGCGCCCGCCAGTTCAGCCGCCGGCGCCAGGTCTTCGAGCACCCGGCGGAACACCCCGTGCACCGACACCGCTTCGGCCGCCGCCCCGATGGCCACCGGCGCGCCGTCGCTCTGCGCGCGCGCCAGGCTCAGCAGTTGCTCAAGCAGCGCACGCTGGCGCTGCAGACCCTCGCGCAAGGCCGCCAGGCGCTCGCGCGCCTCGCCCTGCGGTACCACGGCGCCGAGCCGCTCGGCCTGCACCGACAGCGCGGCCATCGGCGTGCGCAGCTCGTGCGCGGCGTCGGCCACGAAGCGGCGCTGCGCCTGCAGCGTCTCGCGCACCCGCGCCAGCAGCCGGTTCATGGCATGCACGAAGGGCTCGATCTCGCTGGGCACCGGCCGCGGCGGCAGGGGCTCCAGCGCCTGGGCGTCGCGCCGGTCCGCCTCCTGCGCCAGTTCGGCCACCGGGCGCAGCATGCGGCGCACCAGGCCCACCACCAGCAGCAACAGCACTGGCACCAGCAGCGCAAACGGCAGCACCGCGCGCAAGGCGCCGTCGCGGGCGATTTCGTCGCGCAGCCGCGTGTCCTGCGCCACGCCGATGCGGCTGCCATCGGCGCGGGTGCGCACCGCCACGCGCAGCGTGTGGCCGCCCAGTTCCAGCGTGTGCAGGCCGTCGGCCAGGCGGGCGTCCAGGCCCAGGCCGTCGCTGCGCGGCGCACCCGGCACCAGCACGAAAAGCCGGCTCTCGCCGTCGTCGGCCGCATGCGCGGCCTGCGCCGCCGTGGGCACGCGGGCCACGGCTGCCACCTGGCGCAGCAAGTCGTCCTGCAGCTCGATGGCTTCGGAATACGCCTCCACATAGGCCAGCGCGCCGCCGGCCAGCGCCAGCGCCACGATGGCCGCCGACAGCGCGGCCGCCAGCCGCGCCTGCAGCGAGCGGCTCAGTCCTTGGAAACCATCCATCCCGCACCCCGCACGTTGCGAATGGCCTCGGCGCCGAGCTTTTTGCGCAGCGCGTGGATCAGGAATTCGATGGCATTGCTCTCCACCTCCTCGCCCCAGCCGTACACCCGGTCTTCGAGCTCGCTGCGCGAGAGGATGGCGCCGGGGCGCAGCATCAGCGCCTGCAGCAGCGCGAATTCGCGCCGCGACAAGGCCACCGCCGGGCCGCCGTCCATGCGCGCCTCGTGGGTGGCGGGGTCGAGCTCCAGCCGCGCGCTGCGCAGCACCGGCGTGGCCGTGCCGCCCTTGCGCCGCACCACGGCGCGCAGCCGCGCCAGCAGCTCGGGCATGTCGAAGGGTTTGAGCACGTAGTCGTCGGCGCCGGCGTCCAGGCCCTCCACGCGCGAGAGCAGCGCGTCGCGCGCCGTCACCACCAGCACCGGCACCGCGTCGTTGCGCTGGCGCAGCGCGCGCAGCACCTCCATGCCATCCTTGCGCGGCAGCCCCAGGTCCAGCAGCACGGCGTCGTAGTGCTGGGTGCTGGCCGCATGCAAGGCGGCCGCGCCGTCGCGCACCCAGTCGGCGGCGCAGGCCGCGTCCTTGAGCGCGTCACGCACGGCGCGGCCGAGCATGTCATCGTCTTCGACCAGCAGCACGCGCATCGGGTGGGCTCCTTTCCGTTCAAGGGGTGGCTGCGGCATCGGATGCCGGGCCGTCATGGTTCAAGCAGCGCTCGCATGCCTCGCTGGCATGCGGCCGCAGCCTGGTGCGCGCCGGTTTCGTCGCGCCGCATCCCCCTGTGGTCTGCGGCGCGCGGGCTGGCGCATCAGTCGCGGTCTTCCTTGCCGGCATCCATGCGGTCGGCCTGGCTGGAAAGCACTTTGCCGCTGACGGCGTCGACCTTCACGTCGAACACCTGGCGGTTGTCGGCCACCACCTCGACTTCATACACCACGGCGCCGTTCTCGTCGTTGAGCTCGGCCTTGGCGGCCTTGCCACCGACGTGGGCCTGCTCGGCGGCGGCCACCGCCTGGATGAGGGTGATCTTGGTGCGGGCCAGCTCGGCCACCGCGTCATTTTCCGCCGAAGTTTTTTGCGCGGCGACGGCGAGGCCGCCAGCGGTGGCCAGACCGGCCGCGGCGATGAGGGTGGCGAGGGTAAGCTTGCGATTCATGATGAACTCCTTGACAGTGGTTGATGCCGAAGGCACCGCGCCTTCGACGCTTCGCACTGTGCGCGCCGCGACTTAGTGCTTCGTTAGCCCTGCAAATCCACACCCGCCACAAGGACACCGCATGACCGAGCCCTACGCTCCCGGCCCCGCAAGCGAGCCCGCGCCCGAGGTCAGCCCCGAAGCCAAGCCACCGGGCTGGCGCACGCTCACGGCCGCGCTGGCGGGCATCGTGTTGCTGTGGCTGCCGGTGCTCTCGCTGCACCTGACCTCTGCACTGTTCGCGGCGCTGGCCACCTACGGTGCCACACGCGCCATTGCGGCCTGGCTGCGCAGCCATCGCCCGGGCCTGCGGCATGCGGAAGGGCTGGCGCTGGCCGGCGGCATTGCCGTGGTGTCGGCCGTGCTGGTGCTGCTGGTGGACTGGGTGGCCGAATCCACGCGCTCGCTGCCGGCGCTGCTGCAGCAGATGGCGGTCACGCTCGAGCAGCTGCGCGCCACGCTGCCGCCTTCGGTGGCACAGCACCTGCCGGCTTCGCTGGAGGCGCTGCGCGAGGCCGCCACCACCTGGCTGCGCGGCCACGCGGCCGAGGTGCAGCTGTGGGGGGCGCACACGCTGCGTTTTCTCGGGCATGTGCTCGCCGGCATCGTCATCGGGGCGCTTGCCGCCATGGCGCCTACCCCCACCGGCAGCGGCGGGGCCTTGCCGCGTGCGCTGCGCACCGAGGGCGACGAGCTGGTGCAGAGTTTCAACGGCGTGGTGTTCGCGCAGCTGCGCATCTCCGCGCTCAATGCCGCGCTGACGGCGGTGTTCCTGTTCGGCGTGCTGCCGCTGCTGGGCCGGCCGTTGCCCATGGCGGCGTCCTTGCTGGCGCTCACCTTCTTCGCCGGGCTGCTGCCCATCGTGGGCAACCTGATCTCCAACACCGTGATCGTGGTGATCGCGCTCGGCAGCTCGCCGGTGGATGCCGCGCTGGCCCTGGCCTGGCTGGTGGGCATTCACAAGCTGGAGTATTTCCTCAACGCGCACATCATGGGCCAGCGCATCCGCGCCCAGGCCTGGGAGCTGCTGGCCTTCATGCTGCTGCTCGAAGCCGCCTTCGGCCTGGCCGGGCTGATCGCCGCGCCGGTGATCTACGCGCAGATCAAGCAGCGCCTGCACCACCGCGGCTGGTGGTAGGCGAGCGGGCTCGCCTCACCCGCGCTTCAGTGCGCGCGTTGCGCGGGGCGCTGGCGAAACAGCACCAGCAGGGCCACGATGAAGGCCAGCAGCGCGGCCGACGCGCCCAGGCGGCTCAGCGCGAGGCCGCCGGCGGCCACCGGCTTGTCCAGCCAGTCGCCCACCACCGCGCCCAGCGGCCGCGTCAGCACGAAGGCCAGCCAGAACAGCAGCGTGCGTGACACCCGGGTGCGCCACCAGGCCAACACCACCAGCGCCAGCAGCCCGGAGAACACCAGCGCGCCACCGGTGTAGCCCAGCCCGGCGGTGTCCGCTGTCCAGTCGCCCAGCGCGGTGCCCAGCGTCTGCGAGTACATGATGGTGACCCAGTAGAACACCTCGGCACGGGGCGTGCGCACCGTGTCCACCGCCACCGAGCCCATGGTGCGCTTCCAGGCCACGAGCGAAGCCACCAGCAGCGCCAGCAGCAGCGTGCTGCCCCCCGCATAGCCGATGCCCAGCGAGCGGTCGGCAAAATCCGCCAGCGTGGTGCCCACCGTCGTGGTGGCGATGATGGTCGTCCAGTACAGCGCCGGGTGAAAACGCGTGGCGCGAATCTGCGCGGCAACCGCCAGCGCAAACACCGCCGCGAAGATGCCGGTGCTGGCCAGGTAACCCAGCCCCAGCGACATCGACAGCGCGTCGCCACCCGTCTCGCCCAGGGTGGTGGCGGCGATCTTGATGATCCAGAACAGCAGCGTGACCTCGGGCACCTTGGCCACCCAGTCGACCTCGGCGCGTGGCGGGGCGTCGTTCGCGGGCAGGGAATCTGATGTGTTCAGCATGGCGGGCTTCTCCTCAGTTGCGCTCGGCGCTTCGGTTGAGCTGCATCGCCCCCACCAGGCCGAGCATGGCGACGAGGAACAGCACGCTGGTCACCGTGGTGCCCAGCCCCAGGCCGCCGTTGGCCGCCGGCTGCGACAGCCAGTCGCCCACCGAGGCGCCAAACGGCCGGGTCAGGATGTAGGCCAGCCAGAAACTCGCAACCGCGTTCGCACCGAAGGTGGAGCGCGCCAGCGCAATCAGCGCGATGGCACCGCCAAACAACAGCGCCGAATGCAGGTAGCCCAACGCCAGCCCCTCGGCCAGACCGTCACCAGCCGCCGTACCCAGCGCGAAGGTGGTGAGAATGGCCAGCCAGTACCAGAGCTCGCGCGAGCGGGTGTCGATGTGGTGGATGGACAAGGTGCGCTCGCGGGCGTACCACACCGCAAAGACGCCGGCCAGCGCCAAGGCGAACACGGTCGTCGACACCGTCAGCGGCACGCCCAGGTGGTCGGTCAGGTTGTCGGTGATGAGCGTGCCCACCACACTCACCAGCACCACGGTGAGCCAGTAGAGCGCGGGCTGGTACCGCCGCGCGCGCACCTGCAGCGTCAACACCACGGCCAGCAGTGCGGCCATCAGCACCGAGGTGCCGCCCAGGCCCAGGTGCAGATGCACGTTCAGATAATCCGCCGCGGTTTCGCCCACGGTGGTGGCCATGATCTTGATGGCCCAGAACGCAAGCGTGACCTCGGGCACCTTGTTCAGCAGCCGCGGCGCCGAGGTGCGCTCGGCAAGGTCCTGGGGGGTTGTGGCGGGAATCATCGGAGCCTCCATCCGGTTGGGTTGACGAATGGCGGCAGTCTGGGCGCGTCGCCAACCGCCGGGCGCGCGCAGGGCACGCCGCGGCGGGTCGATCATTCAGCCGCAGCGCCGCATGCCGCTACGATCGGCCCAGCATCACGACCGCAGACTGTTCGCCATGCCCGAAACCACCTTTCACCTGCCCGCGCTGCGCACGCAGGAAGACGCCGACGCGGTGATGTTCGAACTGCAGGACCTGCCCTGCGTGGCCCAGGCCGAAGTCGACCTCGCCACACAGACCGCTTGGGTCGCCCACACCGCGATGATCTCCCCGGAAGACATCCTCGCCGCGCTGGCGGAGGCGGGGTATGAGGGATGGGTGGGGTAGCCGGGCGCGTCGCGATGCCATCAGATCATCGATCCAGAGGGAGGAACCATGGCCAACAACCAGCTGCACGAGCACGAAGCACGGGTGGCCGTGCTGGTGGACTGCGACAACACAAGTCCTGAAATTCTGGAATTCGCATTGCGCGTGGTCGCGCAATTTGGACGCGTGGTGTTGCGACGTGGCTATGGCAACCATAGTACGCTCGCTAACAAATGGCAGGAGGCGCTGGTGAAACTGGCCTTCACCCCATGCCTCCAATACCAGTACGCGGCGGGTAAGAACACCTCGGACATTGCACTCGCACTCGATGCCATCGAGGCGCTTTTCGACCGCAGAGCCGACACGTTCTGCCTGGTCACCAGCGATTCGGATTTCGCGTACCTGTGCCGAAAGCTGCGCGAACGCGGCGCAACGGTCTATATCGTCGGTGAAGCCAAGAGCCCCGACGCCCTGCGCAACGCAAGTGACCAGTTTTTCGAATGGGTGAAGCCCGAGCCGGTATTGACGGAAGCGCCAAAGGTGGTGGCAAAGCAAGAACTTGCCAAAACCGAAGCACCTAAACCCAAAGCCAAGCAGCGCCCGATGTTCGTCGTCGAAGCGGTGACGCTGCTGGCCGCCGACACGTCCGAGGGCAAGGTCGGTGTCGGCGGATTGGGGTCGTATCTCAAGCGCGCCGATCCTTCCTTTTCTCCGAAGAACTACGGACACTCAGGTCTGCTTGACATGCTCAAGACCTACGATCTGCTGAAAGTCCAGCAAGAGCCCGGAGGACACTGGACCGTACAGCTGGCGCAAAAATCGGCCGCCGAGGCGGGCAACTGACCGCGGTCGGGTGGCTAGGTTGGTCCGGGAATCGGATCACACGTCGATATTCCCCGCCCGCAGCGCGTTGGTCTCGATGAAGTCGCGGCGCGGCTCCACCTCGTCGCCCATGAGCATGGTGAACACGCGGTCGGCCTCGATGGCGTCGTCGATCTGCACGCGCAGCAGGCGGCGCACGGCCGGGTCCATGGTGGTTTCCCACAGCTGCTCGGGGTTCATCTCGCCCAGGCCCTTGTAGCGCTGGCGGGCGGTGGTGCGTTCGGCCTCGGCGATGAGCCACTGCATGGCCTGGCGGAAGTCGCTCACGCGCTCCTCCTTCTGCTTGTCGCCCTCGCCGCGCGTGACCTTGGCGCCTTCGCCGAGCAGGCCGCGGAAGGTGTCGGCCGCGGTGGCTAGGGCGGCGTAGTCGGCGCCGTGCACGAAGTCCTGCGTGAGGATGCTGCTCTTGATGTTGCCGTGGTGACGGCGGCTGATGCGCAGGATGGGCTTGTCGCTGCGCGCGTCGAATTCGCCGGCCACTTCGGGCGGCACGCCGGCGGTGGCCAGATCGGCCAGCTTGGCCTGCATGGCCACGGCGCTGGCCTCGGCCTCTTCCACGGTGTCGAGTTTGACGACCACGCCGTCGGCGATGGCGCGCAGGGCCTCGGCGTCCATGAAGGCGCTGAGGCGGTCGATCACGCGCTCGGCGGCCTGGTGCTTGCGCGCCAGTTCGGCGAGCGTCTCGCCTTCGAGCACGGTGCCGTGGGCGCCGCCGGTGTGGATGCGCGCGCCGTTGAGCGCGATGCGCAGCAGGTACTGGTCCAGCGCGGGGCCGTCTTTCAGGTAGAGCTCTTCCTTGCCGTTCTTGACCTTGTAGAGCGGCGGCTGCGCGATGTAGATGTGGCCGCGCTCGACGAGTTCGGGCATCTGGCGGTAGAAGAAGGTCAGCAGCAGGGTGCGGATGTGGGCGCCGTCGACGTCGGCGTCGGTCATGATGATGATGCGGTGGTAGCGCAGCTTGGCGACGTCGAAGTCGTCCTTGCCCTCGCCATTGCCGCCCTCGCCGCCGGCCTTGCCGATGCCGGTGCCCAGAGCGGTGATGAGGGTGAGGATTTCCTGGCTGGACAGCAGCTTCTCGTAGCGGGCTTTCTCCACGTTGAGGATTTTGCCTCGCAGCGGCAGGATGGCCTGGAACTTGCGGTCGCGGCCCTGCTTGGCCGAGCCGCCGGCGGAGTCACCCTCGACGATGTAGATCTCGCACAGCGCCGGGTCTTTTTCCTGGCAGTCGGCCAGCTTGCCGGGCAGGCCCATGCCGTCGAGCACGCCCTTGCGGCGCGTCATCTCGCGCGCCTTGCGCGCGGCTTCGCGGGCTTTGGCCGCCTCGATGATCTTGCCGCAGATGATCTTGGCGTCGTTCGGGTTCTCCTGCAGGTAGTCGGTCAGCAGGCGGGCGACCACGTCTTCCACCGGGCCGCGCACCTCGCTGGAGACCAGCTTGTCCTTGGTCTGGCTGGAGAACTTGGGCTCGGGCACCTTCACGCTCAGCACGCAGCACAGGCCCTCGCGCATGTCGTCGCCGCTGACCTCGACCTTGGCCTTCTTGGCCAGTTCGTTCTCTTCGATGTACTTGTTGATGACCCGCGTCATGGCCGCGCGCAGGCCGGTGAGGTGGGTGCCGCCGTCGCGCTGCGGAATGTTGTTGGTGAAGCAGAGGACTTGCTCGTTGTAGCCGCTGTTCCACTGCATGGCCACCTCGACACCGATGTTGGTGCCCTGGTCGCTCTGGCGGTCGCCGATGGCGTGGAAGATGTGCGGGTGCAGCACCTGCTTGCCCTTGTTGATGAACTCCACGAAGCCTTTGACGCCACCGGCGCCGGAGAAGTCGTCTTCCTTGCCGCTGCGCTCGTCCTTGAGGCGGATGCGCACGCCGTTGTTCAGGAACGAAAGCTCGCGCAGGCGCTTGCTCAGGATCTCGTAATGGAAGTCGTTGTTTTCCTTGAAGATTTCGGTGTCGGGCAGGAAGTGCACCTCGGTGCCGCGCTTCTCGGTGGCGCCGATCACCTTCATCGGCGAGACCTCGACGCCGTCAACCACCTCCACGATGCGGTTCTGCACCGCGCCGCGGGCGAACTCGAGCTGGTGCACCTTGCCTTCGCGGCGCACGGTCAGCCGCAGCCACACCGACAGCGCGTTCACGCAGGACACGCCCACGCCGTGCAGGCCGCCCGAGACCTTGTAGCTGTTCTGGTTGAACTTGCCGCCGGCGTGCAGTTCGGTCAGCGCGATCTCGGCGGCCGAGCGCTTGGGCTCGTGCTTGTCGTCCATCTTCACGCCGGTGGGGATGCCGCGGCCGTTGTCGACCACGCTGATGGAGTTGTCGGTGTGGATGGTGACGACGATGTCGTCGCAGTGGCCGGCCAGGGCCTCGTCGATGGAGTTGTCCACCACCTCGAACACCAGGTGGTGCAGGCCGGTACCGTCGGACGTGTCGCCGATGTACATGCCCGGGCGCTTGCGCACGGCTTCCAGGCCTTCGAGGATCTGGATGGCATTCTCGCCGTAGCCCTCGCTGGCACCGGCCTGGTGGGCGTCGATGGGCGGCTGGAAGTTGGAGCTCTCCGGCGAGGGGGCCCCGGTTGGCGCGGCGGCGTCCTGGGGCTGGCGGGGGTCGTTCATGTCGGTTTCTCGGTCGTTTGAATGGCCAAAACCCGCCGATGCCAGCGGGTTTTGGTGAGGTGATGCTATTGTTTTTACAGTCGATCAGATGCGCATCGGCATCACCACGTATTTGAAATCGGGGTGGTCGGGGATGGTGAGGAGGGCCGAGCTGTTGCCGTCCTGCAGCTCGAAGCGGACCATGTCCTGGTTCATGTTCTGCAGCACGTCGATGAGGTAGGTGACGTTGAATCCGATCTCGATCGGGTCGCCGCCGTAGTCGATGTCGAGCTCGTCGACCGCCTCTTCCTGCTCGGCGTTGCTCGAGGCGATGCGCAGCGTGCCCGGCTCGATGTTGAGCCGCACGCCCTTGAACTTGTCGCTGGTGAGAATGGCCGTGCGCTGCAGGCTGGCCAGCAGGCTCGCGCGCCCGAGGGTGAAGCCGTTGCGGTGGTTGCGCGGAATGACGCGGTTGTAGTCGGGGAACTTGCCCTCGACGAGCTTGGTCACGAACTCCATCGCGCCGAAGCTGAACTTGGCCTGGTTGTTGGCGAACTGCATGTCGATCATCGGCGGCGCCTCGCCGTCGGCGTCCGAGAGCAGGCGCTGCAGCTCCACCACCGTCTTGCGCGGCAGGATCACCTCCTGGCGCGGCACCTCCACCTCGAGCGTGGCGCCGGCATACGCCAGCCGGTGCCCGTCGGTGGCCACCAGGCTGAGCTTGTGGCCCTCGGCGACGAACAGGATGCCGTTGAGGTAATAGCGGATGTCGTGCACCGCCATCGCAAACGCCACCTGGTTGAGCAGGCTCTTGAGCGTCTTCTGCGGCACGCTGAACACCGGCCCGAAGCTGGCGGACTCCTGCACCAGCGGGAAATCCTCGGCCGGCAGCGTCTGCAGGGTGAACTTGCTCTTGCCCGCCTTGAGCAGCAGCTTGGCCTGCTGGGACTCCAGGCTCACCATCTGGTCGGCCGGCAGCGTGCGCAGGATATCGATGAGCTTGCGCGCGCCCACCGTGGTGGTGAAGGCACCGCCGTCGCCGTCGAGTTCGGCGCGGGTGCGGATCTGGATTTCCAGGTCGCTGGTGGTGAGCTCCACCGTCGGCCCGTTCTTGCGCAGCAACACATTGGCCAGAATGGGCAGCGTGTGCCGCCGCTCCACGATGCCCGCGACGGATTGCAACGCGCCGAGCACCTGGTCTTGTCGGGCCTTGAGAACGATCATGTCCACCTCTGGTTCGTTGTTCTGGCGTTGCGCCGGGTGTCTCCTGCCGCCACCGCGCACCCCAATCTCACATTTTCCGTCAAATTCATGACGGCCCATCCGCGCGCAGTTCGAGCCGCCCGGCGCAGGGGTTCAGAACCTCTCAACCCTTGAGCGTCTGCTCCAGCACATGCAGCTGCTGGTTGAGTTCGGCGAGCTGCTGGCGCTCCGCGGCGATCTTGCGCACCGCGTGCAGCACCGTGGTGTGGTCGCGCCCGCCGAAGAGCTCGCCGATCTCGGGCAGGCTTTTCTGCGTCAGCTCCTTGGCCAGGTACATGGCGATCTGCCGCGGCCGCGCGATGCTGGCCGGGCGCTTCTTGCTGTACATGTCGGCGACCTTGATCTTGTAGTAGTCGGCCACCGTCTTCTGGATGTTCTCCACGCTGATCTGCCGGTTCTGGATGGACAGCAGGTCCTTGAGCGCCTCGCGCGCGAGCTGGATGGAAATGTCCTTCTGGTTGAAGCGGCTGTAGGCCAGGATCTTGCGCAGCGCGCCTTCGAGCTCGCGCACGTTGGAGCGCACGTTCTTGGCCACGAAGAACGCCACCTCCTCGGGCATCTCGCTGCCCTCGGCGCGGGCCTTGTTGATGAGAATGGCCACGCGCATCTCCAGCTCCGGCGGCTCGATGGCCACCGTCAGCCCCGAATCGAAGCGCGACACCAGGCGCTCGTGGATGTCGGTCAGCCCCTTGGGGTAGGTGTCGCTGGTCATGACGATGTGGCTCTTCTTGGCCAGCAGCGCCTCGAAGGCGTTGAAGAACTCCTCCTGCGTGCGGTCCTTGTGGGCGAAGAACTGCACGTCGTCGATGAGCAGCAGATCGAGCGAGTGGTAACGCTCCTTGAACTCATCGAAGGTCTTGCGCTGGTAGGCCTTGACCACATCCGAGACGAACTGCTCGGCATGGATGTAGAGAACTTTCGCCTCGGGCCGTTCGGCCAGCAGCTTGTTGCCCACGGCGTGCACCAGGTGCGTCTTGCCCAGGCCGACACCGCCGTAGATGAACAGCGGGTTGTACATGTGCCCCGGCATGGTGGCCACATGCATGGCCGCCGCGCGCGCCATGCGGTTGGCCGTGCCTTCGACCAGGCTGTCGAAGGTCAGCGCGGGATTGAGCCGGGTGCGCTGCGCGGGCGGCGCGTCCGCGGCGGTTGCGGCGGCCGGCGCCACGGCGGGCGCCGCGGTGGAAACGGGGTCTGCGCTGGCGGAGGCCTGTTTTTTCGGGGCTTCCCGCGGAGTGAGTGCAAACTCAACCTCCACCGGCTGGCCCGACAGCTCGCTGAGCACCAGCGCAATGCGCTGCCCGTACTGGGTGCGCACCCAGTCGAGCTTGAAGCGGTTGGGCACGAAGACGGTGGTGCGCGCGAAGTCGTCGCTGACCTGCGCGCTCAGCGACTTGATCCAGGTGTTGAACTGCGCCTCCGGCAGTTCCTGGGCGAGCTGCTCGACGCAGGCCTGCCACAGGCTGTGTCCGGCATCGGCGGCAAGCGCGGAGCCCGCCGCGGTGTCGTGTCCCTCGGTCATGGTATGGATGTGTTCTGTGGATAGCCGGGCTGTGGGCGGGCGGCGGGTTCTACTTTATCAAGAGCTTGTCCACACCGGCGCCGGTGGCCGTGACGCGCGGTGACAAAACGTGAACTGCGCCACCCCGCGCGGCCCGATCGGGGGCGGCATTCTCACCGCAATTTGGGCCGAAACGGAAAATTTGTGATAATCGCGGGTTTCCCCTGAGGGGTTCTCAGGGCGAGTCGACTTTTCCCGAACGAACCGCAGGACGCTCCAACATGAAACGCACCTACCAGCCCTCGAAGACCCGCCGCGCCCGCACCCACGGCTTCTTGGTCCGCATGAAGACCCGTGGCGGCCGCGCCGTGATCAACGCGCGCCGCGCCAAGGGCCGCAAGCGCCTGGCCGTCTGAGGCCACGCCATCCCTTGCGTGGCCGGCGTCGGTCCGAGCGGGCCTGGCATGCGCGCATCGGGCCGCCCATGGGGCTCCGCGCCGCTTCGGCGTGCCATGGCTGCTGATCCGGGCACCGAAGCGTGTGAAGGCGCGCACCGCGCCCGACTGGCCCCACCGACGCCGCGCTGCGTCCATCCCTGACGCCTCCCGCCGTGCAGCGCCTCAAGACGCGTGCGCAATTCCAAGCCGTCATGAACGCCGGCACCCTGGCAAAGACGCCGCATTTCGTTCTGCACGCGGCCATGCCTGCGCGCGCGTGTGCGGGTGAGGCTCCGGCTGCGCCGACGGTGCCCGCGCTCCATGGCACCGGCCCCTGGCTGGGCGCGCTGGTGCCCAAGCGCTGGGCGCGCCATGCCGTCACCCGCAACCTCATCCGACGCCAGGTCTATGCCGTGGGCGCCCGCCAGGCGGGCGCCTGGGAGGCGGCCGCCTGCGTGGTGCGCCTGCGCAGCGGCTTTGACCGCCGGGCGTTCGTGAGCGCGCGGTCCGACGCGCTGCGCGATGCGGTGCGCAGCGAACTCGAAACCCTCTATGCCCAGGCCGGCCGTGCGCTCGCCGGGGTGACGCGGAGCGTGGCATGATGCGGCGCGTTCTGCTGGCCTGCATCCGTGGCTACCGCCTGTTGCTCAGCCCCTGGCTGGGCAATGCGTGCCGCTTCGAGCCGACCTGCTCGGTGTATGCCCTGCAGGCCATCGAGCGCCACGGCGCGGCTGCCGGCAGCTACCTGATGGTGCGCCGCGTGCTGCGCTGCCACCCGTGGTGCGACGGCGGCTGCGACCCGGTTCCCGAGCACGCCCCCGGCCTTTTCACGCGCTTCTTTCCTGCGACGCCCTCCCAAGAGAAGTCTTCCCGATGAACGATATCCGCCGCGCCTTTCTGTGGGCGATCTTTGGCTTTTCGATGGTGATGCTCTGGGACCAGTGGCAAGTCCACAACGGCCACAAAGCCACCTTCTTCCCGACGGCCACACCGCCCGCGCAGGTGGCCAGCGCCGCCTCGGCCCCGGGCCTGCCCACACCCAGCCTGCCCCAGGCGAGTGCCGGCGCAGGCGCCGTGCCCGGCGCCCAGGCGGCGGCGCCCAGCGCGCCGCGCGAGCGCGTCGAGGTACAGACGGATGTGCTCAGGCTCAGCTTCGACACCGAGGGCGGCTCGCTGGTGAAGTCGGCGCTGCTCAAGTACGCGGATGCGACCGACCCGAACAAGCCGGAATTGTTGTTCGACGACAGCCCCGAGCGGGTGTACCTGGCGCAGACGGGGCTGGTGGGTGGTGACTTCCCGAACCACAAGACGCCGATGCAGCTCACCAGCACCGAACGCACGCTCAAGGACGGCGCCGACGCGCTGGCCGTGCGCTTCGAGTCGCCCGACCTCGGGGGTGTGAAGCTGGTCAAGACCTACACGCTGCACCGCGGCAGCTATGCCATCGACGTCAAGCACGAGGTGTTCAACACCGGCAGCGCGCCGGTGGCGCCGCAGCTCTACCTGCAGCTGGTGCGCGACGGCAACAAGCTCGCGGGCGAGTCGTCGTTCTACTCCACCTTCACCGGCCCGGCCATCTACACCGACACCGGCAAGTACCAGAAGATCGAGTTCAAGCACATCGCCGACGGCAAGGCCGAATTCGAGAAGCAGGCCAAGAGCGGCTACGTGGCCATGGTGCAGCACTATTTCGCCAGTGCCTGGCTGCTCGCCGAGGGCGTGCCGCGCGAGAACTTCGTGCGCAAGGTCGACGCCAACCTGTACTCGGTGGGCATGATCACGCCGGTGGCGCCGCCGCTGGCGCCGGGCGCCTCGCGCAGCGTGGAGGCGCGCCTGTTTGTCGGGCCGCAGGAAGAGAAGATGCTCGAGTCGCTCGCGCCGGGCCTGGAGCTGGTGAAGGACTACGGCTGGCTCACCATCCTGGCCAAGCCGCTGTACTGGCTGCTCGACAAGCTGCATGGCGTGCTGCACAACTGGGGCTGGTCCATCGTGGCGCTGGTGGTGCTGCTGAAGATCGCGTTCTACTGGCTCAACGCCAAGGCCTATGCCTCGATGGCGAAGATGAAGTCCATCAACCCGCGCATCATGGAGCTGCGCGAGCGCTACAAGGACAACCCGCAGCAGATGCAGCAGGAGATGATGCGCATCTACCGCGAGGAGAAGGTCAACCCCATGGGCGGGTGCTTCCCGATCATGATCCAGATCCCGGTGTTCATCGCGCTGTACTGGGTGCTGCTCTCGAGCGTGGAGATGCGCGGCGCGCCGTGGATTCTGTGGATCAAGGACCTCTCCACGCCCGACCCGTACTACATCCTGCCGCTGCTGATGATGCTGAGCAGCCTGCTGCAGACCGCGCTCAACCCCGCGCCGCCGGACCCGATGCAGGCCAAGATGATGTGGTTCATGCCGCTGATCTTCGGCGTGATGTTCTTCTTCTTCCCCTCGGGCCTGGTGCTGTACTGGCTCACCAACAACCTGCTGTCGATCGCGCAGCAGTGGATCATCAACACCCGCATGGGCGTGCCGCCACAGTTCAATCTGCCCAAATTCCGGTAACCGCGGCGCGGCGGGCGCCCTGTGGCCGCCGCGCAAAGCCGGATGCATAATTCGTTACAGACCATGAACCGTCTCGCCTCCATTCTTCCGCCTGCGCAGGTGCTCGTGGGCGTCGATGCCACCAGCAAGAAGCGCGCTTTCGAGGAGGTGGGTTTGCTGTTCGAGACGCTGCACGGCCTCAACCGTGCCGTCATCACCGACAGCCTGTTTGCCCGCGAACGGCTGGGCTCGACCGGCCTGGGGCACGGCGTGGCGATTCCGCACGGCCGCATCAAGGGCCTGAAGTCGCCCATGGCCGCGGTGCTGCAGCTCGCGCAGCCCATCGGCTTCGACGCGCCGGACGAGAAGCCCGTCACCCTGCTCATCTTCCTGCTCGTGCCCGAGGCGGCGACGCAGAAGCACCTCGAAATCCTCTCCGAGATCGCCGAGCTGCTCAGCGACGCGAGCCTTCGCGAGCGCATCAAGACCAGCGCCGACGCCGCCGCGCTGCACGGGCTCATCGCCAGCTGGCATTCGGCCCACGCCACGTGAAGCCCACGGTCATCAGCGCCGACGTGCTGTTCGAGGACCACCGGTCCTCGCTGCACTGGGAGTGGGTGGCCGGTCTGGGCGCGTCGGAGCGCAAGTTCGACGAGGTGGCCATCCGCGAGGCGCGCTCCGGCGCCGACCTGGTGGGCTACCTGAACTACATCCACCCCTACCGGGTGCAGATTCTCGGCGCACGCGAAATTGCCTACCTCAGCAACGCCACGCCGGAGGACTGCGCGCGGCGCACGGCGCGCATCGTCACGCTGGAGCCGCCGGTGCTGGTGCTGTGCGACGGCCAGAGCGCGCCCGAGGCGCTGCTGCAGATGTGCGAGCGCGCGCAGATTCCGATGTTCGCCACGCGCGAGTCCTCGGCCTTCGTCATCGACGTGTTGCGGGCCTACCTGTCCAAGCACTTCGCCGACCGCATCACCATGCACGGCGTGTTCATGGACATCCTGGGCCTGGGCGTGCTCATCACCGGCGAATCCGGCCTGGGCAAGAGCGAGCTGGGGCTGGAACTGATCTCGCGCGGCAACGGGCTGGTGGCCGACGACGCGGTGGACCTCTACCGCATCAACCAGACCACCATCGAAGGCCGCTGCCCCGACCTGCTGCAGAACCTGCTGGAGGTGCGCGGCATCGGCCTGCTCGACATCAAGGCCATCTTCGGCGAGACGGCGGTGCGGCGCAAGATGCGCCTCAAGCTCATCGTGCACCTGGTGCGCCGCGAGACGCTGGAGCGCGACTACGAACGCCTGCCCTACGAACCGCTGACGCAGGACGTGCTCGGCGTGCCGGTGCGCAAGGTAGTGATTCAGGTGGTGGCCGGGCGCAACATCGCCGTGCTGGTGGAGGCGGCCGTGCGCAGCACGATCCTGCAGCTGCGCGGCATCGACACCTACCAGGAATTCGTCGAGCGCCACCGCAAGGCGATGGAATCGGGGCACTGAAGCCCCATACAGCGCTACATTTTCGCTAGCGCAATCTGACCGTTTGGCGCTGGGGTTCGGCGCAAAAATTCAAAAACCAGGCCGGAGAAGAGGCGCGAGGGGCTTTGGAAGCGGCGCAGCGCCGTTCAGCGGCTGCGCGGGCTGCCGCTGCCATGGCCGTTGCCAGACCGCGCCGTGCCGCCGGCCGGGCGGTTGGGGCAGTCCTTGCGCGTGCAGTGCGCGTAGAGGCTGAGCGCATGGTCGGCAATCTCGAAGCCCTTGGCCTGGGCTACCGCGTGCTGGCGGCGCTCGATCTCGGCGTCGTAGAACTCCTCCACCTGCCCGCAATCGAGGCAGACCAGATGGTCGTGGTGCTGGCCCTCGTTGAGCTCGTACACCGCCTTGCCCGATTCGAAATGGCTGCGCGAGAGCAGCCCCGCCTGCTCGAACTGCGTCAGCACCCGGTACACGGTGGCCAGGCCGATGTCGGCGCGCTCCATCAGCAGCACGCGGAACACGTCCTCGGCCGTCATGTGGCGCTGCGTGCTGCGCTGGAACACTTCGAGAATCTTCAGCCGCGGCACCGTCGCTTTGAGCCCGGTGCTTTTGAGTTCATCGGCATTGGCCATGGGGTGCTCTCTTCGGGGGCGCCGCGCTGCGGCGAAGCCACGGCGCCCAACGGTCGCGCCGCTACAATCGTTCATCATATCCCCCACGCGCTTTGCCCATGCAGCCCCTGTCCTTTTCCCGCGTGCCGCGTCGTGTCGGCTGGCTGGTCGCCGCACTGGCGCTGTTCGCTTCGCTCGGGGCTTGCAGCAGCATGAAGCGCATCGACACCGTGGTGCGCCCCTACCGCGCGGAGCTGGTGCAGGGCAATTTCGTCTCCAAGGAACAGGCCGCCGCGCTGCAACCGGGCATGAGCCGGCTGCAGGTGCGTGACGTGCTGGGCACGCCGCTGCTCACCAGCCTGTTCCACGCCGACCGCTGGGACTATGTCTTCACCCTGCGCCGCCAGGGCGAGGAGGCCAGGGAATTCCGCCTGACCGTGTTCTTCAAGAACGACGCGCTCGACCGCTTCGAGGGCGACGACCTGCCCAGCGAAACCGAGTTCATCGCCAAGCTCTACCCGAACAAGGACACGCCGGCCAAGCTGCCCGCGCTCGAAGCCACGCCGGAGCAACTGGCCAAGTACCCCGCGCCGGCCGCCTCGCAGGCCCCCGCGCAGGGCGCCACGCCGGCCGCACCGCCCGCGCGCGCTGACTACCCGCCGCTCGAAGCCCCGGCGCGCTGAAGCCTTGCGCCCAGGCGGCGCCACCGTCGCCCCTCGTTGCCCTTCTCGCCCTTTTCGCCCGCCCGATCGATTCAACGCACCCACCCCGCGCCATGTCCCACGCCGCCTCGTCACCGCTCCCGATCGCCATCGCCGGCGCTTCCGGCCGCATGGGCCAGACCCTGATCCAGGCCGTGCTTGCCGCGCCGGACTGCACGCTCGCCGGTGCGCTGGACCAGGCCGGCAGCGCCGCGCTCGGCGCCGACCCGGGTGCCTTCGCCGGCCGGGCGACGGGGCTGGCCATCACCGCCGACCTCGACGCCGGTCTGCGCGGCGCGCGCTTTCTCATCGACTTCACCCGGCCCGAGGGCACGCTGGCGCACCTCGCCGCCTGCCGCGCGCACGGCGTGAAGATGGTCATCGGCACCACCGGCTTCACCGAGGCCGAGCGCGCGCAGATCGTCGAGGCCTCGCGCGACATTGCCATCGTCATGGCGCCCAACATGAGCGTGGGCGTGAACGTCACGCTCAAGCTGCTGGAGTTCGCCGCCCGGGCGCTCACCGAGGGCTATGACATCGAGATCATCGAAGCCCATCACCGCCACAAGGTCGATGCGCCCTCGGGCACCGCGCTGAAGATGGGCGAGGTCATCGCCGGCGCCACCGGCCGCACGCTGGCCGAGTGCGCCGTGTACGAGCGCCACGGCCACACCGGCGAGCGCCGTGCCGGCTCCATCGGCTTTGCCACCGTGCGCGGCGGCGACATCGTGGGCGACCACACCGTGCTGTTCGCCGGCACCGGCGAGCGCATCGAAATCACCCACAAAAGCAACAGCCGCGCCACCTATGCCGAAGGCAGTCTGCGCGCGGCGCGCTTCCTCGCCGGCCAGGCCCACGGCCTGTTCGACATGAACGACGTGCTCGGCTTCGCCCGCATGGGCTGAGATGCCGAGGCGCAGCAACCGACCGGCCATGCACCCGCGCCGCAATGCCCCCGAGGCAACGCTGAACCCATCCCGCGCGCGCCGCGGCGCAGGCCGTCAGCCATGAGCGGCTGGGCCTGGTGGGCCAGCACCGACGCCGTGGGCCGCGCGGTGGCGCTGCTGCTGCTGGGCATGTCGGTGGCGAGCTGGGTGCTCATCCTCTGGAAACTCTGGCTGCTGCCGCGCGCCGCGCGCGACCTGCAGCGCGCCGTGGCCGCGTTCTGGCAGGCCCCCTCGCCCGAGCAGGCGCGTGCCGCCGCCGCGGCGCCGTTCGCCGGCCTTCCGCGCCCCCGCCCGCGCCAGCGCCCCGGTCCGGGCGACGCGGGGCTTTTCGTGCCTGCCAAGCTGCGGTAGGGCGCGCTCCATTCCGTCCGACCCAAGATAGGCCCGATGCCGTGACCCTGTTCAGCCGTTTT
>OFTY01000252.1_pt1 | contig 52180 bp, 48 predicted proteins | sample 1775061 | NCBI WGS metagenome assembly OFTY01 (sample SAMN08195773, study PRJEB24354) | sludge metagenome | isolation source: sludge from phenol fed wastewater aerobic bioreactor B | place: India: Nagpur | collected 2016-09-16 | reverse complement strand
GGTGCCCTTTCTCTTTGGTTCCTTTCTCTTTGGGCACGCAAAGAGAAAGGAACTCGGGCGCCGGCAGGCGCTCGAAATCGCTCTGTTTCTTGCGGCAGCGGCTCGAAACCGCTTTGTCGCTTGCGGCAGGCGACCGAAACCACTCCGTCGCTGGCGTCAAAGGCCAAGCGGCCATGAGCGCAGACACTCCCTACATCCCCCACAACTCCCGATCCAAGTCGGCATCCAACCCGAACGCGGAAAGCGCCACTCGCCCGTTCCTCACCTCCACGCCCTCGGCACGCAACCGCCGCACCTGTTCGCGGAAACCGCGACTGCCCTTGGGCAGGGCGATCTCGCCGGAGGCGCGCAGCACGCGGAACCAGGGCAGCTGCATGCCGTCGGGCACTTCGCCGAGCAGCTTGCCGACCAGGCGCGCCCGGCCCGGCAGGCCGGCGCGGGCGGCGATGGCGCCGTAGCTGGCCACCCGGCCGGGCGGGATCGCGGCGATGGCGGCGTAGACGCGGGCGTGGCTGTCTTGCATGGCGATAACGAGGGCTTGACCCCGGCTTGCGGCGGACGTGTCAGAGTAGCAGCGCCATCGGCCAGTCACGGGGGCGTCCCATGCACCACTTCGAAGCCGTGCGTTCCCACGTGGGCAGCCTGCACGGGCTGCGCCAGAACGACCCCTACCTGATCAGCTTCGACCTGACCCTGCCGCGCGGACGCCACCAGGGCATCTATCTCGCGGAACTGGAGGACGACGCCGGCTACCGCTACCTGCGCATTTCCACGCCGATCGGGCCGCTGGCGGGCACCGACCCGCAGCGCTGCCTGCGCTTCAACTGGGAGCAGCGCTGCGGCTACCTTGCCGTGGTCGACCTCGACGGCGCGCCCTACCTGCACCTGTGCGAGAACCGGCCGTACCGGCTGCTCGACGAGGGCGAGCTGCAGCGCGTGATCGACGAACTCGGCCGGCTGGGCGACCAGCTCGAACAGCTGGTGGCCAGCGGCAACGACGCGTTCTGAATCAACCGAGCAGGTTGAATCAGTCGAACAGGTGCGCGACGGCCACGAAGCCCCAGGCGATCAGCGCGGTGATCGGCAGGGTGAGGATCCACGCCCACACCATGCGCTCCACCACCGACCACTTGATCGCGTTGGAGCGCTTGGCCGAGCCCACGCCCATGATCGCCGAGGACACCACGTGGGTGGTGGACACCGGCAGGCCGAAGTGCGAGGCCATGAGGATCACCATCGCCGAGCTGCCCTCGGCGGCGAAGCCGTTGATCGGGTGCAGCTTCACCATCTTGTGGCCCAGCGTCTTGATGATGCGCCAGCCGCCGCCGGCGGTGCCCGCCGCCATGGTCAGCGCGCACACCGCCGCCACCCACGCCGGCACCACGAAGCCGCCGTGCTGCGAGCCGCTGATGCGCAGGAAGTGCAGCCACGCCGGCAGCTGGTCGAACTGGCCCGCCGCGGTGGCGCTGGCCAGCGCCAGCGCGATGATGCCCATGCTCTTCTGCGCGTCGTTCATGCCGTGCGCCAGGCCCATCGCGCTGGCCGAGACGATCTGCGCCTTGCCGAAGAAGCCGTTGACGAAGGGCGTGCGGCCGAGCATCCGCAGCCAGCCGTTGCGCCGCGAGAACCACGCCAGCAACGCATACAGCCCGCCCATCAGCGCGAAGCCGATCACGAGGCCCGCGATGGGCGACGCCACCATCGGCACCACCACCTTCGGGATCACGCCCTTGCCGGTCCACCAGTGCGCGCCGCCCTGCGCCCAGATCACCGCGTTGAAGTGGCCGCTCGCCTCGGCGATCGCCGCGCCCACCAGCGCACCCACCAGGGCGTGGCTGGAGCTGGACGGCAGGCCCAGCCACCAGGTGATAAGGTTCCACACGATGGCGGCCAGGAGCGCGCAGATCAGCAGCTGCGGGCCGGCCTCGACCACGCCGGTGTTGACGATGCCGGCCGCGATGGTGGCCGCCACCGCGGTGCCCCACAGCGCGCCGATCAGGTTGGTGACCGCGGCCAGCAGCACCGCCTGGCCGGGCGTGAGCACCTTGGTCGCCACCACCGTGGCGATCGAGTTGGCGGTGTCGTGGAAACCGTTGATGTAGGTGAAGGCCAGCGCGATCAGCACCACCGCCACCACGAGTCCGAGGCTCATGCAGGCGGCCTCAGGAATGCTTGAGCACGATCGAATAGACGATGTTGCCCACGTCGCGGCACTTGTCGATCGCCTTCTCGATCAGCTCGAACAGGTCCTTCGCCAGCATCGCCTTCATCGCGTCGTTGCCCTCGACGTACAGCGTGCGGTAGGGCGAGAGCAGCATGCGGTCGCCCTCGGACTCCAGCGTCTGCAGGCGGTCCTGCAGCTTCTTCACCGGGTCGATGCGCAGGCCGCGGCGCAGCTCGCCGATCATCTCGGCCACCACCGTGGTGGAGCGCTCCAGCACCAGCGCGCGCTGGCCGAAATCCACGCCGGCGAGGCGTTCCGCCACGATGGCGTAGCGCTCGGCGAACTTCTCCACCGTCTTCGGGATCTTGTACAGCGCGGAGTTCAGCGCCTCGATGTCCTCGCGGTCCAGCGCGGTGACGAAGGTGTTCACCAGCTCCTCGCTGATCTGCGCGGCCAGCGATTTCTCGCGCGCGCGGGTGGCGGCGAACGCGGCCATCACCGGCGCGTGGTCGGCCTGGGTGACCAGGGCGTGCAGCGCCTCGGCGCTCTCGTGCGCCGCCTCGGCGCTCTGCTCCAGCAGGCCGTAGAACTTGTCGCCTTTGCCGAAGATCGTCTGCAGTGAAAACATGCGGGCCACGCCTGAGGGTCGAATGGCGGCGATGTTACAGGACAGTTACCCCGCATCGCAGCACGAAGATCGTCGCGCCCTCGTCCGCGCCGGCCCGAAACGGGAGCATCCGCCTGCCCGATCAGGCACTTGCACCGCCCACCGCCGCGGCGTGGAGCGCCGCGCGGCGCTGCCGCTACACTCTGGCCATGCGCCCCACCCCGCGACCCACGCGATGCTGACCGAAATCGCGCTCGTCCTCCTGCTCGCCCTGTGCAACGGCTTCTTCGCGCTGTCCGAGATGGCCCTGGTCGCCTCGCGCAAGAGCCGCCTCAAGCAGATGGCGCGCAACAGCCGGCGCGCCGCGGTGGCGCTGCAGCATGCCGAGCGGCCGGAATACTTCCTCTCCACCATCCAGGTCGGCATCACCCTGCTGATGCTGGTCACCGGCGCGGTGGCCGGCGACGCGCTGGGCGCGCACATCGCCACGTTGCTGCACGGCGGCCACGCCGCGTGGCTGGAACCGTATGCGCGGGTACTCGGCGTGGTGCTGGGCTTCGTGCTGATCTCCTTCCTGCAGATCGTGGTCGGCGAGCTGGTGCCCAAGCGGCTCGCGCTGGCGGCGCCGGAGAAGCTCTCCAGCGCCGTGGCGATCCCGATGCTGGTGCTGTCGCGCGCCACCATGCCGTTCGTGTGGCTGCTCAATACCGCCAGCAGCCTGCTGTTGCGCCTGCTCGGCGTGCGCGGCGGCAGCCACGCCGCCGCCACCGAGGAGGAGATCCGCCTGCTGGTGGCCGAAAGCGCCGAACAGGGCGTGCTGGATGCCGACGAGCACGCCATGGTCAACCGCGTGCTGCGCCTGGGCGACCGCACGGTGGACAGCGTGATGACGCCGCGCGTGCGCATCGCCTGGCTGGACATGGCCGCGCCGCGCGAGGAAAACGTGGCCGTGCTGCGGCAGACGCCGTACTCGCGCTACCCGGTGTACCGCGGCGACGAGAGCGAGGTGGTCGGCGTGGTCGAGGTGAAGCGCCTGCTGCAGGCCTTCGCCGAAGGCCGCCCGCAGCTGTTCGACCACCTTGCCAAGCCGCTGTACGTGCCCGCCACCGCGCGCGCGCTGGACCTGCTGGAGGAATTCCGCGACGCCGAGACGCCGCTAGCGCTGGTGGTGGACGAATACGGCGACATCGAGGGCCTGGTCACCGTCAACGACCTGCTCGCCGCCGTGGTCGGCGCCAGCCAGCTCGGCCACGGCGACACCGACGCGGAGCCACCGATCGTGCGGCGCGCCGACGGCAGCTGGCTGGTGGACGGTAGCCTGACCACCGACGACCTGCGCGAACTGCTGCACGTCGACCACCTGCCCGGCGAAAGCGAACACGATTTCCGCACCGCCGCCGGCATGGTGATGGCCGCGCTCGGCCACATCCCGCAGACCGGCGAGGTGTTCACCTGGCAGGGCATCCGCTTCGAGGTGCTGGACCTGGACGGCGCGCGCATCGACAAGCTGCTGGTCAGCCGCGTGACGCAGGTCGACAGCGAGGAAGACGGGTAGGCACGCACACCGGTTTCTGGCGAATGGCTCCGTCGCGACCAAGGCCACACTTGTAGGTCGGGATTCATCCCGACTGGGCTTGCGGCGAAAGCCGGTGTCGGGATGAGTCCCGACCCACGCGCGCGACGGAGCGAATGCTCCTACCGTTTCTCGCCCGCCAGCTGCGCCATGCGTTGCGCATCGGCGAGAATTCCGTGCAACACGCGCAACTCACGCTGGTCCGGCTGGGCCCGCTGGAACAGCTTGCGCAGCCGCAACATGATCGTGGTGGGCTCGCGGCCCTTGTGGAAGTCGATGTCGTCCAGCGTCTCGGCCAGGTGCGCGTAGAAGCGCTCCATCTGCGCCGCGTCGGCGGGCGGTTCGTCGTTCGTGGGCAGAGCCTCGGGCAACGTGTCGCCCAGCATCGCCAGGCGCAGTTCGTAGGCCATCACCTGCACCGCCTGGGCCAGGTTCAGCGAGCTGAAATCGTCCACGCTGGGAATGCGCACCATCGCGTGGCAGGTCGCCAGTTCCTCGTTCTCCAGCCCGGTGCGCTCGTTGCCGAACAGCACGGCCACCGGCTCGCCGCGCGCGGCCGCGGCCAGCGCCTGCCGCGCACCCTCGCGCGGAGAAAGTTCCGGCAAGGTCACGCCGCGCCGGCGCGCGGACAGGCCCAGCACGAAACGCGCCCCGGCCAGGCCGTCCACCAGCGTCTCGTGCACGCCCGCCTCGGCCAGCACACGCACCGCGTTCGCCGCCAGCGCATCCGCCTCGCGGTCGGGAAAGCGCGCCGGCGCCACCAGTTCCAGCCGGGTGAAACCCATCGTGCGGATCGCCCGCGCCGCGCCGCCGATGTTGCCGGGGTGCGAGGTGCGCACCAGCACGAAGCGGAACAGCGAGGCGAGATCGGCGGCATTCATGGGCGGAACCGTGGGGAAACAAGCTGCTTAGGATACGTCCTGCGGCGTCTCTGCTAGAATCGCCGGCCGCAATCCGCTCTTTCGACAGCCGAAGCCATGACCCGACCCGCCATCACCATCGCGGTGCGCGCCGCGCGCGCCGCCGGCAACGTGATCCTGCGCTACATGAACCGCATCGACGGCCTCACCGTCGTCGAGAAGCAGCGCATGGACTTCGCCTCCGAGGTCGACAAGCTGGCCGAGGCCGAGATCGTCAAGGAACTGCGCCGCGCCTACCCCGACCACGGCATCCTCGCCGAGGAAAGCGGCGCCAGCGGCAAGAAGAGCCCGCTCACCTGGGTGATCGACCCGCTCGACGGCACCCACAACTACCTGCGCGGCATCCCGCATTTCTCCGTCTCCATCGCCATGCTCGACCGTGGCATTCCTGTTTATGGCGTGGTGTTCGACCCGCTGCGCGGCGAGCTGTTCACCGCCAGCAAGGGCGACGGCGCGTATCTCGACAAGGGCACCGGCCCCAGCCGCATTCGCGTGAGCAAGCGCGAGAACCTCGGCGGCGCGATGATCGCCACCGGCTTCCCCTACCGCCAGCGCGCGCACCTCGACGCCCAGCTCGCGATGACCCGCGCCCTGCTCGGCCAGGCCGAGGACATCCGCCGCTCCGGCTCCGCCGCGCTCGACCTCGCCTACACCGCCGCCGGCCGCTACGACGGCTACTTCGAGATCGGCCTGAAGCCCTGGGACATGGCCGCCGGTGTGCTGCTGGTACACGAGGCGGGCGGCCGCTACGGCGACTTCGCCGGCCGCGACGGCATCCCCGAAAGCGGCAACCTCATCGCCGGCAACCTCAACGTGGCGAAGGCGATGACCGATGCGATCGGCGCGCATGCGACGCCGGAGTTGCTCAAGGCCTGAGCGGCCTCAACGCCTGATCATCCCCACCGGTCGAGTCGCCGGCTGGGAAATCGCTGGACACCGTTTGATGTCCGGGCCGCCAAGGCGATCCGCGATCACTACATCCGATGCCGCCAGTGGCGAGTCTGGCGCCTCCGCCCCAACCGGCCCACCCCACCACACGCCCGTGCCGCGCAACCCTTTCGGAGCCAACTTCAATCTCACCGCGTAGCCGCCATCCGGCGAGCGCGCAAGATCGAGATAGGCAGCACCGCCCTGGAGAACCCAGGAAAAAAAGCCTTGCGAATCGATTCCGGTAGAGCCTTCGATCGATGCCTCGGCGCGAACGAAGCAGCCGTTGACCGGATGCCTGTCGAGCCAAGCACGGAAAACATGCCCTCGCGAATCCCGCAACGGCTGCTCGAACAGCACAAGGGTCCCCGTGAAATAGGCTCTTTCCGCACAGTCGCCATGGCACAAGCGAATCCCGTACGTGCCTGCATAGATGGCTGGGTGCATTGCTTCGTAAGGTGTGACGCTGCCACCGAGTAGCAAAGCCAGAACGAACAAGCTGGAATGAGTCCAAAGCATGCCCGACCATCCATCAAGGTTCGGATGGTGCATCCTCCGCCCACGCAGCAGCCCGCACAAGAACCACTGGCCGTTGTGCCGCCAGCAAGACCTGAATCAGACCCAGTTCGCCAGCTTCAGGCTCACCACGCGAACGAATTCGCGTTCGTTGTTGGTGACCAGGGTCAGCCCGGCGGCACGTGCGTGCGCAGCGATCCACAAGTCGTTGTTGCCGATCGGCGTGCCTTGCCGCTCCAGCGTGGCGCGGATATCGCCGTAATGCTCCGCCACCGCTTCGGGCATCGGCTGCACCGGGATGACTTGCGCCAAGGCCTGCAGCCGTTCGCGCGCGAGTTCCGCCTGCTGGCTCTTGCTCGCGCCGAACAACAACTCGCCCCAGGTAATCACCGACATGCCGACGCTGCCCGGGTGCAGCCGGGCCAGATGCGCGCGCACGCCCGGCGGCCGCTCGCGCTTGATGTAGATGCAGATGTTGGTGTCCAGCAGATAGCGCAGCGCCATCACCAAGCCTCGCGCGACTGCGGTGGCGCATCCTCGCGCTCGCCGGCGAAACAATCGTCGGGCAGCGCGGCGAGCAGGTCGAATGCTTCGGCCGGGCCGGGGCGCTTCTCCAGCAACACCACCTCATCGCCGCGGCGGAAGATCTCCACCTCGCTGCTCGCGAAGCGGAACTCCTTGGGCAGGCGCACGGCCTGGCTGTTGCCGGATTGGAAAACCTTGGCGATGGACATGGCGGCGACCCTTCATCGTATATACGCTGAGGATATACGCTTCAATGATCGCTGTCACCAAATGAAGTTCAGCGACCCTACGGCGACTTCGCCGGCCACGACGGCATCCCCGAAAGCGGCAACCTCATCGCCGGCAACCTCAATGTGGCGAAGGCGATGACCGATGCGATCGGCGCTCTGGCGACGCCGGAGTTGCTCAAGGCCTGACCGGCTCCGTCACCGACGGAATTCGGTCGGCCGCTCCAACTGGTAGATCGCCTCGCCCAGCTCGTCCATCTTGCCGGAGAGGATGGCCTGCGCGTCGTACAGGCCGCGGTTGTAGAAATAGCCGCCAATTTCGCCGGCGAAGAAATCCAGCAGGAATTCGGCGTCGAAGCGGCCGATCTCCTGTTTCAGCTCTTCCGCGAAGTAGAGCTTGATCCTGCGCACGATGACTTCTTTCTCGTCGCTGCTGAACTGGATGTCGGGCATGGTGATCCACCGTTCTCTGCAGTTGGCCTGCGTGGCTATTTCAGCAGCCCGCGCAGGAACGGGATCGTCACCCGCCGCTGCGCCGCCAGCGAAGCCTGATCCAGTCGATCCAGCAGATCGAGCAGTGCGCCGAGGTCACGCGTGTGGCGGGCGAACAGCCAATCCAGTACGGGGTCGTCCAGCTCGATGCCGCGCAGGCCGGCCTGGGCCTTGAGCACGGCGCGGCGTTCGGCGTCGTCCAGCGGTTTCAGTGCGAACTGGGTGCAGGCGCCGAGGCGCGAGCGCAGGTCGGGTAGGCCGAGGCCGAGTTGCGTGGGGATGGCCTCGGCGGCGAACAGCAGGGCGGCGCTTTCGGCCTTGGCACGGTTGTAGAGGTCGAACAGCGCGTGTTCGGCCTCGCGCTCGCCGGCGATGGCGCCGAGGTCGTCCAGCGCCAAGAGCGCGCCGCCGGCCACGCCGCGGATCGCGGCGGCACGGTCGGCCAGCTTCGCCAGCGGCAGGTATTGCACGCTGCGGCCCGCCTCGCCCGCGGCTTGGCAGGCGGCCATCAGCAGGTGGCTCTTGCCGCTGCCGGCGGGGCCGTGCAGGTAGAGCCACGGCGCACCCGGTTCGCGCGCCAGCGTTTCGAGCGCGGCGAGCGCGGCGGCGTTGGCGCCGGCGTGGAAATGTTCGAAGCGCTGGCGGCGCGGCCAGCGCAGGGCGAGCGGCAGCTGCGGGATCATGGATGGGCGGGCGGCTCGCGCGACGGCTCGATCACCGTCGTGGTTTCCACCGTGCCGGCGGCGGTGCTCACCGTCACCTCCACCTCGGTGGCCGCCTCGCGCAGGGCGGGATCGGCCTCGCCTTCCTCGGTGTACAGCTCGCTGTGGCGGTAGCGTGTCATCAGGTAGCGCAGCAGCACCATCACCACCGAGGCGGCCGGCAGCGCCAAGAGCACGCCGATGAAGCCGAACAGCTCGCCGCCGGCCAGCACCGCGAAGATCACCGCCACCGGGTGCAGGCCGATCTTCTCGCCGACCAGCTTGGGCACCAGCACGTAGCCTTCCAGCAGCTGGCCGACCACGAACATGGCGCAGACGACCAGCACGTGGTTCCAGTCGCCGTACTGCACCAGCGCGGCGATGATCGCGGCGCCGAAGCCGGTGATGAAGCCGAGGTAGGGCACGAAGCTCAGCAGGCCCGCGATCATGCCGATCAGCGCGCCCACCGACAGCCCCGCCACCAGCGACAGTGCGCCGCCGTAGTACACGCCCAGCGCCAGCATCACCAGGAGCTGGCCGCGCACGAAGGCGCCGAGCACGGCGTCGGATTCGCGCGCGAGGTGGGCGATGGTGGGTTCGACCGAGCGCGGCAGCAGGCGGTCGATCGCCGCCACCAGCCGGTCCCAGTCGCGCAGCAGGTAGAACGCCACCACCGGGATCAGCACCAGGTTGGTAAGCCACAGCACGAAGCCCATGCCGGTGCGCGAGACCTTGCCCAGCACCTGCCCCGCGATGTCGCCCACCGAACCGATGTGCGCCTTCAGCGAGGCGATCAGCTGGTCGCTTTCGAAGCTGCGCGGGTCGAGGTGCAGCTTCGCCTGCAGCCACGGCCAGGCGGTGTGCTCGGCCCAGTCCACGTAGCGCGGCACGTTCTGGATCAGGTTCTCGATCTGGTGCGAGAGCAGCGGGATCAGCAGCAGCAGCGCGCCGCCCAGCAGCAGCACCAGCACCAGGAACACGATGCTCACCGCCAGCGTGCGGCCCATGCCCACGCGTTCCAGCCGGTCTGCCAGCGGATCGCCGAGATACGCCAGCATCGCCGCCACCACGAACGGCATCAGCATCGGCGCCAGCCGCCACAGCAGGAAGCCGATGACCGCGAGGATCGCCAGCAACTGCCAGCGGCGGTGACTCTCCTGGCTCAGCATCGGGCTGCCCTCACTTCAGCCAGCGCAGGCTGGCATCCGTGCCCGGATGCGCCGGGCCGCGGATCAGCCGCCCGCTGGCGGCAAGATTCGCGGCCAGCGCGTCGGCCGGCATCGCCGCCTTCACCTCGAACAGCATGCCGTCGTTCTCCGCGCCCAGCGTTTCGACGCTGCGCACCGAGGGATCGTTGCGCAGCACGTTGAGCAGGTTCGCGTAGTCCATCGCGCTGTCCAGCCCGTTCACCCACAGCTTCTCGGTGCTGACGGTGGCGCCGATCACGTTGAGCTGCCTGCCGATGCGGTCGACCATGCCGTTGCCGGCGTCGGCCAGCAGCGCGTCCGTGCTGGCGGCCTTGCCGCTCCAGCGCTGCGCCTTGCCGCCGGAAACCAGGGTCCAGTCGGCGCTGCCGTCGTGCAGGCTGCCCAGCAGCACCAGGCCGGTGTGGTATTGCTGGTTGATCGCCGCCAGCGTGGCGGGGTCGGCGGCGTCCACCTTGGCCGCAGCGGGCGCGTTCGCGGGATCGGCGTAGGCCACCTCGTAGCCGCGCGCGGTGGCGGCCTTGGCGAGGCCGGCCAGCGCACCCTTGTCCAGCAGCTGGCCGTCGCTGCCGCGCACCATCAGCAGCACCGGCGGCTTCGCGCCCGCGCTGCCCACCACGCCCAGGGTGGACACCAGGTGGCGCACCGCGCCCGGCTCGAAATCCACGCTGAGGCTGATGCCGTTGCCGGCGCGCGCGTACTGGAAGCGGCGCACCAGCGCGGCGGCGTTCTTCAGCGCGTCGTCGTAGCCGGCCCGGCCGCGCAGGTCCTGGCCGCCGGCGACCCGCGCCAGCACCTGGCTGAGCGCGGTGGCGAAGGCGTCGCTGCGCTGGGTGTCGCTGGTGTCGGGCACCGGCACCGTCACCGAGTACGGCGAGGTGCCCTGCGCGTGCAGCGTCGGCAGCGCGGCGCAACCCAGCAGCAGGGCGAGGGCGAACAGGTGGAGCAGACGCATCGGGAGCAGGCGCATCGGCGGGATACTGGCGGGGGAATACCTCGGAAGTCTGCCCAATCGCCCTCCCGGCGTCCATGCCGGCGGCCGCGGCACCGGCGCGGCCGCGGCCCGCATGCGCTAGAATTGCGCGTTTCCCACCGCCGGTTTCCGCCATGTCCGACGCCCTCACCTACCGTGCCGCCGGGGTCGATATCGACGCCGGCAATGCCCTCGTCGAACGCATCAAGCCGCTGGTCAAGCGCACCAGCCGCCCCGAGGTGATGGGCGGGCTGGGCGGCTTCGGCGGCCTGTTCAACCTGGGCGGCAAGTACCAGGAGCCGGTGCTGGTCTCCGGCACCGACGGCGTGGGCACCAAGTTGAAGCTCGCCCAGCAGCTCGGCCGCCACGACACCATCGGCATCGACCTCGTGGGCATGTGCGTGAACGACGTGCTGGTGCAGGGCGCCGAGCCGCTGTTCTTCCTCGACTACTTCGCCACCGGCAAGCTGGACGTGGATACCGCCGCGGCCGTGGTGGGCGGCATTGCCAGGGGCTGCGAGCTGGCCGGCTGCGCGCTGATCGGCGGCGAGACCGCCGAGATGCCCGACATGTACCCGCCCGGCGAATACGACCTCGCCGGCTTCACCGTGGGCGCGGTGGAGAAGTCCCAACTGCTTTCCGGCGACGCCATCGTGGCCGGCGACGTGGTGCTCGGCGTGGCCTCCAGCGGCCCGCACTCGAACGGCTACTCGCTGATCCGCAAGATCCTCGAGCGCGCCGGCAACCCGCTGGACCTCGACCTCGGCGGCGTGAAGCTGGTGGATGCCCTGATGGCGCCCACCACCATCTACGTGAAGCCGATGCTGGAGCTGCTCGGCGCCGGCTCCTCCCGAGTCCCGAGTCCCGAGTCCCGAGTCCCGGCCATCCACGGCATGGCCCATATCACCGGCGGCGGCCTCAAGGAAAACATCATCCGCGTGGTGCCCGACGGCCTCGGCCTCGCGCTCAGCGCTTCGGCCATCGAACTGCCGCCGGTGTTCGACTGGCTGCAGCGCGAGGGCAAGGTGGCGCGCGAGGAAATGTGGCGCACCTTCAACTGCGGCATCGGCTTCACCGTGATCCTGCCGCACGACGCGGTGATCGCGGCGTCGGCGCTGCTGGCGAAGCACGGCCTGGCCAGCCGCGTGATCGGCGCGGTGGTGAACGCCAGCGGCGACGAGCGCGTCCATATCGGCTGAAACCCCTCACACACCGTTCGCCCTGAGCGTAGACCCGAAGGGTCGGAGTCGAAGGGCCCTTCGACTCCGGCGTTGCGCGCCTACGCTCAGGGCGAACGGCGGCTAGCCAACGAACACCATGCCCAGCCCCCTGAAAATCGCCGTGCTCGCCTCCGGCCGCGGCAGCAACCTCGCCGCGCTGATCGCCGCGCGCGACGCCGGCACGCTGCCGGTGGAGTTCGTGCTGGTGGCCAGCGACAAGGCCGCCGCCGGCGCGCTGCGGCTGGCCGAGGCTGCCGGCATCCCCACGCTGACGCTGGACCCCAGGGCTTTTCCCGACCGCCGCAGCTACGACCTCGAGCTGTTCGGGCGCGTGCAGGCCAGCGGCGCGCAACTGCTGGTGCTGGCCGGCTTCATGCGGGTGATCGACGGCGCCGCGCTGGCGCCGTGGGCCGGCCGCGTGCTGAACATCCACCCCTCGCTGCTGCCCAAGTACCGCGGCCTGCACACCCACCGCCGCGCGCTGGAAGCGGGCGACGCCGAGCACGGCGCCAGCGTGCACTTCGTCACCGCGGAGCTGGACGGCGGCCCGCTGATCGCGCAGGCGCGCCTCGCGATCCGGCCCGGCGACGACGAGGACAGCCTCGCTGCGCGCCTGCTGCCGCTGGAACACCGCCTGCTGCCCGCGGTGGTGAACCTGATCGCCGAACGCCGGCTCGCGCTCACCGCCGCGGGCGTGGCGCTGGACGGCGCGCCGCTGCGCGCACCGCTGCGGCTCACCGACACGGGCCTGCAACGTGCTGAGAGTTTGTGAACTTTCAAACTCTCAGCCCGGCCACGGATGGCCGGTCGCGAAGCAGTCACTCGAGTGACTGCTTCGCGGAGGCACGTACGGACATGTGCCGGACGTGCCGATGAAAAATTCCGCACGATGCGGAATTTTTCTCAGGCACGGAGTGATCCGGTTCAGACGCGCGCGGGCAGACTCGACGCCATGAGCCCACACCCCTTGCACGCCTACGCCCTCGCCCTGCTGCTGGCCAGCGGCAGCGCCGCCGCCAGCACGCCCAAGCCCTTCACCGCGCGCTACCAGGTGTCCCAGGACGGCCAGCCGATGGGCACAGCCACCGTGACCCTGCGCGCCGGCCCGGACGGCAGCTGGATCCTGCGCAAGGACACCCAGGGCACCGCCGGCCTCGCCGCCCTGCTCGGCGCCAGCACGCAGGAAACCTCGCGCTTCCGCTGGCGCGGCGCGGTACCCGAGGCGATCAGCTACGACTACCGCCTCGTCGCCGCCGGCAAGGACAAGCGGCGCCACCTGCAGGTGGACTGGCCGCAGCGGCAGGTGAGCGTGCAGGACGGCAAGCACGCCGCCAGCTACCCGGCCCAGCCCGGCATGGTCGAACGCAACACCGTGCCGCTGGCGGTGGGCTTGGCGCTGGACGCCGGCAAGCCGCAGCTCAGCCTGCCGGTGGGCGTGCGCCAGGCGGTGGAGACGGAAAGCTTCAAGGTCGCCGGCCGCGAAACCGTCAAGGTGCCCGCCGGCAGCTTCCAGGCCGAACGCGTGGAACGCAGCGACGCCGCCCGGGAATTCAGCGCCTGGTACGTGCCGCAACGCTACCCGCTGCCGGTGAAACTCGCCCAGCGCGACGGCGGCGACCTGGTGCTGGAGTTGGTGAGTTTTACGGAGCCGTGAGAGAGGCCGGGACTCGGGACTCGGACTGCGAAGGCAGGATGCCGTAGCGAACATCGGCGCAGCCGATGGCCCGCAGGGCGAGCCGCTGATGCGGCGAGTCACTCGGGACTCGGGAAGCAGCATCGCACAGGCAGCCTCGCAACCCGAATCCCGCACCCGCTATTCCGGCGCGTAGCGATCCAGCTCGTGCGCGTGCTCGCGCAGCCAGTTCCGTGCGGCCGGCGCCGTGACGCAGCTGTCGATGCCCAGTTGGGCAAAGAGCGCAAGCACGAGGGCCAGCGCCAGCGAAACCGGCCACGAGAAGTGCGTTCGCAATGCCACGAGGATGGCGGCGGCCGCCAAGGCCCGCGCCGCCAGCAAGATCAACAGGCGCCGGGGCGTGGTGCTGCGCGATACCGCCTCGCTCCACAGCGTCCGCTGCCGGCGCCTTGGCATGCCGCGGAGTTCGGGGATGTCCTGCAATCGCCAATAGCGAATCACGACCGCACCGTGCCGTCGGTGTCGCTCACGCGGAATTCGTGCAGGTGTTCGCGCAACCATTGCCTGGCGCGCTTTTGTCGATGGACTCTCCACAGATGGTCGGCCACGACGGCGACCAGGAAGTACGCGACAACGACCAAGGCGCTCGGCTGCCAGCGGCTGGGGAAAACAACCCAAGCAAACACGATGATTGCAGTCACCATGCGGCCCACCACCGCAGTGTGTTTGGAACGACTGCGATCCATGGCCGCATCCAGCCACCCGCGCCGATTCGCCGGCTCCACTTCCAGCAGCTCAGGGATGTTCTTCGCGAACGAGTAGTACGCCACGCCCCGCCCCCTCCGAGTCCCGAGTCCCGAGTCCCGAGTCCCGAGTCCCGAGTCCCGGCCTTCAGTTCGGCAACCGCCGGATATGCGCGCCCAGCACGCCGAGCTTTTCCTCGATGTTCTCGTAGCCGCGGTCGATGTGGTAGACGCGGTCGACGATGGTGTCGCCTTGCGCCACCAGGCCGGCCAGCACGAGGCAGGCGGAGGCGCGCAGGTCGGTGGCCATGATCGGCGCGCCGCTCATCTGCTGCACGCCCTTGATGATCGCGGTGTTGCCTTCCAGATGGATGTCGGCGCCGAGGCGCTGCAATTCGTGCGCGTGCATGAAGCGGTTCTCGAACACCGTCTCGGTGATCACGCCGGTGCCTTCGGCCACGCAGTTGAGCGCGGTGAACTGGGCCTGCATGTCGGTGGGGAACGCGGGGTACGGCGCGGTGGTGATGTTGACCGCCTTGGGCCGGCGCCCGCCCATGTCCAGCTCGATCCAGTCGTCGCCGCTGGAGATGTGCGCGCCGGCTTCCTCCAGCTTGGCCAGCACCGCGTCCAGCGTGTTGGCACGGGCGCCGCGGGCGCGCACCTTGCCGCCGGTCATCGCCGCGCCGACCAGGAAGGTGCCGGTTTCGATGCGGTCGGGCAGCACGCGGTAGTCGGCGCCGTGCAGGCGCTCCACGCCGTGCACCGTGATGGTGGAGGTGCCCTCGCCCTCGATCCGCGCGCCCATCGCCATCAGGCAGTGAGCGAGGTCGACCACCTCGGGCTCCTGCGCGGCGTTCTCGATCACCGTGGTGCCTTCGGCCAGGGTGGCGGCCATCAGGATGTTCTCGGTGCCGGTGACGGTGACCATGTCCATCACCACGCGCGCGCCCTTGAGCCGCTTCGCGCGAGCCTTGATGTAGCCGTTCTCCACGCTGATCTCGGCGCCCAGCGCCTGCAGGCCGCGGATGTGCTGGTCGACCGGGCGCGAGCCGATCGCGCAGCCGCCGGGCAGCGACACCTCGGCCTGGCCGAAGCGCGCCACCAGCGGGCCGAGCACCAGGATCGAGGCGCGCATGGTGCGCACCAGGTCGTAGGGTGCGACGCAGGTGCTGGTGGTGCGCGGATCGACGTGGATCTTCATGCGGTCGTCCAGCACCAGCTGCACGCCCATCTGGCCGAGCAGCTCGATGAAGGTGGTGACGTCGTGCAGGTGCGGCACGTTGCCGATGCTCACCGGCGCATCGGCCAGCAGGCAGGCGGCGAGGATCGGCAGCACGGCGTTCTTCGCGCCGGAAATGCCCACTTCGCCCTGGAGCGGCACGCCGCCGTTGATGAGGATTTTGGCCATGGTTAGCGGGACTCGGGACTCGGGACTCGGGACTCGGAAAGGCGCGATGCGGTACGGCGTCGGGGTGCTCGACTCACGATTGCCGAATCCCGGCTTCCTCGGGCGTCAGCGTCTTCAGCGCCAGCGCGTGGATCGCGCCGCCCATCAGCTCGCCCAGCGTGGCGTAGACCAGCCGGTGCCGCGCCAGCGGCAGCTTGCCGGCGAACGCGGCGCTCACCACGGTGGCTTCGAAGTGCACGCCGTCGGCGCCGCTGACCTCGACGCGGGCCCCGGGCAGGCCGGCTTCGATCAGGGTCTGGATGCGTGCTGGGTCCATCGGGCTTCCACGGGCAGGGGCGGCGACGCGGCCGATATCGGTATCGCGTCGACCTGACGTTAAAATGCGAATATGCCATGGTAATGGAAATCCCCTGTCGCAGAAACGACAGCGCCCGCCGCCTGGCCGCCAGCGGCCCCGCGACGGGCCTTCCGCCGCCCCCATCGAGCCGACATGAACCCACGCCCCGCCCCGCACGCCGCCATCGAACCCGAGCCCGACGCGATCGTGCGCAGCGCCCGCGCGGTGATCGCCACCGAGGCGGCCGCGATCGCCGAACTGGGCCCGCGCATCGACGGCGCTTTCGTGGACGCCTGCCGGCTGCTGCTGGCCTGCCGCGGCCGCGTGGTGGTCACCGGCATGGGCAAGTCCGGCCACGTGGGGCGCAAGATCGCCGCCACGCTCGCCTCCACCGGCACGCCGGCGTTCTTCGTGCACCCGGGCGAGGCCAGCCACGGCGACCTCGGCATGATCCAGCCCGACGACGTGGTGCTGGCGCTGTCCTATTCCGGCGAGACCGACGAGCTGCTGTTCATCCTGCCGATGATCAAGCGCCAGGGCATCCCGCTGATCGCGATCACCGGCCGCGCCAGCTCCTCGCTGGCCAGCCAGGCCGACGTGCACATCGACGGCAGCATCTCCAGCGAGGCCTGCCCGCTGGGCCTGGCGCCCACCACCAGCACCACCGCCGCGCTGGTGCTGGGCGACGCGCTGGCGATCGCGCTGCTGGAGGCGCGCGGCTTCACTTCCGACGACTTCGCCCGCTCGCACCCGGCCGGCAGCCTCGGCCGCCGCCTGCTGCTGCGCATCAGCGACGTGATGCACAGCGGCGACGACGTGCCGCGCGTGCCGCCCGAGGCCAGCCTCACCGCCGCATTGGTGGAGATGACCCGCAAGCACCTGGGCATGACCGCGGTGGTGGACGAGCAGCAGCGCCTGCTCGGCGTGTTCACCGACGGCGACCTGCGCCGCGCGCTGGACGACGAAGGCGTGGACCTGCGTGGCGCCACCGTGGCCGAGCTGATGACCCGCGGCCCCAAGACCATCGGCCCCGACAAGCTGGCGGCCGAGGCAGCCCAGCTGATGGAAAAGCACCAGATCAACGCGCTGCTGGTGGTCGACGCCGAACGCCACGTGGTCGGCGCGCTGAACATTCATGATTTGCTGCGAGCGCGTGTGGTCTGATTTGCCTGCCGATTCGCCTTGGCGAATCGGCAAATCAGGCAAGGATGCTCTTGCTCGTCTTTCGCTCCATCCAGCCACCAGACCCAACGTGCCCCCCACCTACCTCTCCAACATTCCTAGTGACGTCCTCGCCCGCGCCGCGAAGCTCCGCCTCGCCGCCTTCGACGTGGACGGCACGCTCACCGACGGCCGCCTCTGGTACGGCGAGGACGGCCACGAGGCCAAGGTGTTCCACGTGCACGACGGCTTGGGCCTGAAGCGGCTGCAGGCGAACGGCATCGCGGTGGCCATCGTCACCGCGCGGATCAGCCACCCGGTGGCGCTGCGCGCCGAGGAACTGGGCATCGCCCACGTCTACCAAGGCCAGGGCGACAAGCGCGCCTGCCTGGAAACCCTGCTCGAAGCACTCGGCCTCGCGCCCGAGCAGGCCGCCTTCGTCGGCGACGACCTGCCCGACCTGCCGGCGATGCGCCTCGCCGGCCTCGCGGTGGCGGTGGCGAACGCACACCCGTGGGTGCTCGAAGCCGCGCACTGGCAGACCCGCCTGCCCGGCGGCATGGGCGCGGCGCGCGAGGTCTGCGACCTGATCCTGCACGCGCAGGGCAAGAGCGCCGCGGAACGGGAGCGCTGGCAGTGATCGCACGCCTGCGCCGCTGGCTGCGCGACCGCAAGCTGGCCAGCGCGATCGTGCTGGTCGGGCTGGCCGCCGGCTTCGCCCAGCTGCTGCTGTGGTGGATGGGGCCGGCGCCGAAGCCGAACGACTTCGTGGGCCCGCCGCGCTCGGGCTACACCCTCACCGATTTCAAGCTGTGGTCGTACAACCCCGAGGGCCAGCTCGCGTTCCAGATGCAGGCGCCGCACCTGGAGCGCCGCGAGGGCGACGATTCGCTGTACATCAACTCGCCCACCTTCCAGCTCGCCGCGAAGCAGCCCGGCGTGCCCGACTGGCAGGGCCAGTCGCTGTACGGCTGGGTGGACAAGGCCGGCACCCTGATCAAGCTGCAGGGCCCGGTGACCATGCACCGCCCGGCCTGGGCCGACCACGCGGCCACCGATCTGGTCACCGCGGACGCCACCGTGTGGCCGAAGGAAAACCGCATGGCCACCGCCGCGCCGGCGCAGATGACGCAGGGCGACAGTAAAATGAACGGGATCGGCATGCGTGCCAACCTCAACGACAATCATCTGGAGTTGCTCGATGACAGCCACGGCTCGTTCCCGCCGCGCAAGCGCAAGTCGTAAGTTCGCCGCCGGCCTGCTCGCCGCCGCGGCGCTGGCGCTGCTGCCCGCGCTGGCGCTGGCGAAGAAGTCCGACCGCCAGCAGCCGATGGCCTACCAGGCCAAACACACCGACGCCTACAACGCGCCGAACACGGTGACCACGCTCAGCGGCGCGGTGAAGATCACCCAGGGCACCCTGCTGCTCACCGGCGACGAGGCCAAGATCCATCTCGACGGCGACCAGCAGATTTCCCGCGTGGTGGTCACCGGCAAGCCCGCGCACATCCAGCAGCTGGACGAGGCCGGCAACCTGATGACCGGCGACGCCGCCACGCTGGACTACGACAACCTCAACGGCATCGCCGTGCTCACCGGCGGCGCGGTGGTGAAGCAGCAGAACCGCGGCGAATTCCACGGCGACAAGCTCACCTACAACACCGACACCAGCCAGATCACCGGCGACTCCAGCGGCGACGGCCTGGTGCACGGCGTGATCCTGCCCAAGGCCAGGCCGGCCGCCCCGCCCGCGAACGGCGGCCAGTAAGCATGCTGTCGGCCGAAGGTTTGCAGAAGAGCTTCAAGTCGCGGCAGGTGGTGCGCGACTTCGGTTTCTCGATCCGCGAGGGCGAAGTGGTGGGCCTGCTTGGCCCCAACGGCGCCGGCAAGACCACCTGCTTCTACATGGTGGTGGGCCTGATCGAGGCCGACGCCGGCACGATCAAGCTGGACAAGCAGGAGATCACCGGCCTGCCGATGCACCTGCGCGCGCGGCTGGGCATCGGCTACCTGCCGCAGGAGGCTTCCGTCTTCCGCAAGCTCAGCGTGGCCGACAACATCATGGCCGTGCTGGAGCTGCGCGAGGACCTGTCCGCGCAGCAGCGCGACGTCGAGCTGGAGAGCCTGCTGGACGAACTGAAGATCGCCCACATCGCCGGCCAGAAGGGCATCAGCCTCTCCGGCGGCGAGCGCAGGCGCGTGGAGATCGCCCGCGCGCTGGCCGCGAACCCGCGCTACATGCTGCTGGACGAACCGTTCGCCGGCGTCGACCCGATCTCGGTGGGCGAGATCCAGCGCATCGTGCGCCACCTCAAGGAACGCGGCATCGGCGTGCTGATCACCGACCACAACGTGCGCGAGACGCTGGGCATCTGCGACCGCGCCTACATCCTCAACGAGGGCGAGGTGCTGTCGCGCGGCACGCCCGCGCACATCCTCGCCGACGAGAAGGTGCGCGAGGTCTACCTGGGCCGCGAATTCCGGCTCTGAACGCTGTTCAGGATGCGCCGGGCGGCTATATGGCCGCTTCGCCGGCTGGGGTAGGATGGAAGCCGTATCCACCGTCCGGGCCGGCATGAAACCTGCGCTGCAATTCCGCCTCCACCAGCAGCTCGCGCTGACGCCGCAGCTGCAGCTGGCGATCCGCCTGCTGCAGCTGTCGCAGCTCGAACTGGAGGCCGAATTGCGCCAGCTGGCCGAGGCCAACCCCCTGCTGGAATTCGCCGGCGAAGGCGAAGGCGAGGACGAAGCGGCCGCCGGCGACGACACGCCGCCGGACGATTACCTCGCCGTGCCCGGCGCAACCGAAAGCGCGAACCGCGACGCCGATGGCGACGGCGGCGACGACCCCACCGAATGGGCCGACGACGGCGGCAGCGCCGAGACGCCGATCGACTTCTCCAACGGCAGCGGCGGCAACGGCGCCGCGCGCGGCGACGAGGATTTCGAGCCGCAGAACGCCGCGCCCGAATCCCTGCAGCAGCACCTGCTGTGGCAGCTCAACCTGGCCGGCTTCAACCCGCGCCAGACCGCGATCGCCACCGTGCTGATCGACGCGCTGAACAGCGACGGCTACCTCGCCGACGGCATCGAGGCGGTGCAGGCGGCGCTGCCGGCGAACCTCGCCGCCGACCTCGACGAGATCGAGGCGGTGCGCCGGCGCCTGCAGGGTTTCGACCCGCTGGGCGTGGCCAGCCTGGACCTGCGCGACTGCCTGCGCAGCCAGCTCGAACAATTCGAGGCGGACACCCCGCAGCGCGAGCTGGCGCTGGCCATCGTCGACGGCGAACTGGAACTGCTCGCGCGCAACGACATCGCGAAACTGGCGCGCAGGCTGCACGCGGGCGAGGACGAGGTGGCCGCCGCCGCCGCGCTGATCCGCAGCCTCGACCCGCGCCCCGGCGCGGCGCTGGACGCCACCCCGGTGGAGTACGTGGCGCCGGACGTCTACGCGGTCAAGGAAGGCGGCCGCTGGCAGGTGCGGCTGAACGCCGCGGCCCAGCCGCGGATCGGCCTGAACCAGCACTACTGCAACCTGATCGCCCGCGCCCGCGGCGAGGACGCCAGCTGGATGAAGGGCCAGCTGCAGGAGGCGCGCTGGCTGCTGAAGAGCCTGGAGTCGCGCGCCGAGACCCTGCTCAAGGTGGCCGGCGCGATCGTGCGGCGGCAGAGCGCCTTCCTCGACTACGGCCCCGAGGCGATGCACCCGCTGGTGCTGCGCGAGGTGGCCGAGGAGGTGGGCATGCACGAATCCACCATTTCGCGCGTCACCACGCGCAAGTACCTGCACACGCCGCGCGGCACCTTCGAGCTGAAGTACTTCTTCTCCAGCGGCGTCTCCACCGAGGACGGCGGCAGCGCCTCGGCCACCGCGATCCAGGCCATGCTGCGCAAGCTGATCGACGCCGAAGACCCGCGCAAGCCGCTGTCCGACCAGGCGCTGGCGGAGGAACTGAAAAGCCGCGGCATCCAGGTCGCCCGCCGCACCGTGGCCAAGTACCGCGAAGGGCTGCGCATCCCCAGTTCCAGCGAACGCCAGCGGGTCCATTGATCGGGGAACTTGCCTGGCGCAAAAACGCTCCCATGTCTGCAACGAAGGATGATTGACGATGCGCCGCCGGACTCCGCCGGCGGCGCGTCCACCCCGCCGCCAAGCGCGGCCAGCATCACCAGAGGAGGCAAATCATGCAATTCAAGCTCAGCGGCCAGCAGATCGAAGTCACCCCCGCGCTGCGCAGCCATGTCGAGTCCAAGCTCGACCGCCTCCAACGCCTCGATGACAAGTTGCTCAGCCTCGCCGTGGTGCTCTCGGTGGACAAGCTGCAGCACCGCGCCGACGCCACGCTCGGCGTCACCGGCGCCACCCTGCATGCCGAGGCCGCCGAGGCCGACATGTATGCCTCCATCGACATGCTGTTCGACAAGCTGGTCAACCAGCTGCGCCGCCACCGCGAGAAGATCCAGGACAAGAACCAGCGGGCCGTGCGCGAGGAGCGCCAGTACGGCTGAAGCGTTCGCCGCGGGCCGCCCGGAGCGGGCGGCCCGCGATCTGCCGACCGGGACACACGCCAAGCCCAAGCTGGCACAATGGCCTCGCTGCCGTCGCGAATTCCGCCGGCACCCGAGGCAAAGGACCGAAGGCTTGGACCGGCTCACCGCACGACAACTCTATGACGGCGTCAACGAGCGCATGGCGCTGCGCTGGGTCGCCGGCATGCGCGGCGAGTCGCGCGTGCTGGAGCCGGGCGCGGCGCAGGCGCGCCGGCCCTCGCTGATCGGCTACCTCAACGTCATCTACCCGAACAAGATCCAGATCGTCGGTTCGGAGGAGCTGAACTTCCTCGACGCGCTCGACTCGCGCCAGCGCTGGGAGGCGATCCACAAGATCGCCGCGAGCAAGCCGGTGGCGCTGATCGTCACCAAGGAGCAGCCGGTGCCGCCGGACCTGCGCGAGGTGGCCGAGGAAACCGACACCCCGCTGTGGGTCAGCGCCAAGCGCGGCCACGAGCTGCTGACCTTCCTGCAATACCACCTGGCGCGCCAGCTGGCGGCGAAGACCACCCTGCACGGCGTGTTCCTGGAGGTGTTCTCGATCGGCGTGCTGATCACCGGCGAGGCCGGCGCCGGCAAGAGCGAGCTGGCGCTGGAACTGATCAGCCGCGGCCACCGCCTGGTTGCCGACGACGCCACCGAGTTCACCCTGATCGCGCCGGACGTGATCGACGGCAGCTGCCCCGAGCTGCTGCAGGATCTGCTGGAAGTGCGCGGGCTGGGCGTGCTCAACGTGCGCGAGATGTTCGGCCACATGTCGGTGAAGCCGTCCAAGTACCTGCGCCTGGTGGTGCACCTGAAGCCGATGCGCGAGGGCGAGGAGATCGACGCGCTGACCCGCCTCACCGGCGACATCGGCCACCGCGAGGTGTTCGACGTCAAGGTGCCGATGATCACCATCCCGGTGGCGCCGGGCCGCAACATCGCCGTGCTGGTCGAAGCCGCGGTGCGCAGCCACGCGCTGAAGAGCAAGGGCATCGATCCCGCGCAGACCTTCATCGACCGCCAGGCGCACCAGCTGCGCCGGCTGCCTCCCTGGTGACCGTGGTGAACGACGTGAACGACGAACCCAGCGCGCCGAACGGCCCGTTCAGCAACCCGCACGAGACCCACCTGATCGTGCTCACCGGCCTGTCCGGCGGCGGCAAGACGGTGGCGCTGCGCGCGCTGGAAGACCTGGAGTTCTACTGCGTCGACAACCTGCCGCCGTCGCTGCTGCCGCAGCTGGTGAACGTGGTGGCCCGCGGCCCCGGCCGGCCCCGGCGCATCGCGGTGGGCGTGGACGTGCGCAACCGCGGTGCCGAGTTCGAGCAGTTGCCCACGATCCTCTCCGAGCTGGCCGCGAGCGGTGTGCAACTGCACCTGATCTTCCTCGACTGCAGCAACGAGGTGCTGCTCAAGCGCTACTCGGAAACCCGCCGCCGCCACCCGCTGGCCACGCGCGGCATGTCGCTGGCCGACGCGATCGGCAAGGAACGCCGCCTGCTGCGCCCGCTGGCGGAGATCGCCGAGAAGGTGATCGACTCCAGCGAGCTCAACGTGCACCAGCTGCGCCGGCTGGTCGCCACCGGCTATGCGCAGGCCACCGAGGGCATGACCCTGATGTTCCAGTCCTTCGCGTTCAAGCGCGGGCTGCCGCTGGACTCCGACTTCGTGTTCGACGCGCGCTGCCTGCCCAACCCGCACTGGCAGCCGCGGCTGCGCCCGCTCTCCGGCAAGGACGCGCCGGTGCGCGAATACCTCGAAGGCCAGCCGCTGGTGGCCGAATACCTCGCCGACACCACGCGCTGGCTGGACGCCTGGCTGCCGCGCTTCGAGCAGGACGACCGCAGCTACGTCACCATCGCGATCGGTTGCACCGGCGGCCGGCACCGCTCGGTGTACCTGGTCGAGCAGCTCGCCGCGCACTACCGCGAAACGCGCGAGGGCGTGCTCACCTTCCACCGCGAGCTGGACTGAGGCCATGGCCGTCGGCGTGCTGTTGATGACCCACGAAGCGGTCGGCCAGGCGCTGATCTCCGCCGCGCACCACGTGATGCCGAAGCTGCCGCTGCAAGTGGACGCGGTGGAAGTGCCGCCGCAGGCCGACCCCGACGCAATGCGCACGCTCACCGCCCATCACGCGCGCGCGCTCGACCAGGGTGAAGGCGTGCTGGTGCTGGCCGACCTGTACGGCGCCACGCCGTGCAACATCGGGCTCTCGCTGAGCTCGCTGGGCGTGCGCCTGCGCTGCGTCTCCGGCCTCAACCTGCCGATGCTGCTGCGCGTGCTCAACTACGCGGAAAAACCATTGGACGAACTGGCGGAAATAGCGGCCTCCGGCGGCCGCGGGGGAATCTTCATCGATCATGCTTGAGAGAGACATCGTGGTATCCAACAAGCTGGGCCTGCACGCACGCGCCTCGGCCAAGCTGGTGCAACTGGTGCAGGGCTTCAAATCCACCGTGTGGCTGCTGAGCAAAGGCCGCGAAGTCAACGCGCAGAGCATCATGGGCGTGATGATGCTGGCCGCCGGCATCGGCACGCCGCTGACGATCCGTGCCGACGGCCCGGACGAACAGGCCGCGCTGGAAGCCGTGACGGCGCTGTTCGAGCGCAAGTTCGATGAGGGGGCGTGAGATGACGGGACTCGGGACTCGGGACTCGGGACTCGGCAAAGCGGCTTCTCGCCAGCCTTGCCGCCCTTGGCACAGGCGAAGCCAAGCAGCCGATCGCCTGCCGGAAACTGCTCTACCGAGTCCCGAGTCCCGAGTCCCGAGTCCCGGACGTCGAGTCCCGAGTCCCGAGTCCCGAGTCCCGGCCCCACAGTCCCGAGTCCCGGCCCCATGAGACTCGTCCTGCCCGGCACCCTGGCCTCCCGCGGCATGGCCCTGGGCCGTGCCCGGCTGGTGCAGCCCAGCCGTTACGCGGTGGACACCCGGCCGCTGGGCGAGGACGAGATCGAAGGCGAGCTCGAACACCTGCACCGCGCGCTGGACACCGCGCGGCAGGAGCTGCGCGAGCTGCGCGGCAAGCTGCACGGTGCGCTGGCGCGCGAGGTCAACGAGTTCATCGACGCGCACAGCCTGCTGCTGGACGACGCCGAGCTGCTGCGCGGCCTCGACGACCTGGTGCGGATCGGCCACTACCGCGCCGGCGCCGCGCTGAAGAAGCAGCGCGACAGGCTGGCCGCGGTGTTCGAGGCGATGGACGATCCCTACCTGCGCAGCCGCAAGGAGGACATCGACCAAGTGATCGCCCGCGTGGTCTCCGCGCTGCAGCGCCAGACCAGCGCCGAGGAACGCAAGCTGGCCGCGCGCGTGGGCGAGATCCTGGTCGCCGACACCATCGCGCCGGCCGACATGGCCCAGCTCGCCGGCAACGGCCTGCTCGGCGTGGTCACCAGCTCCGGCAGCGCGTACTCGCACAGCGCGATCCTCGCGCGCAGCCTCGGCCTGCCGATGCTGGTGGGCGCGCGCGACGCGCTGGCGCTGCTGCACGACGACGACCTGATCCTGCTCGACGCCGAGCACGGCGAAGCGATCGTGCACCCCACCGCGCAGGACCTCGCCCGCTACCGCGCCTGGCAGCGCGAGGCCGTCGCCGAAGGGCGCCGCCTCGCCACGCTGGCGAACGCGCCCACGCGCACCCGCGACGGCGTGGAGATCCGCCTGCTGGCGAACGCGGAAACCCCCGCCGACGTGGCGCTGGCGCGCACCCGCGGCGCCGACGGCGTGGGCCTGTACCGCACCGAGTTCCTGTTCCTGCGCCACAAGAGCCTGCCCTCGGAAGACGAGCAGTTCATCGCCTACCGCGACCTGGTGCTGGGCATGGGCGGCCTGCCGGTGACCATCCGCACGCTCGACCTCGGCGCCGACAAGGCCGACGCCGCCGGCCTCGTGCTGCGCGGCGAGGACAACCCCGCGCTGGGTGTGCGCGGCGTGCGGCTGTCGCTGCGCTATCCCGCGGTGTTCAGCACGCAGCTGCGCGCGATCCTGCGCGCCGCCTGCTACGGCCCGGTGCGCGTGCTGGTGCCGATGGTGACCCAGCCGGACGAACTGATCGCGGTGCGCACGCTGTTCAAGCTGGCGCGCGCCGACCTCAAGCGCGAAAGCATCGACCTGCCCGAAAAGCTGCCGCTGGGCGCGATGATCGAGGTGCCCGCCGCCGCGATCAACGTGCGCGCGCTGCTCGAACACGCCGACTTCCTCGCCATCGGCACCAACGACCTCGCCCAGTACGTGCTCGCCGCCGACCGCGGCAACGACGCGCTGGACAACATCTACACCCCGCTGCAGCCGGCCCTGCTGCGCCTGCTCTCGCACGTGATCGGCGCGGGCCGCCGCGCACGGAAGCCGGTGAGCCTGTGCGGCGAGATCGGCGGCGACACCGGCTTCACCGCGCTGCTGCTCGCGCTCGGCCTCACCGAGTTCAGCATGCACCCCAGCCAGCTGCTGCAGGTGCGCGACCGCCTCGCCGCGCTCGACCATGCCGCGTTGCGCGGCCACGCCGCCCGCCTGCTGCGCGCCACCACCCACGAGCAGGTCGCCGAACTGCTGGCGCAGCTCGAATGCTGATTCCCGCCTTGCCGTGCTCTCCCCGCCGGGAAGGGAGCCGACGCTCCGAAACCTAACGGCCCAATCCCGCCTGCGCGATGAACGCATCCAGCAGCGCGCCGCGGTATTTCTGGCGATGCACCAGCATGGAGAGCTTGCGGCGCAAGTCGAGGAACGGCGTCTTCAGCGCCTTCAGCCGGCCGGTGGCGAGCGCGTCGGTGACCGCCACCTGCGGCAGGCAGGCGATGCCGAGGCCGGCGACCACTGCCTGCTTGATCGACTCGATCTGGTCCAGCTCCAGCACGGTCTCGCCGGGCGGCAGCTGCGACAGCACGCGCTCGCTGGTGGCGCGGGTGGCCGAGCCCGGCTCGCGCATCACCCAGCGCGCGCCGGCGAAGTCGGCGGGCTTGAGCGCGCGCTTGTGCGTCAACGGATGGTCGGGCGGCGCGCACACCACCAGCAGGTCGTCGCGCCACGGCCGCACTTCCAGTTGCGGATGCGTCACCGGCCCTTCCACGCAGCCGAGGTCGAGGCTGTGCTCCAGCATCGCTGCGGCAATCGCGTCGGTGTTCGCCACGCGCAGCCGGATCGCCACCTGCGGATGCGCGCGCACGAACGCGCCCAGCAGCTCGCCCACGCGGTAGTTGCCCACCGTGTTGCTGGCGCCGATGCGCAGCTCGCCGGACAGCGCGTCGCCCTCCTCGCGGCCGCGGCGGCCGAACTCGGCGTGTCGTTCCAGAAGTTCCTGCGCCAGCGGCAGCAGCTCGCGACCGCGCGGGTTGAGCCGCAAGCGGCCGCGCTCGCGCGCGAACAGCGGCGCGTCGAGCTGCCGCTCCAGCTCGGCCAGCGCCATGCTGGCGGCCGGCTGGGTCATGTACAGGCGCTCGGCGGCGGCGCGCACGCTGCCCAGCAGCGCGATCTGCACGAACACCTCGAGTTGGCGCGGGCTGATGTTGTTCATCACTCGATCTTATACGAACAATCAGATATTCCAAGTTTTGCTGATTGCTGGCGGCGAGGACAATGGCGCGCATTCCCCGCCATGGGCCGCCTCATGAACACGCCGCTCGCCACCGCCCTCGCCCGCCCCACCCTGCGCAGCCGCGCGCCGGGCTTGCTGCTCGCCATCGCGATCGCGCTGCTGGCGTGGTGGCTGGGGCGGCGGATGCCGCTGATCGGCGGGCCGGTGTTCGGCATCCTGCTCGGCATCGCGGTGCGCAACCTGTTCTCGCCCGATGCGCGCTTCACGCCGGGCATCGCGTTCGGCGGCAAGCAGGTGCTGCAGTGGTCGATCATCGCACTGGGCTTCGGCCTCAGCCTCACCCAAGTGGCAAAGACCGGGCTGGAATCGCTGTCGGTAACGCTGGTGACGCTGACCGTAGCGTTCCTCAGCGCGTGGGCGCTGGGCCGCTGGCTGGGCGTGCACGACAAGCTGAAGATCCTGATCGGCGTGGGCACCGCGATCTGCGGCGGCTCGGCGATCGCCGCGGTGACGCCAATCATCAAGCCCGACGAGCACGACACCGCGTTCGCGATCTCCACCATCTTCCTGTTCAACGTGGTGGCGGTGCTGCTGTTCCCGCTGCTCGGCCACCTGCTGCACCTGTCCGACCTCGGCTTCGGCCTGTGGGCCGGCACCGCGATCAACGACACCTCCTCGGTGGTGGCGGCCGGCTACAGCTACAGCAGCGCGGCGGGCGACTACGCCACCATCGTCAAGCTCACCCGCGCCACGCTGATCATCCCGATCTGCCTGGTCCTCGCCTTCGCAGTGGCCGCGCGCGAAAAGAAGAACGGCGCCGCCGACTTCAGCCTGCGCCGCATCTTTCCGTGGTTCATCCTGTGGTTCCTGGTGGCCTCGGCGCTGCGCACCGCCGGCCTGGTTCCCGCCGCGATCCAACCCGTGCTGCACGACGCCGCCGAGTTCCTGATCATCGTGGCGCTCACCGCGATCGGCCTCTCCGCCAACCTGCGCAAGATGATCGCCAGCGGCGCGCGGCCGATCCTGCTGGGGCTGGGCGTGTGGGCGGCGGTGTCGGTGAGCAGCCTGGCGGTGCAGTTGCTGATCGGGCGGTTGTAGGAGCGCACCCTGGGCGCGATTGGTTCTCGCGAAAAACCCCATCGCGCACAGGGTGCGCTCCTACACGGGCTGCGGCTTGCCCTGCTCCACCAGTGTCAACGCCACCTTGTCGCGCAGGTACACCGGCAAGGCCTGCTCGGGCGGCAGCGCGCGGCCGGCCTTGAATTCGCGGGCGGCGAGTTCGGCGACGTGCACGGCTTGCGGGTAGCGGGCGCCGTCGGCGTGGCGCGGCGCCGCGCCCAGCCGTTCGCGCAGCACGGATTCGTAGGTGGCCCAGCCGCTGCCCACCACTTGCCAGGCGCGGGCCTCGGGCAGCAGCAGCGCGTCGGCGGTGCAGACACGTTCGTCGTCGAGCGCGACGAGGCCGCCGGCGCCGTCGCGGCGGTAGCAGGCGGCGTAGATCTCGCCCATGCGGGCGTCGATCACGGCGAGGATGGCGGTGCTGGTGTCGCCGTCGTCGGGCGCTTCCAGCGCCAGCGCGGCAAGCGAGGAGACGGTGACCACGGGCAAGTCCAGCGCCAGTGCCATGCCTTGCGCCAGCGACACGGCGAGGCGCACGCCGGTGAACGCGCCGGGGCCGCGGCCCACGGCGATCGCGTCCAGCGCGTGCTTGCCCAGGCCCGCCTCGGCCAGCAGTTCGTCGGCCATCGGCAGCACGCGTTCGGCGTGGCGGCGGGGCGCGAGTTCGCTGCGTGCGATCACTTCGTCGCCGTGGATCAGGGCGATGGAGCAGGCTTCGGTGGCGGTTTCGATGGCGAGCAGGTTCATGGCTTTTCCATGATAGCGGCTGCCGGTTCGCCGGACGCGCAGGCGTACCAGTCGATGCGGCGGGTGAGGCACATCAGCATGGCGTCGCTCCTGAATCGGGAGCGCACATCACAACAGCGCGGCGGGCCAGGTCGCGGGCAAGACGTGGCCGCGCGTGGTGCGAGTCGTGGCTATTCATGGGCGGCGATCGCCGCGCGCAGCTGCCGGTAGCCTTCCACGAGGCGCGGACCGGGGCGGCCGAGGAAGGCCTCGCTGATCGCATGGATGCAGCCGTTCACCACCGCGGGCACCTCGCCCCAGCCTTCGCGCCCGCGCACCTTGTCGGCGCGGTAGTGTTCCACCTTCACCCCGCACCAGCTCATCACCACGATGTCCGGACGCTGCGCGGCGGCCGCGGCGTATTCCAGCGGCACGCTCTTGGCGTCCACCTCGCCCCAGGGATTGCTGCCGCCCGCGCGCTGGATCAGCTCATTGACCCAGGAGCGCTTCGCCGCGGCGATCACCGGCTTGGGCCACCACTCCACCAGCACGCGCGGACGCGCGCCGCGCGGCTCGACCGCGGGCATCGCCGCTTCCATCTCGCGCACCAGCGTCGCGCCGCGCTCGGCCACGCCCAGCGCGGCGGCGATGCGGCGGATATCGCCGTACACGTCGTCCAGCGACTGCGGATCGCACACCAGGGTCTTGAGTCCGGCGGCTTCGAGCTGCGCCAGCACGTGCTCGTGGCCGGGCACGGTCAGCGAAGTCAGCACCAGGTCGGGCTTGAGTTGCCGCACCGCGTCGACATCGAGGCCGAGGTCGCGCCCGGGCTTGGGCAGGCCGGCCACGACCTCGGGCGGGTAGTCGGAATCCGCGTCCACGCCCACCAGCAGGCCGGCGCCGCCCAGCGCGCAGACGATCTCGGTGTTGGAGCAGGTGTGGGAAAAGATGCGCATGGCGGGCCTCAGCTCGGCGGCTGCCACAGTTCGACGCGGCTGCCTTCGGGGTCGGTGATCCAGCCGAAGCGGCCGAACTCGTTCTGATCGACGCGTTCCTCCACCGCGACGCCGGCGGCGCGCAATTGCGCCAGCAGTGCGTCCAGGTCGTCGACGCGGAAGTTGAGCATGTAGGCCTGCGGGCCGCCGCCGAAGTAGCCGGTGTCGGCGGCGAACGGCGACCACAGCGTGCAGCCGGCGCGCCGCTCGTCCTCGACGAAGCGGGCGCCGCCCCAGTCCTCCACATCCAGGCCGAGATGTTGCGCATACCACGCGCCGAGCGCGGCGGGGTCGCGCGACTTGAAGAAGATGCCGCCGAGTCCGGTGACCTTGGCCATTGTTCAATCCTCGCTGGGTTATGCTCCCTCTTCCCCATCGCAGGCGATGGGGGTGAGGGGATCAAGCGCGGCATGCGGGAGGGCACTCCCGAAGAACGCCTGCACGTCGGCCAGCGCGCGCGTGCGCGGCATTGGCGGCAGGCTGGCAAGGAACAGCCGGCCGTAACCCTTGGTGGCGATGCGCGGGTCGCACAGCACCAGCACGCCGCGGTCGGTGACGCTGCGGATCAGCCGGCCGGCGCCCTGCTTCAGCGCGATCGCCGCGGCCGGCACCTGCCAGCCCATGAAGGGGTTGATGCCCTGCTGCTCCAGCGCCTCCAGCCGCGCCACCAGCACCGGATCGTCAGGCGCCGCGAACGGCAGCTTGTCGATCACCACCACGCTGAGCGCGTCGCCGGCCACGTCCACGCCTTCCCAGAAACTCGCCGCGCCCAGCAGCACGCCGTGGCCGGAGTAGCGGAACTCCTCCAGCAACTGGTGCCGCGGCGCCGTGCCCTGCACGAACAGCGGCCAGGGCACGCGCGCGGCGAGCAGCTCGGCGGCGCGGCGCAGCGCGCGGTGCGAGGTGAACAGCAGGAAGGCGCGGCCGTGCGAGGCCTCAAGCACCGGCAGCACGGCGTCGAGCACGCGCTCGGTGTAATCGCGCGCGGCCGGATCGGGCAAGCCCTCGGGCAGGTAGCACAGCGCCTGCCGCGCGTAATCGAACGGGCTTTCCAGCAGCAGCGCTTGTGGTTCGTCCAGGCCCAGCTGGCGCGCGAAGTGCTCGAAGCGGCCGGCCACCGACAGCGTGGCCGAGGTGAACACCCACGCCGCCTCGCTGCGCTCGCGCATCGCGCGCAGGGGCGCGGCGAGGTCCAGCGGCGTGGCGTGCAGCGCGAAGCCGCGCGGGAACAGTTCGTACCAGCGCACGTCGCGTTCGGAGCCCTGCTCGACGATGCGCTCCAGCCGCTCGGCCAGCAGCGCGGCGCGCTCATGCGCGTTGGCCAGCCCGCGCGAGCGCTCGGCCTGCGAGGCGAGCAGGTCGGCCAGCGTGGCCAGCAGTTCGCCGATTTCGTGCAGGCCGGCGCGCACCTCGGCCACGGTGTCGAGCGCGCCGAACGCGCCGCGCGGCGGCAGCGGTTCCAGCGCGAGGCGCAGGCGTTTCAACGCGTCCTGCAAGGCCTCCACCGGCTCCAGCAGCAGGCCGATCGCGCCGGTGACGCCGCCGCATTCGCGCAGCGCGTCCTGCGCCAGTTCGCTGAGCTGGCGCGCGCTCACGCTCTGCGAGAAGAACTGCCCGGCCAACTCGGGCACCTGGTGCGCCTCGTCGAGGACGAAGGCCGCCGCGCCGGGCAGGATCTCGCCGAAGCCTTCCTGCTTCAGCGCGAGGTCGGCGAACAGCAGGTGATGGTTGACCACCACCAGCTGCGCCTCCTGCGCCTCGCGGCGCGCCTTCACCACGTGGCAGTCGTCGTAGAACGGGCACTCCACGCCGAGGCAGTTTTCCGGTGTGGAGGTGACCAGCGGCCACAGCGGCGATTCTTCCGGCACCTCGGCCAGCTCCATGCGGTCGCCGCGGCGCGTGCGCGCGGACCAGGCGCGGATCGTCGCCAGCTGCGCGGCCTGCTGCTTGCCGAAGCTCGCGCCCTCGCGCACGGTCTGGTCGAGCCGGTACAGGCAGAGGTAATTCGCGCGCCCCTTCAGCAGCGCGGTCTTGACCCGCGCGTCCAGCACCGAGCGCACCTTCGGCAGGTCGCGGAAGTAGAGCTGGTCCTGCAGCGCCTTGGTGCCGGTGGAGACGATCACGCGCTCGCCCGACAGCAACGCGGGCACCAGATAGGCGTAGGTCTTGCCGGTGCCGGTGCCGGCCTCGGCGATCAGCGTCTCGCGCCCGGCAATGGCGGCAGCCACCGCGGCTGCCATCGCCTGCTGCGCGGCACGCGGCGCGAAGTTCGGCAGCTCGCGCGCGAACGGGCCGTCGGCGCCCAGCAGCGCGGCGATGCCGGCGGGCGTGGTGTCGTCGGGATCGATCATCGCCGCAGTATCGCCCGGCCCGCGCGCGGGGCAAACCACTTTCGTGCCGGCTGCACGCACCGCGAGGTCTCCCGGCCAGCGGACGGCACGGGGGTACCGTCCGCTGGCCGGGAAAGCGCCGCGGTTGCACGCACTTCACGCCATCCCGGCGCAAACCCGCATGCTTGCCAGGCAAGGCATGCGTACCACTCCAAGACTCGCCGGATTCGCCAAGGCGCACGCCCCGACGCGCGGCCGGCACGGCCGCACGATCCGGCTACTCACCAGTCAGACGTTTGAGGGGCGGATTTTGGAAATGGCCGCCGTCATCCGGCTACGGACGGCCCGGTCGGGCGCAGGCGGGCTGGCTCGTACCAAATTGCGTTCAATGAGGCAGACGATCCGGGCCATGCCGTCCACAAGCCATTGCTCGTCATCCTCGCGAGGCGCTTCTCAACAGCCGGAGGCGGGTCAAGCGAGGATCCAGTGCCTTCAAAAAGACACTGGATTCCTGCTTTCGCACACTGCTGTCCGGAATATTCGATGTTCCAGTTCGCAGACTCCAAGCGCCGCAGGCTCTCGCTTTGAACAACGAAGCCGAGCGACATGAATTCGCGCGGGCGCTGATTGGTGAATCCCTCTCCCTCCGGGAGAGGGTGCCGGCAGGCGGGTGAGGGTTCGGGCAAAGCGAAATGCTGCGGCAAGTCCGAACCCTCACCCCCGGCCCCTCTCCCGGAGGGAGAGGGGAGAAGATCGCCTGCGAGATATTCCGGACACCAGTGCGCTTGACCAGCCTTCGGCTGTTGAAAAGCGCCTCGCAGGAATGACGATCCGGTTGTTCTGGATGATTGATCGCGATTTCGTATCAGTAGCGGTTGACGCCCTGCACGTGGCACTTCGCCACCCACTTCTGCGCGGTGGCGGCGCCGGCGTCGTCGGCGGCTTCCTGGCGCAGCTGGGCGAGGGTTTCCCAGTTGCGCGCGCACAGCGGGCCGAGCTTGGGGCCCAGCGTCCACGACTGCTGGGCCAGCTTCTGCGCCAGCGCGTAGTCGCGCTGGTACACCGCCACCTCGGCGCGATCCTGCAGCAGCTCGGGCGAATCGGGGCTGCGCTTGAGCGCCTGGTCGAGCAGGGCCGCCGCCGCGTCGTAGCGGCCGGCATCGGTGTCGGCGCGGGCGGCCTGCTTCCATGCGGCGATGCCGGGGTCGGCCAGCGGCTGCACCGCGATCACCGACTGCTCGCGCTCGCCGGCGGCGCGGATCGCCGCGACCATGCTCGCGGGCGACGGCGCGGCGCGGCCGGGGGCGGTCGCGACCGGCGCCGGCGTGGTGCAGGCCGTCAGCAGGGCGGCCGCCAACGGCAGGGGCCAGGCGCGCAGGGATAGGCGAACGAGGGACATGTCAGTTTCCGCTGATTGGAGATGGGGCGGCCGCCGGGACCGTGCCGGGATCGACCGGGGCGGCGCTGGACGCCGCGGGCGCGGGGTTGCCGCCACCGAACAGGCTCTGCCAGAAGCCGCAGCCTTCGACCTCGCCGGACAGTGAACCGCTCACCACCGGCACCTGCTTCGCGCCGGTGCACTGCGGCTCGGTGGGCTTGTTGTCGGCGGGGTTGATCCAGGCCAGCTGCAGGCCCTCGCCGGGCGCGGCGGACAGCGGCCGGGTGGGCAGCTTGGCGAACAGGTTGCGCCACGCGCGCAGCGCGCCGGTGGCGCCGAACAGGTGGGCCGGCTTGTTGTCGTCGCGGCCCATCCAGAACACGCCGAGGCGATCGCCGGTGAAGCCGGCGAACCAGCTGTCGCGCAGGTCGTTGCTGGTGCCGGTCTTGCCGGCGGCGTGCAGCGAAGCCAGCGACGAGTTGCCGAGCGAGCTCGCGGTGCCGTAGGTGGCAACCTGCTGCATCGCCCAAGTCACCAGGCGCACCGCCTCCTGGTATTCGCCCTTGCCGCTCTGCACCTCGTAGCGCTTGATGGTGCGGCCGTTGCCGTCCACCACGCCGCGCACCGCCAGCAGCGGCAGCGCATGGCCGTCGGAGGCGATGTACTCGTACAGCTGCGCCACCTGCAGCGGCGACAGATCCAGCGCGCCGATCAGCAGCGAGGGGCCGGCGTTGACGCCGCCGAGCCCGAAGGACTGCAGGAACGCGCGGATCCGCGGCAGCCCCACCGCGAGGCCGAGGCGGATGCTGGCGAGGTTCCACGACTTCGCCAGCGCATCCACCATCGGCACCATGCCGTGGCTCTCGTTGTCGTCGTTGTGCGGCTCCCACAGCGTGCCGTTGGGCATGCGCATGCTGATCGGGCCGTCGTCCAGCGCGGTGGCGAGGTTCCAGCGCGCGGGGTCGGTCAGCGCCACCAGGTAGACGAAGGGCTTGATGGTGGAGCCGATCGGCCGCTGCGAATCCAGCGCGCGGTTGAAGCCCTGGTCGCCGGGGATCTTGCTGCCCACCACCGCCAGCACGCTGCCGTCGTGCGCGTCGGTGACCACACCGGCCGCCTGCAGCGGGTCGGCGCGCTTGCCCAGTTCCTTCATCGTGGTGTCGATGGCCTGCTCGGCGTAGAGCTGCGCGGCCGGGTCCAGCGTGGTGAAGATCGACAGGTTGCCTGCGCGCAGCGTGTCCTCGTCGAAATCGCTGGTGATCTGCTGGCGCACCAGCTGCATGAACGCGGGGAAGCGATTGTGCGGCAGCTGGCCGTTCCTGATCACGTCCAGCGGCGCGGCCTGCGCGGCCTTGGCCTGTCCGGGCGAAAGCAGGCCGGTGTCCACGAACTCCTGCAGCACCAGGTTGCGCCGCGCCAACGCGCGGTCCGGGTAGCGACGCGGGTCGTAATAGCTCGGCCCCTTCACCAGACCCACCAGCATCGCGATCTCCTGCGGGCGCAGGTCGCGCAGCGGGCGGCCGTAGTAGAACTCCGCGGCGGCGGCGAAGCCGTGCACCGCCTGGTCGCCCTGCTGGCCGAGGAACACCTCGTTGACATAGGCCTCGAGGATGCGGTCCTTGCTGTAGTGCAGCTCCAGCAGCAGCGACATCAACGCTTCGTTGATCTTGCGCGTGAAGGTCTGCTGGCGACCGAGATACAGGTTGCGCACCAGCTGCTGGGTCAGCGTGGAGGCACCCTGCACGGTGCGGCCGGCGCGCAGGTTGGCGAACGCGGCGCGCAGGATGCCGCCGAAGTCGATGCCGATGTTGTGCTTGAAGGTGCGGTCTTCCACCGCCTGCAGCCCGCTGACCAGCAGCGGCGGCACATCGGCCAGGCGCACGATGCGCCGATCCACCTGCTGCGCGCCGTACACGGTGGCGATGCGCGCGGGGTCGAGGTGGGTGAGCTCGATCGGCTTGCCGGTGGCGAGGTCGCGCACCGAAGCGACCGCGCCCTTGCCCAGGCTCACCTCGATGCGCTTGGGCAGCTCGCCGCCCTCCGGCCCGGCGTAGCCGCGCGAGGAGATCGTGTAGCGCGCGCCCTGCTTCGCCCAGCTGCCCGGCACCTGGCCGTGGCCATCCTCGCTGTAGCCGGCAAAGGTGAGTTCCAGCTGCAGCGCCGCCGGCGTCATCGGCTCGCCCACCGCCAGCGGCAGCGGCCGCGCGAACACGCGCGTGGGCACCGCGAACACCAGGTCGTTGAAGCGCTCCTGCACGCGCTTGTTCAGCACCAGCGTGTACGGCAGCACGAAACCGACCAGCAGGCCCAGGCCGATCCAGAACGGAATGCGCAGCCACGGCCACGCGGCGCGCAGGAACGAGCGGGTTCGGGTCAGCAAGGCGGGGGAATCCTGAACATACAGGCGCCGATGATAGGGCCTGCTACCCGGCGCGCATCTGAACGGAAGGGGCGTTTTCGGGGGCTGCGGTGGCTAAGAAAGGGTGGGCAGAGGGCGCTGTGGATGCACGATGCCCGAATTTGGCGACGCGAAGTCGCGTCGCGCGGTGAACGCCCGCTGGATTGGATCGTTCGCCGTCAAAGCTTTCTTTTCGATAGTTGCGATGCTTCTGCACTTTGCTTCTGCACTTTGCTTCTGCGCGCAGGAGCGCGCTGCTTTACCCGGGGCCCCTGTGACACGGCGGGCGGGCGGAGGAAAGTCCGCAGGATGGCCCGCGGGATGCGGGCCAGTTTTCGCCGGCCACGGAGGTGCCGTCGAAAAACCCCGTAAACCGCCCGCGCACCCGCAGGGCAGAGCCTGTCCCGGACTTGATCCGGGAATGCCCGGAGGGCGCGCCATCGGGGTACCGTCTCTCTTTGGCTACTTTCTCTTGACTCCGGGCATCCTGCCCTTCGCCCTTCGGGCCGGCTGCGCCGTTCGCCACCGCTCCCGGCGGTGGCGTGGGCACGCAAAGAGAAAGTAGCTCGGGCCGCGGCAGCGGCTCGAAACCGCTTTGTTCCTCGCGAAAGAGCCAGAGCAAAAGCCCCTCCCGGAGAGAGTCGGCAAACGTGCCGGGCGGGTTCGCCCACACGCAAGCACACGCGACCTTCCGCGTCGACGGACTTACCGCCAGCCGGAAGTGATGGGGTAGCGGCGTTCGCGACCGAAGGCGCGGGTGGTGACGCGCGGACCCGGCGCCGACTGGCGGCGCTTGAACTCGTTGGCCAGCACCAGGCGCACCACGCGGTGCACCACGTCGGCGGCGAAACCGGCCTCGACGATCTCGGCCTGCGCCTGCTCGCCCTCGATGAAGCGCGCGAGGATCGCGTCCAGCACCTCGTAGGGCGGCAGCGAGTCCTGGTCGGTCTGGTTGTCGCGCAGTTCGGCCGAGGGCGGGCGGTCGATGACTTCTGGTGGAATGACGGGACTCGGGACTCGGGACTCGGCAGAGCGGATCGAGGCGAGCCCGGGCTTTGCGCCGTTGCTTTCCCCGAGTCCCGAGTCCCGAGTCCCGAGTCCCGGCAGTCGAGTCCCGGGTTCCGAGCCCCGGCCGTTGCGCCAGCGCGCCAACCGATACACCACCGTCTTGTACACGTCCTTCAGCGGCGCGTAGGCGCCGCACATGTCGCCGTACAGCGTGCAGTAGCCCACCGCCATCTCGCTCTTGTTGCCGGTGGCGAGCAGCAGGCGACCGTGCTTGTTGGACAGCGCCATCAGCATCGTGCCGCGGGTGCGCGATTGCAGGTTTTCCTCGGTGGTGTCGGCGCCCTTGCCGGCGAAGGCGGGCGTGAGCGCGGCGATGAAGGAATCCACCGTGGGCTCCACGTCGATCACGTGGTAGTCCACGCCCAGCCGCTCGGCCTGCGCGCGGGCGCCGTCCAGCGACAGTTGCGAGGTGTAGCGGGTGGGCATCATCACCGCGGTGACGCGCCCGGCGCCCAGCGCGTCCACCGCCAGCGCCAGGGTCAGCGCGGAGTCGATGCCGCCGGACAGGCCCAGCAGCACGCCGGGGAAACCGTTCTTGTCGATGTAGTCGCGGATGCCGCGCACCAGCGCGGCGTACAGCACGGCCTCGGCCGAGTCGTCGCCCGGCGCCGGCCAGCCTTCGGCATGCAGCGTGCGCGTGGCCGGGTCGAACTCGGCCCACAGCAGCGCGTCGACGAAGGCCGGCGCGCGCGCCGCGACCGAACCGTCGCCGTTCACCAGCAGCGTGCCGCCGTCGTAGACCACTTCGTCCTGGCCGCCAACCAGGTTGAGGTAGACGAAGGCGCAGCCGGTTTCCTGCGCGCGCGCCGCCAGCACCGCCTCGCGTTCGGCCTGCTTGGCGTCGTCCCAGGGCGAGGCGTTGATCGCCACGATCAGCTCGGCGCCGGCACGCGCCGCGGCGGCAGCCGGCTCGGGCCGCCACACGTCCTCGCAGATCAGCAGGCCGATGCGCACGCCGGCCAGCGTGGTCAACGCGCTGGCGTGGCCGGGGCGGAAATAGCGCTTGTCGTCGAACACGCCGTAGTTCGGCAGCGCCTGCTTGTGCGCGATCTGCGCGATGCGCCCGTCGCGCAGCAGCGCGGCGGCGTTGAACACCTCGCCCTCGCTGTGCGGGAAGCCGACCAGCGCGGCCAGTCCGTCCGTGCCGGCGGCCAGCGCCTCCAGCTCCTGCTGGCAGGCGGCGAGGAAGCTGGGGCGCAGCAACAGGTCTTCCGGCGGGTAGCCGGACAGGGTCAGCTCGGGGAACACCACCAGCTCGGCGCCGCCGCTGCGGGCCTGCGCCATCAGGTCGCCCACCTTCGCGGCATTCGCCGCGACCGCGCCGACCGGGAAATCGTGCTGGGCCAGCGCCAGACGCAGTCTTGCCATGAAATTCCGCTCCAGAAACGACGAAGGCCGCGACGAGTCGCGGCCTTCGCATTCTACCGCTGCAGCTGCAGCGCTTACTTCTTCATCAGCTTGGCGAGCGTCTTGCCGAGGTCGGCCGGGGACTTCACCGTGGTGACGCCGGCCTTCTCCAGCGCGGCGAACTTCGCCGCCGCGGTGCCCTTGCCGCCGGAGATGATCGCGCCGGCGTGGCCCATGCGCTTGCCCGCCGGGGCCGAGGCGCCGGCGATGAAGGACACCACCGGCTTCTTGACGTATTCGCCGATGAACTCGGCGGCGTCTTCCTCGGCGCTGCCGCCGATCTCGCCGACCATGATGATGCCTTCGGTCTGCGGGTCGTCCTGGAACAGCTTGAGGCAGTCGATGAAGTTCAGGCCGTTGATCGGGTCGCCGCCGATGCCGATGCAGGTGGACTGGCCCAGGCCTTCGTTGGTGGTCTGGAACACGGCTTCATAGGTCAGCGTGCCGGAGCGCGACACGATGCCGACCTTGCCTGGCTGGTGGATGTGGCCCGGCATGATGCCGATCTTGCACTCGCCCGGGGTGATGACGCCGGGGCAGTTCGGCCCGATCAGCACGGTTTCCGGGTGCTGCGCCAGCACGTTCTTGACGCGCAGCATGTCGAGCACCGGGATGCCTTCGGTGATCGCCACGATCACGCGGATGCCGGCATCGACCGCTTCCAGGATCGAATCGGCCGCGAACGGCGGCGGCACGAAGATGACGGACGCGTCGGCGCCGGTTTCGTCGACCGCTTCGGCCACGGAATTGAAGACCGGCAGGCCGATGTGCTCGCTGCCGCCCTTGCCCGGGGTGACGCCGCCCACGACCTTGGTGCCGTAGTCGATCGCCTGCTGCGCATGGAAGGTGCCCTGCTGGCCGGTGAAGCCCTGCACCAGCACCTTGGTGTTCTTGTTGACGAGAACGCTCATTGGAATGTCCTGTTTGCTGTTCCTGCAGGAGCGCACTCTGCGCGCGATTGTGGCCTTTCGCGAAAAGCTTCATCGCGCACAGGGTGCGCTCCTGCGGAAAATTATTGGGCGGCGGCCACGGCCTTCTGGGCCGCGTCGTTGAGATCGTCGGCCGGCGTGATCGCCAGGCCGGAGTTGGCCAGCAGCTCGCGGCCCTTCTCCACGTTGGTGCCCTGCAGGCGCACCACCACCGGAATCTTCAGGCCCACTTCCTTCACCGCGGCGATGATGCCCTCGGCGATCATGTCGCAACGGACGATGCCGCCGAAGATGTTGACCAGGATGGCCTTGACCTTGTCGGAGGAGGTGATCAGCTTGAACGCCTCGGTGACGCGTTCCTTGGTGGCGCCGCCGCCCACGTCGAGGAAGTTGGCCGGCTCGCCGCCCGCCAGCTTGATCACGTCCATGGTGGCCATGGCCAGGCCCGCGCCGTTGACCATGCAGCCGATGGTGCCGTCCATCGTCACGTAGTTGAGGTTGTTCTGCACCGCGGCCGCCTCGGCGGCGTCTTCCTGGGTGAGGTCGCGCATCGCGGCGAGCTCGGGGTGGCGGAACTCGGCGTTGTCGTCGGAGTTCACCTTGCCGTCCAGCGCGGCGAGGTTGCCGTCGACCAGGATCGCCAGCGGGTTCAGCTCGACCAGCGACAGGTCCTTCTCGTTGAACAGCTTGTACAGGCCCAGCATGATCTTGGTCAGCTGGCCGACCTGCTTCGCGTTGAGGTCCATCGCGAAGCCGAGCTGGCGGCACTGGTAGGGCTGCAGGCCTTCGACGAAGTCCACCACGATGGTGTGGATGTCCTCGGGCGTGTCCTTGGCCACCTGCTCGATGTCCACGCCGCCGTGCTTGGAGGCGATGAAGGAGACGGCCTTGGAGTCGCGGTCGACCAGCACCGACAGGTACAGCTCCTTGGCGATGTCGGTGGCGTCGGTGACCAGCACCAGGTTCACCGGCAGCGCGCGGCCGGCCGACTGGTAGGTGGCCATCTTGGTGCCCAGCATGCTCTTGGCGGCGGCGTGCACGTCGTCCAGGCTGCGGCAGAACTTCACGCCACCGGCCTTGCCGCGGCCACCGGCGTGGATCTGCGCCTTGACCATCCATTGGGAACCGCCCAGCGCCTTGGCAGCGTCGACGGCGGCATCGGGGGAGTTGGCGACCTTGCCCGGCGGTACGTTGATGCCGTACTGCGCGAACAGTTCTTTGGCCTGGTATTCGTGGAAATTCATTCGATAGCCTCGAGCGAACGGGGAAAACGGCCTCGCGCGGAGGAAAACGCGGCGCGGGCTTGCGGGGGTCGGACGGCGCGGACGCTGCCGGCTTGCGATGCACGCGGGATGTCCCGACGGGGCGGGAACCGCGCGAAACGGCCGCCCATTTTCGCGGAAGCGGCCCCCGATGGAAAGGGGCGGCCCCGGAGCCGGCCCGGCAGGGGCTCTCCGCCCGGCCGCGGAAACCGGCCGGGCGGCTCGAAGTTTCCGGAACGGCAACCCTATACTTCGCCGGGACCGCTCCGGAGCGCCGTACACGTGTCCAGCACCGTCTTGCCGCAGCTCAACGCCCAGCGCGCCGTTCCGGCGGCGATCCGCCACGAACTGCTGTTCCTCAACGTCTTCCGGCTGGTCCAGGCGCTGGTCTACATCGGCCTGGCGTTCGCGCCGATGCAGATCGGCGGCGTGCCGCTCGCCTCGCCGCAGTTCGCCCTGCTGGTCACCCTGCCCTACCTGCTGTTCGCGATCGCGGCGCAGGCGCTGACCGGGCGCAGCGTGCCGTACGCGAAGGTGGTGGTGTCGATCTGGCTGGCGGTGGACATCGCCGCCGCGGTGCTGGCGCTCAGCGCGATCGACTACGCGCGCATCGGCATCGCGATGATGCTGGCGGTGAACCTGAGCGTGGGCGCGCTGATCCTGCCCCTGCGGCTGTCCAGCTTCTTCGCCGCGCTGGCCACGCTGGGCCTGCTCGGCCATGCCCTGCTGGCCACTCCCGGCAGCGGCCATGGCGACCGCGACCTGCTGGAGTCGGCGCTGTTCGGCCTGGCCTATTTCGCGATCACCACGCTGTGCCACGTGCTGGGCCGGCAGCTGCGCGCCAGCGAGGCGCTGGCCGAGCAGCGCAGCACCGACCTCGCCAACCTCTCGCAGGTCAACGAGCTGATCATCCGCCGCATGAAGACCGGCGTGCTGCTGGTGGACGACGCCAACCGCATCCACCAGATCAACGAATCGGCCTGGATGCTGCTGGGCAACCCCAGCGCGGACCAGCGCGACCTGGGCCGGCTAGCGCCGGAGCTGTCGCGCCGGCTGTACCACTGGATGACCTCGGGCAAGCTGGACGAGACCGCCACCCAGCTCGCCGACGGCGTGCCCGAGGTGGTGCCGCGCTTCTCCCGCCTCGCGCCGAACGACGATTCGCTGGTGCTGATCTTCCTCGACGACACCTCACTGGTGTCGCGCCGCGCCGAAGAGCTCACGCTCAGTTCGCTGGGCCGGCTGTCCGCCTCGATCGCGCACGAGATCCGCAACCCGCTGGCGGCGATCCGCTACTCGGCGCAACTGCTGGCCGAGTCGGAAAAGATGGACGCCGCCGACCAGCGCATGGTGGAGATCATCAACAACCACTGCGTGCGGCTCAACGAGATCATCGAGAACATCCTGCAGCTGTCGCGGCGCGAACGCTCGCGGCCGGAGACGCTGGACCTGGGCCGCTGGGCGCAGGGCTTCGTGGACGAATACAAGCTCGGCAACGACCTCGGCAACGACACCCTGCAGGCCGTGGTCAGCGGTACGCCGCCGGTGGCGCTGGCCGACCCGCAGCAGCTGCAGCAGGTGGTGTGGAACCTGGTGCAGAATGCGCTGCGCTACGGCCGCCTGCCCGGCGAACCGGCCCGCGTGATGGTGCTGGCGCGCAGCGGCGAGCACGGCGTGCCGATCCTCGAAGTGGTGGACCGCGGCCCCGGCATCGCGCCGAAGGTGGCCGCGCAGATCTTCGAGCCGTTCTACACCACCCACGAATACGGCACCGGGCTGGGCCTGTACCTGGCGCGGCAGATGGCCGAGGCGAACCAGGCCTCGCTGGAATACGTGCGCGTGGCCGGCGGCGGCAGCTGCTTCCGCCTGCTGCTCACGCCCTCGCAGATGATCCGCGGCAGCGGCGAGATGGCCAGCGCCTGAGTCCGAACCGGCGGCTCAGGTCGCCCGCACGATCAAACTCGTCGGCAGCATCTGCGAGCTCACCGGCTGACCGTCGATCAGCGCCAGCACCTTGCGCGCCAGCAGCACGCCGCCCTCCTGCCAGTTCTGCCGCACGGTGGACAGCGGCGGCAGGAAGCTGGCGCCGTGCGGGGTGTCGTCGTAACCCACCACCGAGACGTCGTTCGGCACCGACAGGCCCTGCTCCACCAGCGCGCGGATCGCGCCCATCGCCAAGAGATCGCTGCAGGCGAAGATCGCGTCGAAATGCACCTTGCGGCGGGTCAGCGAGCGCACCGCGTCGACGCCCGACTCCAGCGTCCAATCCACCCGCTGCAGCAGCAGCGGCTTGATGCCGTGGCCGGCCAGCTCGTCGACGAAGCCGTGCAGGCGCTGGGCCATTTCCGGGTGGTCGGAGTTGCCGATGAACACCGGGTGGCGCCGCCCGATCGAGAGGAAGCGCTCGGCCACGCTCACCCCGCTGTGGCGGTTGTCGCTGCCCACCACGATATGGTGGTCGTGCGCCGACTCGGCGCCCCATACCACCATCGGCAGGCCCATGCGGTCGTACAGCTTCACCGCGTCCTGGTGCACGCCCTGGCCCAGCAGGATCAGGCCGTCGGCGGCCTGCACCGCGGCGTTCGGCGCGTCGTGGCGGGTGGTCAGCAGCACGCTGTAGCCGGCCGAGGTCAGCTCCTGCGAAATGCCGCCCAGCAGCGACAGCGGGTACGGGTCCCACATGGTGCGGCCGGCCGAGGGCTTCATCTCCACGATCACCGCCACCGTGTGGCTGCGCCGCAGCCGCAGGTTGCGCGCGCTGATGTTGAGCTTGTAGCCGTGCTTGCGCGCCAGCGCCTGGATGCGCTCGCGGGTTTCCGGCGTCACCAGCGGGCTCTCGGCCAACGCCCGCGACACGGTGATCTTGGACACCCCGGCCAGCTTCGCCAGATCCGCCATGGTCAGGCCGGGCTGCGCCGCGGCGGGCGCCTTCTTCTTGGCGGAACTCACGGTCGGCTGGTCCTCCGGCCGGCGCCGCGCGCCGGCCTTGCGCGGCTAGTGTCGCCTGCGACGGCGTCCGCGTTCAATGCCCGCCGGATCGCCCGCAAACCGCGCCACAACGGTCCCGAGATGAAATGTTATCGATATCTTGATATCGATAACATTGACACGTATGCTGCGCCCGAAGACGCGCCAGCGCCGACGCGGCGCCCGCTCCACGCAAGGGGAACATCACGTGCAGATCCACGATGCGGCTCCGCCTGTCCTCCCCGCCAATGCGGGCGCGGCGCCGCATGCCGCCGGCGCGGTCGATCCCTGGCAGCTCGTGCGCCGCGGCCACGACCGCACCGGCTTCGCCCAGGACGAAAGCCTGTTCGCCCTCGCCAACGGCTCGCTGGGCGTGCGCGGCGGGCTGGAGGAAGACCACAGCCCCAGCCAGGCCTGCTTCCTCGCCGGCGTGTGGGAGCGCTCGCCGATCGCCTACCACGAGCGCTTCACCGGCTTTGCCCGCAGCACCGACACCCGCGTGCCGGTGGCCGACGCCAGCCGCATCCGGTTGCGGCTGGGCGACGCGCCGGTGCAGCTGGACGCGGGCGAATGGCTGGCGCTGGAGCGCCGGCTCGACCTGCGCACCGGCAGCTACCGGCGCACGCTGCGCTGGCGCGCGCCGGGCGGCGGCACGCTGGAGATCGTCGCGGAACGGCTGGTGCCGCTGGACCGGCCCGGCGTGCTGGCGATCCGCTACACGCTGCGCTCGCTCGACTACCGCGGCCCGGTCGCGCTGGAATCGGCGATCGACACCGCCCGCGCCGCGCTCGGCCAGGGCGACGATCCGCGCATCGGCGCGCACCTCCACGGCGGCTTGCACCTGCACGCCGCCCAGGCCGAGGCGGAACTCGCCTGGGTGGCCCAGAACACCACGCACAGCGGCATCCGGCTGGTCTGCGCGCAGACGCATCGCCTGCCCGGCGACACGCTGCGCTTCCAGGGCGCCACGCGCACGCGGCACGGCGCGGCGCAGACCTTCGCCGGCCAGCTCGCCCCCGGCAGCGAGCTGGTGCTGGAGAAATACGCCGCCTGGGCCTGGTCGCAACCCGCAGCCGCCAGCGCCGTCGACCCCGTCCTGCTGGCCAGCGCCAGGGAAGCGCTGGCCTTGGCCGGCCACGCAGGCTTCTCCTCCCTGCTGGCCGGCCAGGCGGGACGACTCGACGCGCTGTGGCGCGCCGCCGACCTCGCCATCGACGGCGCGCCGGAGGTGGAGCAGGCGCTGCGCTTCAACCTGTTCCAGCTGTTCCAGTCCGGCAGCCGCGACGACCGCGGCAGCGTGGCCGCCAAGGGCCTCACCGGCGAAGGCTACGAAGGCCACTGCTTCTGGGACACCGAGGCCTTCATGCTGCCGGTGCTGGCCACCACCGCGCCGGAACTGGCGCGGCACCTGCTGGCCTGGCGCCACGCCACGCTGGAGCGCGCCCGCGCCCACGCGCGCGAGCTGGGCCACGCCCGCGGCGCGCTGTACCCGTGGCGCACCATCGCCGGCGACGAGTGCTCGGCCTACTTCCCCGGCGGCTCGGCGCAATACCACATCAACGCGGACATCGCCTGGGCGATCCGGCTGTACGTGGACGCCAGCGGCGACGAGGATTTCCTGCGCGCGATGGGCGCCGAGATGCTGTGCGAGACCGCGCGCATCTGGCTGCAGGTCGGCCACTACAACCCGCGCCGCGGCGGCGCGTTCTGCATCCACGAGGTGACCGGACCGGACGAATACTCCGCCCTGGTCGACAACAACCACTACACCAACCGCATGGCGCAGCGGCACCTGCGCGACGCCGCCGCCACGCTCGCGTGGCTGGCCGCGCGGCATCCCGTCGACTACGCCGCGCTGGTCGAGCGCATCGACCTGGGCGCAAGCGAAGCCGCGCAATGGCAGCGCGCCGCCGACGCGATGCACCTGCCGGTGGATGCGGAGCTGGGCATCTTCCCGCAGGACGACGGCTTCCTCGACAAGCCGCGGCTGTCGCCCGCGCAGATGCGCGATCCGGCGCTGCGCCCGCTGCTGCTGCACTGGCATCCGCTGACGATCTACCGCCACCAGGTGTGCAAGCAGGCCGACACCGTGCTCGCGCTGGTGCTGGCCGGCGAGGACGTGGAGCTCGACGCGAAGCGGCGCAACTTCGACTACTACGAAGGCGTCACCGTGCACGACTCCACGCTGTCCGCCTCCACCTTCGCGGTGCTCGCCGCGGAAGTCGGCCGCGACGAGCAGGCCTATCGCTACTTCCTCGACACCTTGCGGGTGGACCTGGACGACTCGCACGGCAACGCCGCACACGGCCTGCACCTGGCGGCGATGGCCGGCAGCTGGCTGGCGCTGACCTGGGGCTTCGGCGGCCTGCGCGTGCGCGGCGGCCAGCCGGCGCTGGCGCCGCAGCTGCCCGCGGCCTGGCGCGGCTACCGCTTCGGCCTGCGCTGGCGCGACGCGCAGCTGCGCGTGGAGGTGGACGCCGCCGGCGTGCGCTACACCCTGCTCGAAGGCGAAACGCTGGAGTTCCTGCATCGCGGCCAGCCGCAGCGGCTGCGCCGGGGCGAATCGCTGCGCCTGCCGCACCCGGCCCCGCGCGCGCTGAAAGCGGTGATCTTCGATCTCGACGGCGTGCTCGCCGACACCGCCGTACTGCATCGCGCGGCCTGGCAGCAGCTCGCCGCCGAGATCGGCGCGCCATTCGACGAGGCCACCGCCGAGCGCATGAAGGGCGTGGACCGCATGGGCTCGCTGGAGATCCTGCTGGAGCGCGCGCCGCGCCGCTACAGCGACGCGGAGAAGGCCGCGCTGGCCGCGCGCAAGAACGCCCGCTACGTCGAGCTGATCAGCACGCTGGAACCGCGCGACCTGCTGCCCGGCGCGCGCGCCGCGGTGGAGTCGGTGCGCGCGGCCGGGCTGAAGACCGCGCTGGCCTCGGCCAGCCGCAACGCGCCGCTGCTGATCGAACGGCTGGGCATCGCCGGGTTGTTCGACCACGTGGTCGACGCCGGCCGCATCGCGCGCTCCAAGCCGGACCCGGAAATCTTCCTCGCCGCCGCCGCCGGGCTGGGCCTGGCGCCGGCGGACTGCCTCGGCGTGGAGGACGCCGCGGCAGGCATCGCCAGCCTTCACGCCGCGGGGATGGCGGCGGTGGGCATCGGCCGGGCGGACGCCCTGGCCGAGGCGGACGTGCTGCTGTCGGACATCGCCGCGTTCGACATCGGCCGAATCAGAACGACACGCGGCCCATCGGCACGGCCCACGGCCGCCGCCACACCACTTTAGCCAGGCACACTGATGGGGAGTCAGACCATGAGCACTCGCATACTCAAGAACTTGACGTTGTCGGCGGCGATCTCGGCCGCCCTGCTGTCCGCCGCCGCCATGGCCCAGGACACGCCCCCGACCGGCACCGCCCAGACCGGCACCGCCGCGCCCGCCACGACCAACAAGAAGGAGGCCAACAGCTACGACAACAAGAAGGTGCAGGCGCTGCAGCAGGTGGTGGTGACCGGCTCGGCCAGCGCCACGGGCGTGCGCAAGATCGACGCCAGCTACTCGATCACCACCGCCTCCAACGCGCAGATCCAGCAGGACAACCCGCGCAGCGCGGCCGACCTGCTGAAGATCTCGCCCGGCGTGTGGCCCGAATCCACCGGCGGCCAGACCGGCGCCAACATCGAGGTGGCCGGCTTCCCCGGCGGCGGCGACGCGCCGTTCTACACCAACCAGATCATGGGCACGCCGCTGTACGGCATGCCCTCGCTGTCGTTCTTCGAGCAGAGCTCGATGTTCCGCCTCGACGACACCATCGACCACGTGGAAATCCTGCAGGGCGGCCCCTCGGTGGTGTTCGCCGACGGCCAGATCGGCCTCACCTCCAACTACATCTTGAAGCAGGGCACCGACACGCCGTCGGGCGACGTCGGCGTCACCTACGGCACCGGCGCGTTGCGCCGCATCGACGGCTACTACGGCTTCCCGCTCGGCCAGAACAGCGGCTGGTACGGCAGCGTGGGCGGCTTCTGGCGCGATTCCAACGGCGTGCGCAAGCCGCGCTTCCCCGCCGACAAGGGCGGCCAGCTCACCGCCACCTTGACCAAGGACTGGGACAACGGCTCGCTGATGTTCTGGGCGCGCGGGCTGGACGACAAGAACCAGTTCATCACGCCGATCCCGCTGCTGCAGACCGGCCAGGGCCGGTTCGCCCCCTACCCGGGCTTCGATCCGCTGAAGAGCACCTACTACAGCCCGGCGATGCAGCACGTGTACCTGGAGAGCTATCCGGGCGGCGGCACCAGCGCGGACCTCGCCGACGGCCGCGGCGCCCAGCTCGGCTTCTTCGGCGCGAACTTCGACTGGGACTTCGGCAACGGCTGGACCGTGAGCGACAAGTTCCTGGTCGACGGCGGCAACATGGACACCAATGCGCTGTTCTCCGGCGCCAACCCGCAGACGCTGGCCAGCTGGGAAACCACCGGCGGCAACTATCCGGACGGCAACGTCCCCGCCGACGCCGTGTACACCGCCAGCTACACCAACGGCAGCGGCATCGTCACCGATCCCAACACCGACGTGATCGGCCAAGGCTGGTGGCACATCCACAAGAACATCAAGTCCGCGATCAACGATTTCCGCGTCAGCCGCGAGCTGTTCGAGGGCAACACGCTGACCGCCGGCCTGTACCTGGCGCACTACACCGACAGCGACCGCTGGTCGCTCGGCAACCCGATGCTGATGACCAACACGCCGAACGCCACGCCGATCGCGGTGAGCTACGTGCAGGGCGGCCAGACCTACCAAGTCACCAACGCGCAGGGCCTGATCTACAACGGCGGCTACAACATCACCGAGAACGGCACCGCCACCAACAAGGCGTTCTACCTGTCCGATTCGTGGAAGCTGGACCAGTGGCTGTTCGACGCTTCGGCCCGGCTGGAGAACGAGAACGCGCGCAACAGCGTGTGCAACCTGTCCAACGTCGACATCGACGGCAACCCGAACACGCTGTACGACAACGCCGTGGCGATGTGCAACGGCACCTACGCGGTCACCAGCTACAACAAGACGCATACCTCGTGGACGGTCGGCGCCACCTACAAGATCCAGGACAACATGTCGGTCTATGCCCGCGCGAACCGCGGCGCGCACTTCAACAGCTTCGACGACATGCGCGGCAACACCACCGGCAACACGCCGCCGCTGCTGAAGATCCAGAACTATGAAGTGGGCTTCAAGTACCAGATCCCCACCTTCAACGTGGACCTGTCGTTCTACCACCGCAACTTCGACGGCCTGATCTACCAGCCCTCGATCAACGGCGTGCCGCAGGGCGGCCAGTCGATCTACGGATCGAGCACCAAGGGCGCCAACCTGATCATGCGCGCCGGCACCGCCGACCAGTTCTTCACCGTGACCCTGGTGGGCGACTGGATGGACGGCCACTACACCAACTTCAAGGGCAACGTGGCGTTCTACGGCCTGCCCACGCCGGACAACCCCAGCGGCAAGTTCTACACCAACATCAACGGCCAGCAGCTGCAGCGCCAGCCGAAGGTGCAGTACCGCCTGACGCCGGCCTTCCTGATCCCGATCGAGGGCGGCAGCCTGCGGCTGTGGGCCACCTGGGAACACGTGGGCCCGCACACCCAGGACCAGACCGGCCTGCAGCAGCTGGGCAGCTACCACGACCTGCAGCTGGGCGCGCAGTTCACCCACGGCCCGTGGATGCTCACGGCGCTGGCATCCAACGTCACCAACGAGCTGGGCCTGACCGAATCCAACTCGCGCATCGCGGGCAATGCCGCCGGCGCGACCGGCGTGATCCTGGCCCGCCCGCTGGAGGGCCGCAACGTGACCTTGCAGCTGAAGTACAACTTCTGATGTCCTGACGCTTGCCCCGCATGGCGGTCCGGGCCAACCCCCTCCCGGCCCGGATCGCTCTTTTTCCGCGGACACCTTGCCGAGGTGCGCATGAACCGGTTCCGCATGATCGCCGCGCTGACGCTGATCTACATGGTCTTCGCGATCCTGCTCAACAGCGTGGGCACGGTGATCCTGCAGTCGATCGCCAGCTTCGGCGTCGACAAGCCGCAGGCCAGCCTGCTGGAGCTGTTCAAGGACCTGCCGATCGCGCTCACCTCGTTCCTGGTCGCCTCCTTCCTGCCGCTGCTCGGCTACCGGCGCGCGATGATGATCGCGCTGGCGATCGTCGCCGCCGCCTGCGTGCTGATGCCGCTGTTCCCCGGCTTCCACACCGCCGAACTGCTGTTCACCTGCGTGGGCGTGTCGTTCGCGCTCACCAAGGTCGCGGTGTACTCGTCGATCGGCCTGCTCACCGGCGACCAGGCCGAGCACGGCCGCCTCACCAACACCATCGAGGGCCTGTTCATGGTCGGCGTGCTGATCGCCGGCTGGCTGTTCAGCGCCTTCGTCGACCACGGCCATCCCGCCAACCCGTCCTGGCTCAACGTGTACTGGCTGCTGGCCACGCTGTGCGTGCTGGTGATCGCGCTGCTCGCCGGCTCGCGCATGGACGAATCGGCCGCGCGCAGCGCCGAGGGCAAGTCGATGCGCGGCTCGCTGCTGGAGATGCTGCACCTGTTCGTGCGGCCGCTGGTGTACGTGTTCCTCGCCTCGGCCTTCCTCTACGTGCTGATCGAGCAGAGCTTCGGCACCTGGCTGCCCACCTTCAACAACGAGGTGCTGAAGCTGCCCAACGCGATGAGCATCCAGCTCGCCAGCATCCTCGCCGCCGCCACCGCGGCGGGCCGCATCGCGGCCGGCCAGGTGCTGCGGCGGGTGCCCTGGTACACCCTGCTGAACCTGTGCGTGCTGGGCATGGGCGTGCTGGTGCTGCTGGTGCTGCCGCTGGCGCGCGGCATCGTCGCGCGCCCGGGCGTGGGCTGGTTCAACGCGCCGGCGGCGGCCTACCTGATCCCGCTGATCGGTCTGCTGATGGCGCCGATCTATCCCGTCATCAACTCGGTGGCGCTGAGCTCGCTGCCCAAGCCCGCGCACGCCGCGATGACCGGGCTGATCGTGATCTTCTCCGCGCTGGGCGGCACGCTGGGTTCGCGCATCACCGCGGTCGTGTTCGCGCACAGCAACGGCATCGACGCGTTCTACTTCTCGCTGGTGCCGATGAGCCTGATCCTGGTCACGCTGTTCTTCTTCAAGCGCGAGACCGATCGCCACGGCCTGGCCACGGCGGCGCCGGGCCTGCGCCTCGCGGCGAAATAGCGGCGGCGACGCGCCATGTCCACGCCCGCCGCCATGCCGCTCGATGCCCTGCGCCAGGTCGGCGCGCTGCTGCAGGCCGGCGCGCTGCGCGAGGCGCATGGGCGCCTGCAGGCCATCGTCGCGGAACACCCCGACTGCGCGGAGGCGCTGCGTCTGCTCGGCGGCCTGCGCCTGGGTTTCGGCGACGCCCAGGCGGCGGAAGCGCTGCTGCGCCGCGCGCTGGCGCTGGACCCGGGCTGGGCGCCCACGCTCGCCACGCTGGGCGAGCTGCTGCTGGGCAGCGGCCGCGACGATGAGGCCGAAGCGCTGCTGCGCCGCGCCGCCAGCAAGCTGCCGCAGGCCGCCCTGCGGCTGGCGCGCCATTGCAACGAGCGCCAGCGTCCGGCCGAGGCACTGGCCCTGCTCGCGCCACTGTGCACCGGCCAGGTCGACGCCGAAGTGGCCGCGCAGCACGTGGCGGCGCTGGCTGCGCTGGGCCGCGCCGACGAAGCCGTCGCGCTCTATCGACATGCGGCGGAAGCCGCGCCCGACGATGCGGCCGCCGCGCAGGCACTGGCGATCGCGCTCGCCGCCGCCGGCCGCCACGCCGAGGCCGAACGCACGGCGAGCCGCGCGCTGGCCGCCGGCCGCGCGGACGCCGCTGCGCATTTCATCCGCGCGCGCAGCCGGCTCGCACTGGGCGAGTTCGCGCGCGCCGAGGCCGACCTGCGCGACGGCCTGCGGCTGGAGCCGCGCCACGCCGAGGCGCACGACCATCTCGCGCGGCTGGTGTGGATGCGCAGCGGCGATCTCGCCGAAAGCACCGCCGCGCTCGACGACGCGCTGCGCCGCTTTCCCGGCGACGAGACCCTGCTCGCCGCCAAGGCCGCGATCCTGCAGGGCGCGGGTGATAGATCGGAAGAGCACACGTCTGAACTCCAGTCACAGCTAAGCATCTCGTATGCCGTCTTCTGCTTGAAAAAAA
>OFTY01000251.1_pt1 | contig 52231 bp, 40 predicted proteins | sample 1775061 | NCBI WGS metagenome assembly OFTY01 (sample SAMN08195773, study PRJEB24354) | sludge metagenome | isolation source: sludge from phenol fed wastewater aerobic bioreactor B | place: India: Nagpur | collected 2016-09-16 | reverse complement strand
GCCGTTGCTGGCGCAATAGGTTGCCCAATCGGCCATGAGTCGCCGCCGCTTGTCGAACAGATCGCCGCGCCGGTAAGCCGCTTCGGACTTGTTGCCGATGACATGGGCCAGCGCCATTTCGCAGACTTCATGGGCATAGCCGGTGCATTCGGCTGCCCAATCGCGGAAGCCAGAGCGGAAGCCGTGAACGGTGCATTCCAACTTCATGCGGCGCAGCAGCATCGACATGGCCATTGTGGACAGCTTGCCGCCCTTGTCGGCTGGAAACAGGCTGGCTTTGCCCAGCGGCTTGGCGGCCTCAAGAATTTCAACAGCGCGCGGCGACAGAGGAATGCGATGTTCCTTGCCCGCCTTCATGCGAGACGCTGGAACGGTCCAGATTGCCTTGTCCAAATCGACTTCGGCCCAAGTTGCCCCCAGCACTTCGCTGGTGCGCGTGGCGGTGAGAATGACAAATTCCAGCGCCAGTGCCGCCATTGCCTCCCGCTCGCGCAGCTTCGCCATGAACGCCGGGATTGCCTCATAGGGCATGGCCTTGTGGTGACCGCGCGTGAGCCGGGAACGTGGCGGCAGGATTTGCGCGATATGGCCGCGCCAGCGGGCAGGGTTTTCGCCTTCACGGTATCCGCGCGCCTTGGCGGCATCGAGCACGGTTTCGATCCGCCCCCGGATGCGGCTGGCAGTTTCGGGCTTGTCCTGCCAGATCGGCTCAAGGATTTTCAGCACATGCGCCGTGCCAATATCTGCAACCGGCAATTCGCCCATGACAGGATAGACGTAGCTGGCCAGCGTGTTGCGCCATTGTTGCCGGTGCTTGTCATTGCGCCAGCTTGCCTCATTCGCGCCGATATAAGCCTCTGCAACGGCCTTGAACGTCATTCCGGCTATCGCTGCCGCCTGAGCCGCTGCAAGCGCCTCTGTGGCCTCCCGCTGGCGTTCCTCCAGAGGATCAACCCCGGCTTTCACCTTGAGCCGCAGGGCATCGCGCGCCGTGCGGGCATCGGCAAGGGAAATGCCGCCTTGTCCAGCCGCGCCCAAGCCTAAGTCGCGCGACTTGCCCTTAAGCATGAAGCGATAGACCCATGACCGCGCGCCGGTTTCCTTCACCAGCAAGTGCAGCCCGCCCCCGTCCGCATGGCGTCCGGGTTTCGCATTCTTGACCGCCAAGGGCGTAAGGGCGTTGCTGAGCTTGCGCGGCATGGCTGGCGTCTCCGTTCCCAAATCCGTTCCCCGATAATACGCCGGTTTTATGGGAACGCAACCGGATAGAACGGGACGGGAACGGAGTAGGCTAGAGCCGATTAACGCCCATTTTCCGTGCTTATCTTAATGCTGACGGATGCATGGGGACGCTAGTTTCGGGGACACCCTGTCCGCCATCGCCGCACGCGCCTAACGCGCGTCGTGAAATATGATGCCGAGCGTGAAGCGCTCGCCCCTGCGAATTTCGCTGACGCCGTGGCGCATTTTGACGCGGTAGGTGCCGCGTGTTCCGGTTCGCGGTGCTTCGTTGACTGCGAACACGACCGCGTCACCCATCCGCAGCGGCACGACATGTGCGCGCGACTGCATTCTCGGGCGCTGTTCGGTCAGGACGAATTCGCCGCCGTCGAAATCGACTTCCGGCTCGGACAGCAGGACCGCCACCTGAAACGGAAAATGGAGGTCGCCGTAAAGATCCTGATGGAGGCAATTATAGTCGCCGGCGCGGTACCGTAGCAGCAGCGGCGTCGGCCGAACCTGACCCGACGCGTGGCAAAGGCTTGTGAAGGCGGGCAGATCGGCGGGAAAGGAAGCGTTCGCTCCCAAACGCGCCGCCCATCGGTTCGCAAGCGGCGCCAGGCGTTCATACAGGCGCTGCCGCAACCGTTCGAGGACAGCGGGCAAGGGATAAGCAAAGTAGCGATATTCGCCGCGGCCGAAACCATGACGCTGCATCGTCACCGTGCTGCGAAAGCGCTCGTCGGCGTCGAACATCGCGGAAAGATCGGCGCAATCGGACGGGGTGAGCAGCTTCGGAAGCCGGTGCCACCCCCGCCCTTCCAGATCGGATTCAAGCTGCGGCGTCCGTATTTCCGGCTCGGCGGTCATTGGCATCCTTTCTCTTCGTCGTGCGGTGAGACGCGGCGAATAGCGGGACCGTACACCCGATCCGTTCCGTTTCTTGCGGCCAAAAGCCGGCGCAGGACTTTTTTCCAAGGTCGCGCGCGGCGCGCTCCGTCTTGTGTTCGGTTCCGGGCCATCGACCCGGGGGGACATCAAAAGAGGAACTCCATGCGCAAGACCCTGCTGGCATCGACCTGCCTGGCGACGATCATCGCCATGCCCGCATACGCCGAAACGAGCATCACCACCGCGACGACCACGCCGGTCAGCACCTCGACCGTCAAATCGGGCGCAGCCGACGATATCAAGATCGGCTCCGCAGGCTCGATCAAGCCGACGAGCGGCACGGCGGTCACGATCGACAGCAACAACAAGGTCACCAACGACGGCACGATCCAGATCACCAATTCGGACGGCGCGCGCGGAATTTTTGCCAATGCGGGCGTGACCGGCACGATCACCAATTCGGCGACCGGAAAGATCATCATCGACGAAAGCTACACCCCCACCGACATCGACAATGACGGCGATCTCGACGGGCCCTTTGCGGTCGGATCGAATCGCGTCGGCATCGCAACCGGCGGCGCGTTTACCGGCAATATCGTCAACAGCGGTGAAGTTACGGTCGAGGGGAATGATTCGGCGGGCATCCGGCTCGGCGGGCCGCTGACCGGCAATTTCACGACCGATGGCAAGGTATCGGTCATTGGCGACCGCGCGCTCGGCGTCGGACTGCAGGACGTCACCGGCAATGTCCGCCTCGCCGGCACGATTACGGCGCAGGGCGTGGATGCAGTCGCCGCGCGGCTTTCGGGCAACATCAACGGCGCGCTTGTCGTGCAGGGGACGCTCACCGCCACCGGCTATCGCTACACGACGGCACCGTCCGACCCGTCGAAGCTCGACGCCGACGATCTGCTGATCGGCGGCCCGGCACTGTCGATCGAAGGCGATGTCAGCGGCGGTATCGTCCTGGCTGTCCCGCCCAAGGACACGAACGCTGCCGACAAGGATGAGGACAAGGACGGCATCGACGACGACAAGGAAGGATCGGCGGTCGTCCGCTCCTTCGGTTCGGCCCCCGCGATGCGGATCGGCTCGGCGGACCGCGACATCGCGATCGGTGCCGTTGCCGGAACGGGAACCGGCTTCGGCCTGATCATCGACGGTTCGGTGCAGGGCAACGGCCTTTATGCGGGCAAGGACGCGACGGCGATCCAACTCGGCGGCATGGGGCATAATGTTACCATCGCCGGCGGCGTGGGTATCAGCGGCAGCGTTCAGGCAACGTCGAAGGATGCGTCGGCAACCGCGATCCGCGCCGGTGCGGGAACGATCACGCCCGAAATCCGCAACGCGGGCAAGATCGAGGCGACGGGCGGCAGCAGCGCAACCTCGTCGATCACCGGCATCCTGGTGGAAGCGGGCGCCGACGTGGCGCTGATCCGTAACAGCGGGTCGATCTCGGCCAAGGCCGGGGGCGATGCCGCGACCGCGCGCGCGATCGTCGATCTGTCGGGCAATGTCGACATGGTCGAGAACAGCGGCGCGATCAGCGCGAGCGGCGCGCTCGCGTCTTCGGATCGCAATATCGCGATCGACCTGTCGGCCAACGGCGGCGGCGCGACCGTCAAGCAGACGGCGGTTGCATCGGGTGTCACCGCGCCGTCGATCACCGGCGACGTTCGCTTCGGCACCGGCAACGATATCTTCGACATCGCCGACGGTTCGGTGAAGGGGAACAGTTATTTCGGCGCCGGCGACAACCGCCTCGCGCTGTCTGGCGACGCCACCTATGCCGGCAATGCGCGCTTCGGTAGCGGCAATGACACGATGGCGCTGACGGGAACGTCGGTGTTTACCGGCAATGCCGACTTCGGCGGCGGCACGGACATCTTGTCGATCGGCGGCACTTCGCGCTTTGCGGGGCAACTCACCAATGCACAGGGTCTTGCGGTGTCGGTCGATGGCGGCACCTTCGACATTGCCGGGGCGGCCACCATCTCGTCGCTCGCAGTGACGAACAAGGGGATCGTTGCGGTCACGCTCGACAGCGGCAGCACCGGCACGGCGTTGCAGGTGACGGGCACGGCCAGCTTTGCCGCCGATTCCAAGCTGGCGCTAAAGCTATCGAGCATCGAGGATGCAGAGGGCGACCATGTCGTCCTGACCGCAGGAACGCTGACCGGCGCGAACAATCTGACCGCCACATCGACGCTCGTGCCCTTCCTCTACAAGGGCACGCTGACGTCGACCGCGAACGAACTGCGCGTCAACATCGCGCGAAAGAGCACGAGTGAGCTTGGCCTCAACCGGTCGCAGGCGTCGGCGTTCAACGCGGTCGTCGATGCGCTTTCGGCCGATCAGGTGGTCGAAGGCGTCTTCCTCGACATCGTCGATGGCGACCAGTTCCGCAATCAGCTCAACCAGATGCTGCCCGAACATGAAGGCGGCGTCTTCGAAACCGTCACCTCGGGCTCACGCGCGCTCGCACGCTATCTCCAAGATCCGAACGCGCCGTTCCAGGACGAGGGCAAATGGGGATATTGGGTCAACCAAGCCGTATGGGGCACGTCAAAGAGCATCGGCGATACCGCGGGTTATGATGTCAGCGGCTGGGGCATTTCGCTCGGCGCCGAGATCAAGAGCGGCATCGGCAATTTCGGTGCGTCGGCGGCCTTCCTCAGCGGCAAGGACGGCAACAGCAGCAACGAGAGCGAAGTCAGCTCGACCCAGTGGGAAGGCGCGCTCTACTGGCGCCTGAATTCGAACGACTGGCTTGCCCATGCGCGTGTTTCGGGCGCTCCGATCCGGCTCAAGGGCACGCGCGTCTTCAGCGCCGAAGCGGGCGCCGAGGATATTCGCGAAACGATGCGCGGCAAATGGGATGCGACGCTGTGGTCGGCATCGGGCTCGATCGCACGCGACGCGCAGCTTGGCGGGATCAGCTTCCGGCCCACGCTCGCGGTGGATTATTTCAAGCTCAAGGAAGACGGCTATGCCGAAACCGGCGGCGGTGACGCGCTCGATCTGACCGTCGCCGGCCGCAGCAGCGACGAACTGTCGGTCAGCGGCACCGTCGCGCTTGGGCTCGAGTTCGGGGGCGCCGACGAATATGACGGCTGGACACGCTTCGAAATCGAAGGTGGCCGCCGCCAGATCGTCAGCGGGTCGCTGGGTGCGACGGTTGCGTCGTTCAAGGACGGCACGCCGTTTACCCTGGTCCCCGATGATCGCACGAGCGGCTGGGTCGGCCGCATCCGCGGCATCGTCGGCAATTCGGCCTTTCAGGCCGGCGCCGAAGTGTCCGCAGAAGAACAGCAAAGCCATATCGGCTGGGCGTTCCGTGCAAGCCTGCGCGTCGGCCTCTAAGCCCCCCATCGGGGCCGGTCGCAGCCGCAAGGGGGAGGCACTCCCTACCCCCGCCTCCCCCTTGCAAAGGCCGCCGGAATGACCGCCTCCGGACCCATGCCGATGCGCCGGTCTGCTTCGGTACCGGTGCACGGCCCCGATCGACCTTGGTTGCAAGCATCCCCGCTGCCGCTATATGGCGGCATCAGCGGGGGGGCGCAGGGTGCCGGTCGGGCGGACCGGGACCGAAGAGGAATGGCGTTCCGAAACAAGTTCCGAATGACCGAGGCAAATGACCGATCCGACGCGGCCCACGGCATCGAGGGCGTTCTGCTCGCCAACCGAGACCGGATCATCCGGTTTCTGACGGTTCGCGGCGCGGGCGATGCCGCCGAAGATCTGTTTCAGGATTTGTGGATGCGCCTGACCGAACGCCACAGCGGCCCCGTCGCCGACCCGCTCTCTTATGTCATGCGCGCCGCCAACAATCTGATGCTCGACCGCTATCGCTCTGTGCGTCAGAGCCAGTTGCGTGACAAGGCGTGGGGCGAAGCGAGCGCAGTGCAGAAACCCGGCGCGGAGGCGGTGCTTATCTCGCGCGAGCAATTGGCGATGACCGAGCGCGCCATCGCTGCGACCGGCGATCGTCCGGCGCATATCTTTCGTCGATTCCGCTTCGACGGGGTATTGCAACGCGATATCGCCGCCGAAATGGGCGTCAGCATAAGTACGGTGGAGGCCGATCTCCGCAAGGTTTACGCCGCGCTCGCTGCCGTCAGGAGGCAATTCGATGCCGGCTGACCATGTGACCGCGAGCGAAGCCCAGGCGATCGACTGGATCGTTCGCCAACGCGCGCCCGACTTTGCCGATTGGGACGGCTTTGCCGACTGGCTTGCCGAGGACCCTGGACATGCCGAAATCTACGATGCGTTGGCGAGCCTCGACCTCGATCTCGATGCGTTGCCCCCCGCTGCGCCGTCGGTATCCCCGGCGAATGATCCGGCTGAAATCGATCGGGGCATGCCGCGTCGCTGGTGGCTTGGCGGAGCGGTCGCCGCGGCGATCGTCGGGGTCGTCGCCCTCCCCTCGCTTGATCTGTCGGGCGGCCGGAACGTGATCCAGACCGCCGCGGGCGAGCATCGCACGATCACCCTTGCCGACGGCTCGCGGATCGAAATCAACGGCGGCTCGACCCTTCGGCTGGACAAGGATCGCCCGCGCTTTGCCCGGCTCGAAAGCGGCGAAGCGATGTTCCACGTCGTGCACCGCAGCGACAGCCCGTTCGTCGTCGAAACGGGCGGTACGCGGATCGTCGATCTGGGGACGGCCTTCAACGTGGTGCGCGCCGACAATCGGACCGCGGTAGCGGTTTCGGAAGGCATCGTGCTCTATTCTCCTGACCGCGCCAAGCTGCGGCTGGTGGCAGGGCAAGCGATCGATGCGCGCGACGGCGATACGCAGCCCCCGCGCATACGCCGCGTCGATACCGCCACCGTCGGTGGATGGCGGAGCGGTCTGCTGGTCTATGACGGCGCGTCGCTTCAGACCGTCGCCGACGATCTGAAGCGGACGGCTGGGATATCCGTGCAGATCGATCCCTCGGCGTCGCGCTTGTCGTTCCGCGGCACCCTCGTCGTCGACAAGGCGAGCGATCGCACCGTGGCCGACCTTGCGGCGCTGTCGGGCGCCAAAGCCGAGCGGCGCGGCGATGGCTGGGTGGTCAGCCGCTGACGATGCGCACGCGCCTGTCTCTTGCGCTGGGACTCGCGACTATCACCCTGCCCGCGCAGGCGATGGCGGCTGAAGAACGCGCCTTCGACGTGCCGCGCGCCAGTCTTTCGACCTCGCTTCCGTTGCTCAGCCGTCAGGGCGGTGTCAGCATCAGCGTCAGCGACCCCGCGCTGTGGCGCACGCGGATGCGCCCGGTGCGCGGGCGGATGTCGGTCGATGAAGCGATCCGGCAGATGCTCGACGGCACCGGCGCCCGCGCGGTGCGGGTCAGCGCGACAAGCTGGCGGATCGAGAAGCAGGTCGCCCCGCGCTCCGTACGTCGCTCGCCCCCGCCGCCTGCGGCGCCTGCTGCAGCGCCGCCGCCCGAAGCGACGCCCTACGAATTCATCGTGACCGCGACGAAGGCCGACCTGCCCTATTCCAGTTTTGCGGGCGTCGTCACGCGGATGGATGGCGACGATCTGGCATTCGGCGGCGAGCACGGTACCGAATCCATCCTGTCACGACTGGCCACCGTGTCGTCGACCCATCTGGGCTCGGGCCGCAACAAGCTGTTCATCCGCGGTATCGCAGATTCCAGCTTCACCGGGCCGACACAGGCAACCGTCGGGCAATATTTCGGCGACATTCGGTTGAGCTATAACGCCCCCGACCCCGACCTGCGCCTCTATGACATCGACAGCGTCGAGGTGCTCGAAGGGCCGCAAGGCACGCTCTACGGCGCGGGATCGCTTGGCGGCATCATCCGCGTCGTGCCGCGCGCACCCGACGCGCGAGAGGCGAGCGTACAGGCAATCGCCGGCCTGACCGCGACCCAGCATGGCGAACCGGGCGGCGATATCGGCGCCATCGCCAACGTCCCGATCGGCGACAGCGGGAGCGCGCTGCGCCTTGTTGGCTATATGATCACCGACGGCGGCTATATCGACAATCCGCTGCTCGGTCAGAATGACGTCAATCGCGTCACGGTGCGCGGTGGCCGGGGGACATTGCGCCTTGTCCCGGCGGACGACTGGACCGTCGATATCGGCGGCGTCTATCAATCGACGACCGCCGATGATGCCCAATATGCCGACAAGGATGCACCGCCGCTGACGCGCAATTCGCTCGTCGAGCAGAATGCGCGCGGCCGTTACGGGATGGGCACGCTCGTTGTTACACGCGACTGGGACAATCTGCGCCTGCAATCCTCGAACGCCTATATCGATCACCGGCTTTACGAGCGCTTCGATGCGACCCCCGCGGGGGGCGACCCGCGCGTTCTGGACCAGTTCAACGACACGCGCATGTGGGCGAGCGAGACGCGATTGTCGCGCCCCTATAGCGATGGTTGGGGCTGGGTGGTCGGCGCAAGCATCGTCGACAATGAAACGCAGCAGCGCCGCGAATTCGGCGGCATCCAGATGCGGTCGGCACTGACCGGCGTCACCAACCGCGTTACCGAATATACCGGCTATGGCGAGTTGACGGCCGAGCTTTTGCCCGATGTGATTGGTACGGCGGGGCTGCGTTACTCGCACGCACGCTTGGGCGGAAGCGGCGAAGACGTCGCCCTCGCGCTGGCGCTCGCAGCGGCGGGCAAGGCGATCACCGCGCATCGCAACGAAAGCGACCTTCTTCCTTCCTTCGCCATTCTAGCGCGGCCGCTATCGAACCTGACGCTTTATGCGCGGTATCAGGAGGGGTTTCGGCCCGGCGGCCTTGCCGTCGACGGCAATTTCGTCCGCCGCTATCGCAATGACCGGGTTCATACGTGGGAAGGCGGCATAAGGCTTGGCGAGCGCGGCCGCACCCCGTTCGATGCCAATATCTCGGTATCGCACACGCGCTGGTTCAACATTCAGGCCGATTTCATCGACGGCAACGGCTTTCCGACGACCGCCAACATCGGCGACGGGCGCATCACCAGCATCTCGGGATCGCTCGCCGTCCGCGTCACGCCTGCCCTCTCCTTCGATCTGGGTGCGGTTTACAACCATAGCCGCGTCGATGATCTGGCACCCCAAATCGCGCTGGTTGCCGATTTTGCGCCGGGCCGGCTGGGGCGGATCCCCAATGTCGCAAGCCATGCGGTACGCGGAGCGATCACCTATGCGTCGCCCGTCGGTGACGACGAGGAAATCCGGATCAACGGCTGGGCCAACTATATCGGACCGTCGCGGCTCGGGATCGGGCCGGTGCTTGGCGAAGGCCAGGGCGATTATGTCGATACCGGCCTTGCGATGCGGCTCGGCAACGGGCGGCGCGGCCTGTCGGTGACGCTGACCAATCTGCTCGACTCAAAAGGGAATCGCTTCGCCCTCGGAACGCCCTTCGTCGAGGGGAGCCCCGGCTATCTGACGCCGCTGCGGCCGCGGACGCTGCGGGTCGCCGTCGACATCGCTTATTGAGCGCGATGCCGACGGCACACCCTCATTCGGCGAGGGTCAGTTGCTCGAACCGGTCGAGGTGATAGTCGGCGCTGCCGAACTGCCCCTCGATCATCGTCGCACGCTTGAAATAATGGCCGATCGCCAGTTCCTGCGTAATGCCGATGCCGCCGTGCGTCTGGATCGCATTCTGGCCGACGAATTTCGCGCCGCGGCTCACCTTCGACTTGCACGCCGAAACGGCCGCCTTGCGCGCATCGGGCGCGAGGTCGAGCTTCAGCGTGCCCATGATCGTCATCGACCGCGCCTGTTCGACTTCCATGAACATATCGACCATGCGGTGCTGCAGCACCTGGAACTTGGCGATCGGAACGCCGAACTGCTTGCGTTGCTGGGTATATTCCAGCGTGCCTTCGTGCAGCTTCTGCATCACGCCGGTCGCCTCGGCGCAAACTGCGACGGTCGCTTCATCGACGATCTGTTCGATCAGCGGCAGCGCGGCGCCTTCGCCGCCGAGCAGCGCATCGCTTGGGACCGCGACATTTTCGAAATAGATTTCCGATGCGCGGTTGCCATCGACGGTGGGATAATCGCGGCGCACGATGCCGGGAAGATTGGCGTCGATCAGGAACAGCGACACGCCATCCTGGTCGCGCTGGCCGCCGCCGGTGCGCGCGGTGACGAGCAGATGGGTCGCCCAGGGTGCGGCATAGACGACGCCCTTGTGACCGTTCAGGACATAGCCCGCCCCATCCTTCTTTGCCGTCGTGCGTAGATTGGCGAGATCATAGCGCCCCTGCGGTTCGGCGTAGGCAAAGGCAACGATGGCGTTGCCGCCGATGATTTCGGGGATCATCGCATCGGCCTGCGCGCCGCCGACGGCCTTCAACGCGCCGCCCGCGATCACCACGGTCGGCAGATAGGGCTCGATCCCGATGACCTTGCCCAGTTCCTCCATGACGATCGCATTTTCCAGCGCCCCCCCGCCAAGGCCGCCCTGTTCTTCCGAAAAGGCGGCGCCAAGCATTCCTAGTTCCTGCGCCAGCGCCGTCCAGATCGCCGGATCGCGCCCGCTGTCCGAATTGATGAACTTCTGACGCGTCTCGAAATCATAGGTGTCCGAGAGGAAGCGCGACAGCGTGTCGCGGATCATGTCCTGCGTTTCGGTATAGGTGAAATCCATTGTCGTTATCCTCGATTTCAACGTCCTCCCGGCGAAAGCCGGAATCTCACCGCCGCATCATGGCAACAGGTCGAGATCCCGGCCCCCACCGGGATGACGTTGATTATTTGATCAGAGCCCCAGAACCATCTTCGCGATGATGTTGCGCTGGATCTCGTTCGACCCGCCATAGATCGTGGTCTTGCGCATGTTGAAATAGGTCGGCGCGGCGCGGTGTGCATAGTCGGGACCGATCGGGTGCTCGTTATCGCCTTCCCCGAAGCCGCGGAAATAGGGCGCCCCGTAATGGCCGACCGCTTCCAGCGTCAGTTCGGTGAGCCGCTGCTGGATTTCGGACCCCTTGATCTTGAGCAGGCTCGATTCCGGTCCCGGTCCCTTGCCGGCATTGGCGCCGGCCAGACTGCGCAGTTCGGTGAATTCAAGCGCGGTCAGGTCGATCTCCAGTTCCGCGACCTTGCGCTTGAAGAAGGGGTTCTGAAGCAGCGCCTTGTCGCCGTCGAGTTCGGTGCGCGCGATCGCCTTGACGCGTTCGACGCCGCGCTTCGACGAGGCGACACCGGCGATGCCCGTGCGTTCGTGCGCGAGGAGGAATTTGGCGCAGGTCCAGCCTTTGTTCTCCTCATAGACGCGCTGCTCGACCGGCACACGCACGTCTTCGAGGAACACTTCGTTGACCTCATGCTCGCCGCCGAGCGTAATGATCGGACGCACGGTGATGCCGGGCGACTTCATGTCGATCAACAGGAAGGAAATGCCCTCCTGCTGCTTGGCGTCCTTGTCGGTGCGAACTAGGAAAAAGCCCCAGTCGGCATGCTGCGCCATCGTCGTCCAGGTCTTCTGGCCGTTGACGACATATTCATCGCCGTCCCGCACCGCGACGGTACGCAGCGAGGCAAGGTCCGATCCCGAACCGGGCTCCGAATAGCCCTGGCACCACCAATCCTCGCCCGACAGGATGCGCGGCAGGAAGCGCGCTTTCTGTTCGGGGGTTCCGAAGGTGTAGATGACCGGGCCGACCATCGACAGGCCGAAGGGCATCAGGCGGATACAGTCGGCGCGCGCGGTTTCTTCGGAAAAGATGAAACGCTGCGTCGGGGTCCAGCCGGTGCCGCCATATTCGACCGGCCAGGCCGGCGCGACCCAGCCCTTTTTGTAGAGAATCTTGTGCCACGCAAGGAAGTCTTCCTTGGTCAGTTCATCCCCTTCGTCCTGCTTGCCGCGCAGTTCGGCGGGGTAATTTTCGGCGATGAAGTCGCGCACTTCCTTCTGGAAAGCGAGATCTTCGGGGCTGAACTCCATGTCCATTTTCTGATTCTCCCTTGGGCTATGGCGCCCTTATAGAAAGCGCTCACGTTTACGTAAAGGTAAGTTGCGCGACGAAACGCAGTCGTCCGGAGACTGCGCCGAACATCGGCCCTTGTCCAGACGCCCGCGTCGTCGCATGAAAGGAGCGGACCAAGGGGCGGGAGAGGAAAATGCGGAAATCTTTGCGGCTGCTCGTCGCGCTTGCGGTGCTGATCGCGCTGTGCGGCGGCGCGGCGATGCTGTTCCAGCAACAGATCGGCATGTGGGTGTTCAAGCGCGGCGTCGAACGCGGCGTCGGTCGCGACCATCTCGCCGGTCTGCCCGACGGTCTGCATGTCGCGCTGTGCGGCACCGGATCGCCGCTCCCCAACCGCGATCGTGCTGGCGCCTGTACGGTGGTGATTGCCGGCAAGGCGATGTTCGTTGTCGATGCCGGCGAAGGCGGCGCGCGCAATATCTCGCTGATGGGGCTGCCCAATGGCCAGATCAAGGCGCTGTTCCTGACCCATTATCATTCGGATCATATCGACGGCATGGGTCCGATGATGCTGCTGCGCTGGACGGGCAGCGGCAACAAGGCGCCCCTGCCCGTCTATGGCCCGACGGGACTCGATCAGCTGATCGGCGGCTTCGACGCGGCCTATGCGCTCGACAATGGCTATCGCACCGCGCACCACGGGCCGGTCGTGACCCCGCCCGCCGCGGCGGGTGCGACGGCCCTGCCCTTCGCGACGCCCACCGAACCGGTCGTCGTCTATGAAGCGGACGGCCTCCGCGTGACCGCCTTTCCGGTCGATCACCGCCCGGTGCAACCCGCGGTCGGCTATCGCTTCGATTACAAGGGGCGCAGCGTCGTCCTGAGCGGCGATACGGCGCCGTCGAAGATGGTCGAACGGGTCGCCAAGGGCGCCGATCTGCTGGTGCACGAAGCGCTGCAACCCGAAATGGTCAAACTGATCGCTGCGCAGCTCAAGGCGTCGGGTCGGCCGCAGACCGGGCAGATCATGCACGACATCCTCGACTATCATGCAAGTCCTGCGCAGGCGGCGGACAGCGCGAAAGTCGCCGGGGTGCGGATGCTCGTCCTCAGCCACATCGTTCCGCCCTATCCGTCGCGCTACCTCGACGCCGCGTTTCTGGGCGATGCGAAGCGGCGCTATCCGGGGCCGATCGTCGTCGGCGAAGATGGCGACTTTTACTCGCTTCCCGCGGGCAGCACCGCGATCACGCGGGGGAACTGGTTCTAGCAATTCGGGGACGGAAGTTGGAATGGCGGCGAGCGACTGGTTGCGGGCATGAAATCCTCCCTGTGGCCGCAGGCCATGGGGAGGTGGCAGCGCGAAGCGCTGACGGAGGGGTTAATGGCGCGCCGTCGCAGCCCCTCCACCATCGCCTACGGCGACGGTCCCCCTCCCCATCGCTTCGCGACAGGGAGGATTTGAATGGCAGCTTCCACCTCAAAGTCGCCGTTCGCCGATTTGGATTGAATGACCGGAATCGACCGATTGCAGACTTTGACCAGTCGTCATAAATTCGCGAGTGGCAGATGGAGGGCACGGGTGGCGAGGACTTTTTTAGGGACGTTGGCGGCAGCGGGCATCCTTAGTTCGTGCAGCGCCGATTACCCGGTTAATGCCGTTTTCCTGGAGGGTCGATTGGCCTTCGTAGGCGCCGAGAAAGATTGGTTCTTTGGGGAAACGGGATTTTGCCCACGCTATTTCTCGGTTCGCGATGAATCAGGGAAGACTGTCTGGCGGATTGAGAACGCGACCGACAATGTTAAGTGCAATATTTTTCCGCTATTCTATGGCGTTGTACCTGAGGACTGGCGGCCAGCGGTGCCTGCCGAACCGCTGAAGTCGGGGCATCTTTACATCGTTAACGGAGCTGGCGGTGATCAATATCATGGCGCATTCCGCTATCGGGAGCGGCGTATACTGGGCGTGACCAACGAGCCGGATACTGCACACAGATTTGAACGGCCGCCCTACGACTGGCCTGCCGAGAAAGCCTTGGAACCGTTGTAACGTCCGCTTCCCACCCCAAAGTGGACGTTCGCCACCGATCTGGATCGAATGTCGGCTAACGACCGATTGCGGACATTGATCTTGCATGCGATGCTACCAGTCATGAGCTACTCGGCGACGATATTTTCGATAGCTGTTCTGTGGTCATCGATGGTTTCTGACGGACTGGAGCGTGCTGCGTTAACCAGCCCGCAAGCCGCCGCTGAGCAAATCACCCAATGTGGCACAGGCGCAGTCGATATCCGATATGACGATCTACTGCAGTCCTATGTTCTCTCCGTTCGTGATGCGACGGAAGCGCAGCTCCGTTGCATCGAAACCGCTGCCGGATATCACGATGTCGAGTTGCAGCCGGAGCTTCAGAAAGCTTTCGATGAGATAAGAGCGGCCAAATATTCAGCAGTTTATCAAGATCACGCCGTCGATTGGCTGTCCTCGCGGGATCTTCTTGATAACGTGCCAAAGTTTCGAGCCGGCGTAACGGATGAAGTAGCATTCTCGAGAGAGATGGAGATGTTTTGTGGGCCCGCCGCAAAGGGCGCTCTGCAATCAGAATACGGCCCCCGCACTATCAGTCCCGAATGGCTTCGAAAGATTCCCCTGCCACCAAGAGCCGAAGACGACGAGGCAATATCGTGCCTGATGGCAACCGCCTCGGTTGCGGGTTTTGAGCTAGGTTTTATCGGGAACGAAGCGTTCGCTGAGTAGGTCCGCTCACCACCCCGCAGCAGACGCCCGCCGCCTTTCCCATCGCGAGGCTAAAGATAATGCCCCTCGGCTTCAGCCATATAGTCGCGGGTCAGCGGCAGGGCGTGGCGGCTGCGGGCGAACTGGATCTGGTAATTGCCCATCCCGCCGCTTTCGAAGGCCGCGGTCGCGCCGGCCAGGTAGAAGGTCCACATGCGATAGAAGCGTTCGTCCATCATGGCGACGATCTCGTCGCGATGCGCCAGCGTGCGCGCATACCATTGGCGCAGCGTAAGCGCATAATGCAGCCGCAGCGTCTCGACGTCGGTGACGATCAACCGGCTCTTTTCGCTCGCCGCGACCGTTTCGCTGAGCGCGGGGATATAGCCGCCGGGGAAGATATATTTGCGCGTGAATGCGTCGGTCGCGCCGGGTTTACCGAAACGGCCGATGGTGTGGAGCAGCATCACGCCGTCGGCGGTCATCAGATTGGCGCAGGCGCGAAAGAAGGTTTCGAAATTGGCGGCGCCGACATGTTCGAACATGCCCACCGACACGATCCGGTCGAAACCCCCGACCTCGCGCTCGGCAAGGTCGCGATAGTCGATCAGTTCGAAGCGCACCCGGTCGGCCACACCCGCCGCCGTGGCGCGTTCGCGGGCGAGCGCGAGCTGTTCTTCGGACAGGGTGATCCCCAGCACCTCGACCCGTTCGAGCTGCGCGAGGGCGATCGCCATGCCGCCCCATCCGCAGCCGATGTCGAGCACGCGCTGCCCCGGCGCGAGCGCCAGCTTGGCCGCGATATGCGCCTTTTTCGCCGCCTGAGCCTCCTCCAGCGTCATGTCGGGGCGCGGCCAATAGGCGCAGCTATATTGCATGTCGCTGTCGAGGAAGAGGCGGTAGAGGTCGTTGCCGATGTCGTAATGATGCGCGACATTCGCGCGCGACGAGCGCCGGCGATTGATCGAATTAAGCCGCGTCTTCACCCCCTCGATCCATTCGCCGAGCGCGGTCTTGTCCTTGAGCTTTGCGCCGCGGTCCCACGGCGTGTTCGCGCGCAGCAGGCCGATCAGTTCCATGATATCGCCCTTTACGATCTCCATCTCGCCGTCCATGAAGGCTTCGGCGGCACCGAGCCGCGGATCGAGGATGATGCGGCGCATCCCCTTTCGCGTGGTAAAACGCACCGTCACTTCGGGATAGCCGGCGGCTGGCGCGCCGAAGCTTTCGCTGCTCCCGTCCGGCGACAGGACGGTCAGCTGGCCGTGACGGATGACGCGGGCCAGGAACGGGCGGAGAATGGACATGGGTGCGACCTTTTCGACGTCTTGCCTGCCCCCTGCGGCCCCCTAAATACCCGCATACCATTCATAATCAATGCGGTCTTCCCAGAAGCCGCCCTTCCCCGCCCCCACCTTGTCGAGGCTGGCGACCGCTTCGATGCCGGTAAGATATTTGGCATGTTTGTAGCCGAGCTGCCGCTCGATCCGCAGCCGCAACGGCGCGCCGTTGGCGATCGGCAATACCGATCCGTTGAGCGCCCACGCAAGGATCGTTTGCGGATGAAGCGCATCGACCATGTCGCAGCTTTCATAATAAGCCGCGCCGCCGATCCGGTCGGCACAATGAAAGACGATATAGCGCGCCGCATCGCGCACCCCTGCCGCTGCCAACACCTGGCGCAGTTGCGGCCCCATCCATTCGGCGATCGCGCTCCAGCCCTCGACGCAGTCGTGGCGGGTGATCTGCCGACGTTGCGGCATCGCCCGCAAATCGGCGAGCGACAGCGACAAGGGCCGCGCGACCAGCCCCGATACGCGAACACGCCAGTCGGCAAAGCCGTTCGCGGCGTGCGCGGCATAGTCTGCCCCTTCGGGCAGGCGGGTGCCGTTGGCGCGAAAGACGGGCGACAGGTCGGCGCGGCCAAATTCGGGGGCGAGCGCATCGCGATCCGTCAGCGCCCGCTGGCTGGCGCGGTTCATCTCCTCGCCCATCGACAGGATCTTGCGCACTGCGGGCGCCTCGTTGACCCGATCGCACGCAGCGAGCAGCGGCAGCGCGGCCGCCATACCGCCCGCGCGGACGATCAGTTCGCGTCGCGGCAGGATCAGGCCGTTCATGCGTCTTCTCCCGCGCGCGGCTTGTCGGCGGGGAGACGAAACCAGCCCGTAAGCATCGAGCGCAGTTCGTTGACCGGTCCCGCAAGCAGCACCATCGCGATATGGACGAGGAAGAACGCAACGAGTGCCCAGGCAAGGATGAAATGGATCGAGCGCGCCGACTGGCGGCCGCCGAACAGGTCGAGCAGCCACGGCGCCGCGGCGTTCATCCCCGGCGACATCGTCAGCCCGGTTGCGATCATCAGCGGCAGCAGCACGAAGATCACGCCGATATAGCTGAGCTTTTGCAGGATATTGTACCGCGCCGCCGCTTCGCCCGTCGGAAAGCGCAGCCGGGCGTGATCCTTGATATCCTGCCAAATATGCCCCGGCGACCATTCGGGGCGCCGGACGTGCAGATCCTTGCGCAAATGCCCGCCGATCGCGGTCCACAGCATATAGAGCGTCAGGCTGATCGCCAGCACCCAGGCGAAGAAGAGGTGCCAGCGCCGCCCGTCGGCAAGGCTGTAGCTGGTGGGAATCGTCGCCCAGCCCGGAAAGGCCCAGGTCTTCGTCGCGCCATTGGCGTCGGTCCAGCGGCCAAGCACACCCGTCGTATCGATCTCGACCGCGGCAATGCGGAGGTAGCCGCGATTCGCCTTCGACCCGATCGACAGCCACGGCTGGTCGTAGTTTGCGCCATATTGCCCCCAGTAGAGGCGCGGGTGCGCGTTGAAGATCATCAGCCCGCTCATCAGCATGACGAGCAGCGTCGCGGCGTTGATCCAGTGCCAAAGCCGCGTCGGCAGCCGATGGCGATAGACGCGCGGCGGCGGGGCGGCCGCGGGGGCGACGGGGGACTGGTCCTCTTCCATATCCCTCATTCGCTCCCGCCCCCTCTCCGGTTACGCCGCCCTTGCGATTATGCCGCGGGCTGGGCCGCGAATTCCTCGCGATATTTGTTGCGCAGGCTGACCTTGTCGATTTTTTCGCTGCCCAGCTTCGGCAGCGCATCGGTTGCCATCCAAATGCGATAGGGCACCTTGAACGCCGCCAGCCGCTCCTGCAGGAAGGCGGTCAGTTCGTTTGCATCGACGCTGCTCTCGGGTTTCAGCCTCACGACCGCACCGACCACTTCGCCCAGCCGCTCGTCGGGCAGGCCGAACACCGCGCATTCGTTGACGTCGGCATGTTCGTAGATCGCCGCCTCGACTTCCTGACAGCTGATATTCTCGCCGCCGCGGATGATGATGTCCTTTTTGCGATCGACGATGAACAGATAGCCGTCGGCATCGAGATAGCCGAGGTCGCCGGTGCGGAAATAGCCATTGTCGAAAAAGGCCGCCTTGGTCGCTGCCGGATTGTTCCAATAGCCTTCGAAATTGCAGATCGACCGGATGCACACTTCGCCGACCTGTCCCTGCGCGAGCGCCGCGCCATTGTCGTCGAGGATCGCAAGATCGACGAGCGGCTTCGAGGCGGGGCCGGTCGAAAGCGGCTTTTCGACGTAATTTTCGTTGATGATGCCGCAGCCGACGGCGTTGGTTTCGGTAAGGCCGTAGCCGAGCAGCGGCTTGCCCTCGCCCATTTCGGTCGCCAGGCGCTTCACATGTTCGGGCGGGCGCGGCGCGCCGCCGCCGGCGTAGCTTTTGCACGTCGACAGATCGTAATTCTTGCGGTTCGGATGGACGAGAATCTCGTAGCTCATCAGCGGCACGCCGACGAAATAATTGACCTGTTCGTCCTGGATCAGCCGCATCGCCTCTTCGGCATTCCACTTCGGCATGAGCACGAGTTTCCGGCCGAGCGCGAAGCTTTGCAGGAACACCGGGATTTCGGCGGTGACGTGAAACAGCGGCGTGCAGATCAGCGTCGCGGGCTGAATATCGGACATCTGCCCGTCTTCGGTCAGAAGATGGACGATGCTCGCGGTCTGGGTGACATAGTTGAAGATCGCCTGCACGACCGAACGGTGACGCGAATAGGCGCCCTTCGACTGGCCCGTCGAACCCGAGGTAAAGAGAATCGTCGCCAGATCGTCACCCGTCAGCGCGGGCAAGGCAGTGTCGGCGCTGCCGCTCACCGGCGCGATCGCTTCGTCGATCGGGCGCGTGATGTCGAGCGTCACGACCTTGGCGCTGTGCGCCACGCCGGGTTCGGCCAGCCGCGCCGCGCGCTGCGGATCGGCGATCACCAGCTTCGCCTCCGCATCCTCGATCCCCGCGGCCAGCTCACCGCCCTGCCACCAGCCGTTGAGCAGCGTCGCGCAGCCGCCCGCGAGCAGGATGCCGAGGTAGCTGACGCACCAGGCGTTGGCATTGCGCATCGCCAGCCCGACACGGTCGCCGCGCGCGACGCCGTGCGTTTCGATCAGTCCCGCCGCAACTTTCCGAGCGGCGGCATAGACCTGTTTGAAGCTCAGCCGTTCATCGCCCTCGACCAGAAAAATGGCGTCGCCATGCTGCGCACAAAAAAACGCAACATAATCGCCCAGATTCGTCGGCGCATTGGTGATGAAGGGCAGCGAACGCCCGTCCATTTCGATGGATCCGACCTGGATCGGCCCGCCCGGGCCGGTGATCAGTTCATATGCGGCGTCCAGGCGCAGATCGAGCGCGGATGGCATCCTTTATCTCTCCTCTTGGTCTCGTGGCGCTTACCCCTTATGGGGAAGCCCTCTCCTGGGGAAGGTTCCGAGAATATATGTTTCTTTTTGCAACCCTAGCCGAAGCAACGCAATATGTGAACTTCCATGACCTGATGGGAGACAATAGCGCGATTGCCTTTTCGGTATTCGGGCTACCGATCCGTTGGTACGCCCTCGCCTATCTCGCGGGCATTTTCGTCGGCTATTGGTATCTTACCAAGCTGATCGATCAGCCGGGCTCGCCGATGGCGCGCCGTCACGCCGACGACATGATCTTCTATGCGATGCTGGGAATCATCCTGGGCGGACGCATCGGCTATGTCCTGTTCTACAATCTGGAATCCTACATTCGCGATCCCGCCGCGGTCTTCCGCCTCTGGGACGGCGGCATGTCGCTGCACGGCGGCGTGCTCGGCGTGCTGGTCGCGATCTGGTATGTGACGCGCAAGGAAAAGCTCAGCTTTCTGCGCTTTTGCGACTATGTTGCGTGCGTTGTGCCCTTCGGCCTCTTCTTCGGCCGCCTCGCCAATTTCGTGAACGGCGAGCTATGGGGTCGCGCCACGACGGTGCCGTGGGCGATCATCTTTCCCGAAAGCGGGACGATGGACCCGCGACATCCCAGCCAGCTTTACGAAGCCGGGCTGGAAGGCATCGTCATGATGGCGGTGCTCGCCTGGTTCTTCTGGCGCACCGATGCGCGCTACAAGCCCGGATTCCTGTTCGGCATGGCCGCGATCCTCTATGGCGTCAGCCGTTTCGTCGTCGAATATTTCCGCGAACCCGATGTCCAGCGCCAGTGGGTCGTCGATATGACCGGCCTGTCGATGGGCCAGTGGTTGACCGTGCCGATGCTGCTCGCCGGCATCTGGCTCGTCGCCACTGCCAAGGGCCGGCGCCAGCGCGTCGAACCCGTCGCGGGGTCCGACAGCATTGCCTGACGGACCGCCGACCCCCGACGATTTGATGAGGGAAATTGCCGCGGCGCGGACGGTGACGGTCGCCGATTATATGGCGGCGGCGAACGCGCATTATTACGCGACGCGCGACCCGCTCGGCGCCGCGGGCGATTTCACCACGGCGCCCGAAATCAGCCAGATGTTCGGCGAAATGGTCGGCATCTGGATCGCCGACCTGTGGACCCGTGCGGGCGGCCCCGCCTTTCATTATGTCGAACTGGGGCCGGGGCGCGGCACGCTTGCCGCCGACGCGCTGCGCACCGCCGCCCGCTTCGACTGCAAGCCGCAAGGCCTCCACCTTGTCGAGACGAGCCCGGCGCTGCGCGCGGCGCAATCGGCGCGCCTGCCGGACGCAGAGCATCATGACGAGATCGACAGCCTGCCGGACGACCTGCCGTTGATCGTCATCGCCAATGAATTTTTCGACGCGCTGCCCGTCCATCAATATGTGGCAACGAAGGACGGCTGGCGCGAGCGCATCGTCGTGCGTGGGGGCGATGCCATAACCGCCGCTCCGGACACGGTTCCCGCGGACGAGGCCATACCGCCGGCCCTGCGCGACCGCGCCGAAGGCACGATCGTCGAAACCGCGCCCGTCGCCGCCGCGGTGATGCATCAGTGCAGCGCACGGCTCGCACGGCAGAGCGGCGCAATGCTCGCGATCGACTATGGCTATTGCGGCCCCGCCACCGGCGACACGCTGCAGGCGGTGAAGGCGCATCGTTTCGCCGATCCCTTCGCCGATCCGGGCGAGGTCGACCTGACCGCCCATGTCGACTTCGCGGCGCTTGCCCATGCCGCGCGGCGTCCCGGCACGAACGTCTTCGGCCCCGTTGATCAGGGCGCGTGGTTGCAGGCGATGGGCATTGACGCCCGCTTGCAGACGCTGGTCGCTGCCTCGCCCGCACGCGCGGGCGATTTGCAGGGACAGCGCGACCGGCTGGTCGCGGGCGATCAGATGGGAACATTGTTCCAGGCGATGGCGCTGACCGGCGCCGGCTGGCCGCAGCCCGCCGGATTCGATAGTTCGGGAGAGATTGCATGACCGACGTCACGCTCGCCACCGCCGCTGACGCCGACGCGCTGTCGCGCTTTGCCGAAGCCGCCTTCGTGCAGACCTTCGGTCATATATACGATCCCGCCGACCTTGCGAGCTTTCTCGCGGACTGGAATCCGCCCGAGAAACTGCGCGCACAGATCGCCGATCCCGCGATGGTAGTCGCGCTCGTCCGCGGCGCCGACGAGGCGATCCTCGGCTATATCAAGCTTGGCCCCATCGATTTCGATCTGCCCGAGGGGCAGCCGGCGGAGAGCGCGACCGAACTCCACCAGCTTTATGTCGCTGCCGAAGCCAAAGGGACGGGCGTTGCCGCGGCGCTGATGCAATGGGGCATCGACTGGGCGCGCCAAAGGGCATCGATCCTCTATCTGTCGGTCTTCACCGAGAACCCGCGCGCGCAGGCCTTTTACCGCCGCTATGGCTTCGTCGATGTCGGCCGCAACGCGTTCCGCGTCGGCAATCATATCGACGAAGACCGGATCTGGAGGCTCGACCTGTGACCCCGCCTTTCACCACCGCCGCCCCGCTCGCCGGGGTCGCGCACGGATTTTTCGGACGGCGCGGCGGCGTATCGACCGGCGACCTTGCCTCGCTCAACTGCGGCGTGGGATCGGGCGACGATGCCGCGCTGATTACGGAAAATCGCCGCCGCGTCGGCGCCGCCGTGCTGCCCGGCGCTACGCTGACAGGGCTTTATCAGGTGCATGGCAATCGCTGCCATATCGTCGATGCGGACAGCGACCTTGCCGTCCGCCCCGAAGCCGACGCGCTGGCGACGCGCACGCCGGGCATCTTGCTCGGCATCCTCACTGCCGATTGCGTCCCGGTGCTGTTTGCCGATCGCTCGGCCGGCGTCGTCGCGGCGGCGCATGCCGGGTGGAAGGGTGCAATCGCGGGGGTCACCGACGCGGCGCTCGGCGCGATGGAAAGCCTCGGCGCGCGGCGCAGCGATGTCGTCGCGGCGATCGGCCCCTGTATCGGCCGCGCGTCCTATGAGGTCGACGACAGCTTCGTGCAGCGCTTCGTCTCCGACGATCCCGCCAACGAACGCTTCTTCGCGGCCGGCAAGCCGGGACACGCCATGTTCGACATCGCCGCTTATGTCGCGGCGCGCCTTGCGGCGGCGGGCGTCGCCACGGTTGCCATCGGCGGGCAGGACACCTACGCCGGGGCAGAGGACTATTTCAGCTATCGCCGCGCCTGCCATAAAAGCGAGAACAGCTATGGCCGGCAGCTTTCGGTGATCGGATTGGGGGACGGATGACGCGCACGCGCCTGCTTGGGCTGATCGGCGGCTTGCTGGCTTTCGTCGCGATGCTGGCGCTGCCGGCCCCCGCGGGCATGGAACAGACGGCGTGGCGCGTTGCGGCGCTGACCGTCCTGATGGCAATCTGGTGGATGACCGAAGCGATGCCGCTGACCGTCACCGCACTCCTTCCCTTCCTGACCGTCCCGGCCTTCGGGGTGATGGACGCCAATGCCATCGCCAAGGAATATTATTCGCCGATCCTGTTTCTGATCCTGGGCGGCGCCTTCCTCGCGCTCGCAATCGAGCGCGTCGGGCTGCACCGCCGGCTCGCACTGGCGCTGCTCAAGCGCGCGTCGCCGACCGCGACCGGGCTGCTCTTCGCCTTCATGGCGGCGACCGCGCTGCTCAGCATGTTCATTTCCAACACGTCGACCGCGCTCATCATGGTGCCGATCGCGCTGGCGGTCGTCGGAGCCGCCGGCGCCCGCGAGGGCGATACCGAGGGTTTCCCCGGCGCCGTGATGATGGGGATTGCTTTCGCCGCTTCGCTCGGCGGACTGGGCACATTGGTCGGCAGCCCGACCAACGCCATCGCCGCGGGCCTGATCGAGCGGACGCTCGGGCTGCACATATCCTTCCTCGACTGGGCGATTTATGGCGTGCCGGTGGTGCTTGTGTCGGTGCCCTTTGCGATGATCGTCCTTGCGCGCGTGCAGCGACTTTCCGAGCATCCGTTCGACGGGCGCGCGGCGGCGGCCGCGCTCGGCAACCAGGCAATCTGGTCGACCGCCGAGCGGCGGGTCGTGCCCGTGTTTCTGCTCGTGCTGATCGCCTGGGTGATGCAGCCCTGGCTCGAACCGCTGTTCCCGAAAGGCGCGCTGACCGACGGCACCGTCGCGGTGGCGGGCAGCCTGCTGCTGTTCGTCGTGCCCGACGGCACCGGCCGACCGCTGCTCGTCTGGAAGGAAGCCGATCGCGCGCCCTGGGGCGTCATCATGATGTTCGGTGGCGGGCTTGCCCTCGCTGCCGCAATCACCCAGAGCGGACTTGCTGCCTGGCTGGGCGCGGTTCTCGCACCGCTCGGTTCGATCCCGACGATCCTCCTTGCGGCGGTGATTGTCGCGCTGACGATCCTGATCACCGAATTCGCCAGCAATGTCGCAACGGCGAGCGGCATCATGCCCGTGCTCGCCGCGCTGATCGCGGCCACCGGCACCGATCCCGTCCTCCTTGCCCTGCCCGTCGCGATGGCGGCAAGCTGGGGCTTCATGCTGCCATCGGGAACCGGCCCCAACGCGCTTGCCTGGGCGACGGGCAACATCGCTCTGCCGCGTATGCTCAAGGCGGGGCTGGCGCTCGATCTGCTCGGCGTACCGCTGCTGATCGGCATTATCTGGGCCATCGCCGCGCTTGCCTGACCCGGCTGACCGCGAACCGGTTTCAATTGTAACCAGACTTGCTATAGCTGCGCGATCATTTTCAGGAGCATGTCATGGCCACGCGCGGCAAGAACAAGGCGAATATCGAAGCAGTCGGCGGCAAGAAGCTGACCCCCGCGACGCAGATGATGGGGCACGGCTATGACCCCTTTCTGTCCGAAGGCGCGCTGAAGCCGCCGATCTTCCTGACCTCGACCTTCGCGTTCGAAAGCGCAGCGGCGGGCAAGCGCTTCTTCGAACATATCACCGGCAAAAGGCAGGGCCCCGCCGATGGCCTTGTCTATTCGCGCTTCAACGGCCCCAATCAGGAAATCGTCGAGGACCGGCTGGCGCTGTGGGACGGCGCCGACGATGCGCTCGTCTTTTCGAGCGGTATGTCGGCGATCGCGACGCTGATGCTGGCGCTCGTCGGACAGAATGACGTGGTCGTCCATTCGGGGCCGCTCTATGCCGCGACCGAAACGCTGATCGCGCGCATCCTCTCGCGCTTCGGCGTCGGCTTCGTCGATTTCCCGGCAGGCGCGACGCGCGAGCAGATCGACGACGTGCTCGCCCGCGCCCAGGCGCTCGCCGACGAAAAGGGCGGCAAGGTCGCGCTCGTTTATCTCGAAAGCCCGGCCAACCCGACCAACGCGCTCGTCGATGTCGAGGCGGTACGCGGCGCACGCGATGCCGCCTTCCCCGGCGACCACAAGCCCGCGATCGCGATCGACAACACCTTCCTCGGCCCGCTCTGGCAACAGCCGCTCAAGCAGGACGCCGAACTCGTGGTCTATAGCCTGACCAAATATGCCGGCGGCCATTCGGACCTGGTCGCGGGCGGCGTGGCGGGCGATCAGCGGCTGATCGACATCATCCGGCCGATGCGGAACACGATCGGCACCATCTGCGATCCCAATACGGCGTGGATGCTGCTGCGCAGCCTCGAGACGCTCGAACTGCGCATGAGCCGGGCGGGCGAGAATGCGCTGAAGGTCTGCACCTTCCTGCGCGATCATCCCAAGGTCGAAGGACTAGGCTATCTCGGCTTCATTGCCGACCCGCGCCAGCAGGACATCTTCGACCGCCACTGCAGCGGCGCGGGATCGACCTTCTCGCTGTTCATCAAGGGCGGCGAGGAAGAGAGCTTCCGCTTTCTCGACGCGCTCAAGATCGCGAAGCTCGCGGTCAGCCTCGGCGGCACCGAAACGCTCGCGAGCCATCCGGCGGCGATGACGCATCTGTCGGTCCCCGACGAACGCAAGAAAGCGTTGGGCATCACCGACAATCTCGTCCGCATCTCTATCGGGATCGAGGATGCCGACGATCTGATCGCCGACTTCGCGCAGGCACTGGACGCGGTCTGAGCGGAAGCGAGGCAAGCCCTCCCGTACCGCCGGGAGGGCTATGTCTTCTGCCGCCAGTCGACGACGGCCCATCCCCGCTGCGGCGCCAGCTTCTTCAGCGCGCGCGACGGCGTCGTCGCCACCGCCTCGTCGGCGAAGCCCAGCATCGGATGATCGGAGACATGATCCGAATAGGCGCGGATGTGCGCGTCTTCGCGGGTGATGGCATTATCGGCGAGCCATTCGCCGATGCGCGCGAACTTGGCCGCGCCATAGCAATTGTCGCCCGCCAGCCGCGCGTGGATATGATCGGCGCCGTCGGGTGCGTCGAGGCGGGTCGCCAGCACATCGTCGATGCCCAGCCGCCGCGCGATCGCATCGACATAGAGATGGAAGGACGCGGTCGCGAGGAGGACGCGGTAACCCGCCGCGCGGTCGGCCGCGATCTGGTCGAGCGCCGCCGCGTGCACGCCGCGCGCGATGACCTGATCGGCATAGCTTTCGGCGAGCGGAGCGATCTCGGCGCGGTTGAAACTCTTTCCGACCAGCAGCCGCAGATTGATCGCCTTCAGCCGCGACCGGTCGATCAGGCGCAAGGAATAGGCAGCGGCGGCAAGCGCCACCAGCGGCAGCAGCAGCAGTCGCCATTGCTGGCGCCGCCGCGCAACGTGCATCAGAAAGCCGCTATACGTCCCCGACCGCGTGATCGTGCGGTCCATGTCGTACATCGCGACACGATGCGCATAGTCGCGGACGGGATCGAGCGTCGGAACCTCCATACTCCCGCTATAACCGCGCGCCCACCGCCGGCCAAGAGCGCAGCCTGCCGCAAGCGCGGCCAATTCGCTTGCCGTGCCCTGGCAAATAATCCAATGTCGCCCGCGTCATGGCGGTTTGGGCGGACTTCGAAACGAAAGATGGCGCTGACGGCGCAGAGGTCCGCTTCTCGGGCCGGTTGACGCTCGCCCGGATGGGCGACCTGCCGCAGCGGCTCGACGAGCTTGGACCGATTTCGCTCCTCGATCTTTCAAATATTACCCGCATCGACACCGTCGGGGCGTGGATCGTGACGCGCACGATGCATCGCCACGACGCGAAGGTCGTCGGCGCGAGCCAGGATGCGCAGCGGCTGCTCGACGCGCTGGCGAACGACACCAGCGAGTATCGCATCCATGGCGACCGGCGCCCTGCCTGGGTGCGTATGCTCGAACAGCTCGGCACCGCAAGTGTGGCGATCTGGAACGAACTGCTTGGCATCATCGGCTTTTTCGGCGCGATGGTCGTCGCGCTGTTCAACCAGATCCGCGCCCGCCGCGCGATCCGCTGGAATGCGATCGTCACGCGGTTCCAGACCGTCGGCGTCGACGCGCTGCCCATCATCGGGCTGATGAGCTTCCTGATCGGCATCGTCATCGCGCAGCAGGGATCGGTGCAGCTCAAGCAATTCGGACTCGAAGTGTTCACGATCAACCTCGTCGGCCGTGCGTCGATCCGCGAGCTGGGATTGCTGATGACCGCGATCATGGTCGCCGGCCGGTCGGGTTCGGCCTTCGCCGCGCAAATCGGAACGATGAAGCTGACCGAGGAAGTCGATGCGATGCGCACGATCGGCGTGTCGCCGATGGAGGCGATCGTCCTGCCGCGTGTCGCGGCGTCGACGATCACCATGCCGCTGCTCGGCTTTTATGCCAGCATCTGCGCGATCATCGGAGGCGGCATCTTCTGCTGGGTCGGGCTGGAAATCCCGCCGCTGACCTATGTCCAGCGCATCCGCGAAATCATCCCGATGACCGATTTCTGGATCATGCTGATCAAGGCACCGGTTTTCGGCATCCTGATCGGCGTCACCGGCTGTTACGAAGGGATGCAGGTGCGCCAGAATGCCGAGCAAGTCGGCAAGCGGACGACCTCGGCGGTTGTCGCCGCCATCTTCCTCGTCATCGTTCTCGACGCCTTTTTCGCCGTTTTCTTCACCTCGCTGGGCTGGAACTGATGGCCGAGCTCATCGAACCCGAAAAATTCGACATTGCGATCAAGGTGCGCGGCCTGTGCAACCAGTTCGGCGATGCGGTGATCCACGAAGACCTCGATCTCGACGTGCGGTCGGGCGAGATATTGGGAGTCGTCGGCGGATCGGGCACTGGCAAGTCGGTGCTGATGCGGTCGATCATCGGGCTGCAGATCCCGACCGCGGGCGAGGTCGAAGTCTATGGCAAGACGCTCGACACGATCGTCGACGAAGAGGAATCGCGCGACCTGCGCCGTCGCTGGGGCGTGATGTTCCAGGGCGGTGCGCTGTTCTCGACGCTCACCGTTGCGGAGAATATCCAGGTGCCGCTGCGCGAGTTCTATCCGCGCATGGACTCAGAGCTGCTCGACGAAATTGCGGCCTACAAGGTCGCGATGGTCGGCCTGCCAAACGATGCCGGCCCCAAATATCCGGCCGAGCTGTCGGGCGGCATGGTCAAGCGTGCGGGGCTGGCGCGGGCGCTGGCGCTCGATCCGGCGCTGCTGTTCCTCGACGAACCGACCGCGGGGCTCGACCCGATCGGCGCCGCGAAGTTCGACGAGCTGATCCGCGAACTGGCCGACACGATGGGGCTGACCGTGTTCCTGATCACCCACGACCTCGATTCGCTATACGCGACCTGCGACCGGGTCGCAGTGCTGGCCGAGAAAAAAGTGATCGCGGTCGGCACGATTCCGGAACTTCTTGCCACCGAGCATCCTTGGATACAGGAATATTTCAACGGACCGCGCGGACGCGCCGCCTCTGGCAGCAACGACGCGCTGACGCGGGCAGATAGGAAGAGCTGATGGAAACGCGGTCGAACAATGTTCTGGTCGGGGCCTTCGTCCTGCTGTTCACCGTTGCGCTTGCGCTGTTCGTGGTCTGGCTGGCGAACGACAGCGGCGGCAAGCGTCAGGAATATGATATATTTTTCAAACAGTCGGTCGACGGATTGAACAAGGGCGCACAGGTGCAATTCTCCGGCGTCCCCGTCGGCCAGGTGCGGCAGATCGCGCTGTGGCCCGACGATCCGCAATTCGTCCGCGTCCGTATCGAAGTCGACGAGCATGTGCCGGTGCTGCAGGGGACGACCGCGGCGCTGGAAGGCGTCGGCTTCACCGGCGTATCGCAAATCTCGCTCGACGGCGCGGTCAAGGGCGCGCCGCCGATCGCCGACAAGGGCCCCGCCGGCAAACCGGTCATCCCGACGCGCGTCGGTGGGCTCGGTGAACTGCTCAACACCGCGCCGCAGCTTCTCCAGCGCCTGTCGACGCTGACCGAGCGGCTGGCCGAACTGGCCGACGACAAGAATCAGGCGAGCTTCGCGGCGATCCTGAAGAATGTCGAGCAATCGACCGCGATCCTCGCGCGCAACGGACCGGCGATCGAAGCCGCGCTCGCCGACACGCGCGTTGCGATCCAGCAGACGGGGACCGCGGCGGAACAGATCGGCAATCTTGCCGCCGCGACGCAGGGCACGATCGACCGCAATGTCGATCCTGCGATGCGCAATCTGCGCGACACGCTCGCCTCCGCAAACAAGTCGATGCAGACGCTCGAATCGGCGATTTCGGACGCCCGGCCCGGCCTCAAGACCTTCAGCGAAACGACGATTCCCGAAGCGAATGCGCTGATCCGCGACCTGCGCCGTACCTCCTCCTCGCTTTCGAGCCTGACCGACAAGCTCGATCAGCAAGGCGCGGGCGCGGTGCTCGGCGGCAGCAAGCTGCCCGATTACAAGAAATGAGGATGACGACCGCCATGCCCCACCCGCTTCGCCGTCTTCGCACCCCCGCGCTGCTCGCGCTGGGCGCGCTGTCGCTCTCGGCCTGTGTCAGTTTCGGCGGCAAGGCGCCGCCCTTTCTGCTCACGCTCGATTCCGATGTCGCCCCGGTCGTCGGCGAGGCGCGCTCGGCGGGCGAAGCGCAGACGCTGACGATCCTGATCCCGAATGCGCCGCAAAAGCTGCGCACCACGCGCATCCCGGTGCAGCAGGACGATGCGAGCGTCGCCTATGTCAAGGACGCCCAGTGGGTCGAGGCGCCGCAGCGCCTGTTCCAGCGGCTCCTGTCGGAAACCGTTGCGGCAAAAACCCCGCTGGTTGTGCTCGACGAAGGTCAGTATCTGACCGCACCGGGCGAACAGCTTGCCAGCCAGCTGCTCGAATTCGGCGTCGATGCGCGCACCAATGAGGCGGTCGTCTCGCTCCAGGCGATGCGCGTCGCGGCGGGCGGCAAGACGGTGACGCAGCGCCGCTTCGAGGTGCGCGAACCGATCGGCGGCAAGATCGAGGCAAAGCCGGTCGGGGAGGCGCTGACCCGCGCCGCCAACAAGGTCGCTACCGACGTCGCCGCTTGGCTCGCCGGCTGACGCGCGCCGCGCCGGCTCGCGGCCGCTCCGCTCTTGCGCTTTGCGCTCCTGCCCCTTAGGGGCGAGCCGCGGCCGCGATAGCCGCCTCTTTCGCGCATCGCCTCTTTCGGGTTTCCGGCGTGCGCCTCCCGCACGAGCCCGCCTGACGAAAGGACTCGCGCATGGGATGGTTCATCCTGGCAATCGCCGTTTTCACCGAAATTTGCTGGGCACTCAGCCTGAAATGGGCCGCGACGCTCGGCACCTGGCAGGCATCGATAGTGCCGATCGCGCTCAGCTTCCTCAACATGGCGCTGCTCGCCTTTGCGATGCGCGAGATTTCGGCCGGCACCGCCTATGCGATCTGGACCGGCCTCGGCGCGGTCGGCGTCATCATCGGCGGCATCGTCCTGTTCGGCGAAAAGATCGGCACCATGCAGATCGGCTTCATGGCCCTGATCGTGATCGGCGTCGTCGGCACCAAGCTGTCGGCGCCGGCCTGATCACTCAGCCCAGCAAGCTCTTCGACGCCTGTTCGGTCGTGTCGCGCGACAGGCCGGGCTGGGCGAGGATGCGTTCCAGTTCGGCGCGCATCATCGCGGCGCGTGCCTCGTCGAAGCGCTTCCACCGCCCGAGCGGCGGGATCATTCGCGCCGCGGTCTGCGGATTGCGCGGATCGAGCGCGATGACAAGGTCGGCGATCAGCCGATAGCCCGCGCCATCGGCCTGATGAAAGGCCGCCTGATTGCCCGTGAACGCCCCATAAAGCGATCGCACCCGGTTCGGATTGGACAGGGTGAAATCGGGATGCTCGGCCAGCTGGCGCACCGCCTCCACCGTGTCGGGGCGCATCGACCAGGCCTGCACCTGAAACCATTTGTCGAGCACGAGCGGATTGTCGCGGTAGCGCTGGTAGAAGATGTCGAGCGCATGGGCGCGCTCGTCGCTGTCGCCATGCGCCAGCGTCGCCAGCGCCGCCTGGCGCTCGGTCATGCCGTCGGCATCCGAAAACACCCCGAAGACGAGCGCCGGGATATCGGCGATCCCCGTCGCGGCAAGATAGGCGAGCGCGACGCCGCGCAGGCGCCGTTCGCCCTTGGCGTGCGGTGACAGGTCGGTCGCCGGCGGCGCCTTACCCGCAAGTATCGCGCGCCATTCGTCCTCGAGCGCGCGGCCGATCGCGGCCTGCAACGCCAGCCGTTCGCGGCGGATCGCGTCGGGATCGACGGTGAGCATCTGGTCACCGATGAAAGCCTCGCTCGGCAGCAGCACCGCCTCGGCAACGAAGGCTGGATCGTCGCCGCGCCCGCGCAGCGTCTGCGCCACCGCATCGATTACCGCCGGATGATCGGCGGCATTCCCCGCCGCCGCCGCGACCAGCGTGTCGAGCATGAGCTGCTGCAACGCTTCGTAGCGCGCGAAGGGGTCGTCATCATGCGCCGCAAGCCAGGCCAGCTCGCCCGGTGCGCGTTCGAAATCGACGATGACCGGCGCCGAAAAGCCGCGATTGATCGACAAGGCAGGCCGCGCGCCGAAGGCGCCGAGCGCGATCCGCTGCGTCGCGCCGGTGAGCGTTACCAATGTGTCGGGCAGCGATGCCCCCCCGCTCCGGTCGAAGGCCGCAATGCGCAGCGGCATCATCATCGGCAATTTTTCGGGCTGGCCGGGGGTCGGCGGCACGGTTTGCACCACATCGAGCGCCCACTGTCCCTGATCCTCTGAAAGCGTCAGCTTGAGCCGCGGCGTCCCCGCCTGTTCGTACCAGCGGCGGAACTGGGTCAGGTCGATCGCCCCGCCCTCCTCCATCGCGCGCACGAAATCCTCGCACGTCGCGGCCTCGCCATCGTGGCGGTCGAAATAGAGGTCGGTGCCGGCGCGGAAGCGCTGCGGACCGAGCAGGGTCGCCATCATCCGGATGATCTCTGCGCCCTTGTTATAAACGGTCGCCGTGTAGAAGTTGCTGATCTCCTGATAGCTGTCGGGCCGGATCGGGTGCGCGAGCGGCCCCGCATCCTCCGGAAACTGTGCGGCGCGAAGCAGGCGGACATCCTCGATTCGCTTGACCGGTGCGGAACCCATATCGGCCGAAAAACTCTGGTCGCGATAGACGGTGAAGCCTTCTTTCAGGCTGAGCTGGAACCAGTCGCGACAGGTGACGCGATTGCCCGACCAATTGTGAAAATATTCGTGCGCGACCACCCCCTGCACCCCGTCATAGTCGAGGTCGGTCGCGGTGTCGGGATCGGCCAGGATATAGCGGGTGTTGAAGATGTTGAGGCCCTTGTTCTCCATCGCCCCCATGTTGAAATCGCTGACCGCGACGATGTTGAACAGGTCGAGGTCATATCCGCGGCCATAGACGCGCTCGTCCCACGCCATGCTGTCCTTGAGCGCCTGCATCGCGTGGCCGGTGCGGCTCTCGTCGCCCGCGCGCACCCAGATGCCCAGTTCGACCTTGCGCCCCGACATGGTGGTAAAGCTGTCGCGGTTGACGACAAGATCGCCCGCGACGAGCGCGAAAAGATAGGAAGGTTTCGGCCAGGGATCTTCCCACAAAGCCCAATGGCTGCCGTCGTCACCCGCACCCTTTGCAACGCAATTGCCGTTCGACAGCAGGATGGGAAAGGCCGTCTTGTCGCCCGCCATCCGCACCTTGTAGCGGCTGAGGACATCGGGACGGTCGGGATGGAAGGTGATCCGCCGGAACCCCTCGGCCTCGCACTGGGTGCAGAGCATGCCGTTCGAGGCATAAAGGCCCATGAGCTGGGTATTGGTGGCGGGATCGATCGCCGTATCGACCTCGACGACGGCATGGGCCCGGTCGCCGAGATCGACGATCAGGTCGGGGCCCTCCATATGCCAATCGTTCCAGCTTTCGCCATCGACGCGCACCGCGAGCGGGGTCAGGCCGTCGCCGCGCAGCGTCAGCGGCGCCGGCGCATCGGCATGGCGCACGACCGACAGCGCAGCACCGACGCGCGTCGTGTCGAGGCCGAGTGCGAAATCGAGCGCGATGTCGGGCACCTGCCATTCGGGCGGGCGATAATCGCTGCGGTGGATGGTCACGGGCGGAACGGGGGAGGAAGAAGCGTCGGTCATAACGGGGGTCTAGGCTTGCGCCGCGCGCCGCGCAATAAGGGCGGCGATGGGACATATGCTGATTTTCGGAATGGGCTATGCGGCGGGCCATATCGCCGACCGGTTGCGCGCGCGCGGGTGGGAGGTGAGCGGGACGACGCGCGACGGACGCGGCGACAGCATCGCCTTCGCCGACGAGGCCGCGGTGCTGGGCGCGCTGCGATCGGCGACGCATATCCTGTCGTCGGTGCCCCCGGCGGACGGCACCGACCCGGTGCTCGCCCGCTATGGCGAGGCGGTGGCGCTCGCGCCGGCGGCATGGACCGGATATCTTTCCTCGACAGGCGTTTATGGCGATACCGGCGGCGCGTGGGTCGACGAAAGCGCACCGGTGACGGGCCGCCGGCCCGACCGCAACGCCGCCGATGCGGCGTGGGCCGCGCTGCGCGGCGACATGTGCGTCTTTCGGCTGCCGGGCATCTATGGTCCCGGCCGCAGCATCCTCGATCGTATCCGCGAAGGCCGCGCGCACCGGATCGATCTGCCCGATCAGGTTTTCAGCCGCGTCCATGTCGACGATATCGCGGGCGGCGTGATCGCCTCCTTCCGCGGCCCGGCGGGCGTCTACAACCTCGCCGACGATGCGCCGTGCCACCAGAACCGCCTCGTCGAATGGGGCTGCGCGCTGCTGGGGGCGCCGCTGCCGCCGCTGCAATCGCTCGACGCCGCCGGCCTGTCGCCCGCGGCGCGTGCCTTCTATGCCGAGAATCGCCGCGTTGCGAACGGCAAGGCGAAACGGCAGCTGGGGTGGATTCCGCGCTACCCGAGTTTTCGCGAGGGACTGGCGGCCTGTCTTTAGGCCAGCGGCTCCACCCTTCGAGGGGCGACGGTCAAATCCAGATATCGATCGCGTGGATCAAAACGCCCACCAGTCCGCCGACCAGCGTGCCGTTGATACGAATATATTGCAGGTCGTCGCCCACGGCATTCTCCAGCCTGTCGGTGATCGTCTTCGCATCCCAGCCGCGGATCGTGTCCGACACCAGCTTCAGCGCCGTTTCGCCGTAGCTGTCGACCGCGCCGACGACGGCGCGGCGGGCGTAGCGGTTGAGCGTGCGTTTGATCGCCCGGTCCTCGCCCAGCATCGCGCCGAACTGCGTCACCAGCTCGCCGATCCGGCCCGCGAGCATCGTCTCGGGATCGCGCGCCGCGCGCAGCAAGGCGCCCCGCCCCTGTTCCCACAATCCGTCGAGCCAGCGCTTGACCGCCGGGTTATCGAGCAGTTCGTCGCGCACCCGCGCAACCTTTTCCTGCATTTCCGGGTCATGCTGCAGATCGAGCGCCAGCTTTGCGAGCCCCTCTTCGACGCGGATGCGGATCGGATGGGTTTCATCGACCGCCATTTCGCTGAGCAGCTTCGACAGGCCGGCGACGATGCGGTTCGAAATGCTCTCGTCGAGGCCGGTGAAGCGGACGATGGCCCCTGAACTGTCGTGGACCATCTGGTGGATCAGATGCTCGTTGAGGTCGAGCGTCTTCGACCCCCATTTGACCATCGCATCGAGCAACGGTTGATGCCGCCCCTCGGCCAGCGCCGCCTGCAGCGCCTGCCCGAGCAGCGGCGCGACGTCGAGTTCGCGCAGCCGGTCCGCGATCGCCGATTTGACCATGCCGCCGAGCCGCTGCTGATCGAGCGCGCCGAGCCCGTCGGCGATGATCCGCGACGCGCCGAGCCTCAGCCGCCCGCCGCCCTCGGCAGGCTGCGAGAGGAATTTGCCGACTGCGCCCGCAACATCGACCGTCTGCATCTTGCGCGCGATCAGGCGCGGCAACAGGAAATTGGTGAGCAGAAAGCGCGCCAGCGTGTCGCCGATGCGATTCTTGTTACGCGGCACGATCGCCGTGTGCGGGATCGGCAGCCCCATCGGGTGACGGAACAGCGCGGTCACGGCAAACCAGTCGGCCAGCCCGCCGACCATCGCCGCTTCGGCAAAGGCGCGGACGAAGCCGACGGCGGGATGCACATCCTGATAATATTTTGCGGTCACGAAGACCGCGGCCATGAAGAGCAGCAGTCCGGTTGCCACAATGCGGACATTGATGCCGCCGGTCGGAACGGCGACGCCCACTCCGGCGGGGTGGGCGCGCCTGCTTTCGGTCGGGGGCGATACGCTGGTCATGCCGTTCAAATGGGGCAGCCCGCCAAAGGTTGCAACCGGCGGACCGCGCGCGCGGTCGCCGGTCGCGTCCGGTTACTCGGCCGGCTGCGGCGCGGCATCGCCGTGCGGCCGCGTATCGTCGCCCTTCTTGTAGGTGAGCAGATTGCTCGAGAAGAAGCGGCCGAGGCGCTTTTCGATGCTGTCGGCCAGGCTGAAGCCTGCGGGTACGATCAGCAGCGTCAGCATCGTCGACAGGATCAGGCCGCCGATGACGACGACGCCCATCGGCGCGCGCCATGCACCGTCACCCGACAGCGACAGCGCCGTCGGCACCATGCCCGCGACCATCGCGACGGTCGTCATGATGATCGGCTGCGCGCGCTTGCGCCCTGCATCGACGAGGGCCTCGACCTTGCCGATCCCCTTGTCCATTTCCTCGATCGCGAAATCGACGAGCAGGATCGAGTTTTTGGCGACGATCCCCAGCAGCATCAGCAGGCCGATATAGACGGGCATCGAGATCGGCATCCCGGTCACGAGCAGGCCGAGCAACCCGCCGAGCGGTGCCAGCAGCAGCGACGACATGTTGACCAGCGGCGACAGGAAGCGGCGATAGAGCAGCACGAGCGTCGAGAACACGAGCATCAGGCCCGACACGACGGCGATCAGGAAGTTCTTGATCAGCTCGGCCTGCCACTTCTGGTCGCCCTGGATGACCTTGCGGATGCCCTGCGGCATGTTCTTGACCGCGGGCAGCGCATCGATCTTTTGCTGCGCATTGCCCGTGACAAGGCCGGGCGCAAGGTCCGCCCCGATGACGATACGCCGCGTCTGATTGTAGCGACGCAATTCGGTCGGACCGGCGCCGAAGCCGATTTCGGCTACCGATTTCAGCGGCACGGTCGTCCCGCGCGAGGTCGGCACCGGCAGATTCTCGATCGTCGCGAGGCTGCGGCGCGAATCTTCTGACAGCAGCACGCGGATCGGTATCTGGCGATCGGACAGGGAGAATTTCGCCGCATTCTGATCGATATCGCCCAGCGTCGCGATGCGGATCGTCTGGCTGAGCGCCGCGGTGGTCACGCCGAGTTCGGCGGCCAGATCCATGCGCGGATTGACGATGATCTCGGGCCGCGGAATGTCGCCCTCGATCCGCGGCGCGCGCAGTTCCTTGAGCTTGCTCATTTCGTCGACGATCTTGAGCGCGTGCTTTTCCAGCGCGACCGGATCGTCGCCGCCGATCACCATCGTGATGTCGCGGCCCGAAAAGCCGCCCGACTGGCTCTGGAACGACACGCGCGCATCGGGAATCGCCGTCAGCTTCGGCTGCAGGCTGCGTTCCCATTCGACGCTGCTGATATCGCGGTCCTTCTTGAGCGTCAGGAAGGCATTGCCGCCGCCGACATTGACGTCGAAAAAGGCGGTATCGACGGCGGGGCTTGCGCTGAGGATCGACGAAACCTGGTTCGCGATATGCTCGCTCTGCGCCAGCGTCGATCCCGGCGGCAGTTCATATTTGATCTGGCTGTAATCGCTGTTGATCGTCGGCTGGAACTGCTGCGGCAGCGTGGCGAACAGGACAATGCTCAGCACGAAGGCCGCGGCGCCGATGCCGACGATCCACACGCGGTGATCGAACAGCCGTGCCCAGGCGCGCTGCAGCATGAACTTGGCCCAGCCGGTAAAGGCCCATTGGCGCATACCGACAAACCAGGCGAGCGCACCGAGCAAGATCGCAAGCAAGCTGGTCGCAAGGAAGACGATCACGGTCAGCGCCGGCGTGCGCAGCAGGAAATAGAGCGCGGTATTCGGCGCATCCTGACCGACCGGCACCGGCTGGAAATAGGCGTAGGCCGAATAGAGGACGAAGATGCCCGACAGGATCAGGGGAACAGCGAGGAAGGCGAGCCGGGTCGGAACCGCTTCGTAGCGGGCGCGCACCGCGTGATGCTTGCCATTGTCGAGCGTCCAGCGCAGCACGCGCTCGTAACGATCGATCCACGGCCCTTCGGCGTGCGCCTGTTCGCCGTGCGCGGCCAGGAAATAGGCCGCGATCATCGGCGTTATCATACGCGCGACGGCAAGGCTCATCAGCACCGCGAACACCACGGTCATCCCGAACTGGATGAAGAACTGGCCCGAGATGCCGGGCATCAACGCGACGGGCAGGAAGACCGCGACGATCGACATCGTCGTCGCCACAACCGCGAGGCCGATTTCGTCGGCGGCGTCGATCGAAGCCTGATAGGCCGTCTTGCCCATACGCATATGTCGGACGATATTCTCGATCTCGACGATCGCGTCGTCGACCAGTACCCCGGCGACAAGGCTGAGCGCCAGCAGCGACAGGCTGTTGAGCGAAAAGCCCATCAGATCCATGAACCAGAAGGTCGGAATGGCCGACAGCGGGATCGCCATCGCGCTGATCATCGTGGCGCGCCAGTCGCGCAGGAACAGGAAGACGACGACGACGGCGAGCACCGCGCCTTCGATCATCGCGGCCATCGAGCTGCGATATTGTTCCTTCGTATATTCGGTGCGGGTGAAGAGGATCTTGAACTTCACCTTGGGGTTGTTCTTCTCGATCTCCGCCAGCTTTTTCATCGCCTCGTCATGGACGCTGACGTCGGACGAGCCCTTCGCCTTTTCGATCGAGAAGGACAGCACCTGACGGCCGTTGATCTTCGCCAGATTACGCTGTTCGGCATAACCGTCGGTCACCTTGGCCACGTCGGAAAGCTGGATCGTCCGGCCGTTGCCGATCGAAATGCGCGTTTCGCCGAGCTGGAATGCATTCTGCGCGTTGCCGAGGACGCGGACCGCCTGTTCCGACCCGGCAATTTCGGTGCGCCCGCCCGCAGCGTTCAGATTGACCTGACGGAGCTGCTGGTTCACTTGGCTCGCGGTCAGGCCATAGCTCTGCATCCGCGCGGGATCGAGGATCACGCGGATTTCGCGGTCGACCCCGCCCGAACGGCGCACCTGGCTCATACCCGGCACCGACAGCAGCTCTTTTGCGACCGTATTGTCGACGAACCACGACAATTGTTCGAGCGTCATGTCGGTCGCTTCGACCGAGAAATAGGTGATCGGGCCGCCGGCGATATCGACACGGATCACCTGCGGTTCGAGAATGCCGTCGGGCAGATTGCTGCGGATTTGGGAAATCGCCTGATTGACGTCATTATAGGCGCGATCGATCGGTGTCCCGATCGCAAATTGCACCATCGTACGGCTGCTGCCTTCGCTGACATAGGAGGACAATTCATCGACCCCGCTGACGCTGCGCACCGCAGCTTCGACGCGCTGCGTCACCTGCGTTTCGAGTTCCGCTGGCGCAGCGCCCGGCTGCGCGACGATGACCTGCACCGCCGGGAATTCGATATCGGGATTGTCGTTGACGTCCATCCGGTTGAAGCTGACGATCCCCGCCAGCAGCAGCAGCGCGAACAGGACGATCGGCGGCACCGGATTGCGGATGCACCAGGCGGAGATGTTGCGAAAGCTCATGATTCAAACGCCCTTGTGCGCAGTCGGTCCGGGGAGAGGCTTATTGCGACGATTTCTGGATCGTCGGCTTCACCTTGTCGCCGACGTTGAGGAAGGCGCCCGCAAGCACGACGACCTTTTCGTTGCCGGTCAGACCCGACGCGATCGACACGCCGCCATCGGTGACGGTGCCGACCTTGACCGGGCGCCGTTCGATCTTGTCGTCCTTGCCGACGATCAGGACATAATTGCCCTCGGGACCGCTCTGCACCGCGCTTTCGGGAAGCAGAGGCGCCTCGGCCGAACCCGAGACCAGGCGGGCGTCGGCGAAGCCGCCGGGACGCAGAGCATCGCTGTAGGGGACGGCAATGCGCACGGTGCCCTGCCGGGTGTCGGGATTGACGACCGGCGACACCTGCCACACCTGTCCGGCGATCTGCAGGTTGGTGCCGACCGGGGTTACGGTCGCGCGCGTTCCGGAGCGGACACGCTGGAGATCGCTCTCGGCAAGCTGCGCGAGCATTTCCATCTCGCCGCCCTTGGCCATGCGGAACAGCACGCCGCTGCCGGCGCCGACGACCTGACCCGGTTCGACCTGGCGCGTAAGCACCAGACCCGCCGCAGGCGCGACGATGTTCAGACGGCCGTTGCGCGCAACGGCTTCCTTATACTGCGCTTCGGCAACGCGAACCCGCGCGTTCGCAGAATCGCGCGTCGCGCGCTTGCGGTCGAGGTCCGCTTTCGAAATGAAGCCGCGTCCGACCAGCGCTTCGGCGCGATCGAGTTCGGATTGCGCCAGATCGGCGTCCGCCCTGGCGACGCGGATCGATGCGGAAAGGCTTGCGGCCTGCTGCGCCTGCACCGAGCGGTCGATCACCGCGAGCGTCTGGCCCGCGCCGACCCACTGACCGGGTTCGACCAGAACCCTGACGACCTGGCCGCCCTCGCCCGCGACACCGACCGGCATCTCGCGCCGTGCGGCGATGGTGCCGTTGGCGGCGATGACGGCTTCGACCGACTGGCGGCCCGGGATCATCACCGTCACGGTCGGCGTGCTGGCGCCCGCAGCGGCACCCGCCGCGCCGCCCGAGGCCGCGCCGTCGCCGGCCTTGCCCGAACCGAACGCAAACCAGGCGACGGCAAGCACGATCGCGGTCAACACCAGCGCGACGATCAGGATCGTACGCTTGCGGCGATTGTCCGCCTCTTCGTAAAAGCTTTGGGTCGAACCCGCCAGGCTATCCATCGAATCCACTTTCCGCTCGTAGTTCACATCGAACTCCCCATCCCTCCGCGCCGGCGTGTGCCGCAGCCGTCAACGACGACCGCCCCCTCTTCCGAACGGCAGGACAAATATGTCGAAGGTGTATTACCCTATTACATCACCACATACAAGAGGCGATTGAGCCCGTGCACACCCCGCACACAGCTGCGCGCGACTAGGCGAAATCATCCGTCTTTTCCAGCGTTTATGCCCATGAAAAAGGGCGGCCTGCTACCGCAGACCGCCCTTTTTCGAACCTTCGCTCCGCTTTGGAGCTATGTCGGTTTCAGCGCTTCAGCGCACCCTGCCCCGCCGGACCAGATTGACGATGGCAAGCAGGATCACGGCGCCCAGAAAGGCCGTCAGCAACGTCTTCGGATCGAACGCGTCACCACGCAAATGGCCGCCGCCGATCAGACCGCCGAGCAGAAACCGACCCAGAATAGAGCCGATGCAGCCCACGATGATATTCAGGAAAATGCCTTGTTGTGCGTCGGTACGCATTACGATGCTGGCAAGCCAGCCGATGATGCCGCCCACGACGATAGCGATGATGAAATCGATCATGACATTGACCCCCTACGATCATTGTTGCCCGCCTGTCTGCGGGTATGTGCTTGATAACGCGAACAGCCCCGATTGCCTAACGAATTGGCGGCGACCCGAAGGACGCCGCCATCGGACGTCAGCGGACGCTGCCGCGGCGCACCAGATTCACGATCGCCAGCAGGATGATCGCACCAAGCAGCGACACGAGGAAGCTGTACAGCGTAATCGCGTTGTTGATCGAACCGCCGCCGATCAGCAAGCCGCCGATGAAGGCGCCGATGATGCCGACAACGATATTGAGCAGGATGCCCTGCTGCGCGTCGGTGCGCATGACGATGCTTGCCAGCCAGCCGACCACACCGCCGACAACGAGCCAGATGATAATGCCGATCATGTTGCAATCTCCTCCTTGGACACAGTCGAACATCGATGCGGCACCCGTTCCGACGCTCGGCCGGTCGCGGTGCGACATCGCTTCAACGATGCGATCATAATGTCGATGGAGGGCGAAAAGTTCCCGGCCGCTTCCCCGAAAGGTCACGGCCGGGACAGTGGGATCAGTTCCGGTCGGGGAACTGCTCCGGGTCGCAGGACGGGATTTAGGGGGATTGGTGCGCCGCGGTTGTGACAGACATCACAGGCGCGAAAAAAAGTGCCGAAGGCGGGTAGCGGCGGCGGAATGCGCAGCACGCAAACGAAATGGGGGCCGACATCGCTGCCAACCCCCACTATCCGGTTTCGATCGTCGCGCGTCCGTTCCGCTTCATCCCGAACCGCTGGCCTGGCGACCAGCAGCCCGCCAAACGATGCGTCGCGGCGCGCGCCGGCTCGATCCGGCGATGGTTCGGTCGGCCCCCTTTCGGGGGCCGGCCTCACCCGGAAAGCCCTTCGTCATCCGGTCTGCGCGTCCGCCGAAGCGGTCGCCGTCCAAGCGACGGTCTGCTTTCCCGCACCCGATCGGGTTCGCCTCAACTCGTGGGAATCGCGGCGTTCCGTGATCGAGCTATCGGTCAATTTCCTCGTCAACCGGCCCGTTCTCTTCTGGCTAGTCTTGCAACCACCCTTCGTGTCCCGGCGGTCCGACGTCTCTGTCGTCCGATGATTTGAAGCTGACATGAAGGCGGCGGGGCGCCAAATAAAAAACGCGCTTTCGCGCGCAGCACACGCCGCCTTCTGTGGATAAGTCCGGCATTAGCAACAAGCGGATTCGGTGCAGCATTTTTGTAACAGCGCTGCAGCATTTTCGGATTCGCCTAGAGGCGGTTTCAGCGACGACTCGCCGATCCGACTCGCCCGCGCGACGCCGACTCGCGACTCAGCGAGCGCCCAGATCGCCCTTGCCGACGGTTCCCGACGCCATTTCGAGCATCCGATCGAGGCTCTTGCGCGCGGCAAGGCGCAGGTCCTCGTCGAGTTCGATCTGCGGCTTCAGGTCGCGCAGCGCGATGTAGAGCTTTTCCATCGTGTTGAGCGCCATATAGGGGCAGATGTTGCAGTTGCAGTTGCCGTCCGCACCCGGCGCACCGATGAAATTCTTCCCGGGCAGCGCGAGCTGCATCTGGTGAATGATATGCGGTTCGGTCGCGACGATCAGCGTATCGCCATCGAAGGTCTTGGCGAATTGCAGGATGCCGCTGGTCGATCCGACATAATCGGCATGATCGACGATATAGGGCGGACATTCGGGGTGCGCCGCGACCGGCGCGTCCGGATGCTGCGCCTTCAGCTTCAGCAGCTCGGTTTCGCTGAAGGCTTCGTGGACGATGCAAACACCGGGCCACAGCAGCATGTCGCGCCCGAACTTGCGGTTCAGATAGCCGCCGAGGTGGCGGTCGGGACCGAAGATGATCTTCTGTTCGGGCGGGATCTGGCTGATGATCGTCTCGGCGCTCGATGAGGTCACGATTACGTCGCTGAGCGCCTTCACCGCCGCCGAGCAGTTGATGTAGGTCAGCGCGATATGGTCGGGATGGGCGGCGCGGAACCGCGCGAATTGTTCGGGCGGGCAGCTGTCCTCCAGGCTGCACCCGGCGTCGAGATCGGGCAGGATCACGATCTTTTCGGGGCTGAGAATCTTCGCCGTCTCGGCCATGAACTTGACCCCGCAAAAGGCGATGACATCGGCATCGGTCTCGGCCGCCTTGCGCGAAAGCTCGAGCGAATCGCCGACGAAATCGGCAAGATCCTGAATTTCGGGCTTCTGGTAATAATGCGCCAGAATCACCGCATTGCGCTCCTTGCGCAGACGATCGATCTCGGCGCGCAGGTCGAGGCCGGAGAGATTTTCGCGGACGGGAGCAGTCATGGCGGTTCCTTGTCGGTGCTTGTCGGGCGCTCCCTACACCGCCGTCAGCGCGAGGGCAAACGCGCCCGCCGCGGCTTATGCCGGCCGCGGCTGGTCAGCCGCCGCCAAGGCGCCGCGCAAGCTCCTCGACCGGCGGTGCCAATGCGAGCGAGTAGACCGCAATGCGGGTTAGCACCACCGCGAGCGCGACCCGGATCGTCGCCGGGTGCACGCGCCCGATCGTGCGGCGGTCATGGAACGCGATCAGGCCGACGACCGCGAGTTCGACGAGGCCGATCGGAATGTCGGACCAGCCGATCATCAGCGGTAGCGGCAAGACGCGCCCAAGCGCCGGTTCGAGGACGATGATCGTCGCCCCCAGCATCAGGCGCCGGTGCCAGTCGGTGGCACGGCGGCGGCGGATCGCAGCATAGACAAGCAACCCGAACGCGATCGCTTCGATTGCGGTCAGCGCGAGAAAATAGGGTGCGGTGAAAAAGGGCGGCTGGCGGTGCAGGATCACCGCGGCAAAGCCGGTGAAGATGCCAAGCCCGACGATGATCGTCGCCAGCGCGGCGCCGGTCCAGCCAAGCTGGCGGTGCAGCGTCCGGTTGCCCGCCGCCGCCAGGCGAGGCTGGACGACGAGAAGCCCGAGCCAGCCGAACATCGCCAGCGCGTGCAGATGCACCCAAATCGGTGCGGCTACCGGATCGGCCAGCCCGCGAAATGCGAACTGGGCGAATGCGACGAAGATGAAAAGCGCGAGGCCGATTGCCATACGCTGCCAGAAACGCTCGCCGGCGAGCGCGCGATTTGCGGTCGTTGCCATGCCATACCCCCCTCAGGCCGGACAGGCGGCGGAAGCTAGCGTGAAGCCCGCGCGGACGAAAGCCGAAATTTCGGAGGGGCTCAGCGCCCGAAGCGCGCCGTGACCTTGGCGTCGATCCCCGCGGCTTTGAGGGGCATCGCAAAGCTTTGTTCGATCGCCGTCCGGGCAGCATTTTCGGCGAGCCGCATCGGCGTGTCGCCGCGCGCCTGCTTGATCAATTCGGCCTGCCCCGCCTTGCGATTGGCGGCATCGAGCGCCTGTTCGGCATCGGTGAGCGTCAGAAGGATCAGCCCGTCGCGATATTCGCTGATCGCATCGATGTCGATTTCCGGCCCTGCTAGGCGCAGCGGCGGCAAGGTGACGGTCAGCGCGTTGGTCGCCGCGTCCCAGTCGAGATCGGCGGGCTTCAGTTTGGCAAGATCGACCTCGTACCGCACCGTCCCCGGCATGATCAGCGTCTTCTTGGCCTCCAGCCCCAGCCGGTTCTGCGTCGAGGTAACGACCGCGACATAGCGCGCGGTGAAGGGCACGAGGACATTTTGCTCCTGAAGCCCCTGCAGGCTCGCCGCGACCACGGTTTGCGGATCATAGCTCTTCTGCCACCCGTCCCACGCGCGCCATCCCAGAAAGATGGCGAGCGCCAGCAGCGCGACGATCAGGACGCGGAACGATCCCCTGGTCATGCCACCAGACGCCAGCAGTCCGCGTCGCGCGCCACCCGGCCGCGGCTTTCGAGGTCGAGAAGATGGGCGAGGACCGATCGGCCCGCAGCGCCGGTCAGGCGGGGGTCGAGCCCCTTGTACATATGCTTCACCATATCGGGGACGACGCGCGGCCCCTTTTCGAGTTCCCGCAATATCTGACGCTCGCGCTGCCGGCGATGGCCGAGCATGCCGCGGACGAGTTGTTTGGGCTTTGCGACCGCGGGACCATGCGCCGGATAATAGACGCGGTCGTCGCGGTCATAGAGCTTGGCAAGGCTCGCCATATAGGCGGCCATATCGCCGTCGGGCGGGCTGACGACGCTCGTCGACCACGCCATGACATGATCGCCGGTGAACAGCGCGCCGCTTTCCATAAGCGCGTAGCATAAATGGTTCGACGTATGGCCCGGTGTCGCCACCGCCTCGATCGTCCAGCCGTCGCCCGCGATCTGCTCACCGTCCGTCAGCACGCGGTCGGGCGCATAATCGGGGTCGAAGGCCGAATCGGCGCGCGGGCCATCGTCCGAAAGCGCGAGCGGTGCGCAGCCGATAATCGGCGCGCCCGTCGCCTGTTTCAGCGGCATCGCGGCGGGGCTATGGTCGCGGTGCGTATGCGTGCAGAGGATCGCCGCCACGCTTTGTCCTTCGACGGCGCGCAAAATTGCATCGACATGCCCTGCGCCATTCGCGTCGGGTGGATCGCCGATGCTCATCCCCGATCCGGTCGGGCCGGGGTCGATGATCGCGACATCGCGGCCGGCGCCGACGATCCATGTCTGGGTTCCGGTGAAGGTATAGGGGGACGGATTGGGCGCGAGCACGCGGCGCACCAGCGGCTCATGCTGTTCGCAGTCGCCGGCGCGGATCGTGTCGGGCCAGGGTTTTTCTTCGCTCACCCCTCCCATGTGGCATCGCGCGGGCGAAAGGAAAAGCCCGCGCCCGCCGAAAGAAGGGCAAAGGGGGGCGGAGAAAGGAAGCGGGGAAGAACCGCGCTCCCTTTCCCCGCCCCTGCCGCCGATCCCAACCGGGGAGCAAAGACCGGCGTCAAAGCTGATCCGGTTACTGGCCCTTTTCGGCTTCTGCGATGGCGCGATCCATGTCGGCGATCACCTTGGCGCGCATTTCGCCGGACATCGCGCTGCGGTCGTCGGCGGCCAACCGATCGCGCGCCTTTTTGAGCGCCGCGACCCGATCGGCCTTGCTCGCCCCCGCGTCGCCGCACACCATCATCACCATGCGGTTGCGGCCGCCCTGATCCTGTTCGTCGCTGGAAAAGAGCCGAACCGATTTCTGCCCGTCCTTGCAGGTGGCCGTTGCCATCGCCTTGCCATCCTTCGAGCGCCAGGCGCCTTCGCCCATCGGAGGCACGGGCGGGAGCGGCGGCATCGGCGGCACCGGAGCCAGCGCCGTGCGGAAACGCTCGGTACGCTTGGCTTCCAGCTTGTCCGCTATGGCATCGGCGCGCGCGCCGCCGATGCCCTGTTCCTTCAGTGTCGCCAGAATGTCGTCGCGCGACAGATTTCCCGGCAAGCGAAGCTCGAACCGCCGACCCGCTTCGGTGCCGGGTGCCAGCGCGACGCGCGCCGCCTTACCGTCGCCATCGACGATCTGGCGCACGACCACGCGGCTCACTTCGCGCCGCGTGCCGTCGGCCGACGTCGTGACGGTTTCGCTCTCGTCATCGCCATTGGTGGTGACGATCATGATGCGGTGCGGATCGTCCAGAACCGGCGCAGGAGGAGCCGGCGGCGCCTCCGGTGCGGCGGGCGGTGCCGGCGGCGCGGGCGGCGCGATCGGGCCGGCGTCCTGGACGTGCGCGGTGGCGGTTCCCGCTGGGACGAGCGTCGCCGTCGCGCCGAGAACGGCCAGCGTCGCGCTGCCCACGAGAAGTTTGCCGGCAAAGCGCCGCTGTTTCGAAATATCCTGCTGCATCAACATGGTCAGCCTCTCCTGCAGATTATCGTGAACCGCCATGGGCGCGGCGAGCGACAGGCGCGCACCGACCGCTGCCTTGGCGATCGCGGCGGCATAATGGGCGGTGCGCACGCGGCGTTCGGCAGTGTCGGCCATCGTCAACACCCGCGCGTCGCACGCCGCCTCCTGATCGAAGCGAAACGCCCGGATCGCGCGCCACGCGAGCGGGTTGAACCATTGCGAGGCGAGCAGAAGCAGCGCGGCGCTGTTCGCCCACAAATCGCCGTGGCGATGGTGCGCAAGTTCATGATCGATCGCCAGCGCGCGCTCTTCGGCGGCGTAGCGGGCGAAGAAGTCGTGCGGTACCGCCACATATCGGCTGAACAGGCCAAAGGCGACGGGACCATCGACGGCGCCGCTCATGACGAGACGGATCGACCCGATCGGTTCGAGCGCGACCGCCGCATCCAGCACCAGCCGCCGGAAGCGCATATGTCGCGCGATTGCCGTCGCGATCAGCAACAGCGCACCCGCCGTCCACAAGGCGAACAGCAGCGGCAGCGCGTCGGCCAGTCCCCAGCTCGGCTGCGGCATCGCCGCCGGCGTCGCGATCGTCCGCGCCGCGTCGACCGCCTCGATCAGCACGACATCGGCCGGAACGGTCGCCGCGGCCGGGGTCGCCACGGGATCGGCAAAGGGCAAGGGCGGCAGCACGAGCCGCAGCGCCGGCACGAGCCAGAGCGCGTAGGTCAGGCGCGGACCGAAATGGCGTGCGAAGGGCTTGCGCACCAGCAGCACCGCGAGGACGAGCAGAGCGGTGGTGACGAGCGTGTCGCCCCAAATCTGCATGATGGTCGCGCCGCTCATGACTTGAGCTTCCGGAGCAGCGCCTCGATCTCGGCGATATCGGCGTCGGTCAAGGCTTCGCGGTCGGCGAGATGCGCGATCAGCGGGCTGACGCGACCGCCGAAGAGGCGATCGACGAAACGCTGCGATTCCTCGCCCACCGCCGCGTCGCGATCGACTGCCGGGCGATAGAGATAACGCCGGCCGTCGGCCTCCGCCGCAACCGCGCCTTTCTGCACGAGCCGCGCGAGCAGCGTCTTGACCGTCGCTTGTGTCCAGCCGTTCGCCCGGCCGACGCGCGCGGTCAGATCGGCGGCGGTCTGCGGGGCGTCGTCCCACAGTGCGGCCAGCACCTGCATTTCGGATTCGCTTGGTCGTTCCGCCACGATGAACCCCTCCCTTCGGCTGCGACAATCTATTCGACTACAAATGTAGTCAATTGACTGAACGGTCGATGAACGGAATTTTTGCGGCCGGTGTCGGGATTTTTGACAAGTCTGCGGCGTGGTAAGAAATCGCCAACCAGCGCAACCCGCCGATTTGCGCGCCGGCCCGAAAATGGCATGGCATTTGTATAGTAAGATATGTTCCCGAGTGTTCCGCTCAATGGAGCGGTGGGGGGCATCGGTCTGGTCCCTGATGCCCCCTGCCCCCACCGGGACATCCCCACTTGCCCCCGACGCAGACGGGGGGCGGAGCGGCCTTCAGGCCCCGCCCCCCGGATGCATTTCCCGCATCGATTTTCGCTGTCGTTACGGCTTCAGCCCGAAGCGGGCATAATCGCGTTCGGTCGACGGCGACAGCTGGCGCGCGATCGCAAGATCGGCCGCGGCATCGGTGGCGCGGCCCAGCCGCTGGTAGACGATCGCACGCAGGAAGCGGCTCGATGCGAGCGACGGCACCTGCAGTAGCGCCGCGTCGAGATCGCGCAGCGCATCGTCGTTGCGGCCAAGGCGCAGCCACACCAGCGCGCGGCTGTCCAGAATATGCGCCGTGCTGTCCGCCAGTTCCATCGCCGAGGTGCAGTCCTTGAGGGCGCTGTCGACAGCGACTTCGCGCGACGCCTTCACCCAGCAGCGCGCGTTGAGCAGGTCGGGCGACCCGGGCTTTGTCGCAACGAGCGCATCGAGCTCGTCGATCGCGGCCTTGGGATCGCCGAATTCGCCGACCATCGCCGCCTTGGCGAGCCGGAGGTCGCTTTTCGATTTACCGCCGAGCGCGATGCGATCATCGAACATCCGCGTTGCCGCGGCGACATCGCCCTTTTCGGCGGTCAGCATCGCGACAGCCCCGATCGCGCCCAGCGACGAGGGGTCAAGCTTGCGCGCCTCTTCGGCATCGGCGAGCGCGCCCGCAATATTCCCCAACTCCTTGCGCACCCCCGACCGCGACAGATAGGCGTCCTCCGACGGCTGCAATGCGATTTGGCGGGTCAGCGTCTGCTCGGCTGCCTTGTAATCGCCGATACCGCGCTGGAACGATGCTTCGCTGATCAGCGCCGACACATTTTCCTCATCGGCCTTGGCAGCGTTGACCGCATAAATCGACCGCACTGCGTCGAGCTGCGACGTCGAGGGCGCACCTTTCAGGTTCCAGCGCCGCCGCGCATCCGCGGGCGCGACCAGTCGCGGGGTCTGGCTGATGACGGTGGCAACGCGGTCGCGCTCGGCCGCGACATCCGTCGGCGCGATTTCGACGCCGCTGCTTGCCAGCACCTCGTCGACGACGACATAGCCGTCGGCCATCGTCACGCTGCGCTTGACATCGACGCCGGCGAGCCGCGCGTCGAGCGCGCCTTCACCCTCGATCTTGTAATCGCGGCCACCGTCGGGCAGCCGGACGCGCAAACGATAATGCGCATAGTCAGGCGCCCCCGTCGCTACGGGGATATTCGCCCAGGAAGCGCGCGCGCGGTCGGGCGAAAATTCGATCAGATTGCCGACGCGCGACAGCCAGCGCTCGCTGCGATTATCTTCACGCTCCCAACCCGATCCGAACACGCCGCGCGCGGTGATCGTCACGCTGCCGTCCGAGGCGTCGGGTTTGGCTTCCAGCTTGTCGAACTGTGCCTGCCCGACGAAATTCTGGAGCAGGCCGTTCAGCATATCCTCCTGCTCCTTGGGACCGAGCTGCGCGGTCGACAGGGTAAGCAGGCTCGCGAGCTGGCCGCGCACGACCATGTCGACCTTGATGACCGACGGAAGGTCGATGCTGGTGCTTTCGTCGGCATCGAGCGCCAGGTCGATCGTCGGACGCGCCGGACGGCGCAGCGCGATCTTCTCCAGCTCCGCCCCTTCGGCGCGCACCGGCAGGACATAGCCAAAGGCCGGCGTATCGCGAATATCGGCGAGCCGCGTGCCGAGCCCCGTTCCGTCGAGCCACAGCGGCTCGCCGCCGATCGTCGCCTTGACGATGACATGATTGAAAGCCAGCGCGGTGGGCAGGCGGCTCGCCACCGCATCGCCGAGCTGCGCATGCGCAAGCACCGGTTCGGCGTCGATATCCATCGCATGCAGCATCGCGAGCAGCAGCAGCGTTTTCGCCTTGCAGTCGCCATAGCGGACGTCCCAAGTCTTCGCGGGCGTCTGCGGCACATAATTGCCACCGTCCATGCCGACCGCCAGATAGCGGACCTTGTCCTGCACGAGTTGCAAGGCTTTGGCGGCGCGTTCGAGCGGGTCGGTCGTCGCGGCCTTGATCGCCGCCACTTCGGCGGCGAGCGGACTATCGTCCGCGATGGTGCCGGCGGTCGCGTACAGCGGCGCCATCACCTTCGACACGTCGGACCAGCCCGAAAAGGTCGATGCCTCGATCAACGGCGGGCTGCGAAAGCGCATCGGCGCGTCCGACGGCATTTCCGCCTGTTTCGCGATCGGCAGGGTGACGGGCAGCTCGTAATAGGCGCCCTTGCGCACCGGCTTCAGCGTGACGCCATTGGCGAAGGATTTCCATTGCAGCTTGTCGTCGGCGCGCCAGGACAGACGGTAGCTGCCCGATCCGATGCGCGCGGGTTCGGCGATCAGCGGCACAGCCAGCTGTGCGCGGCCGCCCAGCGCGTCATCCTTGTTGGTGATCGACATGCGCAGCCGCAACATGTCGCCCACGCGCAGTCCCTCGACGGGCAGATTGGCCGACAGGATGCCGGTCAGTTCGCGCTGTTCGAGCGCTTCTTCGCGGCGCAGCACGGTAAATTTCTGGCCGCCCGCCAGCGCGTCGATAACCTGTCCGTCGCGAATGATCGACAGTTCATGGACGATCAGATCGCCCTTGTCCGGCGCCCAGCCGACCGTCACATTGCTGTTCTGCGCCAGTTCTTCGGGCGTGTTGAGCTTGATGACGGTGTCGGTGTAGTTCCACACCGTCGCGCCGTCGATGCGCTGCTCGATATCGAGCACCTGCAACCCGCCGCCCGGTGCGGCGTCGGGCAGGGTCGCGACCTGTGCCCAGTCGGGGGCGGGCTGATAGAGCGGTTGTTCGCCCGCCATCGCCGCCCCTGCCGGGCCGATCAGCAATACCACACCGGCAACACGTCCCCATCCGGCCATCGGCCTTTTCCCCCATTCAATTGCCCCAAAACAAATTCCAGCCTGCATGGGCGGGCGGCATGATGCAACCGCCATTCCATGCCAGCATGGATCTATTGGTCAGCCCGCGACGGCGCGGCGCCGCGCATAAAGGAAATAGACGCCCAGCCCGCCGATATTCCAGACGAGGAACCACAGCTGCGTCTTCGCGGGCAGGCTGAAGAAAAGATAGATGCATCCCAGCACCGCGATGCCGCCGACTACCCATGGCATTGGCGTACGGAAGGTCCGCGGTGCGTCGGGCGCGCGGCGGCGCATGATGAGCATGCACACCGACACCGCGGTAAAGGCCGCGAGCGTTCCGGCATTGGCCAGCGCCGCCAGCTCGCCGAGCGGGATGAAACCCGCCAGCACGGCGACGACCGCGGCGGTGAAGATCGTGATCCGCACCGGCGTCCCGCGTGCCGACAGCTTCGCCAGACTGGCGGGCAACAGCCCGTCGCGCGCCATGGTGAAGAAGATGCGGCTTTGACCGTAGAAGAACGCCAAGATCACCGTCGGCAACGCAATGACCGCAGAAATCGCCAGATAATGAGCGGCGAGCGGCTGGCCGAGTTCACGCAGGATCAGCGCCAGCGGTTCGGGGCTGTTCGCAAAGCGGCTGTAGGAGATGGCCCCGACCGCGGCGACCGCGACGGCAATGTAGATCAGGACGCAGGCGATCATCGACCCGACGATCCCGATCTTGAGGTCGCGGTCCGGATTCTTCGCCTCCTCGGCGGCCGTCGCGATTGCGTCGAAGCCGTAGAAGGCAAAAAAGATAATCGCCGCCGCCGCCATTACACCGCGCTCGACGCCGTCAGGCCCCATATGCTTGGCAAAGCCGAACGGGCTGAAGGGTTCGAGATTGGCGGCGTCGAAGGCGGGCAGCGCGACCGCCACGAACACCGCAAGCGCGACGATCTTGACCAGCACCAGGATGGCGTTGACCGTCGCACTTTCGCGCGTGCCATAGAGCAGCATTCCCGCGACCACCGCGATGATCGCGATCGCCGGCAGGTTGACGATCCCGCCCAGCTCGGGGCCTTGCATCAATTCCTGCGGCACCCGCGCCCATTCGTGGAGCAGCGGTGCAGCATAGCCCGACCAGCCGACCGCGACCGCGCTGACGACCAGCGAATATTCGAGGATCAGGCTCCATCCGACGATCCACGCGATCAGTTCGCCGATCACCACATAGCTGTAGGTATAGGCGCTGCCCGACGCGGGGATCATCGTCGCCATTTCGGCATAGGCGAGCGCGGCGCAGGCGCAGATCAGTCCGGCGATGACGAACGAAAGGATAACCGCGGGGCCCGCCTTGTCGGCGCCGACGCCGATCAGCGTCAAGATACCGGTGCCAACGATCGCGCCGACACCGAGCGCGACGAGATGCGGCCAGCCGAGCGTGCGCGCAAGCTTGTGCTCATGCGCGTCGGGAACGATCGCCTTGCGGCGAAATAGGCTGTCGGACATGCGGCACACTCCCCTGTGTCACGATATGGCGTGTTACTTTATTGCCGACTTTTGGAACGGTCGGTCGGGGAAGGCAAGCGCCGCCTTAGGGTCAGGACCCATTGATTCCGCGATCGAGGTTTGAAGCGATTTTGCTCAGGGCGAGGAGAAAAGGCGAAGGAATATGTCGATATTTCGAGAC
>OFTY01000250.1_pt1 | contig 52330 bp, 47 predicted proteins | sample 1775061 | NCBI WGS metagenome assembly OFTY01 (sample SAMN08195773, study PRJEB24354) | sludge metagenome | isolation source: sludge from phenol fed wastewater aerobic bioreactor B | place: India: Nagpur | collected 2016-09-16 | reverse complement strand
GTTTTCTCTTGGCTACTTCTCTTTTGGACAAGCAAAAGAGAAGTAGCTCGGGCGCCGGCAGGCGCACGAAACCGCTTCGTCGCTCGCGACCAACGATAAGGACCAAGCCCAAAACGCAAGCAAGACCGTCCCAACACGGTTAAGCTGTAAAGCTCAACTCCCCCGAATGGACGTCCAAACCCCGTGTCCAGCAACGCCTTCGGCAAGCTCTTCACCGTCACCACCTTCGGCGAAAGCCACGGGCCGGCCATCGGCTGCGTGATCGACGGCTGCCCGCCGGGGCTGGCGATCGGTGCGGAGGAGTTCCGCCACGACCTCGGCCGCCGCGCCACCGGCAAGTCGCGGCATACCTCGCAGCGGCGCGAGGCGGACGAGGTGGAGATCCTCTCCGGCGTGTACGAGGGCAAGACCACCGGCACGCCGATCGCGCTGCTGATCCGCAACACCGACCAGCGCAGCAAGGACTACGGCGATATCGCGCAGACCTTCCGCCCCGGCCACGCCGACTACACCTACTGGCAGAAGTACGGCATCCGCGACCCGCGCGGCGGCGGGCGTTCCTCGGCGCGCGAGACCACGATGCGCGTGGCGGCCGCGGTGGTCGCGAAGAAATGGCTGGCCGAGCGCTACGGCGTGCGCGTGCGCGGCCACCTGGCGCAGCTGGGCGGGATCGTGCCGGCCGGCTTCGACTGGGCCGCGGTGGAGCAGAACCCGTTCTTCTGGCCGGACGCGGCGCAGGTTCCCGAGCTGGAGAAATACATGGACGCGCTGCGCAAGTCCGGCGACTCGGTGGGCGCGCGGGTGACCGTGGTGGCCGAAGGCGTGCCGCCGGGCTGGGGCGAGCCGATCTACGGCAAGCTGGACGGCGACCTCGCCAGCGCGCTGATGTCGATCAACGCGGTGAAGGGTGTGGAGATCGGCGACGGCTTCGCGGCGGTCGCGCAGCGCGGCAGCGAGCATCGCGACGAAATGCGTTTGGACGGCTTTACGTCCAATCATGCCGGTGGCATCCTTGGCGGCATCAGCACGGGGCAGGCAGTGGTCGCCTCGATCGCGCTGAAGCCCACCTCCAGCATCCTGATTCCCGGCCACAGCGTGAACCTGGCCGGCGAGCCGGTGGAAGTGGTCACCAAGGGCCGTCACGACCCCTGCGTCGGCATCCGCGCCACGCCCATCGCCGAGGCGATGATGGCGCTGGTGCTGATGGACCACGCGCTGCGCCACCGCGCGCAGTGCGGCGACGTGGGCGAGGTGCAGCCACGCATAGCTTGAAGGCGGCGGAGGATTGGCCATGACGACATTGTCGAAACCCGCGCATATCCCGCTGCGGGACGCACTCGGTGACGCGATCCGTTACTGGGAGTCGCGCCGCATCGCCTTCAACCTGCTGCTGGCCGCCGTGGTGGTCGGCTGGGTCGTGGCCGCGTGGCCGTACTTCCGCGCCGCGCTGAAGTTCGAGCCGGTGCTGGCCCTGCTCGTGCTGGCGGTGCTGGCGAATGCCTGTTATTGCGCGGCCTACCTGGCCGACTTGCCGCTGCAGTGCTCGGCGTACCGCGCGGCCTGGCGCCGCCGGCGCTGGATGCTGTGGACGTTCGGCACCCTGTTCGCGATGGCGCTGGCGTATTACTGGATGGCGGACGAGATCTATCCCGCCGTCCGCGCCATGGCGGGGGCGTGACGGATGCCGCACCTGTCCGTGCCCGACAACGCGCTGCCCGGCCCGCCTATCGCCCTCGCTGCGACCGATCACCGCCGTGTCATGGCCGCCGCGGCGGTGGACAATGAGCCGGCGTGTTTCGATTTCGGCCCGCATGCGCGGCATTCCCGAAGTTCCTGAATCCCGAAGCGCCGGCCGCGGCCGGCGTGCCTTTCCCACACCCCAGACAGAACCCACCCGATGAGCAAGAAGACGAGTTACAAGGTTGCGATGGTCGGCGCCACCGGCGCCGTGGGCGAGACCCTGCTCGCCATCCTCGCCGAGCGCGATTTCCCGGTCAGCGAGCTGGTGCCGCTGGCCAGCGAGCGCTCGGCGGGCGGCAAGGTGGAGTTCGCGGGCAAACAGGTGACGGTGCGGAACCTCGCCGACTACGACTTCGCCGGCGTGGACATCGCGTTCTTCTCGGCCGGCGGCTCGGTGAGCAAGGCGCACGCGCCGCGCGCCGCGGCGGCCGGGGCGGTGGTGATCGACAACACCTCCGAGTTCCGCTACCAGGACGACATCCCGCTGGTGGTGTCCGAGGTGAATCCGCACGCGATCGCGCAGTACACCACCCACGGCATCATCGCCAACCCGAACTGCTCGACCATGGGCATGCTGGTGGCGCTGGCGCCGATCCACCGCGCGGTGGGCATCGAGCGCATCAACGTGGCCACCTACCAGTCGGTTTCCGGCGCCGGCCGCTCGGGCATGGAGGAGCTGGGCAAGCAGACCGCCGCGCTGCTCAATTTCCAGGACGTGGAGTCGAAGAAGTTCCCCAAGCAGATCGCGTTCAACGTGATCCCGCACATCGACGAATTCCAGCCCAACGGCTACACCAAGGAAGAGATGAAGATGGTGTGGGAGACGCGCAAGATCCTGGAGGACGAGTCCATCGCCGTGAACCCCACCGCGGTGCGCGTGCCGGTGTTCTACGGCCATTCGGAGGCGGTGCACATCGAGACGCGCGACAAGATCACCGTGGAGCAGGCGCGCGAGCTGCTGGCCGAGGCCGAGGGCGTGGTGCTGATGGACGAGCGCAAGGCCGGCGGCTATCCCACCCCGGTGGGCGACGTGGCCGGCAAGGATCCGGTCTACGTCGGCCGTATCCGCGAGGACATCTCGCACGAGCGCGGCCTCGACCTGTGGGTGGTGTCGGACAACATCCGCAAGGGCGCGGCGCTGAACGCCGTGCAGATCGCCGAGAAGCTGATCGAGAACTACCTGTGAGGCGCGCCATGCATGGGCTGGCGCTGGCCGCGCTGCTGGCGTCCGCGCCGTCGTGGGCGCGCGTGGAACCGCCGGCCGGTGCCGCCGCGCGCGCCGCCAAGGCCACGCCGCAGGACGCGGCCACCTTGGCCCGGCAGCGTGCCGAGGTGCAGCGCCTGCAGCACGACGTGGCCGTGCAGGAGTCCGGCGGCCGCGCGGCCGCCGAGCGGCTCAAGCAGCAGGACGCGAAAATCGCCGAGCTGCAGCGTCAGCTGCAGGCGGTGCAGCAGGCCGGGGCGGCCGCCGGCACGGGGCGCTGAACGCCCCGGCGCCCGCCGCCGGTTACTGGAATGCGCGGCAGCAATGCGTCGCAAGTCTGCGATCCGGCTATTGTTGATCCGTCCGCATCTAACTAAAGTGGCGCCTCGTCTGGCCAATAGTGTCGCCATCGTGGCGGCCTCACCTGAGGCCATGGCTAGTTCGGGGGAGCGCGTGATGAATCGTTCGTTGAAACTGCCGCTGCTGGTGGCGTTGGCCTTGGGCAGCGGCCAGGCGCTGGCGCTGGACCTGGGCCAGATCCAGGTCAAGTCGGCGCTGGGCCAGCCGCTGCTGGCGGAGATCCCGGTGCAGCAGGCCACCCCGGCCGAGTTGCAGCAGCTCAGCGTGCAACTGGCCTCGGGCGAGGAATTCGCGCGTGCCGGGGTCGCCGGGGGGCGGCCTTCGATTCCCCTGCGTTTCAACGTGGTCGACGACAGCAGCGGCCACAAGCTGATCCGCATCACCAGCGACGCCGCGGTCAACGATCCGTTCCTCGACCTGCTGATCGAGATCCAGGGCGGCGGCGGCAAGAGCGTGCGCGAGTACACCATCCTGCTCGACCCGCCCGGCAGCAGCCCGGCGCCGACGCAGGTCGCATCGCGCCCGTCCGCTCCCGCGGCCCGCCCGGCAGCCGCGGCCCCGGTCGCGCATCCCGCCGCCCATGCCGGCGCCAACGCGGGCGAGCAGGCGGCGAACGGCCGCTTCGGGCCGGTCACGCGCGGCCAGACCCTGACCGCGGTGGCGCGCCAGACGGCGCCGGCCGGCGTCGACGTCAACCAGATGCTGCTGGCGCTGAAGCAGGCCAACCCCGACGCGTTCTATCGCGACAACATCAATGCGCTGAAGGCCGGCGCGGTGCTGCGCATTCCCGACATGGCCGCGGCCGAGGCGGTTGCGGTGGCCGCCGCCGCGGCGGAAGTGCGCCGCCAGAACGGCGACTGGCGCAGCGGCACGGTGAGCAGTTCGCCGGTGACCGTGGCCGACGCCGGCACACGCGCCGACGCATCCAGCTCGCCCACGGCGGCGGGCAGTGCGGGCGATCATCTGGCCCTGGTGCCGGCGAAGCAGGGCGGCAAGGCCGCCCCGACGGCGGGCGGGTCGGACAAGGGCAACGCCCTGCGCCAGGACCTGCTGCGCAGCCAGGAAGCCATGGCCAGCCTGCAGCAGCAGGGCGAGGACCTGAAGTCGCGGCTGAAGGAACTCAGCGACATCAACAGCAAGAACGAACGCCTGCTGGCGCTCAAGGACAACGAGATCGCCGAGCTGCAGCAGAAGCTGGCCGCGGCGCGCAAGGCGGCCGGCCAGCCGGCCGAACCGGCGCATGCGGCCACGGCGCCGACCGCGACGCCGACCGCGACGGCGGCAACGACCGCGACGCCGGCAGCGGCCGGCGCGAACGCGTCGAAGCCGGCGGAGTCGCCGGCCAGCGCCGCCTCGGCCCCGGCTGCCGGCAACGAAGCCGCGGCCGCCAACAAGACGGAGGCCCCGGCCAGCGCGGCGACCGCACCCGCGGCGAGCAAGCCGGCCGCGACGCCGGCCAGCACCACGCCGCTCAAGCCGGCGGCGATCAAGCCCGTACCGGCCGCCAGCGAGGAACCCTGGTACACCCAGCTGTGGGCGCAGGCGCTGGGCGCCATCGTCATCGTGCTGCTGTTGCTGGGCGCGCTGCTCGGCCGCCGCAAGGCGAAGCCCGCGGCCGCGTCGCCGAAGCTGGCGCCGTCGCTGGCCGACCGCTTCGGCGAGACGCCGCCGGCCGACGGCGCCGACGATGTCGACCAGAACCTGTTGCTCGACCAGCTGGCCGAGCACCCCGACGACATCGGCCTGCACCTGGAGCTGGTGAGCCTGTACTACGGCCGCCGCGACGTCGAGCACTTCGAGGCCGCCGCCGAGGCCATGCACGCCCACGTCACCGATCCGCAGCAGGAGGAGTGGCAGGACGTGGTGCGCATGGGCGAGGACCTGGTGCCCGCCCATCCGCTGTTCGCGAGGCACGGCGGCGTGTCGGCGGCCGAGGCCGAGGCGCACCACGGCTTCGACATCGACCAGTACGCCGCCAAGCCCGCGCCGGCGCCCGCGCCGGCCAACCCGCCGCCGCTGCCCGCGAATCCGGTCAAGGTGAGCGAGTACAACTTCAACTTCGACCTGACTCCGGCGCACGAGCCGGCGCCGAAGCGGGCCGAAGGCGCCGAGCCCGCCGTGGCGCATCGCGTCGCGGACGAGGATGCGGCCGCGCTGCACGAAACGGCGTCGAGCTGGCGCTTCGACGAGCCGGAAGTGCAGGTGCAGCCGGCCGGGCACGACATCGAGCCGCGCGAATTCAGCGACGACCCGGTGGACACCAAGCTCGACCTGGCCCGCGCCTACCTGGACATGGGCGATCCCGAGGGCGCCCGCGCGATGCTGGAAGAGGTGCTGCACGAAGGCAGCCAGATGCAGCGCGACGTGGCCAAGCGCATGCTCGACGACCTGCACTGAGCGGCCTCCTGCGCGCTTGAATCCCGAACGGGCCGGCCATGCCGGCCCGTTCGCTTTTTGCGCGACCAGAAATGGTTGCAAGTGAACTTGAGAAGTGCGGCCATGGATGGCCGCCCGTTTGACTTTCGCGATCAAGGATGATCGCACTGGTAAATACACCCCTGTTACGCTGCACGCTTTCCGCGAACTCCCCGATCCATGCGCATCGCCCTCGGCATCGAATACGACGGCACCGACTTCCTCGGCTGGCAGCGCCTGAGCCACGGCAACACGGTGCAGGGTGCGCTGGAACAGGCCTTGTCGAAGGTGGCAGCGCAGCCGGTCGAGGTGACCTGCGCGGGCCGCACCGATGCCGGCGTGCATGGCCGCTGCCAGGTGGTGCATTTCGATGCGCCGGTGGAACGCGAGATGCGCGGCTGGCTGCTGGGCGCCACCTCCAACCTGCCGCGCAGCGTGGCGGTGCTGTGGGCGCAGCCGGTGGCCGACGAGTTCCACGCGCGCTTTTCCGCGCGCAGCCGGCGCTACCGCTACACCCTCCTCAACCGGCCGGTGCGCGCGGCGCTGGATGCGCGCTACGTAACCTGGGAGCGCCAGCCGCTGGACGCGGCGCGCATGCATGCCGCCGCGCAGGCGCTGCTGGGCGAGCACGATTTCTCCGCGTTCCGCGCGGTGTCCTGCCAGGCCGCGCATCCGCGCCGCTGCGTGCTGGCGGCGAGCGTGCGGCGCGAGGGCGAGCAGGTGATCGTGGAGATCGAGGCGAACGCCTTCCTGCATCACATGGTGCGCAACATCGTGGGCTCGCTGCTGCCGGTGGGGCGCGGCGAGCAGCCAGTGGAGTGGGTGGCCGAACTGCTGGACGGCCGCAACCGCGAAGTGGCCGGGCCTACCGCGCCGTCGTCCGGGCTCACCTTCCTCGGCCCGCGCTACGAGGCGCACTGGGGCTTGCCGGCCGAGGTATGTCTGCCATGACCCGCATCAAATGCTGCGGCATGACCCGCGTCGAGGATGCGCTGCTGGCCGCGCGGCTCGGTGTGGACGCGATCGGCCTGGTGTTCACCGCGCGCAGCAAGCGGCGAGTGTCGCTGGCGCAGGCGCAGGCGATCCGTCGCGCGCTGCCGCCGTTCGTGGATGCGGTGGCGCTGTTCATGGACGACGAGGCGGCCTTCGTTGCGGACGTGATCGACGCGGTGCAGCCGGACCTGCTGCAGTTCCACGGCGGCGAAGCCGACGCCTGGTGCGCGCAATTCGGCCGGCGCTACCTCAAGGCCATCGCGATGGGCGAGGGCGCCAAGGCCTTGCCGCGCCTGCGCGACTACCCGGGTGCCGCCGCGCTGCTGCTGGACGGCCACGCCGCCGGCGAGGCCGGCGGCAGTGGCAAGGCCTTCGACTGGTCGCTGCTGCCGCGCGATCCGGCGCAGCCGCTGATCCTCGCCGGCGGCCTGCACGACGGCAACGTGGGCGCGGCGATCCGCGCGGCGCGGCCCTGGGCGGTGGACGTGGCCAGTGGCGTGGAATCGGCGCCCGGCCTCAAGGATGCGGCGAAGCTCGCCGCCTTCGTGGCCGAAGTGCATGCGGCGGACCGGGAATCCGCGTCGGCGCGCTGAATCAGGCTTCCACCAGTTCCTTGCGCAGCCAGCCGGCCAGCGTGGCGAGCCGCGGATCGTCGCCGTGGCGCGCCGAAACCAGCACCCAGCGCGCGCTCGTCTCGCGGAAACCCCAGGGCGCCAGCAGACGCCCGCTGGCGAGGTCGTCGGCCACCAGCGGCTGCGGCGCGATCGCCACGCCCAGCCCCGCGGCGGCGGCTTCGAGCAGGAAGTACAGATGGGGCAGGGCCTGCGTCTGCTGCAGCGATTCGGGCGGCAGTTCCATCGCGCGTGCCCATTCCGGCCAAGCCTGCGGGCGCGAGGCGGTGTGCAGCAGCGGTTCCTCGCACAGCGCGCTGGCGGGCGACTCGTGCAGGCGTTCGGCGCCGGGGTAGCGTGGGCTGAGCACCGGGCCGATGCGTTCCGGCGCCAGCTCGTGCACCTGCCAGCCCGCGGGCCAGGGCGGCGCGGCCAGCAGCAGGGCGGCATCCACGTCGGCCAGATGCGCGGCCACAGGTTCCTCCTGCACGGCCAGGTGCAGGGTCAGCGCGGGCAATTCGTGGCGCAGGCGCTCCAGCCGCGGGATCACCCAGCGCGCCAGCACGCTGCCGGAACAGCCCAGCACGAAGGCGGCGCTGGCGCGCGCATGGCGCAACTGCAGCCAGGCCTCGCGCAACTGCCCGAACGCGGCGCTGCACTGTTCGCGCAACTGCTGGCCGATCGCGGTGAGCGCGACGCCGCGCCCCTGGCGGACGAACAGCGGCTGGCCCAGCGCCTCCTCCAGCGCGCGTACCTGGCGGCTCACCGCGCCGTGGGTCACGTGCAGCTCCTGTGCGGCGAGGCTCATGCTGCCCAGTCGCGCGGCGGCCTCGAAGGCGCGCAGGGCATTCAGCGAGGGCAGGTCGCGATCCGACATGCTGTGAGTCTAGCTCAAGTATCGTGGCGATCTTTTCGCTTTTTCACAGCGCCGGACGGCGCTAAGGTGTGAGCCTGTTGCTGGCTTTCTGGATGACATCGCCATGCCCGAGATCCGGGATTTCCACGCCTACCCCGACGCCCAGGGCCGCTTCGGCCGCTTCGGCGGCAGCTACGTGGCCGAGACGCTGATGGCGCCGCTGGCCGAGCTGACCGAGGCCTACCTGCGCCTGCGCCAGGATCCGGCCTTCATCGCCGAGCTTGACCGCGACCTCACGAACTACGTGGGCCGGCCCAGCCCGGTGTACTTCGCCGAGCGGCTGACCAGGCACGTGGGCGGCGCGCGCATCCTGCTCAAGCGCGAGGACCTGAACCACACCGGCGCGCACAAGATCAACAACACCGTGGGCCAGGCGCTGGTGGCGCGGCACATGGGCAAAACCCGCATCATCGCCGAGACCGGCGCCGGCCAGCACGGCGTGGCCAGCGCCACGGTGGCGGCGCGGCTGGGGCTGCAGTGCGTGGTCTACATGGGCGCGGTGGACATCGAGCGGCAGAAGATCAACGTCTACCGCATGAAGCTGCTCGGCGCCGAGGTGGTGCCGGTGACCTCCGGCTCGAAGACGCTGAAGGACGCGCTGAACGAGGCGATGCGCGACTGGGTCACCAACGTGGCCGACACGTTCTACATCATCGGCACCGTGGCCGGCCCGCACCCGTATCCGCTGATGGTGCGCGACTTCAACGCCATCGTGGGCCGCGAGGCGCGTGCGCAGTTGCTGGAACAGTACGGCCGCCTGCCCGACGTGCTGACCGCCTGCGTGGGCGGCGGCTCCAACGCGATGGGCCTGTTCCACGCCTTCCTCAACGACCGCGAGGTGCGCATCGTGGGCGCCGAGGCGGCGGGCTTGGGTCTAGCCACCGGCCATCACGCGGCCTCGCTGGCGGCGGGCCGCCCCGGCGTGCTGCACGGCAACCGCACCTATGTGCTGTGCGACGACGACGGCCAGATCACCGAGACGCATTCGATCTCCGCCGGCCTCGACTACCCCGGCGTCGGCCCCGAGCATGCGTTCCTGAAAGACGCCGGCCGCGCCGAGTACGTGGGCGTCACCGACGTCGAGGCGCTGGAGGCCTTCCACCTGCTGTGCCGCACCGAAGGCATCCTGCCCGCGCTGGAATCCAGCCATGCGGTGGCGCAGGCGATCAAGCTGGCGCGCGAATATCCGAAGAACGGCATCGTGCTGTGCAACCTTTCCGGTCGCGGCGACAAGGATGTGCATACGATCGCGGCGCGCGAAGGAGTGCAGGTATGAACCGTATCGACCGCCGCTTCGTCGTGCTGAAGGCTGCCGGCCGCACCGGCCTGATTCCGTTCGTCACTGCGGGCGATCCGTCGCCCGAGCACGCCGTGGCGCTGATGCACGCACTGGTCGAAGCCGGCGCCGACCTGATCGAACTGGGCGTGCCGTTCTCCGATCCGATGGCTGATGGCCCGGTGATCCAGCACGCCAGCGAGCGTGCCATCGCCGCGGGCGTGGGGCTGGCCGACGTGCTCGGCTGGGTGGCGCAGTTCCGCCAACTCGATGCGGACACGCCGGTGGTGCTGATGGGCTATCTGAACCCCATCGAGATCCACGGCTACGAACGCTTCGCGCAGGAAGCCGTGCAGGCCGGCGTGGACGGCGTGCTGCTGGTGGACTGCCCGCTGGAGGAATCGGTGGTGCTGGCGCCGCTGCGCGAGGCGGGCCTGCGGCAGATCCTGCTCGCCGCGCCGACCACGGCACCGGAGCGCCTGGCGCAGCTGTGCCAGGCGGCCGCGGGCTTCCTCTACTACGTGTCGTTCGCCGGCATCACCGGCGCCGCGCGGCTGAGCACCACGGACATCGCCGCGCGCGTGGCCGAGCTGCGCGCGCACGCCAATGCGCCGGTGGCGGTGGGCTTCGGCGTGCGCGATGCCGAAAGCGCGAAGGCCATCGCCGGTTTCGCCGACGCGGTGGTGATCGGCAGCGCGCTGGTGGAGCGGTTGGCAGGCGCGACGTCGGCGGAGGATATCGCCGGATGCGCCCAAGGTTTCCTTGCGCCGATCCGCGCCGCGCTGGATGCGCGCGCTTAGCTTTATCCCCTCTCCCCCAAGCTTGCTTGGGGGAGAGGGCTGGGGAGAGGGAGCGCCAACCACCACACGCCGCCGTCCGGAGTGCCCCGGCGTTCTCGGCTAGAATGCGCGCTTCACCAGAGGCGTCGCTATGAACTGGTTGCAGAAAATCATGACACCGCGTACGCGCACGCAGGGTTCCGCCGCCGGCAAGGGCAAGGTGCCCGAGGGCGTGTGGGAGAAGTGCGCGGGCTGCGGTTCGGTGCTGTACAAGCCGGAGCTGGAGCGCAACCTGATGGTCTGTCCGAAGTGCGGCCACCATCACGCCATCCGCGCCCGCTCGCGCCTGCTCGCGTTGTTCGACGAGGGCACCACGCAGGAGCTGTGGGCCGGCATGGAGGCTACCGATCCGCTGAAGTTCCGCGACTCCAAGAAGTACCGCGACCGCATCGTCGCCTCGCAGAAGTCCAGCGGCGAGAAGGATTCGCTGGTGGCGATGAGCGGCCGCCTGAAGGGCCGCCCGCTGATCGCCACCGCGTTCGAGTTCGGCTTCGTCGGCGGCTCGATGGGCTCGGTGGGCGGCGAGAAGTTCTCCCGCGCCGGCGAGCGTGCGCTGGCCGAGAAGAGCGCGCTGGTGTGCTTCGCCGCCAGCGGCGGCATGCGCATGCAGGAAGGCCTGTTTTCGCTGATGCAGATGGCCAAGACCTCGGCCGTGCTGGCGAAGCTGCGCGATGCCGGCGTGCCCTACATCAGCGTGCTGACCAATCCCTCCACCGGCGGCGTCTCCGCCAGCATGGGCATGCTGGGCGACATCAACATCGGCGAGCCGAAGGCGCTGATCGGCTTCGCCGGCCCGCGCGTGATCGAGCAGACCGTGCGCGAGACCTTGCCGGAAGGTTTCCAGCGCGCCGAATTCCTGCTGGAGCACGGCGCGATCGACATGATCGTCGACCGCCGCGAGATGCGCGACAAGCTCGCCGACCTGCTCAACCTGCTGCAGAAGGCGCCGCGCGCGGCGTGAGGCCTTGCTTCATCGCGTGACACGATGCCGCCCACGGGCGGCATCGTCGTTTCCGTAGCGAGGTTTTCCACAGCCGGTGTGGATGCCTGCCGAACAAAGCTGTGGACAAGCCGCGTTCGCCGCTTTGGCGACAGGCACTTGGCACGCGCTGGCGAATTTCTGCGCAGCGCGCCGCGCGTTTTCCACAGCGATTGTGGAAGCGTGTGGGCAAAGCCTGTGGATAGGTGGGCCAAGTGCCTGATGCGAAAACCTTGCGCGACGCGCTGCGCAGGAATTGCTCAGGCGAGCGTGGCGACGACGTGCACCAGCCACAGCGACAGCGCGCCCAGCGCGCCGCCGATGCCGATCGCGGCCAGCACGTCGCTCGGGTAGTGCAGGCCGAGGATCACGCGCGACGCGGCGACCAGCGCGGTGAAGCTGAGCAGCAGTGGTGCGAGCAACGGATACCAGGCCAGCGCCACCACCGTGAAACCCATCGCCTGCAAGGTGTGGCCGGAGGGGAAGCTGAATTCGTCCAGCGGCGGCACGTGCGCGATCACGCCGGGGCAGGCGCGGAACGGACGCGGCCGGCGCGTGTGCCGCTTCAGCAGCCGATAGAGCAGCAGGGCGGCCAGCCCGGTGGCGGCCATGTGCGTGGCGGCGAGCAGGCCGCGCCGGCCGTCCAGCGCGGCCAGCGCCAGCATCAGCGCGTACCAGAACAGGCCGTCGCCGAGCCGGCTGACGATACCGAAGCATGCGCCCACCGCGCGCCGCGTGCCCCAGCGGTTCGCCGCCACGCAGACGCGACGGTCAAAAGCCAGGCTTCTAGGCATGGACGACGATGGCATCGTGTTCATGGCGCTGCTCCTCGACCAGTTCGCGCAGCAGGGTTTCGAATTCGCGGATCACCGAGTCCGGCGACAACCGTGCCACGCTTTCGTGCGCGGCGCGGCCCATGTGGCGGATCAGGGCGGGATTGCCCGCCAGCCGGGTCGTCGCCTCGACGAAGGCGGCGGCTTCGCCGGCGGGGATGCAGTAGCCGTTGTAGTTGTTGCGCAGGTGCTCGCGCGCCGCGCCTTCGCGGTAGGCCACCACCGGCAGGCCGCAGGCCAGCGCCTCCAGGATCACGTTGCCGAAGGTTTCGCTGAGGCTGGGGAAGGGGAACAGGTCCGCGCTGGCGATATGCCGCGCCAGCGCCTCGCCGCGCTGCACGCCGGCGAAGACGAAGTCCGGGTGCGCGGCCTGCAGCGCGGCGCGCGCGGGGCCGTCGCCCACCCACACGTAGCGCATGGCGGGCAGTTGCCGCTGCGCGGCGCGGAAGGCTTGCACCGCGAGTTCGAGGTTCTTCTCCGGCGCGATGCGGCCCACGTACAGCATCACCGACGTGCCGGCGTCGACGCCCCACTGCGCGCGCAGCGCCGGATCGCGCCGGCCGGGATGGAACAGTTGCGTGTCCACCGCGCGGCGCAGCAGGCGCGCGTTGTCCACGCCGAGCGCGGCGAGCTCCCGCGCCAGCGCCTCGGTGGGCACGAGGGTGGCGGCGGCGCGGCGATGGAAGCGGCGCAGGTGGCCGCGTACCAGCGGCGTGAGCCAGCGCAGGCCGTAGTGGCCGGCGTAGCTGTCGAAGCGCGTGTGGAAGCCGGTCGCCACCGGGATGCGCAAGGCGTTGGCCGCGCGCAGCGCCGACCCGCCGAGCGGGCCTTCGGTGGCGATGTAGATCGCGTCGGGGCGCTCCAGCGTCCAGCGTTCGCGCAGAGCCTGCCCGGCCGGCAGGCCGAGGCGCAGGCCGGGGTAGCGCGGCAGCGCCACGCCGCGAGTGAACAGCGTGTCGAAACCCGGTTCGGCCATGCGCGGCCGTGCCTGGCGCGGCCGCACCACGTCGATGGAATGGCCGCGCGCGGCGAGCCCGGCGGCAAGCCCGTGCACGGTGAGCGCCACGCCGTTGATCTCCGGCGGCCAGGTTTCGCTGACGATACCGATGCGCATGACGGCGGCCCTCGCGTGGATGGCGCGCAGCTTCGCTCCGCCGTTTTGCGTGCGGGTGGCGGACGCATGACGCGGCGATGACGGCGGCAGGAGCGGTGGTGGCTCTCAGCGACCGAAGTACATCGACACGCCGAGGCCAGCTTCCCACGTGGGCGCCGCGCCGCCGAGGCGGTGGCGCATGCCGGCGTCCAGTTGCACGCGCGGCGTGAGCATCCACGCCAGGCCGGCGCCGGCGCGGCTGCCGTGGCCGGCGCCGGCGACGTCCATCACGTCGTACTCGACATAGCCGAAGAACCTGGGTGTGAACGCGTAGGCGTCGTTGACGGCGAGCTGGCGGCTGTCGCGGGCGCCGCTGCGCACGTTTTCCAGATACAGCGCGGCGCCGTTGCGCGCGTCGAGCTGCCAGTTGAAGGCGGCGCCGAGCAGGTACTGGCGCCGCGGGTTGCGGAAGGCGCGGGCGCCGTCGGTGAATTCCACGCTGCCCAGCAGCCCCCAGCTGAAATTGCCGCGGGCGGGCGGGGCGAATTTCACGGCCAGCGTGCTGTCGCCGCGGCCGTGGTCGATGGCGCCGCCTCCGCTGAGGCGGTTGTACGAGCTGCCGAACTGCAGCTCCAGCGCGTGGCCGATGCCCAGCCGCAGCAGGCTGTCGGCGGTGTACTGCGCGCTGCTGCCGCTGTCGTCGCGGCTGAGGCTCCAGTCCGGCAGGCCTTGTTCCAGCGTGACGTCGCCGGCGCCCAGCACGGCCGGCGTGAAGCCGAGGCCGGGGCGGTCGTAGCCGGGGTTGTCCAGCGCCGCCGCGCTCGCGGCGAAGCCGGCCAGCAGCAAGGCGGCGCCGATGCCGCGGCGGTATCGGCTAAAATCCGCGGTTTCACGCATCCCAGCACACTCCATGACCGTCCGCACCCGTTTCGCCCCCAGCCCCACCGGTTTCCTGCACATCGGCGGCGCGCGCACCGCCCTGTATTGCTGGCTGGAGGCGCGCCGGCGCGGCGGCGAGTTCGTGTTGCGCATCGAGGATACCGACCGCGAGCGCTCCACCGACGAAGCGGTGCAGGCGATCCTCGACGCGATGGCCTGGCTCGATCTCTCCGCCGACGAGCCGCCGGTGTACCAGACCCACCGCCTCGCGCGCTACAAGGAAGTGGCCGAGCGCCTGCTCGCCGAGGGCAAGGCCTACTACGCCTACGAGAGCAAGGAGGAGATCGAGGCGATGCGCGAGGCCGCGATGGCGAAGGGCGAGAAGCCCCGCTACAACGGCTACTACCGCAACCGCAACGAGCCGTACCGCGACGACCCGAACCGGGTGATCCGCTTCAAGAACCCGCTGGAGGGCGCGGTGGTGTTCGAGGACAAGGTGAAGGGCCGGGTGGAATGGGCCAATGCCGAGCTGGACGATCTGGTGATCTTCCGCTCCGACGGCTGGCCCACCTACAACTTCGCCGTGGTGGTGGACGACATCGACATGGGCATCACCGAGGTGATCCGTGGCGACGACCATGTCAACAACACGCCGCGCCAGATCAACATCTACAAGGCTCTCGACAAGCCCGTGCCGGAGTTCGCGCACCTGCCGATGATCCTCGACAAGGAGGGCAAGAAGCTCTCCAAGCGCACCAACTCGGTCAGCGTGATGGAGTACCGCGAGGCCGGCTACCTGCCGCACGCGATCCTCAACTATCTCGTGCGCCTGGGCTGGTCGCACGGCGATCAGGAGATCTTCTCGCGCGAGGAGATGATCCGCCTGTTCGACATCGCCGACGTCAACAAGGCCGCCTCGCGCTTCGACACCGAGAAGCTCAACTGGCTCAACCAGCATTACCTGAAGACCGACGATCCCGCCGCGCTGGCGCCCGAGTTCGCATGGCACCTCGCGCGCGCCGGCATCGATACGACGCATGGCCCGGCGCCCGCCGACGTGATCGTGGCGCTGCGCGACCGCGTGCACACGCTGAAGGAAATGGCCGAGCGCGCGCAGATCTGGTACGGCCCCATCGTGGCGTGGGACGAGAAGGCGGTGGCCAAGCACCTCAAGAACGACAGCGCGGCGGCCGTGCTGGAAGCGGCCAAGGCGCTGCTGGCCGAGGTCGAATGGCGGCCGGAACCCATCCACGGCGTGATCGAGCAAGTCGCCGCCAAGCTGGAGCTGGGCATGGGCAAGATCGCCCAGCCGCTGCGCGTGGCGATGACCGGCACCCAGGTGTCGCCGTCCATCGAGCACACGATCTATCTCTGCGGCCGCGGCGAGGCGCTGAAGCGCATCGACCACGCGCTGGGCCTGGCGCGCGGCTGAGCGGGGAGGGTGCGGGCATGCACGAGCTGCTCGCCCGCGCCATGCAAGGCGTCGATCCGGACGCGCCGGGTGCGTTCTGGCAGGTGTTCTGGAACCTGTGGGCGATGCTGCCGTGGGCCGCGCTGTTCTGGTGGAACCTTGCCTTCGTGGCGGTGGGCGCGCTCTTGGGCTGGTGGCGCGGGCGCTTCTGGGAAGGCGTGGCCTGGGCCTGGCTGCTGGGGCCGATCGGCTGGCTGGTGCTGTGGCTGCGCACGCGCCCGCGCGCCGCGCCGCCGCCGCTGCCGCGTTGATGCGCCGGCCTGCGGCCGCAGCACGGCGTGTATGATCGTCCGCGAGGAGAAGCCCTTGACCCACAACGCCGCCGGCAAGCCGCACGCCCACCATTCGCATCACCACGACGCGAAGGGTTTCGTGCGCGAGGTGGCACACGTCAGCGAGGAGCGCGGCCTGCGCCTGACCCCGCTGCGCATGGAAGTGCTGGAGCTGGTCGCCGCCGCCCACAAGCCGGTGAAGGCCTACGACCTGCTCGACCAGCTGCGCGAGAAGCACGGCAACGCGGCGCCGCCCACGGTGTACCGCGCGCTGGATTTCCTGCTGGAGCAGGGCTTCATCCACAAGCTGGAATCGATCAACGCCTTCGTCTCCTGCCATCACCCGGCCGAGGCGCACCAGGTGCCGTTCCTGATCTGCGACGTCTGCTCCGGCGCGGAGGAAGTCTGCGATCCGCGCGTGGCCGAACTGATCGACGCCCAGGCCCGCGCGCTGGGCTTCCGCGCCCAGGCGCAGACGCTGGAAGTGCACGGCGTCTGCAAGCGCTGCCGCAAGTCCTGATTCGCAGTCCCGTGCATTCCCTCCCCTGCGCGCAGGGGAGGGGAAAGTCATGATCGCTTGTGCGCCGCGATTGTTATAAAGTAACATCGCCGGCATGGACAGGACCGCAAGCTCCGCCGAAGCCGACAGCGCGCTGCCGGACCCCATGGCGATGGGGTCCGTCGCCGTGGACGACGCGGCGAAAGCGGCGCGCTGGTGGCAGCTGGCCGACCGCGTGGGCGCCACCGCCTCGTTCCTGTGCGCGATCCACTGCGCGCTGCTGCCGTTCGTGCTGACCGTGCTGCCGCTGCTCGGCCTGGGCTTCCTGGCGGGGCACCGCTTCGAGCGCGGTTTCGTGATGTTCGCCGCCACGCTGGCGTTGTTCGCCCTGGTCGGCGGCTATCGCCGGCATCGGCGGCCGCTGCCGCTGCTTCTGGCTGCGCCGGGGCTGGCGCTGCTGCTGCTCGGCGTCACCTGGGCGATCGACGACCCGATCCTCGTGCACAGCGCGATGGTCACCTGTGGCGGTCTGCTGGTGGCTTCCGCACATTTCATGAACCTCTACATCGACCGCCGCTACGGCATCGTCGCCGTGCACGTGCACGGCCCGCAGTGCGCGCATTGAGCGGCGCGGTGATTGTGTAACGCCGCCCGCGCTGCCTAGCATGCGTGCATGAGCGCCACGCCTTCCTGCCAGCACGATCATCCGCACGCGACCGCGGCGCACGATCGCGGACACGACCACGCGCACGACCACGCGCACGACCACGCGGCGCATGCCGGCATGCGCGGGCGCAAGCTGTTCGCGGCCTTCCTGCTGACCACGCTGACCATGCTGGCCGAGGTGGTCGGCGGCCTGTGGTCGGGGTCGCTGGCCCTGCTCACCGACGGCGGCCACATGATGGTGGACGCGCTGGCCCTGCTGATGGCCTTCGTCGGCGCGCGCCTCGCGCTGCGCCCGGCCGACGCGCGGCGCAGCTACGGCTACGGGCGGATGGAAGTGCTGGTCGGCTTCGTCAATGCGCTCAGCCAGTTCGTGCTGGTGGCCTGGGTGGTGTACGAGGCGATCCAGCGCCTGCTGCATCCGGGCGAGATCCTGTCGGGCCTGATGCTGGGCGTGGCCGTCGTCGGCCTGCTGGTGAACCTCTTGGTGCTGCGCAGCCTGCACGGGCATGCGCACGACGACGTCAACCTCGCCAGCGCCAGCCTGCACGTGCTGGGCGACCTGCTGGGCTCGGTGGCGGCGGTGCTGGCGGCGCTGGCGATCCGTGCGTTCGGCTGGCTGTGGGCCGATCCGCTGCTGTCGCTGCTGGTGGCGGTGCTGATCCTCGCCAGCGCGTGGCGCCTGCTGCGCCGTTCCGCGCACATCCTGCTGGAAGGCGTGCCGGACGGCATGGACAGCGCCGAGGTGGAGGCCGCGCTGCGCGGCGCCGACGCCTCGATTCGCGGCATCCACCACCTGCACGTGTGGCAGCTGGCCTCCGGTTCGCGCATGGCTACCCTGCATGCCGAGCTGCACGATCCGGCCGCCGCGGCGCAGGCGCTGCGCGCGATCAACCGGGTGCTGCGCGAGCGCTTCGGCATCCGCCACGCCACCGTGCAGATCGACCCGGAAGCCTGCCTCGACCACTCGCGGGGCTGCGCCGGCCACGGCCACGGCTGAGCCGGCCCGGCGCCGGCTATGGCGGCGGTGGCGGCGCTGCTATCATGGCGAGCCATCACGCATCGAGGAGATTTCCATGGGCAAGGGCGATCGCAAGACCCGTCGCGGCAAGACCTACCGCGGCAGCTACGGCAACACCCGCGTGCACGGCGCGCAGCCGGCCGTGGTCGGCGCCAAGCCGACCGTGACCAAGCCGGCCGCCGCGAAGAAGGCCGCGCCGAAGAAGAAGTCGGCCTGAACCGCAGCGCCACGCACGAAAAACCCCGCCTCGGCGGGGTTTTTCGTTGCTGGATGCCGTGTCCGCTGCAGTCGGTCAGAGCCGGTACCGCACGCCCAGCGACCACAGCTGGCGCGGCTCCAGCTGCAGGCCGTTGACGCGCTGCCAGATGGGCAATTGCACGAACGCGTAGGCCTCCAGCCGCGGGCTGAGCTTCAGGCCGAGGCCGGGGCTGAGGTAGGCATAATTCGCGCCGCTGTTGGGGCGGTCGGATTGCCGGCCGCTCTCGCGCTGTTCCCCGTGCAGGTTGAGCTGCAGCTGCGGCGTGAAGCGTCCGGCGTCGAGGTAGCGCACGCCGAAATCCACGTTGAGCGAGTTGCCCGGGCGGAAGCCGTCGCGCGCATCCAGCGCGATCTGCGCCATGGCCTGGCCGAAGTAGGCCAGCGAGTCCGTGAGGTAGCCGAACTTGTAGACGCCGAACAGGGCATCGGTGGTGCCCGTGCCCAGTTGCAGGCCGCGGTCGAGCGGCTGGCCGGCCTGCGGGCCGCTGGCGAAACGCTGGGTGTAGCGGCCGGTGGGCAGCTTCAGGCCGAACTGCACGCCGAGGCCGGCGTCCTCGCTGAAGCCCTGGTAGTGCGCGAGCAGGCGCAGGTCGCCGATGCCGCGCGCGTCCGAGGTCGAAACCTCGGTATCGCCGCCGGCGATGGTCTGGTGATGGCGGTCGGTGTAGGGCAGCTGGGCGGTGATGCCCCAGTAGCGCGAGAAGTTGTAGTCCGCACCGAGCAGGGTGGTGCGGTTGATGGTCTTGCGCTGCACTTCTTCGTCGGTGGGGTATTGGAACGCGCCGCGGTCGACGCTGTCGGTGCCGTGCATCAGTTTCGACTGGTCGAAATAATCCTGGCGCAGGCTCAGGTGCCAGCCGCTGCTCACGGCATAGCCCTGGCTGGACCAGTCCGAGTTGAGCGAGCAGCCGCAGGTGGAGCAGGCCATCGCCAGCCCCGGCGCCAGCATGCCCGCGAGCGCCGCCAGTGCGGCGATGCGCCGTCGGCGCGGATGCGCGGGCGCAGGAACGGGGCCGGATCGGGTTGGCGACAGAGGTGCGTGGTTCACGCGGTTTGCTCGCTGGACAGTCTTGGCGGCGCCATTTTCCCACCGCATGGCCGTGCCGTGTTGTGGCGCGTCGTCGCAGCGGCGCGCCCGTTCGCGGCAGCAACCCCGAACGGCCGCCCGCGGCTGGCCGTCCACCCCGTTTGCCGCAGCGCCGCATGCCGTGTATGATGCGCTCCATCGTACTAATGCGCTAATACATTATGAAACGTCGATCGCTGGATCCCGAGACGCCGGTCGAGTCGGCCGAGCTGAGCCTGTGCGAGGCGCTGCTGTCGTTGAAGACCGCTGCGGAGATGGATGCCTTCCTGCGCGACCTGTGCACGCCGGCCGAGCTGGAGGTGCTGGCGGACCGCTGGCAGGTGGTGCCGTACCTGCTCGACGGCGTGGCCTACCGCGAGATCCACGAGCGCACCGCGGTGAGCATCACCACGATCGGCCGCGTGGCGCGCTCCCTGACCCTGGGCAGCGGCGGCTACCGGGTGGCCGCGACACGCGCCTCGCGCCGTCGCGCGGCGGCGAAGAAGGTGCGCGCATGAAGCCGCGCGACCGCTTGCGCATCGCGATGCAGAAGTCCGGCCGGCTCACCGAGCCGGCGCTGGAACTGCTCAAGCGCTGCGGCCTCACGTTCCGGCAGAGCCGCGACAAGCTGTTCTGCTTCGGCGAAGGCGAGCCGGTGGACCTGCTGCTGGTGCGCGACGACGACATCCCCGGCCTGATCGCGCAGGGTGTGTGCGAGCTGGGCATCGTGGGCCGCAACGTGCTCAATGAATTCAGCCTCACCGCGGGGCCGGAGAGCGAGCCGCTGGCCGAGCTGCGGCCGCTGGGCTTCGGCCGCTGCCGGCTCTCCATCGCGGTGCCGCAGGAGTTTGACTACCGCGAGCCCGCGCAGCTGGCCGGGCGGCGCATCGCCACCTCGTACCCGGGCCTGCTCGGCGCGTGGCTGCGCGAGCGCGGCGTCGATGCCGGTGTGGTGACCCTGGCCGGCTCGGTGGAGATCGCACCCAAGCTGGGCACCGCGGATGCGATCTGCGACCTGGTGCAGAGCGGCGGCACCCTGGTGGCGAACCAGCTGCGCGAGGCCGACGTGCTGCTGGAGAGCGAGGCGGTGCTGGCCGGCCCGCGGAACCTGCCGGCGGACGAGCGTGGCGACCTGATCGAACTGCTGCTGAAGCGGCTGGACGGCGTGATCCAGGTGCGCGAATCGCGCCTGCTGCTGTTGCAGACCCCGCGCCACGCGCTGGACGCGGTGACCCGGCTGCTGCCCGGTGGCCCGCAGCCGACCCTGCTGCCGGTGGCCGGCCAGCCCGACCAGCTGATGCTGCAGGCGCTGTGCGCGGGCGAGGTGAGCTGGCGCCAGCTCGAAGAAATCAAGAAGGCCGGCGCGCGCGAGATGTTCGTGCTGCCGGTGGAGAAGATGCTTGCATGAAAGGCCGGCTGGCATGAAACGTATCGACTGGAATGCGCTCGACGAGCAGGGCAGGAGCGAGGCCTTGGCCCGCCCGGCGCAGTCGCGCGCGGCGGAATTGCGCGACGGCGTGGCTCGCATCATCGCGGCCGTGCGCGCGCAGGGCGACGCGGCGCTGCGCGAGCTGAGCGCGAAATACGACCGCTGCGCATTGACCGAACTCGAAGTCACCGACGCCGAGTTCGCGGCCGCCGAGGCGAGGCTCGATCCCGCGCTGAAGGCGGCGATCCGCGAGGCCGCCGCGCGCATCGAGGCCTACCATCGCGCCGCGGTCGTGCAGCCGGTGACGGTGGAGACCGCGCCGGGCGTGCGCGTGGAACGCATGCTGCGGCCGATCGGCCGCGTGGGCCTGTACGTGCCGGCCGGCAGCGCGCCGCTGCCGTCCACCGCGCTGATGCTGGGCGTGCCCGCGCGCATCGCCGGCTGCCGCGAGGTGGTGCTGTGCTCGCCCGCGCGCGCCGACGGCAGCTGCGACGAGGCGGTGCTGTACGCCGCGCGCCTCACCGGCGTGCACAAGGTGTTCAAGCTGGGCGGCGCGCAGGCGATCGCGGCGATGGCCTACGGCACGGCTTCCGTGCCGAAGTGCGACAAGCTGTTCGGTCCCGGCAACGCCTGGGTCACCGAGGCCAAGCTGCAGGTGTCGTCCGAACCGGACGGCGCGGCGATCGACATGCCGGCGGGCCCGTCCGAGGTGCTGGTGATCGCCGACGCGGCGGCGAATCCCGCTTTCGTCGCCGCCGATCTGCTGTCGCAGGCCGAGCACGGGCCGGATTCGCAGGTGATCCTGCTCAGCGATTCGACCGCGCTGCTGGATCGCGTCGAGCGCGAAGTCGAGCGGCAATGCGCCGAACTGCCGCGCGCCGACATCGCGCGGCGGGCGCTGGCTCAGAGCCGGCTGATCGCGGTGGCCTCGCTGGCGCAGGCGGTCGAGGTGAGCAACCGCTACGCGCCCGAGCACCTGATCCTGCAGGTGACCGCGCCGCGGCGGCTGCTGGCCGGCATCGAGAGCGCCGGCTCGGTGTTCGTGGGCGCGTGGACGCCCGAGTCGGTGGGCGACTACTGCAGCGGCAGCAACCATGTGCTGCCCACCTACGGCCACGCGCGCAGCTACAGCGGCGTGTCGGTGGCGAGCTATCAGAAGCAGATCACGGTGCAGGAGCTGAGCGCCGACGGCCTGCGCAACATCGGCCCGTGCACCGCCACGCTGGCGGCGGCCGAACAACTGGAGGCGCACCGCCGCGCGGTGACGCTGCGACTGGCCGAACTGGAGTCCATGGCATGAGCGTGCTCGATCTCGCGCGGGCGGAAATCCGCGCCTTGCAGCCGTATTCCTCGGCGCGCATGGAGGCCAGCGGCGGCGAACTGCTGCTCAATGCGAACGAGTCGGCGTGGGCGCCCACCGGCGACAACGGCACCGGCTGCAACCGCTATCCCGAACCGCAGCCGGCGGCGCTGGTGGATGCGCTGGCGCGGCTGTACGGCGTGCGCCGCGAACAGCTGCTGGTGGGCCGCGGCAGCGACGAGGCGATCGACCTGCTGGTGCGCGCGTTCTGCCGCGCCGGCCGCGACGCGATCCTGATCCAGCCGCCCACCTTCGGCATGTACGCGGTGTGCGCGCGCATCCAGGATGCCGGCGTGATCGAGGTGCCGCTGCGCCGCGACTTCACGCTGGACGTGGACGCCGTGCTGGCCGCGCTGACGCCCGCGGTGAAGCTGGTGTTCGTCTGCACGCCGAACAACCCCGCCGGCAGCGTGGTGCCGCGCGCCGACATCGCGCGCTTGGCGCAGGCGCTGGCCAACCGCGCGCTGCTGGTGGTGGACGAGGCCTACGTGGAGTTCGCCGACGAGGGCAGCGTGGCCGACCTGCTCGACCGCCACGACAACCTCGCCGTGCTGCGCACGCTGTCCAAGGCCTGGGCGCTGGCCGGCGCGCGCATCGGCTGCCTGCTGGCGAACCCGGGGGTGATCGCGCTGCTGCGCCGGATCATGCCGCCGTATCCGCTGCCGCTGCCCAGCGTGGACGCGGCCCTGCTCGCGCTGTCGGGCTGGGGCCAGGCGAACGCGCAGGCGCACGTCGGCGTGGTGCGCGCCGAGCGTGCGCGCATGCGCACGGCGCTGGCCGGCCTGCCGGGCGTGCGCGCCGTGCTGCCGTCGCAGGCGAACTTCCTTACCGTGCGTTTCGACGACGCCGGCGCCGCGTATCGGCGGCTGTTCGACGCGGGCATCGTGGTGCGCGACGTGCGGCGCTATCCGGGCCTGGACGATGCGCTGCGCATCACGATCGGCACGCCGGCGGAAAACGAACGGGTGCTGGCGGCGCTGGCGCCATCCGCACAGGCGCGAGGCGCGGCATGAGCCGGAAGATTCTCTTCGTCGACCGCGACGGCTGCCTGATCGAGGAACCCGCCGACGAGCAGATCGACAGCTACGAGAAGCTGGCCCTGCTGCCGGGCGTGATCGCCGCCTTGCTGCGTTTCGTCGCCTCCGGCTACGAGCTGGTGATGGTGACGAACCAGGACGGGCTGGGCACCGACAGCTTCCCCGAGGCGCATTTCAACGGCCCGCACGAGCTGCTGCTGCGCATCCTGTCCTCACAGGGCATCCGCTTCCACGAGGTGCTGATCGACCGCAGCTTTCCGCACGAAGGGTTGGATACGCGCAAGCCCGGCATCGGCCTGATGCGCGGCTGGCTCGCCGACGACAGCTGGAGCCGCGCGGCCTCGGCGATGGTGGGCGATCGCGAGACCGATCTGCAGTTCGCCGCCAACCTCGGCGTGCGCGGCTTCCGCGTGGGGCCGCAGGGCATCGCCTGGGACGAACTGGCACACCAGGTGCTGGATGTGCCGCGCACGGCCGAGGTGGTGCGCAAGACCAAGGAAACCCGCATCACCGTGCGCGTCGATCTGGACAAGGTGGCCGAGCCCAAGGTGCGCACCGGCCTCGGCTTCTTCGACCACATGCTGGAGCAGATCGGCAAGCACGGCGGCTTCGCGCTCGCCGTCGAGTGCGACGGCGACCTCCACATCGACGACCACCACAGCGTGGAGGATTGCGGCCTCGCGCTGGGGCAGGCGCTGCGGCAGGCGCTGGGCGACAAGCGCGGCATCGCCCGCTACGGCTTCGCGCTGCCGATGGACGAGAGCGCGGCGGAGGCGCGGCTGGATCTCTCCGGCCGCCCGTACTTCGTGTTCGACGGGCAGTTCCCGCGCGAGCGCGTGGGCGAGCTGGCCACCGAGATGGTGCCGCACTTCTTCCGCTCGCTGTGCGAAACGCTGGGCGCGAACCTGCACCTCGCGGTGCGCGGCGACAACGCGCACCACATGGTCGAAGCCTGCTTCAAGGTGGTGGCGCGCACGCTGCGCCAGGCGATTCGCCGCGAAGGCGACGAGCTGCCAAGCACGAAAGGGACGCTGTGATGCTGCCATCCATGCGCATGGGCGTAGGAGCGCACCCTGTGCGCGACCGCTCTTCGTCACGTGACGGAAAGCATCGCGCACAGGGTGCGCTCCTACGTGCGAGGTATGTATGACGGTCGTGCTGGTCGACGCCGGCGGCACCAACATCGGCTCGGTGCGCTACGCCCTGCAGCGCCTCGGCGTGGACGCCGCGCTGACTTCGGATGCCGCGGCGATCCGCGCCGCCGACAAGGTGATCCTGCCCGGCGTGGGCGCGGCCGGTCCCGGCATGGCGCGGCTGCGCGAGCTGGGCCTGGTCGACGTGCTGCGCGCGCTGAGCCAGCCGGTGCTGGGCGTGTGCCTGGGCATGCAGCTGCTGTGCGCGCATTCGGAGGAGGGCGACACCGAGTGCCTCGGTCTGATCCCGGCCACCGTGCGTCGCTTCGCCGAGCGCCCCGGCCTGCGCGTGCCGCACATGGGCTGGAACGGCTTGTCCGTGCAGCGCGAGCATCCCTTGTTGCGTGGATTGAATGAAGGCGAGCAGGCGTATTTCGTGCACAGCTATGCCGTGCCGGTGGGCGAGTGGACGCTGGCCACGGCCGACTACGGCGCGCCGTTCTCCGCCGTGGTCGCGCGCGGCAATTTCCATGGCATGCAGTTTCACCCCGAGCGCTCCGCCGCCGTCGGCGCGAAGCTGCTGAAGAATTTCCTCGACCTGTGACGAGCAACGCATGACTTTCGCCGTGATTCCCGCCATCGACCTGCGCGGCGGCCGCGTGGTGCGCCTGAAGCAGGGCGACTACGCGCAGCAGACCACCTACGCCGACGATCCGCGCGCGCTGGCGCAGCGCTACGCCGACGCCGGCGCGCGCTGGCTGCACCTGGTCGACCTCGACGGCGCCCGTTCCGGCAACCTCGACAACCTCGCGGTGATCGCGGCGATCGCCAAGGATGGCATGCAGGTGCAGGCCGGCGGTGGCGTGCGCGAGGAAGCCGACCTGCGACGCCTGTTCGACGCCGGCGTGCAGCGCGTGGTGCTGGGCAGCGTGGCGATCCGCGATCCCGAGCGCGTGGCCGGCTGGCTGAAGCAGTACGGCGCCGAGCGCCTCACGCTCGCGCTCGACACCCGCCGCATCGACGGCCGCTGGAGCCTACCCAGCGCGGGCTGGACCGAAACCGAAACGCGCACCCTGGACGAACTCGCGCCGTGGTACGCCGCGCGCGGCGCGAAGCACCTCCTGTGCACCGACATCGAACGCGACGGCATGCTGGCGGGCTTCAACCTCGACCTGTACCGGCACCTGGCCGAAAGCGTGCCGCAGCTCGCGGTGCAGGCCTCCGGCGGCGTGTGCTCGCTGGACGATATCCGCGCGGCGCGCGAAGCCGGGGCGCGCGGCGTGATCCTGGGGCGGGCGCTGCTGGAAGGGCGCTTCACCGTGGCGGAGGCGCTGGCATGTTGAGCCGCATTGCCAAGAGCTTCCCCCTCACCCCAACCCTCTCCCCCGGCGTTGCCGGGGGAGAGGGGGCAGGACTCCCTCTCCCCCAAGCTTGCTTGGGGGAGAGGGCTGGGGTGAGGGGGGCTTTGGCCTCTCCCACCACCAGCATCGCGAGGGAGTGCACGCCATGCTGAGCCGCCGCCTCATTCCCTGCCTCGACGTGCGCGACGGCCAGGTGGTCAAGGGCGTGCGCTTCCGCGACCACGTGGCGATGGGCGGCATCGTGGATCTCGCGCTGCGCTACCGCGACGAGGGTGCCGACGAGCTGGTGTTCTACGACATCACCGCCAGCCCCGAGGGGCGCAGCGTGGACCGCGGCTGGGTGGAGAAGGTGGCGCGGGTGATCGACATCCCGTTCTGCGTGGCCGGCGGCATCCGCTCGGTGGACGAGGCGCGCGCGGTGCTGCACGCGGGCGCGGACAAGGTGTCGGTGAACTCGCCGGCGCTGGAGCGGCCCGAGCTGATCGCCGAACTGGCCGAAGCCTTCGGCGTGCAATGCGTGGTGGTGGGCGTGGATTCGCTGCGCGACGCCGACGGCGAATGGCGCGTGCGCCAGTACACCGGCGATCCGTCGAAGACGCGCGCGCTGCTGCGCCGCACGCTGGACTGGGTGGCCGAAGCGCAGCGCCTCGGCGCCGGCGAGATCGTGCTCAACTGCATGGGCAGCGACGGCGTGCGGCAGGGCTACGACCTCGAACAGCTCAAGGCCGTGCGCGCGCTCTGCCAGGTGCCGCTGATCGCCTCGGGCGGCGCCGGCGCGCCCGAACATTTCCGCGATGCCTTCGCCGACGCCGACGTGGACGGCGCGCTGGCGGCCAGCGTGTTCCATTCCGGCGCGATCGCGATTCCTGCGCTCAAGCAATACTTGCAAGCGCAGGGTGTCGCGGTACGTATCCCTTAGCTCGTCATTCCGGCGAAAGCCGGAATCCAGTGTCTTTCGTGCAACGGTAAGACTTCAAAGACACTGGGTTCCAGCTTGCGCTGGAATGACGGGAAAATCGAATTTCTTCGCATGCCTCCACGCATGCCGGCAGCAGGTATCCCGATGTCCGATTCCAACACCGACCTCTCCCGCCTCGACTGGCCCAAGGGCGACGGCCTGCTGCCCGCCGTCGTGCAGCACTGGCTGACAGGCGAAGTGCTGATGCTCGGCTACATGAATGCGCAAGCGCTGGCCGAAACGCAGCGCAGCGGCAAGGTCACGTTCTTCAGCCGCAGCAAGCAGCGACTGTGGACGAAGGGCGAAAGCTCGGGCCACGTGCTGGCGCTGAAATCCATCCGCATCGACTGCGATGCCGACACCTTGCTGGTGCAGGCCGAGCCGCACGGGCCGACCTGCCACCTGGGCACGTCCAGCTGCTTCGGCACGGACGCGCGGCCGCCGCTGGGCTTTCTCGCCGAGCTCGACGCGCTGGTGGCGCAGCGCCACGCCGAGCGTCCGCAGGGCAGCTACACCACCCAACTGTTCGAGGCCGGCACCCGTCGCATCGCGCAGAAGGTGGGCGAGGAGGGCGTGGAAAGCGCGCTCGCCGCGGTGGCGCAGGGCGACGAGGAACTGCTGGGCGAGGCGGCCGACCTCGTGTTCCACCTCACCGTGCTGCTGCGCGCGCGCGGGCTGTCGCTGGCCGATGCGGTGGTGGTGCTGGCGCAGCGCCACGCCGGGCGCTGATCGCGGGCTTTCAGTACGTTGCCGTGGCGGCGCTGGCCGCGGGTGCCGGCGCGAACGGCACTGCCGGTCCCGGCACGAGGCCCTTGCGCCAGGCGGCCAGCTGCGCCTCGATGCCCTTGCCCACGTAGCTCTGCGGCTCGGAGGGTGTGAGCTTGTCGAGCTGCTCCCACCGCGCGATCTCGGCCTTGGCCTGGGCGAAGGCGTCGAGGAAGTTGTCGCCGCGGTTCAGCGCGTCGACCAGCCAGGCGTGGCCGAAATAGGTGAGTTCCGATTCGCTGCCGCAGCCGAAGGAGCTGCGGTCGCTGCGCGCGGCGGTGAGCACCAGGGTGCCATCGCCGGCGAGCGGCGGGATGAAGCCGCCGGAGTAGCAGGCGTTGACCACCACCACCTTCCACTTGAACGGATGCTCCTTGAGGATCTCGGCGAGGTCCTGCGCGCCGATCTGGTCCAGCGGCAGCGGGTCCATGTCGACCAGGAGGTCGTGGTCCTCGCTGCCGTGGGTGGCGAGGTAGAGCATCAGGATGTCGTCGGGCTGCATCGTCTTGGCGAGGCCGCCCAGCGCGCCCTCCAGGTTGCTCCAGTTGGCCAGCGGATGGGTGGCGAGTGAGGCGGGATTGTTCTCCAGCACCAGCGCGTGGGCGCTGGCGCCGAAGCGCTGGCGGAACATCCGTGCCGCGTATTCGGCCTCGTTGCGGAACACGTCCTGGCTGCCGTCGCCGGCGAAGCTGAGCAGGTAGAGGTTGGGCTTGCCGGGCACGCGCGGGCCGAGTTTCGCCAGCGCGTCCTGCAGCATCTGCGGCTGGTTGTAGAGCACCTGCTCGGGCGTGGGGCCCTGGTTCGGCCAGTTGGCGCTGCCGTCGCTGTCGTCGCCGCCGTCGTCGACGGTACTGGCCGCGGCGGCGCTGCCGCTGGCGCCCGTGGCGGCGGCCGGCGCGGGCGCATGGCCGGGCAGCCACAGCATCAGCAGCACGCCGGCGGCGAAGGCAAGCAGGGCGGTGAAGGCGGTGCGCATGCGGCAGTGGCTCGGCGAGGGTCAGGGCGTGATGGCGTCGAAATCGGCGTAGGCGGCGTGCGGCGGCTGCGCCGGCAGCGCCTGCGGCGGCCGCAGCAGCCAGCCGGTGCGGAAGCCGGCGGCGCGGGCGGCGTCCAGCTCCTCGACGATATCGGACAGGAACAGCAGGTGTTCGGGTCGCTCGCCGATCGCCGCGGCGATCTTCGCGTAGGAGGCCTGCTCGCGCTTGGGGCCGGTCTCGGTGTCGAAGTAGCCGGCGAACAGCGGGGTGAGGTCGCCCGCCTCGCTGTAGCGGAAGAACAGCTGCTGCGCGGGCACCGAGCCGGAGGAATACACGTACAGGCGCAGCCCTTCCGCGCGCCAGGCGCGCAGCCGCGCCGCCACCTCGGGATAGACATGCGCGCGGTAGTCGCCGGCCTCGTAGCCTTCGCGCCAGATCATGCCCTGCAGCGCCTTCAGCGCGGTGGACTTGCGGTCCTCGTCGATCCAGCGCAGCAGCAGCTCGATCACTTCCTGCCGGCTGGCCTCGATGTAGCCGGCCTCCTTCGCCGCCTCGTGCAGCCAGTGCTGCACCTCGGGCCGGTCCACATGGGTCTCGACGAAAGCGGGCAGGCGCTTGCGCGCGTAGGGGAACAGCACGTCCTTGACGAAGCTGATCGAACTGGTGGTGCCTTCGATGTCGGTGACGATGGCGCGGATTTCGGGCATGGCGGATGGCGTGCGGAAGCAGGGCAGCCAGTGTACCCGTACGCCACCGGCATGGCCCGTAGGAGCGCACCCTGTGCGCGATGGGACTTTTCGCCGAGAGCCCTATCGCGCACAGGGTGCGCTCCTACGAGTGGGTCACGCCGCGATGGGCTCCATCCGCGGAAACCCCTGCGCGATATCGCTGCCGGTGTAGTTGGCGACCCAGCCGTCCTTGTTGGTGAACAGGCGGATCGCCACGAAACAGGGCGACTCGCTCATGTCGAACCAATGGCGGGTGCCGTCGGGCACGCCGATCAGGTCGCCGGCTTCGCACAGCACGTCGTAGACCTTGTCGCCCAGGTGCAGGGTGAACTGGCCGGCGCCGGCCACGAAGAAGCGCACCTCGTCCTCGCTGTGGGTGTGCTCGCTGAGGAATTTCTGGCGCAGCGCGGCGCGGTCGGGGTGGTCGGGCTTCAGGCTGATCACGTCCACCGACTGGTAGCCTTCCTCGCGCATCAGGCGGTCGATGTCCGCGCGGTAGGCGGCGATCACCTCGTCCTGGCTGGCGCCGGGGGCGACGGGCTGGTTCGCGGCCCATTGCTCGAAGCGCACGCCGGCGGCGGCGAGCACGCGGCCGATCTCGGCGCGGTCGGTGTGGGTGGCCAGCGGCGTGGCGGGCTGGCGTTCGTCGAAAATGCGCAGGCGGCTCATGCGGAAAGTCTCCTCAGGTCCAGTTCGCAGCCGAGCAGGCATTCCAGCGCTTCCAGGTGGCGGCGCGCCTCGGCCATGTCGCGGCCCCAGGTGTAGATACCGTGGCCGGCGATCAGGTAGGCCGCGAGTGGCTTGCCGGCGTCCAGCCAGGCATCCACCTGCGCCACCAGTTCGGGCATGTGCTGGGTGTTGGGGAACACCGGGATCTCCAGCACGCTCTCGTGCGTGGTGTGGCCGGCGATGGCCTTCTGCAGCTCCCAGCCTTGCAGCCGCACCGCGCCGGCCTCGGCGTACAGCCGCGAGGCCACGCTCTGCGTGCGCGAATGGGTGTGCAGCACCGCGTTCGCTTCGGGAAAGCGGCGATAGACCTGGGTGTGCAGCGCGGTTTCTGCGCTGGGGCGCGCGCCGGTGCCCACGGCCTGGCCGTGCATGTCCACCAGCATGATGTCGTCGCGGCCGAGCTTGCCCTTGTCGCGGCCGGAGATCGTGATGGCGGCATGGTCGGCATCCACGCGCATCGAGAAGTTGCTGCTGGTCGCCGGCGTCCAGCCGGCCAGCGCCAGCTCGCGCGCGGCATCGGCGACGGCGTCGGCGCGCGCGGCGAACAGCTCGGGGGGGATCGTGTCGGGCAGTTGCTGGTTCATGCAAATGGACGTCCAAACGAAGGCGGAACTATACAGCATGCGGGCAGAAGCCGGCCGGCGGCGGGAGCTTGCCGACCAAATGCGATCTATTCTCGCCGCATGCACGGCAACCGGCGTAGCATGGCGCACGGTTCCACCGCGGCGCGGTGGAGTTTGTTCCAACGACGGAGGTTTCCAATGTCGCATGACGAAAACAACGAGTCGCGTCGCCGCTTCCTGAAACTGGCGGCCGGTACCACGGCGGCCGCGGTGGTGGCCGGTGGCCTGCCGCGCTTCGCGCGTGCCGCCGACCTGCCGCACGTGACCGCTGCCGATCCGACCGCCAAGGCGCTGGATTACACGGAGAACGCGGCGGCCAGCAAGAACCCGAAGCACAAGCCGGGCGACGACTGCACGAACTGCCAGTTCTATTCCGGCGGCCCCACCGGCTACGGCCCCTGCCAGCTGTTCCCGGGCAAGTCGGTCAATGCGAAGGGCTGGTGCGTGTCGCACACGCCGAAGAAAGCCTGATCGCTTCCTGCTGTTGCGACCCCGAGAGGCCGGCCCTGGTGCCGGCCTCTTTTCGTTGGCGTGGCGCGCGATGGCGGATGGTTGCGCGCCGTGCATACGTCATCGGATCGCCGCAGCGGCGATGCGTCGGAGAAGTCGGGGGAGGGCGCGCGGCGCCGAAAAGTGCTGCCCGGCGCGTCAGGCTGAGGAGCTGGCCAGCTGACGCGCCGGGCGGCGATCCGGGGCCCACTGCCAAGTGATCAACCCTCGGACTGGGGATGATACCCCTCGTCGGGCCAAATGGGCGGCAGGGAGTCGAGATTCTTTCGGAAATATTCCGTTAAGCTGTTCAAAAACAACGACTTGTTTCGTTTTTTCGGTACCGCTCAGGCTGAACCAGGTCGATGGGCTGGAATGGCCTCGATTGGCGAAGTACGCAGAAAATCGGCGATTTTCAGCGTGATTTGTCGGTATTTCGGGCTCATGCGAGCTCGGCAACCGCCTGCGAACGACGCAACCGGCTGTGCCGGTAGCCGTAGCCGAAATAGATCGCGAGGCCGATCACGGTCCAGATCCCCATCAGCAGCCACTGGTACCAGTTCTCCCAGTACAGCAGGCCCAGGCAGCACAGCACGCCCAGCGTGCAGATCAGCGGCGCCCACGGCACGCGGAAGGTGCGCGGCAGTTCGGGATGCGTGTAGCGCAGGATCAGCACGCCGGCGCACACCGCCACGAAGGCGATCAGCGTACCCATCGAGACGAGATCGCCGAGCACGTCGAGCGGGAACACCGCCGCCAGCGCGGCGATGCCGAGGCCGGTGATCACGGTGTTGATGTGCGGGGTCTTGTAGCGCGGGTGGATCTTCGCGAACACCGGCGGCAGCAGGCCGTCGTTGCCCATGATCATGAAGATGCGCGGCTGCGCGATGATCATCACCAGCACCACCGAGGACAGGCCGATCAGCGCGCCGACCTCCACCAGCCAGCGCAGCCAGTTCAGCTGCGGATGCGCCTTCACCGCGGTCACCACCGGCTCGCTGGTGCCCAGCTGGTCGAACGGCAGCAGGCCGGTGATCACCGCCGCCATGCCGATGTAGAGCACGGTGCACACCGCCAGCGAAACGAGGGTGCCGATCGGCAGGTCGCGCTGCGGGTTCTTCGCCTCCTGCGCCGCGGTGGAGGTGGCCTCGAAGCCGATGTAGGCGAAGAACACCAGGGTCGAGGCGCGCATGATGCCGGCCCAACCGTATTTTTCCGGCCCCTGCTGCGGCGGGATGAACGGGTGCCAGAGCTGCGGGTCCACGTACTGCCAGCCGGCCACGATCACCACCACGATCAGGCCGACCTTGAGTATCACCATCGCCAGGTTCGCGCCGCTGGACTCGCGGATGCCCACGTAGCACAGCCAGGTCAGCGCCAGCGTGATCGCCACCGCCGGCAGGTTGAACAGCGCGCCGGTGGCGACGAGGTGGCCGTCCTGGTAGGCCAGCGGCGCATTGGTCAGCACCGCGGGCAGGTGCATGCCCATGTTGTCGAGCAGGCTGGTGAAGTAGCCGGTCCAGCTCACCGCCACGGCGGACGCCGAGACGCCGTACTCCAGCACCATGTTCCAGCCGATGAACCAGGCCACCAGTTCGCCCAGCGTGGCGTAGGCGTAGGAATACGAGCTGCCCGACATCGGGATCAGGGTGGCGAACTCGGCGTAGCACAGCGCGGTGAAGCTGCAGCAGATCGCCGCGATGATGAAGGACAGGACGATCGCCGGGCCGGCGTGCTCGGCCGCCGCCTGGCCGGTGATCACGAAGATGCCGCCGCCGATCACCGCGCCGATGCCCAGCGCGGTCAGGCCCCAGGGGCCGAGCGTGCGCTGCAGCGCGACGCCGTGGGCGCTGTCGGTGCCGGCGAAATCGGTCTTGCGGGCGAGCAGTTGCTTGAGCATGGAGCTTCCAAATATGAAACCGGCACGACGCTGTCGTGCCGGTGGCATGGTGTCGATGAGCGCGCGTGCGGAATCAGTCCGCCTCGGTGCCGCAGGCCAGGTGGCTCTTGCGGTAGCCGTACAGGAAGTACACCACCAGGCCGACCGCACCCCACGCGAAGAAGGTGATCTTCGCTTCCTTCGACAGGTTCAGGAACAGCAGCAGGCAGCCGATCACCGCCAGCGGGCAGACCAGCCACGGCAGCGGAGTGCGGAACGGGCGCGGACGCCCGGGCTGGGTGCGGCGCAGGATCAGCACGCCCACCGCCACCATGATGAACGCGAACAGCGTGCCCGAGTTGGTGATGTCGGCGAGGATGCCTACCGGGAACAGCGCGCCGAACAGCGAGACGAAGGTGCCGGTGATCAGGGTGATGACGTGCGGCGTGTGGAAGCGCGGATGGATCTTCGCCAGCGAGCTCGGCAGCAGGCCGTCGCGCGACATGGTGAAGAAGATGCGGGTCTGGCCGTAGGTCATGGTGAGGATCACCGACGGCAGCGCGATGCCGGCGGCAAACGCGATGAAGGCGGCGATGGTGTTGTGGTTGAGCAGGCGCACCACGTGGGCCAGCGCCTCCTTGCTGCACACCAGCGCCTGCGAACCGTCGCAGGCCGCGGCGAACGCCGGCGTGCCCGGCTCCAGCGCCACGCCGTTCGGGCCCAGCATGGGCTGCGCGCCCACCGAACCCACCGCGCCGTAGCTCACCAGCAGGTAGTAGATGGTGCACACGCCGAGCGAACCGATCAGCGCGATCGGAATGTTGCGGTTCGGGTTTTTGGTTTCCTCGGCCGCCGTGGAGATCGCGTCGAAGCCGATGTAGGCGAACACGATGGAGGCCGCCGCGCCGAGCACGCCGATGCCGCCCATCGGGCTGCCCCAGCCGTTCGGCACGAACGGCGTGAAGTTCTGGTCCTTCACCGCCGGCAGCGCGACGATGATGAAGGCGGTGAGCGCGGCGATCTTGATCAGCACCAGCACGGTGTTGACCTTGGCCGACTTCGAGGTGCCGATCACCAGGAGGCCGGTGATCGCCAGGCCGATCAGGCAGGCCAGCAGGTTGAAGCTGCCGCCGTCCATCGGGCCCACCTGCAGGAAGTGCGGCAGGCCGAGCCCGGCATGCGCGAGCAGGCCGTTGACGTAGCCGGCCCAGCCCACGCACACGGTGCTGGCGGCGATGGTGTACTCCAGCACCAGCGCCCAGCCCACGACCCATGCGACGCCTTCGCCGAGCACGCCGTAGGTGTAGGTGTAGGCCGAGCCGGCCACCGGCACCATCGAGGCAAGTTCCGCATAGGCCAGCGCGGCGAACGCACAGACCACCGCGGCGATCACGAACGCGATCATCATGCCGGGGCCGGCCTTCTGGCCCGCTTCGGCGGTGAGCACGAAGATGCCGGTGCCGATGATCGCGCCGATGCCGAGCATGGTGAGCTGGAAGGCGCCGAGCTGGCGGGTGAGGCTTTTCTTTTCCGCCGTGGCGATGATCTGGTCGATCGGCTTGACGCGCTTGAACAGCATGCAATGGCTCCCCGGGAATACACGACGTCACGCTCGTCCAAACCGCGACGAGAACTGACGCGACGAGCCGGCGGACGGCCAACCATAGCGGAGCGACTGGAGGGGTACAAGACGCGATGCAGCTAGAGTCCGCATTGTTTTTTCCGCCCCTGCCACAAGTCATGCCGAGCCGTTTTCCACGACTTTCCGCCGCATTCGACGACTACCTCGCGCGCCATCCGGAGGAGGGCGGAACGGTCGCCGACTTCGCGGCTTTCCTCGCCTCGGATGCCGCCGTGTTCGAGCGCAGCCACGCGCCGGGCCACTTCACCGGCTCGGCCTGGCTGGTGAGCGCGGACGGCGAGCGCGTGCTGCTCACGCATCACCGCAAGCTGGGCCGCTGGCTGCAACTGGGCGGCCATGCCGACGGCGATGCCGACCTCGCGCGCGTGGCGCTGCGCGAGGCGGAGGAGGAGTCGGGCTTGCGCGAGCTTGCAGTCGAGCGCGCGATCTTCGATCTCGATGCGCACCCGATTCCGGCACGCGCGAGCGAACCGGAGCACTGGCATTACGACGTGCGCCACGTGGTGCGCGCCACCGGCAGCGAGACATTCGAGGTCAGCGAGGAATCGCTGGCGCTGGCGTGGCAGCCGGTGCGCGCGATCGCCGCCGATCCGCAGGCGGATACCTCGCTGCGGCGCATGGCGCGCAAGTGGCTGGCGCGCGTGCGATGCGAGAGCGAGAAGTGAGTGAAGAGGAGTGAGTAGAGAGAGAAGGCATACGAGACGCCGTGCCTTGCTCTTCTCTCACTTCTCACTTCTCTCCACCCACTCCTGCGCGTAGCGCTCCGGTGCCGGATTGAGGTGGCCGCAGCCCTTGCAGGTGCGCGCCTCGCGCGAGCGGTAGAAACGCTCGAACACCGGCGGGAAGTCGCGCTCGATGCTGTCGAGGGTGAAGTACTCCTCGTACAGCTTGTGGTTGCAGCGTTCGCAGAACCACAGCAGGCCGTCCTTCTCGTGCGGCAGGCGCTTGCGTTCGATCACCAGGCCCACGGAATCGGCGAAGCGCTGCGGCGAATGCGGCACGCGCGGCGGCAGGTAGAACATTTCGCCGGCACGCAGCGGCAGCGAGCGTTTCACGCCTTCGTCCTGCACGTGCAGCAGGGCCTCGCCTTCCAGCTGGTAGAAGAACTCCGGGCCTTCCTCCCAGTGGTAGTCGGTGCGCGCATTCGGGCCGCCCACGATCATCACGATGAAGTCGCCGTCGACGATGCACTTGTTGCCCACCGGCGGCTTCAGCAGGTGGCGGTGTTCGGCTATCCAGCGTTGCAGATTGAACGGTGGGGTGAGGGACATGCGGTGCCTCGCGATGGTTGGCAAGCAAGAGCGGGCGTGTCTGATTGTGTCAGGCAAGTGCATCCTGCACTTGCCTGACTCGCCATGCCCGGCATGGGCCGGGCATGGCTCCGTTGGCTCATCGCAGCCGCAATGAGCCAACGTGCGATCCGTCCGTGGATCGTGGAGGTGCGAGGGTCGTAAAGCGACCCTCACACCTCCAGCGTGGCGAGATCGCCTTTCTCTTCCAGCCACGCCTTGCGGTCGCCGGCGCGCTTCTTGGCCAGCAGCAGGTCCATCACCTTGGCGGTGCCGTCGTCGCCGTCCACGGTGAGCTGCACGAGGCGGCGGGTGTCGGGGTGGACGGTGGATTCGCGCAGCTGCGCGGGGTTCATCTCGCCCAGGCCCTTGAAGCGGGTAACCGCGACCTGGCCCTTCATCTTCTCGCGCTCGATCTTCTGCAGCATCGCCTGCTTCTCGGCCTCGTCGAGGCAGTAGAACACCTGCTTGCCCACGTCGACGCGGAACAGCGGCGGCATCGCCACGAACACGTGGCCTTCGCTGACCAGATGCGGGAAGTGTTTCAGGAACAGCGCGCTGAGCAGGGTGGCGATGTGCAGGCCGTCGGAGTCGGCGTCGGCGAGGATGATGACCTTGCCGTAGCGCAGGCCGGCGAGGTCGTCCTTGCCGGGGTCGCAGCCGATCGCCACCGCGAGGTTGTGCACCTCCTCGGAGGCCAGCACCGAGGTGGATTCCACCTCCCAGGTGTTGAGGATCTTGCCGCGCAGCGGCAGGATCGCCTGGAACTCCTTGTCGCGCGCCTGCTTGGCGCTGCCGCCGGCGGAGTCGCCTTCGACCAGAAAAAGTTCTGTGCGCGAGAGGTCGGTGGAAGTGCAGTCGGCGAGCTTGCCGGGCAGGGCGGGGCCTTGCACGATCTTCTTGCGCACCACCTGCTTCGCCGCCTTGAGCCGCGCGCTGGCGCGCTCGATCGCGAGCTGGGCGATGCGCTCGCCGGTTTCCACGTTCTGGTTCAGCCACAGGCTGAAGGCGTCGTGCACCACGTTCTCGACCAGCGCGGCAGCGTTGCGCGAGGACAGCCGCTCCTTGGTCTGGCCGGCGAACTGCGGGTCCTGCAGCTTGGCGCTGAGCACGAAGGCGAGCCGCTCCCACACGTCTTCCGGCGCCAGCTTCACGCCGCGCGGCAGCAGGTTGCGGATGTCGCAGAATTCGCGGATCGCATTGGTGAGGCCCGAGCGCAGGCCGTTGACGTGGGTGCCGCCCTGCGCGGTGGGGATCAGGTTGACGTAGCTTTCCTGCACCAGCTCGCCTTCCGGCAGCCAGGCCAGCGCCACGTCCATGCCTTCGGTGTCGCGCGCCACGTGGTGCACGAACAGCTCCGCGGGCAGCGCCTCGCCGCCGTCCAGCTCGCCGCGCAGGTAGTCGCGCAGGCCGTCCTCGTAATGCCACTCGCTGGTTTCGCCGCTGGCCTCGTCGACCAGCTTCACGTTGAGGCCCGCGCACAGCACGGCCTTGGCGCGCAAGAGGTGCTTGAGTTTCGGCAGCGAGATCTTCGGCGAGTCGAAGTATTTCGGGTCGGCCCAGAAGCGCACGGTGGTGCCGGTTCTCTTCTTCGGCACCGTGCCGATGATCTCCAGCTCGCTGACGCGGTCGCCGTGCTCGAAGGCCATGCGGTATTCGTTGCCGTCGCGGCGGATCGTCACTTCCACGCGGGTGGACAGCGCGTTGACCACCGACACGCCCACGCCGTGCAGGCCGCCGGAGAAGTTGTAGTTCTTGCCGCTGAACTTGCCGCCCGCGTGCAGGCGGGTGAGGATCAGCTCCACGCCCGGCACGCCTTCCTCGGGGTGGATGTCCACCGGCATGCCGCGGCCGTCGTCGGTGACCTCGACCGAGCCGTCCGCGTGCAGCACCACCTCGATCGCCTTGGCGTGGCCGGCCAGCGCCTCGTCCACCGAGTTGTCGATCACCTCCTGCGCCATGTGGTTCGGGCGGGTGGTGTCGGTGTACATGCCGGGCCGGCGCTTGACCGGGTCCAGGCCGGAAAGGACTTCGATGTCGGCGGCGTTGTAGCGACTGCTCATGCGTGGGGATTCTGGCGAAACGAAGCGGGGAGGATGCGGGCGGCGCCGGGCAGGGTCAAGCGGCGCACCGCGAATGGCCCTCGTCCGGCGCAGCGTCAGCCCGCGTGGACGAGCAGGCGTTTGCGGTAGCTGCGGCGGCGCGCGAACGTTTCCAGCCGGGCGAGCAGCCAGCCCAGCGCAGTGCCGCCGAGGATCAGTTCCAGGCAGGCCGCCGGTGGCCACCATGCGTGCGCGAGGCGCAGCAGCAGCACGCAGAGCAGCAGGGTGGCGAGGGCGGCCGCAAGCGCCGCGCGCCACATGCGACGCAGGCCGGGCAGCCCGTACAGCAGCAGCGGCAGCATCAGCATGAAGCTGCCGAGCAGGAAGCGGGCCGCCAGGTTCAATGGCAGAATGCTGTTGCCGCGGCGCACCGAGGCCAGCATGTTCGCCTGGTATTCCACGCCGGGCATCGGGCCGTCCGGGGTGCGGACGATGTCGCCCAGGCCCTCGGCGGTGGCGCCGATCAGCACCAGCTTGTTGCGGAGCAGGGCGGCCGGCACCTTGCCGTCCAGCACGTCGGCATAGGACACCCGGCCGAAGCTGCCGGCGGGGCCGGCGTAGCGCAGCAGCACCAGGTGGTCGCGCTCCCACAGGTAGGGCGAGCGCGCGGCCAGCGGGTTGTGGCGCAGGCCGGGCAGCGGCGTCGTGCCGGCGGGCCGGTCGAGCCGCAGCAGCGCCAGCGCCAGCGAGGGCCAGTACGGATTGCCCAATCCCGCCATCAGGTAGGCGCCGCGCGCCACGCCGTCGCCGTCCAGCGCCACGTCGACCTGGCCCAGCGCGGCGGCGCCTTGCGCCACCGCGGGAAGCGGCAGGATCTCCTGCAGCATGCCGCCCAGCGCCGGCGCCTCGGCGAACACCGGCATTGCCACGTGCCCGTTGCGCGCCACGGCGGCGGCGAACGCGCGGTCGTTCTGCGGCTGGGCCAGGTCCGGCTCGGACACGGCGACGTCCATGCCGATGCCGCGCACGCCGTCGGCGCCGAGGCGGTCGATCAGCCTTGCATGGATCGCGCGCGGCCACGGCCAGCGGCCCAGCGCGGCGAGGCTGGCCGGGTCGATCGCCACGATCACCACCTCGTTGCCCGGGTCGTAGCCCCAGTGGCGCATGTGCAGGTCGTACAGCGCGTGGTCCAGCGGCTCGGTGCGGCCGCTGGCCAGCAGCAGGGCGAGCAGGCCGGTGCCCAGCGCCCACAGCGCCAGGCGCACCAGCCACGCGAACGGATCCAGGTAACGCGGGGTGGCGTCGCGATCCGCCATGAACAGGCTCTTAGAGCAACAGCCACAGCAGCGCCGCGCCGCCGCTGCCGATCGCGATGCGGCAGGCGATGCAGGGCAGCTTCACCTTCTGCGCGGGGCTCCACGGGCCGGCGTAGCCGTCGCTGTCGAGCGTGCGCACGCGCAGGTACCAGGTGCCGTGGCCGGGTTTGGGAATCTGCAGCGAGGGCTGCGCCACGGTCCGGTCCAGCGTCGGCTGCGCGAAGCCGGCGTCGCGCGCCATCTGCACCTGGTAGCGCTGGCCGGGCAGGCCGGCCTGCCAGCCGAAGTCCATCTCCTTGCCGGCATGCCGCGGGGCGTCCAGCGCCGGCGCGGGCGGCTCGGCCACGAGGTCGAACGGCATCGGGTCGCTGTACGGCCCGAGCTTGCCCTGCTTGTCGCGGCTGGCGATGCGCCACCAGTAACGGCCCAGCGGCAGGGTATTCGGCGCGCGCACGCTGTCGCCGGTGAGCGAGGCCTGCTCGCCGAGCAGGTGGGCGAAGCCCTCGTCGCTGGCGAGCTGCCAGGCATACGACGCCGCCTCGGCGCTTTCGGTCCAGCGGAAATGCGGCCGCGTGTCGCGCACCTTGCCGCCCGGCTGCGGTTCGATCACCAGCGGTGGTTGCGGATGCGCGTCGATCGTCACCGTGCAGCTGGCGTCGAGGCCTTCCAGCTGCTGCGCGTCGATGCCGTGCACGCGGATCGCGTAGCTGCCGTCGGGCAGGTCGGGCAGGTTGACGCCGGCCGTGCCAGTCACGCGATCGAGCAGCAGCGATTCGAACTGCGCATCGGGAGCGACCTGCGCGCGGTATTTCTGCGCGCCGGCAAGCGCCGGCCAGCTGAGGGCGTAGGCCACGCGATGGATCGCCTGCTGCGGGCAGGCCAGCGCCGGCGCGGGCAGCAGCGCCTGCGCGCGGCCCGGCTGGCTGCCGTCCGCCAGCGCCACGCCCTTGCCGCCATCCACCAGCACGTGGCGCCGCTGCGCGCCCACGTCCACGCGGCCGCCCAGCACCTCGGTCTGCGTGCGGCCGTCGCCGGCCGCCACGCGGAAGTGCGTGCCGCGCACGCTGGAGATGGCGCCCGGCGTCTGCACGCTGAAGTGCGCGGCACCGTCGACGTGGGTGACGTCGTTGACCACGCGGCCGTGCTGCAGGCGCAGGCGGGTGTCCACCATGCCGGTACGGCCGTAGGCGCTGAGCCGATCCAGCTCGAGTTCGCTGTCGCCCTGCATCAGCACGCGTGAGCCGTCGGCGAACTGCAGGGTGAGGCTGGCGCCGGCGGCGGTACTCAGGCGGGCGCCCATGCCCAACTCCATGCCTGCAGCGACCGCTTCGGGCTGGCCCTGCGCGTCCTGTCGCACCTGCGCGCTGCCGACCACCGCCACCACCGTGGCCTTCGCCGGCTGCACGCGCAGCCAGGCGATCGGCACGTGCAGGCGCATGCCCGGCGGCAGGTGGTGGGGATCGGCAACCTTGTTGTAGTCCTGCAACTGCTGCCAGCCCACGCCGGGTTTCAGGAAGCGGCGCGAGAGATCCCAGATGTTGTCGGTGGGGCGCACGCGGTAAACCCAGTCGGCCGCCTGCGCGCCGGGCAGCAGGCACAGCGCCAGCAGCAACAGCGCGGCCAGTCGGCGGAGTGGTGTCGGGATTCCGGTCGAGTGCTTCATCGGGTGTCCTGCGGATTCGAAGGCGAGGCGCCGCTGCGCGTCGCATCTCGACGGGCGGGCTGATCCTCTGCCTTCCAGTGGTTCGGGTTCTGTCTGCTGGGCAGGTGATCGGCGCATTCTGGGGCATGGGGGAGGGGATTGCCACGCGGGGCTGAGACGCGCGATTGCGCGAGCGACGAAGTGCTATCTCCCCTCTCGCACTTGTGGGAGAGGGGGTGGGGGAGAGGGGGCCTCTGCTCTCGCGCTTTCGCAAGTTTCAAAGCGGTTTCGTCCACCTGCCGGTGGCCGAGTTCCTTTCTCTTTGCGTGGCCAAAGAGAAAGGAACCAAAGAGAAAGGCCACCCCGATGGCGCGCCCTCCGGGCATCCTGCCCTGCGGGTGCGCGGGCGGGTTCCGGGGTTTTTCGACGGGACTCCTGTCCCGGCGAAAAACTGGCCCGCATCCGTGCGGGCCATCCTGCGGACTTTCCTCCACCCGCCCGCCGCGCCATAGGGGTCCCGGGTAGAGCAGCGCGCTCCTGCGCGCAGAAGCAACGGCACCCCACCCCAGCCCTCCCCTGCACGCAGGGGAGGAAGCGACTGCCCGCAAACTTGCGGCGCTTCGCTCTTGCTCTGCTTCTGGCGCGCACGATGCGCGCCTGCTCTTCCGGGGGGCCCTCGGCGGCGGTGAGCCGGGGACGACAAGGCCGCGCAGCGGGCATCACCATGGATGGCGATGCCTTTTCGACCGGGCAGGAAGCCCGGCCGAAAAGCCCGGCCGCGGCTCACGGACTTTCCGTCCATGGATGGACGGAAAGCGCCGCCGCGGGGTGTCGTTTTCTCTTGGCTACTTCTCTTTTGGACAAGCAAAAGAGAAGTAGCTCGGGCGCCGGCAGGCGCACGAAACCGCTTTGTCGCTTGCGAAAAACGAGAGCAAAAGCCCCTCTCCCCCAGCCCCTCTTCCACAAGTGGGAGAGGGGAGAACATCGCCTGTGAAATCTGCCGAATCCGGTCAGGCTTGGCCCTCGCCGGCTTCAAGCTGCGCAAGGCGCTGGCGCAAAACCTCCAGGTACGCCGGCAACTCGCGCAGGGTTTCGTTCTCGCGAACGCGCAGGTTCTCCAGGTGCCGGCGCCCATCGGCAACGAGGTGGGCGTCGGCGAACAAGGGCAGCACGCCGAGGATGCGATGCAGGCGCTGCCCGGTCGTGGCCGCGTCGCCGGCGGCGATGGCGGCGGCGAGCTCGCCGAGGTCGTGGCGCATGGTGGCGATCAGCAGCGGCCGCATCTGCCGTTGCAGTTCGGCGGATGTTTCGTTGCCGGCGGTGGCGGCCGGCTCGCCGGCGTCGCTGTGGGCGATGGGCAGCCATCGTTCGAGCGTGCTTTCCAGCTGACGCAGTTGCAGCGGTTTGCCGAGGCAGTCGTCGATGCCGGCCTCGCGATACCTCTCCAGGTCGCCGCGCGGGGCGTCGGCGGTCACGGCGATGATGGGGAGGCGGCCGGGCAGCTGGTGGGTGCGCTCGTGCTGGCGCCATGCGGCGGCGAGTTCGTAGCCGTCGAACTGCGGCAGGTTGAGGTCGGTGAGCAGCAGCGCGTAGCCGCCGCGTTGCAGGGCGGCGAGCGCGGCGCGTCCGTCGTCCACGGTTTCGCAGGGCCAGCCGAGCTGGGCCAGTTGGCGCTGCAGCAGTTCGCGGCCGACCGGGTGGTCGTCCACCAGCAGGATGCGTTGCGTGCGGCGCTGCGCGTGCGTCGTTGCGGCCGGCTCCGCGACCGCCGGCATGTCCGCTGCGCGCTGCGGCTGCGCGGCCTGCAGCGCCAGTGTGCAGATGCGCAGCAGCGCCTGCCAGCGCAGCGGATTGGCTTCCAGGTGCAGGCGCTCGTCGTCGGCGCTTGCCGGCCGGGCATGTTCGCCCAGCGCCACCACGCGCGCGGGCAGTGCGTGGCCGCTGCGGTGGTCGTCCTCGTCGACGAACAGCAGGTCGGCGGCCATGCCTTCGCGCAGCGGCGTGGTGGGTGGCGCCTGCTCCACGCTGAGGCCGAGCGCGGCGAGGTGCGCGGCCAGCGCGGCCGCGGTGTCCGCGTCGCGCAGGCGCACGATGGCGTGGTGTGGGCGCTCGTCGGCCAGCCGGGGTTCGACCGTGCGCCGCGCGACCGGCAGGGGCAGCTCCAGCGTCACCGTGGTGCCGGCGCCGGGCTGGCTGGCCAGCGCGATGCTGCCGCCCATCAGTTCCACCAGGTGCCGGCAGATCGCCAGGCCCAGGCCGGTGCCACCGTAATGGCGCGCGGTCGAGGCTTCGGCCTGCTGGAACGGCGTGAAAAGCTGGGCCTGCTGGTCCGCGGCCACGCCGATGCCGGTGTCGGCGACCTCGATGCGCAGGCGCTGCACTTCGCCGTCATCGCCGAGCACCCGCCAGGCCACGCCGACGCGCCCGCGCTCGGTGAACTTGCCGGCGTTGCCCAGCAGGTTGAGCAGGATCTGGCGCAGGCGCACGCCGTCGCCCACCAACAGGCCGGCCACGGCGGCATCGACCGCCACATCGATGCGCAGGCCCTTGCGCCGCATCGGCGCGGCGGCCGCGCCGACCACGTTGTCGAGCAGCACGCGCGGGTCGAACGGCGCGCAGTCCAGCCGCAGGCTGCCGGCTTCCAGCTTGGAGAAGTCCAGCACGTCGTCGAGGATCTGCAGCAGCACGCCGGCCGAATCGTTGGCCGTGTGCAGCAGTTCGCGCTGCTCCGCGTCGAGTCGGCCCAAGCCCAGCAATTCCAGCGTGCCGAGCACGCCGTTGAGCGGCGTGCGGATCTCGTGGCTGGCGGTGGCGAGGAATCGCGCCCGCGCCTTGGCCGCGCGTTCGGCCGCATCGCGCGCGGCGCGCAGGGCTTCGTCGTGCGTCCGCGCCTGGGTGGTGTCGAGCAGGTAGCCGATCCAGTGCACGCCGCCGTCGGTGCGCTGCGGCGCCAGCGCCAGATGCATCCAGCGCAGGCCCTGTGCGGCGTAGGCGCGGAAGTCCAGCGCTTGCGGCGCGGGCTCGCCCGTCGCCGCCCGCAGCGGTTCGAGCAGCTGCGCCAGCGGGGCGCGGTCGTCCGGGTGGATGCGCCCGGATGCGGCCGCCTTGCCGCCGTCGAGCAGTTGCTGCGGTTCGAGGCCGATCAGCGCGTGCAGGTCGCCCACCGCGAAATCCAGCGCCGGTGTTTGGCCCGGCTCGTGCCGCACGGCGAAGATTGCCACCGGGATGTGCCGGGCCACCTCGCGCAGGCCCTGTTCGGCCGCCTGGTAGCGCCGCGCCCGGCGCAGCGCTTGCCGCAGGCCGTGCACGTGGCGCAGCAGGCCCAGCGCCAGCAAGGCCATGCACGCCAGCAAGGCGGCCAGCAGCAGGGTCGGCGCCTGCATCGGGCCGCTGCCGGTGTGCAGCCAGTCCGCCAGCGGCGTCATGCGTCCGTCCTGGCGTACCGGCGGCGCGGCGGGGTGGGGGCGGATGGCTGCGCAGTGGATTCCATGGCGCATAGCCTGCACGGGGGAGGCGGGGGCGACAAGCGTGGCGGGATGGCACGCCTGTCCCGACCGGCGCGCCGGTCGGTTATGGTGTGCCAAGGCCGCAGCAAGCAAGACAGGCCATTGCGCCGTGTCGGGGCTGGAGCCGACGCTGCTTTTCGGGATGTGGATATGCGTATCGTGATTTGCGACGACCACCCGGTCGTCTTGCTCGGGGTCAAGGCCATCCTCGCGGGCCAGAGTTCGGCGTTGCAGGTGGTGGGAGAGGCGAACGGCGGCGCGCAGCTGCTGAAGGTGCTGGAAGCCGTTCCCTGCGACCTGGTGATCACCGATTTCTCGATGCCGGGCAATGGGCCGCACGACGACGGCCTGCCCCTGCTGCGCCGCCTGCTCGCTGCGCACCCCGGCCTGCCGGTGATCGTGCTCTCGATGATCCACAACGCGGCGCTGGTGCAGGGCATGCTGCGGCTGGGCGTGCGCGGCGTGGTGGACAAGGCCGGCATGATGACCGAGCTGCTGCACGCGGTGCGTGCCGTCTCCGCGGGCCGCAGCTACGTCGGCCAGTCCCTTGCGTCCGCCATCGCACAGGGGAGCGACGCCGCCCGCCCGGCCGAGCCGGACGGCGCCCCGCCGTTGGCCGCGTTGTCGGTGCGCGAGGCGGAGGTGGTGCGGCTCTATGCGCAAGGCATGAGCGTCACCGAGATCGCCGCGACGATACGCCGCAGCGTGAAAACGGTCAGCAAGCAGAAGAACGACGCCATGCGCAAGCTGGGCCTGGAAAGCAACCGCGAGCTCTACGACTTCGCCAAGGCCAACGGGCTGTTGTTCTGACGTCTCCGCGCCTTTTGTGCCCTCGGCGGGTGGCTGTTTTGGCGCATTGCGTCACATAGCGTCACACCGTGCCGCATTTGTCCATGGTGGTGCCGGCCCCGTGCCGGCTGGCGCCGCATCGGCCTGTCGGCGCGTTTGCGGCGGCGATGCCGTGCACTCCGGCGCGGCGGGGTGGGCCAGGGCGTTTCGCGCGACTGGCAAGGCGTTCTGCAGCCTTGGCGCTGGCGCTTTTTAGGAATCGTCTTATTTCAAACGCAAGGGGCGATCGACAGAATCGCTGCTGAAGAATGTGATGCGGTTCGCATCTTTGGCACAGAGTTTGCCACGCCCTGTCGGTATGCAAGCGCATCCATTCACTGTCTCCCGTATGCCGAAGGACCGGCATATGCCGACCTTGGTGTCGGCGGTTGGCATCTCCTCCCCCTGGGGGCATGCCAATCGGGTTTCACCTTCCCATGCACGGGAAACCGGCGCTGATCGCCAGCGCACGCATCGGGACCGCAGGGGGCCGACCCGGCGACGGCGAAGGAGCGCGCAGCCTATGTAGTGGGCGCCACGCGCCGGGGCGCCGAATCCTCAAGCGTTCACCACGGGTATGCCGATGCGGCAGGCCCCTGCGTGGGCGCAATCCATGCGAGTCAACGAATTCGTTGTTTCTTTCCATGTGCATCAAGCTCCAAGGGGGCCTTACATGAACAAGATCTACAGCAAAGTGTGGAACAAATCGCTGAAGCAGCTGGTAGTGGCTTCGGAGCTGGCACACGCGAGCGGCGGTGCGGCCGGCCAGTCGCCGGCCGTTGCGGTCACGCGCATGCCGATGCTGGCCTCGGCCCTGTTCCTGGCCTTGGCTGGCGGCCTTGGCAGTGTTCCTGCCCACGCCAGCTACGTCGCTGGCGGCGGCACTATCGACACGACATGTTCGAATTTCACGACCGGGGCGACGCTAGTCGCCGGCAGCGGTGTCGCGATCGATTCCGGCAATTCCGGCACCAAGGCCTGCGAGTACGGGGCCGTGGCGATCGGTTACAAGTCGGTTGCCGACATTGCAGGCGCCGTGGGCCTGGGAGCCAACACGTCGTCGATGTCCTCCAACGGCGTCGCCATCGGCAACGGGGCGAACACTTCGCAATACACGGTTTCGAGCGGCTTCTTCGGTGGAGCCGGCTCGATTGCCATTGGCGGCGGCGCGACGGCGAACCCCGACGGTACGGACAAGAACGGCAACTACGCTTCGGCGATCGCCGTCGGCCTGAACGCCGGTGCCACGGCGGACGGCGCCATCGCGATGGGCGAAGGTGCGAACGCCACGACCTACTACTCCACTTCCCTTGGCTCGTATTCCAAGGCTGACGCCGCCGGCGCGGTGGCCGTGGGCGGTGCCGCGCAAGCCACGGGTGTGGGTTCGGTCGCGATCGGTGGTGCAACCTCACCGAATGCGTCGACGCCGAGCGGTTTTGCCCAGGCCAGTGGTGCGAATGCCATTGCTGTCGGTAGCCAGTCGAACGTCGTAGCTACCGCCATTTCCGGTATCGCTGTCGGCCGCGGTGCGACAGTCAATGGTGTCTACGGCATTGCCCAAGGCGATGGTGTCACCAGCGGCGCCACCGGCCAGAACGTGGCCATCGGTTCTTCGGGTACGACGGCCGATGCGGGAACCGCGGCCGGCGGTGCGGTCGCCATCGGCAAGGGGCAGAAAGCCACCGGCAATGGCGCCGTTGCCATCGGCGATCCCAATACCGCCAACGGCGCCGGCGCGGTAGCGCTGGGTGAAAACAACGTCGCCGCTGGCGATACGGCTGGCGCTACCGCTGCCCAGGGCGCGGTGGCGATCGGCAGCAACAATCAGGCCATCGGCCAAGGCAGCGTCGCGCTGGGCAGCAGCAGCAACGCCGCCATGGCTGGCACACTGGCCTTTGGCGATACCGCTGCGGCGACCACGACGAACGATATCGCCATGGGTTCGAGCGCCAAGACAGGGACCATCGGCGGCGTGTCGGCGGGTGTACAAAACTCCAACGTGGCACTTGGCAGCAACGCCAGTGCTACGGGCGGCGAGACTGTGGCCATCGGCGCCTACGCATCGGCCACGGGTACCGCCACGACTACCGCCCAGCGATCGGTGGCGATCGGTTCCCGTGCCCAGGCGAATGACTACAACACCGTGTCGATTGGCGGCAATGCTACGGTCGCCACCGGTGCAACGTACTCCACGGCCATCGGTTCGATGGCAACCGTTGAGCAAGGCTCGTACAGCTCTGTGACGATCGGTAATAACGCCAATACTGCCGCTAATGCGTCCAGTACCGTAACTATCGGTTCGAGCGCTTCGGTTGGGAAAAACGCGTGGGGTGCTACAGCGGTCGGCGCTGACTCCAAAATTGCCGCGGATGCGGCAAATGCCGTAGCTATCGGCTCAAACGCTGCGGCTAACGGAGCGTACGGCGTGTCGCTCGGCGCAAAGGCGGTCGCGAGCAACGAGAACGACGTGGCGCTGGGCTACGGTTCAATCACGGCGGCGGCCGTGGGGACGGCCTCGACCACCATCAATGGCACGACCTACAACTTCGCCGGCACCAACCCGCTCAGCACCGTGAGCGTGGGTACGCAGGGCAGCGAACGCACCATCACCAACGTGGCAGCGGGCCGCCTCGATGGCAGCAGCACCGACGCCGTCAACGGCTCGCAGCTGTACGCCACCAACACGGCGCTGGACACGCTCAGCACGACGGTGACCAACCTCGGCAACGATGCGCTGCTGTGGGATCCGACGGCGAACGGCGGCACGGGTGCCTACAACGCCAAGCACGGCGGCACCGGGCCGAACAAGATCACCAACGTGGCCGACGGCACCGCGCCGAACGACGCGGTGAACCTGAGCCAGTTGCAGGCCGCGCAGGCGGCAGCCACCACGCACTACTACAGCGTCAACGATGGCGGTACGCACGGCGGCAACTACAACAACGACGGCGCGACTGGCCTCAATGCCTTGGCTGCAGGAGTCAAGGCAGTTGCGGCGGGCGCGAACTCGGTGGCGATTGGCAGCGGGGCGCAGACCACGACCATCGAGTCTGTTGCCATCGGCACCGATGCCGGGTTCAACAACACGGGGGGCGCCGGCACTGGCGGTCATATCGCCATCGGCAGTCGAGCCGGCCAAACCGTGTCGGGTGGTCTCGACGATATTGCGCTCGGTGTTGATGCGGGCAAAAACGTAACGGGTTCCAGCAACATCGCCAGCGGCACCCAGTCCGGCAATCAGGTATCGGGCAACGACAACATCGCCAGCGGCACCCGGGCGGGTCAGGTCGTGACGGGTAGTCAGAACGTTGCAACGGGCTTTCAGGCCGGACGTAACGTGTCGGGCAACGTCAACACCGCCATCGGCTACGACGCGGGCAACAATGTGACGGGTAGCAACAACCTTGCCATTGGCCAACAAGCCGGTAGTGGAATCTCCGCAAGCAACACCATCTCGCTCGGCGCTAATGCGACGGCGAGTAAGAACAACTCCGTGGCGATCGGAACTGGCGCACAAGCCACGGTCGCGAATTCGGTGGCATTGGGTAATGGATCGCTGACGGCTGCTGCCACGCCGACGCCTGCCGGCACCATCAACGGCGTGACCTATACCTATGCGGGTGGCACGCCCACCGGCGTGGTCTCGGTCGGAGCCATCGGCAGCGAGCGCCAGATCCAGAACGTCGCTGCTGGTCAGGTCACTTCGACCTCGACCGACGCCATCAACGGCTCGCAGCTCTACGCCACCAACACGGCGCTGGACAACCTCAGCACGACGGTGACCAACCTCGGCAACGATGCGTTGCTGTGGGATCCGACGGCGAACGGCGGCACGGGCGCCTACAGCGCCAAGCATGGCGGCACTGGGCCGAACAAGATCACCAACGTGGCGGCGGGCGATGTCTCGGCCACCTCGACGGATGCGATCAACGGCTCGCAGCTGTACCAGATCGCCGGCCCGATGGACAGCACGTACATCACCAACAATGGCGCGGGCATCCGTTACGTCCGCACCAACGATGCCGGGCTGACGCCGGACGATGCGCACGCCTCGGGCCAGGCGGCCACGGCGGTGGGCTACAACGCCCAGGCAAGCGCGCAGGACAGCCTGGCGCTGGGCCACGACAGCGTGGCCGGCGATGCCGGTGCCGTTGCGCTGGGCTCCGGCTCGAAGACGGCGGCGGCGGTGGCTACCTCCAGCGCCATCATCGCGGGCACGACCTACAACTTCGCCGGCAACGCGCCGACCAGCACGGTCAGCGTGGGTGATGTGGGTGCCGAGCGCACCATCACCAACGTGGCGGCGGGGCGGCTGAACGCGAACTCGACCGACGCGGTCAACGGCTCGCAGCTCTACGCCACCAACCAGGCGATCGATGCGGTGACTACTACCGCCAACAAGGGCTGGAACGTGACCACGGCGGCGACCGGTTCGGGCGTGGCCAACGGCACGAGCGTGGCGAACGTGGCGCCCGGGGCGACGGCGAAGATCATCGCCGGGGACAACATCATCACCACGCAGAACGGTACGGACGTGGCGATCGGCGTGAATCCGGTGCTGACCGGCCTGACCAGCATCGCGTTTGCCGGTGGCGGCCCGCGGATCAGCGTCGGTGGTATCGACATGGGCAACACCAAGATCACCAACCTGGCGCCGGGCACGGCGGGTACGGATGCCGTGAACGTCGACCAGTTGAATGCGGCCATGGCCGGCTCGGCGACCCACTACTACAGCGTCAACGACGGCGGCACCCACGGCGGCAACTACGCCAACGACGGCGCCACCGGCAGCGACGCGCTGGCGGCAGGCGTGGGCGCCACGGCTGCGGGCAACGGCGGCACCGCGGTGGGCGCCGGTGCGAACGCCAGCGGCAACGGCAGCACGGCGATCGGCCAAGGCGCCACGGCCAGCACCGCAAACTCGGTGGCGCTGGGTGCGGGCTCCACCACTGGCAATGCGGTGGGCGTGAGCAGCGCTACTGTCGGCGGCATCACCTACGGCGGCTTCGCCGGCAGCAACCCGGTGGGTGTGGTGAGCGTGGGCTCGGCCGGCGCCGAGCGGCAGATCACCAACGTGGCCGCCGGCCGGGTCACTGCCGACAGCACGGATGCGGTGAACGGCAGCCAGTTGTACTCGGTGGCGAACCAAGTCTCGCAGATCAGCACGGCGGTGGGCAACGTCACCACCCAGGTGAACCAGAACACCACCGACATCAAGAACCTGCAGAACGGTTCGGACGGCATGTTCCAGGTGAGCGCCGATGCCAACACCACCAAGCCGGTGGCCTCGGGCACGAAGTCCACCGCGGGCGGCAACGGCGCGGTGGCCTCGGGCGCCGGCAGCACGGCGGTGGGCAACGGCGCGCAGGCCACGGCCGACAACAGCGTGGCGATCGGCGCCGGCTCGGTGGCCGACCGCGCCAACAGCGTGTCGGTGGGCGCGGCCGGCGCCGAGCGCCAGATCACCAATGTTGCGGCCGGCACGGCACCCACGGATGCGGTGAACGTGAGCCAGCTGAAGGCCTCGCAGGCGGGCAGCGTGCACTACGACACGAACCCCGACGGCAGCATCAACTACGACAGCATCACGCTGAACCCCGGCGGTGCGGGCGCCACCATTCACAATGTGAATGCAGGCACCGCGGCGACGGATGCGGTGAACGTGGGCCAGCTGCAGCAGGGCATGCAGCAGGTGCAGAACTGGTCCAAGAGCTACACCGACCATGCGGTGAACAACATGGGTCGCCAGGCCTTCGCCGGCGTGGCCTCGGCGATTGCCGCGGCCAGCCTGCCGCAGGCCTACCAGCCGAACCAGAGCTCGGCCGGCGTGGCGCTGGGCAACTACCACGGCCAGTCCGGCATCGCCGTGGGCCTGTCCACCATCTCCGAGAGCGGCCGCGTGATCTTCAAGGTGAATGCCTCCAGCAACACCCGCGGCGAGACCGGCGTGGGCGTGGGCGCGGGCATCGTCTGGTAACGCGAAACGGGAACGCCCCGCCGCCGGTGCGGCGGGGCACGAGGATGACGAGTCCCGCCCTGCGCGGGATCACCTGACCGAAAGGGGTCGAGAGATGAAGATGAATTTCCGGAAACCTGCGGTGGCGGCGCTGGCGCTGCTGTCACTGGCGGCGCTGGCGGGTTGCGGCAACGTGAGCCGCAGCGTGGCGAAGGACGGCAAGAGCGCGGGCGAACTGGTGTGGCCCAAGATCGGCGACACCACGCCGATGCATCGCGAAGGCAGCTGGCCGAGCCTGGACAGCCTGCGGCTCGTGCAGGCGGGCCAGAACAAGAACCAGGTCGCCAAGCTGATCGGCTACCCGCACTTCTCCGAGGGCGTGCTCGGCGTGCGCGAGTGGAACTACGTGTTCCACTTCCGCACCGCCGACAACCCCGACCTGGTGTGCCAGTACAAGGTGCTGTTCGACGAGCACAAGCTGGCGCAGAGCTTCTACTGGTCGCCCGCATCCTGCGCCGAGGTGCTGAAGCCGGCGGCCAGGTCCACGGCGAAGGTGGAACATTTCAGCCTCTCCGCCGACGCCCTGTTCGCGTTCGACAAGTCCGCGCTGGACGACGTGAAGCCGGAAGGGCGCGTGCAGCTGAACCGGTTGGCGAAGAAGGTCCTATCCAGGGGCGACAAGGTTGGCGCGGTGAGCGTGCTGGGCTACACCGACCGGCTGGGCAGCGACGACTACAACCGCCAGCTGTCGCAGAAGCGCGCCGACACCGTGAAGGCGTACCTGGTGGAGCAGGGCGTGCCGGCGGGCATCGTCACCGCCGAAGGCCGCGGCAAGGATGCGGCGGTGGCGACCGACTGCCACCAGGCCAGGCGCGCCGAGCTGATCGCCTGCCTCGCGCCGAACCGCCGCGTCGAGGTGGATGTCGCCGGGAAGTAATCAGGCCCGGCGCGACGCGGGCCTGCAGTACAGCAGCGAACACGGCGGCCGATGGCCGCCGTGTTCGTTTGGGGAAGCTGATTTTGCTCGTCATCCCAGCGAAGGCTCACTGCTGTCCGGAATATTTCACCGGTGATCTGCTCTCCTCTCCCTCCGGGGAGGGTGCTCGCGAGAACCATTCGATTCCGCGCCTTGGCTCGCCTGCGGCGGGTTTTCACTCGGGTGCTTTCACAGCGACCAAGCGGTTTCGGTCGCCTGCCGGCGCCCGAGTCACTTCTCTTTGCTGGCCCACGCCACCGCAGGAGCGGTGGCGAAC
>OFTY01000247.1_pt1 | contig 53148 bp, 51 predicted proteins | sample 1775061 | NCBI WGS metagenome assembly OFTY01 (sample SAMN08195773, study PRJEB24354) | sludge metagenome | isolation source: sludge from phenol fed wastewater aerobic bioreactor B | place: India: Nagpur | collected 2016-09-16 | reverse complement strand
GTGGGCAGCACCAGCGGCTCGTGCTCGCTCTCGTCGTAGTTCGGGCCGAAGTCGACGGTTTCCTTGTCGATGTCGGCCAGCAGCTCGTGGCTGAGCCGCGACATGCGCACCTCGGTATAACGCATGGCGGCGGCGTTGTCGCCGTCGACCGAGCCGAAGTTGCCCTGGCCGTCCACCAGCATGTGGCGCAGCGAGAAGTCCTGCGCCATGCGCACGATGGTGTCGTACACCGCGGAATCGCCGTGCGGGTGGTACTTACCGATCACGTCACCGACGATGCGCGCCGATTTTTTATACGGCCGGTTCCAGTCGTTGTTGAGCTCGTGCATCGCGTAGAGCACGCGCCGGTGCACGGGCTTGAGGCCATCGCGCGCGTCGGGCAGCGCGCGACCCACGATCACGCTCATCGCGTAATCGAGGTAGCTGCGGCGCATTTCCTCTTCGAGACTGACAGGCAGGGTTTCTTTGGCGAACGAGGTCATGGGCACGGCGGCAACAGGCGAAGCGGAGATTTTAGGCGCTCCCCGGCGGCTCGTTGCGCCCTGGCAACACTTTGTCTCCCTTGCGGCTGGAAGCGGTCATATGACCGGCGGGCCCCGATGGCGTGTCGGGGCGGTGTGGCACAATGAATTGAACGTTTGGCGTGGTGGTCATGTCGAGCGTCCCATTCACGCAGCGGCGCTGCGGCTTTTTTCTCTTGAGGAGAACCATGAAGAATCTGAACAAAGTGGCGATGCTTTTTGCCTCCGTGGCCCTGGCCGGCTCCGCCTTCGCTTCCGGCTCCAACGTCAACTCCGACAACTGGCGCAACAACCACGGCAACCTGCAGTGGAAGAACGGCGACGGTACCCTGTGCTGGCGCGACAACTTCTGGACGCCCGCCACCGCGGCCAAGGACTGCGACGGCGCGCTCAAGCCCGCCGCTCCGGCGCCCGCTCCGGCTCCGGCCGCGGCCCCGGCGCCCGCTCCGGCTCCCGCCCCTGCTCCGGCTCCGGCTCCGAAGCCCGCTCCGGCGGCGGCATCCAAGGTGACCTACGCGGCCGACGCCTTCTTCGACTTCGACAAGTCTGTGCTCAAGCCCGAAGGCAAGGCCAAGCTCGATGATCTGGTTAGCAAGATCAAGGACATCAACCTCGAAGTGATCATCGCCGTCGGCCACACCGACTCCATCGGTACCGAAGCCTACAACCAGAAGCTGTCGGTGCGCCGCGCCGAGGCCGTGAAGGCCTACCTCGTGTCCAAGGGCATCGAGAAGAACCGCGTCTACACCGAAGGCAAGGGCGAGAAGCAGCCCATCGCCAGCAACAAGACCGCCGAAGGCCGCGCGAAGAACCGCCGCGTGGAAATCGAAGTGGTCGGCACCCGCCCCAACAAGTAATTCCCCGGAATTGCTTCACGAAAGCCCCGCGGGCCACTTGGCCCGGGGGCTTTTTTCATGGTGTTCTCGGGTGGGTGCATGAGCGGCGTTCGCGGGCGAGGGGTTCGCAGGGCCACCCCATGGGGGGTGGCCGTGGCTCGCGCAGGGGTGGTGGCTGGGACTGCTTTGCTGGTCACGGCGCCGGCGTCTGGCGCCTCCGCGCCGTGGCCCGCGCGCGAGGCGGTCTGCACCGCGGTGCGCGCGGGCGGTGATGCGGCGGCCGGCCCGCAAGCCGCCCGCGCGCAACTGCTCGTGGTGCTCTCGCCCCGCATGGTGTATGCCTTGCGCGAGTGGCCGCGCCTGCGCGACCAGGCCCAGGCCGCGGGCTTTGAGGTTCACGGCGCACGCGACCCACGCGTGCCCGAAGCCGAGTGGCATGCTGCGGTTGCGGCGGCCGGGCTGTCCGAACTCGCCGCGTGGCCGGCTGCCCGCTTGACCGACTGGCCCGGCACCCAGGTGCGCAATCACTGGCCGATGGCCTGGGTGCGCTGGCAGGGGCGCACGCATCCGTGGCCCATTCTCGGGGTCATGCCCGATGCGGCGTGGCTGCAGTTGCTGCGGGAGCGGCTGGAGGATTTGCAGGCATGTTCGGGTCAACGCTGAGCGGCTTCTTTGAGCGCAGCGTCTCATGGCGGTGGGCGGTTGGCGTCTGGCTTGCGCTGGGTCTGGCGATGGGTGCGTCGGCCGACTCCGACTGCATCCCCCCCGTGAGCTACCACGTGCTGCCCACCGCGCTGGCGGGTGCGGACGACAACGGCGACGCGGCGCTGGGCAGCTACGAGCGCATCAGCCCGGACGGGCGCTTCGTGTTGCGCTCCTTCTCCGGGGCGCGCTTTGGCCAGGTCAGCCTGATCGAACTGCCCGAGCGCGAAGGCCAGCCGCTGCGCGCCTACCGCACGCCGCTGTCGAACGAGGCCTTCCCGGTGCAGGGCAGCTGGCGTTACCTGGTCGACGTCAATGGCGAGCACTACCGCTTCACCGACGTGCTGCGCCAGCAGCAGCGCGCGCGGCCGCTGTTCCAGGGGGGCATGACCGGCTTTTATGCCGCGGCCTCGGAACTCGACGCCGATGGCGCCGCGCCCGTGCCGCAGGGTGGCGCGGCGGCGCAGAGCTTCTACATCCGCTCGCTCAGCTGGCCGCAGGGCGACGCCGAAATGCAAGGCACCGGCCCGCTGCAGATCCGCACCGTGCGCGTGAGCGACGACGGCCAGCGCGCGCGCATCGTCGAAGACACCGGGCCGCAGTTCATCTGCACCGAGCGCAACCAGCGCGACGGCAACGTCTACGGCCTGCCGATGATTTCCATCGACGGGCGCGAGTTCTCCGCCATGCCGCAATCGCCGCGCGAGGGGCGACCGTCGATGCGGGTGTATGGCCTCTCCGCCGCCGCGATGGCGCCGCACCATGCCTGCGATCTGCGGGCCGACCTCGGCTTCTCGCCGGGCAAGGCGGTGTTCGGCTTCCCTTCGCCTGCCGAACCGGCCGACCTCACCTACACCGACAACGCCAGCATCTACTTCTTCGACCGCCGGCTGGGCCGCTCCTTCCTCATCGACGAGTACCGGCGCGACCTGCTGGCCAGCGCCTTCCCCGGCCTCACGCGCGACGGCCGCATCGTCGCCGCCGCCACCTGGAAGCGCTGCGGCGCCGACGGCGTCTGCACCCCCGAGGCCGGCTACATCGTGGCCGACCCCTACCAGAGCCAGGCCTGGCTGGCTTACTGGCGCGAGCGGGGCCGCGCGCCGCCGCGGGGCTGCATCACCCGGGCGAGCGTGGCGCAAGAGCGCGCACGATTCGCGGCCTTTCACCATCTGGCTGAGTAATCAAAAAAGATAGCAAAATCTGACCGGTTGGTGCTGGGGTCACGGCCAAAATCTTCGGAATCCCGCTCCAGGAGCCGCCGCCGGCAAGCTGAGAACCGCCCTGCATGGGAAAATTGAGCCCATGAACGCACCCAACGTCGATGCGGCCGAGCTGGCCAAGTTCTCCGAACTCGCCCACCGCTGGTGGGACCCCGAGAGCGAGTTCCGCCCCCTGCACGAAATCAACCCGCTGCGCCTGGCCTGGATCGACGGCCTCGCGCCGCTCGCCGGGCGCCGCGTGCTCGACGTGGGCTGCGGCGGCGGCATTCTGGCCGAGGCCATGGCCCGCAAGGGTGCCGACGTGCTCGGCATCGACCTCGCTGAAAAATCGCTCAAGGTGGCGCAACTGCATGCGCTGGAGACCGGCGTGGCGAATCTGCGCTACCGCGAAGTGACGGTGGAGGCGCTGGCGGCCGAGCAGCCGGCGGGCTTCGACGTCGTCACCTGCATGGAAATGCTCGAGCACGTGCCCGACCCCGCATCCGTCGTGCGCGCCTGCGCCGCGCTGGTCAAACCCGGCGGCTGGGTGTTCTTCTCCACGCTGAACCGCAACCCCAAGTCCTTCCTGTTCGCCATCGTCGGCGCGGAGTACGTGCTGCAACTGCTGCCCAAAGGCACGCACGAATACGCCCGCTTCATCCGCCCCAGCGAGCTTGCCGCATGGTGCCGCGAAGCCGGCCTTGGCCTGCAGGCCACCCGCGGCATGGAATACAACCCGCTCACCCGCCGCTACCGCCTGAGCGCAGACACCAGCGTCAACTACCTGCTCGCCACCCGCAAGGCCGGTGCCGAGCCGGCCACCGCGGCATGACGGCGCCCATGCCCGCCTGCGTGGCGGCACCACCGGTCGCCGCGGTGCTGTTCGACCTCGATGGCACCCTCATCGACAGCGCCCCTGACCTCGCCGCCGCCGCCGACCACATGCGCGCCATCCGCGGCCTGCCGCCGCTGCCGCTCGATCGCTACCGCCCCATGGCGGGCGCCGGCGCGCGCGGCATGCTCGGCGTGGCCTTCGGCATCGACCCCAGCCACCCCGACTACCCGCCGCTGCGCGACGAGTTCTTCGACACCTACGAACGCGCCCTGGCCGAGCGCACCCGCGTGTTCGACGGCGTGGCCGAACTCATCGCCGCGCTGGCCGCGCGCGCGCTGCCCTGGGGCGTGGTGACCAACAAGATGGCGCGCTTCACCGACCCGCTGACCCGGCAGCTGCCGCTGTTCGCCAGCGCGCAGGCCATCGTCAGCGGCGACACCACGCCACACCCCAAACCCCATCCCGCGCCGTTGCTCGAAGCCGCGCGGCGGCTGGGCGTGGCACCCGCGGGCTGCGTCTATGTCGGCGACGACGAGCGCGACATGCTCGCTGGCCGCGCGGCCGGCATGCGCACCGTTGCCGCGCGCTACGGATACCTTGGCGCGCAGGCCGACGTCAGCCAATGGCCTGCGGACTTGCACGTGGATTCTCCGCAGCAGCTCTTGAAATGGCTCACCGGGGCCTAAAATGCGGGCCCTGGGGCTGCATTGGTTTCGACGTGGGTTGGAATCGCAGCGGTGCATGTCGAGCTCAGTGCGCTCGTAAAACTGACTGAACCAAAGTAACTGCAAACGACGAACGTTTCGCACTCGCCGCCTAAACACCGGTGAGCCTCGCAACAGCAGGCCGATGGGCTGGGCAAGGGTGGCGCAAGCCGTCCAGGCTGCGAGGGCATTCACATCGGCTGGCCCGTCCCCGGGTGCCTTGGGGCCGAGCGAGATTCAAGGGCACTGGCGGCTCCGGTAGCGTGCGTCTGCGCGACCGTAGCGGCGAGACTCAAACCAGCACGCTAAACATGTAGATCTGCGCGAGGAAGGTTTGCGGACGCGGGTTCAAATCCCGCCAGCTCCACCAATAATGAAACCCCAACCGTTCTCGGTTGGGGTTTTTTCTTGCCCGATCGCGCCGACTCCCGCGTGTTCTTGGGGGTTTGACCTGCTCCCCTCCAGCCGTACCAACCTAAACGAGAAGGAGTCCGCACATCAGGAGAATGGCGGACATGAGGAAGAGCAAGTACAGCGAGGAGCAGATCATTGGGTTCCTCAAGCAGGCCGAGGCCGGGATGCCGGTGGCCGAGGTGTGTCGCAAGGGCGGCTTCAGCGACGCGACGTTCTACAAGTGGCGCTCGAAGTTCGGCGGCATGGAGGCGTCCGACGCACAGCGGCTGCGTGAGCTCGAGGCGGAGAACGCCAAGCTGAAGAAGCTGCTGGCCGAGGCGCACCTGGACATGCACGCGCTCAAGAGCGTTCTCGGGGTAAAGCGTTAGCCCCACAGGTCAAGCGCGAGGCGATCCGCAGCATGGTCGAGGACCATCACCTGTTGGAGCGCCGAGCGTGTCGGCTTGTGGGGCTCTCCCGCGACAGCTACCGCCATCGGCCCGAGGCCGATGCCGCCACGCGCGAGTTGGCCGGGCGGATCGTCGAGATCGCCCATGCGCGACGGCGCTTCGGCTACCGGCGCATCCACGATCTGCTGCGCACGGAGTTCCCGGGCGTCAACCACAAGCGCGTGTGGCGCCTGTACGCCGCGGCGAACCTGGCGGTGCGCAAGCGCAAGAAGGCGCGCCGCCCGCCGGCCGAGCGCGTGCCGCTGCAGCTGGCTCGCGCCGTAAACGAGGTATGGAGCATGGACTTCGTCAGCGACAGCCTGGCCAATGGCCGGCGCCTGAAGTGCCTGACCGTGGCCGACGACTATAGCCACGAGTGCGTGGACATCACATGGACTACGGCATCTCGGGTGAGTACGTCACGCGGCTGCTGGACCGCGCTGCGGTCTTCCGCGGTTACCCGACAGCCGTGCGGACCGACAACGGGCCGGAGTTCACCAGCCGGGCCTTCATCGCCTGGACTCAGGAGCACGGCATCCGGCACCTGCTCATCGAGCCGGGCAAGCCCATGCAGAACGGCTACATCGAGAGCTTCAACGGCAAGTTCCGCGACGAGTGCCTCAACGAGCACTGGTTCCAGTCGCTGCAGCAGGCCCGCCAGACCGTCGCCCACTGGCGGCGCGACTACAACGAGGTGCGACCGCACAGCAGCATCGGGCGCATCCCCCCGGCTCGCTTCGCTGAGCAGCACCGCCGGCATGCCGGCGGTGCTGCTCAACAAACCCTGGCAACCAACGACATCACGTAACCTTCAACCCGGACTCCTTCCGAAACATTGGTACGGCGGAAGGGGGCAGGTCAGTCTGTACCAGGCTTGCTCAAAGCACCAAGGGTAATGCCACGAAACACCGAACCAAGACGGGTCGCCCACCACTTGTGAATGTGGTAGATCGGCCTGTTGATCTCCTTTCGCCAGCTTTCCTGCTCGGCGACCTGGCTGATCTCGACCAGCGGGAAGTCGCACTCCAGTGCGGTCGCTGCAGCCGGATGGGCGAGCCCGATCTTGTCGGTGATAGTGTTCATTCGCATCCGTCTTCAGGCTGGTAGTTCTCGTCAGGTTGCACCTGTGTGCCAGTCATCACAACAGGCTTGCTCGCTTGACCCTTTAGCCGGTAAGCGACGAATCTGTGCTGCGTCCCCTTCTTTGGATTGGGCACGCGCTCGGCCTTCAACTCGTTCGTGCGCAAATCGAAGTTGTAGCCAACCACCAGCGTTTCGGCCTCGACTCGCGTGAGATTGCCGACAACTTGATACCGGTCGTCGCTGCCGAAGTGCTCAGGCAGAATCAGTGTCATCAGGCCCGTCGTGCCCTCAGTGAGCGCAATCGGCGTCGGCGCGACATACATCTTGCGGTCGCGAATCATGATGTCACCGTAGGTGCCGAAGCCCTTCACGCTCTTGTTTTTGTGGACGTAGTTGTGATCGGCATTGAGGAAGTCGCCGTGGCAAACCACAAGATCAACCACGGGATACTGCTTGCGGCCATTACCTTGGTCTGCGTAGCCAGACAGGTCAGCCGGATAGCGACCAAACACATAGAAGATTTGGCGACCGTTGTGATAGCCGGTTGGTACCTGGCTGTTCGAGTCGTAGTCGCGCTCGCGGCCAGGCCATGCCAAACCCTTGATCTCATATCCCTCGGTGTGCTCTACCAGGCAGAAGTCCGGGTAGGTGTTGCGCCCCGACCCCCGAAATGCATCGATAGACTTTGAAGCCTCTTCTGGAACCAGTTCTGGAAGTGAAACTCTTTGTCCTTCGCCGAGACTGATTCGATCAGCTCCCCGGCCTGGACTGCTTGAACGCACTTCTCGAATACGTCGAACGCGGTGGTCTTCTTGATCATGTTGTCCCTTCAATGAGTTCGCAAGGCGGCACTACGCCGCAATGATTGCAGTATGGTCGTGCGTGAGCCGCTGAAGTCGGTGACCCACTTCAGAGTGCTTTGGTCTTGTTGCTTTGCAGATTTCATCAATTCTTCCATTGCGTAGCTGTTGTTGTTTCAGGCGCTTTGCTAACCGATTCGGTTGGCGGCACATCAAGAGCCCAGTGTTTCTTTAGAACGCCGACCAGGCGCTCTTGCCGATCAATCAACATCGCCGGTGTCCATTTATCTTCTGAGCGGACTTCCTGCGTCAGGACGAAGGGTGACGCAGTGCCCTTGCCCTTGAAGTACACGTTCTTTTTCTTTGCGAAGTCGTAGTTGCTGGCGGATGAGTTCTTGTTCCGGTCAAGGGGAACCAAGTTGGCCAAGCGGTGTGTCCACGCTTCCCGCTCGTTCTGATCTGGGAACCACTGGAGCCAGTCCGAGCCATCTGGCGGTGTTTGCGGCAGCACGTGCTCCAACGACACAGCGTTCTGCAGTTGCACTCCGGGTGCGCGCACCAGTGACTCAAGGCGCAAGACCAGCGCCATCCGCGCCTTGGGCAGATCGTCGTAAACGTCTCCATCGAGTGCCGCAACGAACTTACGCTTTTGCGCGTCTGTCAGGGTGAGCGTTGTGAGCGCGGCCAGATCCCCCTTGAAGGTTTCCGGCTCGATTTCCTTGGTGAGCGCAGCGTAGGTTTCTATGCGCTCGTTGATACCCACCTTGGTGACCAGCAAGAAATAGGTCAGACGTTCCAGTGATTGGAAAAATTCGGCAAGCCGCTTGGGCTGCTGCCGGAAGCGCTTGAAGTAGACCAGTGCCGGGGGCACCCAGTCCTTGAAGTCCACGCGGTTGAGCCAAGACAGGTGTTCGTTGATCGTCTCGGCGTGTTCGGTGGCCTCGAAGTCTGCATCGCGCACGAAGTCCCACACTTCGGCATAGGGTTTGATGACCTTGTCGACGAGGTCGATGGGGGTCTTGTACTCGGTGACGTGCTCTTGGAACTCCTTGACCAGGATGTACTTCTGCTTTTTCTTGGCGTAGATGCTGCGGATGTGGCCAAACAGGTCACCGAAGGCGTCGCGGCCCAGCGAACTTTCGATCCGGCTCCACTCTTTTGCGTAGGCGCGGCTCTTGACGTCGCCTGCCGTGGTGCGGATCAGGCCCAGTACCTGCGCCTTGATGATGTCGATAGGCGCGAGGTCGAGTCCTCGGTTGTTGAGTACGGAGAAGATGCGGTATGCGGCTTCGAGGTCGGGCGTGGAGATGACAACCAGCGAGCAGTCGTTGGCGAGGAACTTCCACAGGGCGTTCAAATCGGCAGGCGACAGGGCTTTGGCCTTTTCAAACAGCAGCGTGGCGTTCTCACGGTAACGCAGGCGGCTGTCTTTCAGCTTGTCCGTGCTGGAAACCAGGCGCTCCAACCCGCCTTGTTCCTGGATGTAGGTACGGAAAAAGTCGGCGTCCTCCTCGCGGGCCTTCAGGCGGTACTCATTGAGCTCGCCCCACTCAGGATTTCCCTCCTTGTATAGGTATTTGGTGAGGAAAGAGGCCGAGTTCGGCATTAGCACGCGCAAAACTGCAAGTAGTATCGTGAGCGTGGACAGGCGTTGCTGGCCATCAACCACAAACGACTTTGGATCTCGATCTGCCTTGATCAGAACGATGCTGCCCAAGAAGTACTGGCTGCTGGCCCCCGAGACACGCGCGTCCTGCATCGCCGAGTACAGATCGTCGAACAGCTCTGTGGCCTGCTCGGTTGTCCAGGCGTAGGGGCGCTGGTAGTCCGGAATCTCGAACTGGTAGCTGCCTTCGAAGATCTCCCGAATCAGCTTGTCGTGGGCTTCAAGTGTCTTGGCCATTGCGCTTGTTCTTTCCTATCGTTTCTTGGGGCTGCTCGGGGCTTGGTAGCCTGGGGCCAGCTTGGCGTTCTCGACGCCGTACAGCGCCAGCGGATCGCTGAGCCACAGGCGGTACTGTTCTTCCTTGAGACGGTGGTCGGGCGAGCAGTCCACGCTCCAGCGCAGCAGCATGTACCCCGCAACGGCGGCACGAACGCGCATCCGGATCGAGCCGTCGGTCATCCCATAGTCCATCTTGATGATCTCGGGGCGTTCAAGGCGCGGGTGCGGCACGAAGTCCATCTCGACGATGCGCGTCCACTGGATGTCGTTGTCCGGCCGTTCGTTGACCTGTGGCTCCTCGTCGAGCAGCGTTGGCGCTTCGATGCGGGTGACGACGAAATCCCGAAACTCTCCGCTCTTGCGATCAAAGGCCCGGACGTGCCAGCGCAGGCCGGTATCCACCAGCGCAAAGGGCACGATGACCCGCTCGGACTCTCCGCTGCTCATCGAGTGGTAGCGAATGGCCACTGGCCGCTTGGCGTGGATGGCTCGGCAGACCGGGGCCAGCACATCCATCCTGGGGGTGCTCAGTGCGGTGGGCGACTCGCACGGCAGCAGCGGTTGCGTTGCGCCGTTCACACCATCGCCGAAGCCCAGAGCTAGGGCCGACAGCACGCGCTGCGATGCGTGGTCGAACAGCGGGGAGAACGCCTGCCCGATCCGGTAGATCTTGTTGCGACCGTCAAAGGTGATGTTCTGCGGCGCGATTTCCCGGTACAGCGCCAAGTCGCGTGTCGCGCCTGCCGGAGCCACGTCGAAGCGCTCAATCAGGTCCGGGCGACCGATCTCGCCGAAGAAGTAGAGCCGGAAGTCGATATAGGCCAGCCGCTCGCGCTGGGCGTGGCTCAAGCTCTCGACGCGCTGGGGTTGAGTCACCGAAGGCTCCTCATCCAAGGCGGACGACTGAACGGCTGGAAACGGAAGTTCGATTGCTCATTGATAGACATATAACATCATCAAATTGATTACATTATGCGCCAGAGCTTATGCCCATGCAAGGAATCGAAGTGGCCAAATCATCGAATCCACGCCCTCAAGGCCAAGGCGTTACTATCTGGCTCGGATTGCGGACGCGGGTTCGGTTCCGTGTTCCACCACCATTTACCAAGAACCCAACTCTTATCGATTGGGTTTTTTTCTGCCCGGAACGCCAGTGTTGGCGCGATTTCTGGCCTTGGCCTCGCGAGCGTCATCCCCGAAATGGAAGCATGCGTGGACGGCCATCCGGACGCGGCGCCAGTCAGCGCTCGGAAGGCTGGGCACGGCTGGCCTCGCGCGCCTGCTGTCCCAGTCGCACGAAGTGTGCGCACTGTTCGATCCATTGCAGACGCTGCAGCGGGGTCAGCTGCGCAAAGGCCTGAAGGCGTTCGTCGCTGACGTGGTAGGTGCGCGCGTCGCGCGGGCTCAGCGGTGTCCGTGTCTGGCCGGGCGAATGGGTGGGCGTCATGGCTTTGGCAGGCGTTGGAGGTGCTCGATGTCGGCCAGGTCAATGGGGCGCGCGGCACTCTGCTTGAGTGCGATCAGGTCGTCAATACAGGCCAGGGGCACTTCGACGCCGGCAAGGTCGAGCCGGTGCGCTCTTCGCACCATGGCTTGCGGATCCACCGGCGGGAAGAGCAGAACGTCCAGCGTCACGCCCGCCAGCTGGTTGCTTTGCAGGGCAAAGGCCTTCAGGTGGTGTTCGGTGTTCCAGCGGTGGAGTGTGTCGATGTCTGTCAGAGCGCTCAACGGCACCGGCAGGACGGGCTGCAACTGGAGATCCTGGGCGGCGGCGACGAGGTTTGCCAGGTTGGCGGGTGACACCACGACGCAAACGTCGATGTCCATGGTGTTGCGCTCGACCCCGTGCAGCGCCACCGCCAGACCGCCGATCAGCACATAGCTGACCTGGTGGCGGTTCAGGGTCGCGAAGAGGTCGAGGTAGAACACGGCCTCACTTCCCCCAGGAATCCTTCAACCCCGTCACCCGGTTGAACACCACTTTTCCGCCCACCCCATGGTCCACACGGTCGGCCACGAAGTAGCCGTGTCGCTCAAACTGGAATTTCTGGTTCGGCTTCGCGGCGGCCAGTGACGGTTCCACGACCGCCGTCATCACCTTCAGGCTGTCGGGGTTGAGCGCGTCCAGGAAGTTCTTGCCGCCGGCGTCGGGTTGCGGGTCGGTGAACAGGCGGTCGTACAGGCGCACTTCGGCGCGTACGCCGTCGGCGGCGCCCACCCAGGTGATGGCGGCCTTGGCCTTGACGCTGTCGGCGCCGGGGGTGCCGCTCTTGGTGCCGGGGATCACTTTGGCGTGCACTTCGGTCACCGTGCCGTCCGCATCCTTGGCGCAGCCGGTGCATTCGATGACGTAGCCGCCCTTGAGGCGCACCACATTCCCCGGGAACAGGCGCTTGTAGCCCTTGGGCGGCACTTCTTCGAAGTCGTCGCGCTCGATCCAGACTTCCTTGCCGATCTTGAAGGTTCGGTCGGGCGGTGGGGTCTGACCTTCGGCGATTGCCGAGTGGGGCAGGGCGGGCTGGGTGCAGTCTTCGGTGTAGCCGTCAGAGCCGAACACCTCGGCCCAGTTGGTGAGCACCAGTTTGACGGGATCGAGCACGGCCATGCCGCGGTGGGCCTTGTTTTCCAGGTCTTCGCGCAGGCAGGCTTCGAGGGTGCTGTAGTCGATCCAGGAATCGCTCTTGGTCACGCCGATGCGCTCGGTGAACAGGTGGATGCTCTCGGGCGTGTAGCCGCGGCGGCGCAGGCCGACGATTGTGGGCATGCGCGGGTCGTCCCAACCGCTGACGGTGCCCTGCTGCACGAGTTGCGCGAGCTTGCGCTTGCTGGTGACGACGTAGGTGAGGTTGAGCCGCGCAAATTCGTGCTGGCGCGGCAGCTGGAAGGGGTTGGGCCGCTCGATGTCGAGGGCGTGGGCCAGCAGTGGGGTGAACTGCGCGGTGTCGCGCTTGAGCAGGGCGAAGAATTCGGGCAGGTCGCGCAGCACGGCGTCGCGGTCGTGCTCCCAGCGGGCGAACAGCGCGCGCATGCGGCCTTCGGCCTCGCTGGCCCAGAGGCGGTCGGCGTGGTTGTGGCAGTGCAGGGCGAATTCCTTGCCGGCCTCGACGCCCTGGGCTTCGATTTTCTCGATCAGCGCGCGCGCGGCTTCGAACTGCGGCGCACGCAGCACAGGCACGATGCGCTCGAGCGTCCATTCGTAGAACGGGCGCTGGTCTTCGAATTCGAGGGTGCAGATGCTGTGGGTGATGTTTTCCAGCGCGTCCTCGATGGGGTGCGCGTAGCTGTACATCGGGTAGATGCACCAGGCATCGCCGGTGCGGTGGTGCGTGGCGTGGCGGATGCGGTAGATGGCGGGGTCGCGCAGGTTGATGTTGGGGTGCGCCATGTCGATCTTGGCGCGCAGCACCATGGCGCCATCGGCATGCAGGCCCGCGCGCATCTCGCGAAAGCGTGCGAGGTTCTCGGCCGGACTGCGGTGGCGGTACGGGCTTTCGGTGCCGGGGGTGTTGAAGTCGCCGCGCGCGGCGCGCATCTGCTCCGGCGTCTGCTCGTCCACATAGGCGTGGCCGGTTTCGATCAGGTACTCGGCGGCGCGGGCCATGAAGTCGAAATAGTCGCTGGCGTGGTAGAGGTGGCTCACCGGCTTGCCGTCGAGGGTGCCGTCCCAGCCGAAGCCGAGCCAGCGCACCGCATCCAGGATGGAGCGGACGTATTCCTCGTCCTCCTTCTCGGGGTTGGTGTCGTCGAAGCGCATGTGGCAGATGCCGCCGTAGTCGCGGGCGAGGCCGAAGTTCAGGCAGATGCTCTTGGCATGGCCGACGTGCAGGTAGCCGTTGGGCTCGGGCGGGAAGCGGGTGCGGATGCGTGCGGGGTCGGGGCCGCCGGCGGCCTGCACGCTGCCCTCTCCGGGGTGGCCGACCCAGCGGCGCGCGGTGTCGGTGCCGCGGGCGAGGTCGTGCTCGATGATCTGGCGCAGGAAGTTGCTCGGCCGCGGTGCGTCAGCGCTGGCGGCGGGGGCGGTGGCGCGGGGGTTGGAAGGGGTGCCGGTGGGTGCATTCATGGTGGTTTCATTGTAGGCCGGGGCCCCTGGGGCGAAGCCCGCGCGCTGGGGGCATCGGTTTCGGCGCTGGCGGGGGCTGCGTGTTACATGCGGCAACCGGTTTCACGGGTGCGCGGTGGTCTGTATCGGGGTCTGGCGCGTTCAATACGCACATGGGTGCCGTGTGCTGCGGTGCCGATGGTTCTCAACCCTCACAGGAGAGTTTCATGCAATCCACCGTCTCGACGAATCCGCTCGGCGCAGGGGTCTGGCGCGCGGCCTTCATCACCGGGCTGGCGGTGGCCGCCGTGGCGGCCGTGCAGCCCGCGCATGCACGCGACAACGTCATCTGGTCGGTCGGCGTGGCGTCGCCGGGCGTCTCGATTGGCCTGAGCAATGCGGCACCGGTGTATGTCCAGCCCGCGCCGGTTTACGTGCAGCCGGCCCCGGTCTATGTGCAACCGGCGCCCGTGGTGGTGCGGCCCGTGCCGGTTCAGCCGATTGCCTGGGTGCCGCCGGGTTATGTGGTGCGCGAGGCCAAGCGGCACCACCATCACCACCCGCGGCCGGAGTGGTACGAGGGCCCGCGCGGCTGGCGCGAGGGGCCGGGCTACCGCTATTGAGCGCCGCCGGGGCCGGGGCTGGGTTCCGCCTCTGAGGCGCATCACGAAGCACCCGGCGCGGCCCGGCATGTTCCCCGGGCGGCCACGCGGCGGATGCCGCGTGGGTCGCGCACTCACAAGGCCCGAAAGCGCGTCGCGTACAGGCGGCTGACGACGAAGCGCTCGGTCGTGCCGCGCAGCCGCAGGTGCAGCCGGCCGGATTCGTCCCGCTCCACGAGGTCGATGGCTTCGGCGCGGACCACGGTGCCGCGGTGAATCTGCCAGAAATCCGCCGGGTCGAGCTGGGGCAGGATGTCCTTGAGCGGGGTGCGGATGAGGTACTCCGCCTGGGCCGTGAGCACGCGCAGGTATTTGTCCGCCGCGTCGAAGGCCAGCACCTCGCTCACCGGCACCATGCGCACCGCAGCGCCCAGGGTGCCCGCCACGCTGCAGGCCAGGGTGCGCAAGGGCGCGGCGGCGGGCGGCGTGGTTGCGGGGGTGGCGGCCGGCTCGGGCGGCGCCACCTGCGCGGCGAGTGCGTTCAGCCGGGCCAGCGTGGCCTCCAGGGTTGATTCAATTTCGATAGCAGAACCCGACCGGATGGCGCTGGGCTGGCGCAGTTTTTCCACGGTTTTCCGCAAGCGGGCCGGCTGCACGGGCTTGAGCAGGTAGTCCACCGCCTGCGCATCGAAAGCCTGCACGGCGTACTGGTCGTACGCGGTGACGAACACCAGCGCGGGAAAGGGGTGGCCAGCGGCGCCCGATGGCCAGCGCTCGGCCAGTTCGGTGGCGGCCTCCAGGCCGCTCTGGCCGGGCATGCGGATGTCGAAGAACAGCACGTCGGGCTGCAGCGCCAGGGCCTGCGCGACCGCTGCGTGGCCGTCGCCCACGGTGGCGAGCACGCGCAGCTGCGGCCAAGCCCGGGCCAGCTCGGCCTGCAGCGCGGCGGCCAGCAGGGGTTCGTCCTCGGCAATCAGCGCGGTGGGGGCGGGGGTGTCAGGCATTTTTCAAAGGAATCTGCAGGGATGCCAGCGTGAAATGGTCAGGCTCCGCTATCAATTCAAGAGTTGCCTGCGGCCCGTAGCAGGAGGTCAGCCGCTCGCGCACCTGCGTGAGGCCGAAGCGCGAGGACGTGCGCCCCGGCGTGCCCGCGTGCAGCCGCGCGCCGGAGTCGCGCACCTCCAGCACCAGCCAGTCTTCACCCGCGGCGTCGGTGCGCCGCTGCGCCCGCACCTGCAGGCTGCCGCCCTGCACGGTGGGCTCGAGCCCGTGGACGATGGCGTTCTCCACCAGCGGCTGCAGCAGCAGCGGCGGCACGGGGATGGCCTGCAAGTCCTCCGGCAGCGTCAGCGTGAACTGCAGCCGCGCGCCCATGCGCACGCGCATGAGTTCGAGGTAGTCGTGCAGCCGCGCGAACTCGTCCTGCAGCGGGTGCCAGGCCACGCGCGAGCCGCCCAGGGTGGCGCGCAGGTAATTGTTGAGCAGGTCCAGCATGCGCTGTGCGGCCGCCGGGTCGATGCCGATGAGGGCGCGCAGATTGGCCAGCGTGTTGAACAGCATGTGCGGTTCGAGCTGCGACTCCAGCAGCTTCAGCCGCGCCTCGGTGGCCTGGCGCGTGGCCTCCGCCTCGGCCAGCCGCGCCCGCGCCAGCAGTTCGCGGCTGGCGAACAGGTAGGCGGTGGCGCCGCCGGCGGCCAGCGAGATCAGCAGCATGCGCAGCGTGACCTCGGGCGCCGTGCGCCAGGAGCGCAGGGCCGGGTAGCCCAGCAGCAGATCGGCCGCCACGCTGCCCAAGGCATAGCCCAGCGGCACCGCCACCACCACCCAGGCCGCCATGCGCGGTGCGCCGGCCCAGCCGCCGTGCCTGCGGAACACCAGCGTCTTCCCGCCATCGATCAGCGCCCAGATGCTCAGCCCGATGAACTGGGAATACAGCAGGTTCTGCCAGAAGCCGTGTTCGGCGGTGCGCGGCAGCAGCACGGCGATCAGGGTGTTGAACGCCAGCACCACCGCGGCGCGCGTGCGGACCGAGGAGGCGCGGGTGGTGTGCAGGGCGGCCATGGCGGCAGTATGCACAAGCTGGCGCATCCTGGGCGCCCACCGGCTGCGGTGGCTGGTGCGCGGCACCGCCCTCACGCGGGCAGGGCCTGGCGGCGGTCTTCGGCCAGCGCCAGGCGCCACAGCCGCAGCGCGCGGGCGCCAAACACACCGCTGAAGGCCCCGTACAGCCCGCCCACGAGGGCGGCGAAGGCCGCATCGCGCGAAAGCGCAGGCGCCACCGACAGCGCCACGCCCACGGCGTACTTGGTGAGGAAGATGCCCATCATCAGCACCAGCGGCACGGCACTGCCCGGCAGCGTGAAGCGGGCGCGTGCGGCGTCGTAGCGCACCCCCGGGGCCAGCCTGCGGCGCAGCAGCACCGACAGCACCACCGCCGCGGCGGCGAGCCAGACCCCGATGGGCACGGCCGCACCGCCGAAGGCCGACGCGGTGCCGTAGAGCGACCAGCCGCTCATGCCCAGCGCCAGCGCGCTCACGCGCAGCAGGCTCAGCTCGTGGGTGAGCAGCTGCTTCATGCCCAGCCACAGCAGGGCAGCGAACAGAACGAAGACCCAGGGCGGGGTGTGGGTGAGGATGTTCAGCAACATGGAAAGTCCTTTTCAACCTAAATCCGGCAGTTGGGCATGGTCGAGCGGGCTGTCATCGGGTGGGCAGGCAAGGCGCAAACCGCAGCAATGGCCGGTGCCATTGCGAGGATTTGCAACGCCGCCTGCCCACCCGAGGGCGGCTCGATCGGCCATGCAGCGTCATCACCCGAAAGGTGAACGTCGGCAGTACAGAAAATCTTTTCAAAACAAGAACCTACAAGCAAAGACGAGCGGTCAACTGCCTGATTTAGGTTCAGCAGGAGAGCGATTGATCAAAGCCAGCCCAGCCACTGGCCCCAGACCAGCTGGCCGAGGTAGCGCGAGGGCAGCAGGGTGAACAGGCCGGCGCCGACGCAGGCACCGAGGTAGAGCTGCTGCATGGCCATGCGGTGGCCGGTGATGTTCTTGCGCAGCAGGTAGCGGAAGGCCATGAACAGGCCGCCCAGCGTGAGCGGAATCAGCAGGTGGATCGGCGTGTAGCCGGCGATGTTGGGCAGCTGGAAGTCGCGGATGAACAGCGCCGAGACGGCGGTGATGAGCATCAGCGTGACCCAGGCATAGCCAAAGGCCCGGTGCAGCCGCGGGCGGGCCGCGCCCTGGCGCCGGGCCCACAGCGCCACCGGGCCGGTGACGAGCGCGCCGAGCGCGGCACTGAGGTGAATCGCGATGACGGGGGTGAGTTGCATGGCTGCGGCTCCGGTTCGTTGACGATGGGGTGCACTGTGCCGACGCGCCCGCACCGCAGCCAGCGGCATGCGACGAAATGCGGGCCGGGGGTGCGAAATGCGCGGCTGCCGGCGCGAAATGCGGCGGAAAAATGCCGGCTGAGCCGCCGCATAAGGCGCATCAGGACTCACCCGTGGCGGCTGGTGGCGGTCTGCTGGGGGCGGCCGCTGTCGCGCCAGTGCCGGGGTGTGGGGGTGGGGCGGCGATAATCCGCGCTCGTTTCAAGGAGCGCGTGTGGACGTTGTGGTGCTGGCCAAGGCCGCGGTGATGGGGGTGGTCGAAGGGCTGACAGAGTTCCTGCCCATTTCATCGACCGGGCACCTGATTCTGGCGGGCTCGCTCCTGGGTTTCGACGACGAGCGCGCCAAGGTGTTCGACATCGCCATCCAGACCGGCGCGATCTTCGCGGTCATCCTCGTCTACTGGCAGCGGCTGTGGTCCACCGTGCGGGCCTTGCCCACGCAGGCGCAGGCGCAGCGCTTTGCGGTGAATGTGCTGATTGCGTTCTTCCCGGCCGTGATCCTGGGCCTGCTGTTCGGCAAGGCCATCAAGGCGCACCTGTTCACGCCCACGGTGGTGGCCAGCACCTTCATCCTCGGCGGGTTGGTGATTCTGTGGGCCGAGCGGCGGCCGCGCTCGGCGGTGCGCATCCACAACGTCGAATCCATGCGGCCGCTCGATGCGCTCAAGGTCGGCCTGGCGCAGTGCCTGGCCATGGTGCCGGGCACCAGCCGCAGCGGTGCGACCATCATCGGCGGCATGCTGTTCGGGCTCTCGCGCCAGGCGGCAACGGATTTCTCCTTCTTCCTCGCCATTCCGACGCTCATCGGCGCCGGCGCTTACAGCCTGTACAAGGAGCGCGCCATGCTGGCCCTGTCCGACGTGCCGCTGTTTGCCGTGGGGCTGCTGTTTTCGTTCCTGAGTGCGTGGGTGTGCGTGCGCTGGCTGCTGCGCTACATCGCCACCCACAGCTTCGTGCCCTTCGCCTGGTACCGCATCGGCTTTGGCGTGCTGGTGTTTGCCACCGCCTGGAGCGGGCTGGTCACCTGGGCGGAGTGACCCCCATCGCCCTTCGCGCGGCGCGTTTCGAGCCCGGAATCAGGCACCCATGTCGCGCAGCGCGGCCTCGATGGCTGCGGCGGTGGCCAGCGGCTTTTCCATCGGCACGAGGTGGCTGCCGTCGAGCATCAGCACGCGGCCCTTGGTGAGTTTCTCCGTCATGGCCATGCCGACCTGGCGCATCTCCTGCGAGTGCGTGCCGCCGATGAAGGCGGCCGGGCATTTGAGCGGGTGGCGGTGCAGCAGCCGGTCCAGGTTGTCGGGCAGGGTGTTGTAGATGGCGGTTTCGACTTCGCGGTCAAAGCACAGCGTGCGCCGGCCGTGGGCGTCGGCCACGGTGGCACAGTCCACGTAGTCCAGCAGCACCTGCGGGTGCCAGTGGGCGAAGGCGCGCTTGTGGCGGAAGTGTTCGAGCGCGGCCTCGCGGCTGTCCCAGCTGGTGCGGCGGCGCTGGCTCACGCGGCCCGGCGAGAGCGCGCCGATGAGCTGCGTGCGCTTGATGGCGCCCAGCGTGGTGGCCCGCCAGCCGCCGAGCACGGGCGAATCCACCAGCACCACGCCGCGCGCGAGTTCGGGGTGGCGCGCGGCGGTCATCACGCTCAGGAAACCGCCCAGCGAGTGCCCCACCAGGAAGGCTGGCGCGCCGGTGCGCGCGGTGTGCTCGCGGGTGAAGTCGGTGAGCTGCTGCACCAGGTGCGGCCAGTTGTTGGTGACCGGGTAGGCCGGGTCGTGGCCGAAGCGGGCTGGCGCCTGCACCTCGAAGCCGCGCGCGCGCAAGTTGTCGAACAGCACGCGGTAGGTGCAGGCCGGAAAGCTGTTGGCGTGGGAGAAGACGATCAGCGGCGCCGTCATGCGAAATCCGTCAGGCGGTGAAACAGGGCAGGGGGGGCGGGGCGGTTGCGCGAGCAGGCCGTGTGCGACGGCCTGCGCGGTTCACAGCAGCTTTTCCTCGGGCGAGCCGATCTTGCGCAGCGTGCGCGCGCGTGCGGAGCGGCTCATCAGCGGCGCGGTGCTGGCGTCGCCGTTCCAGACCGGGTCTTCGATGCTGTCGAACACTTCGCGCAGCTTCTGGCCCCAGGTGCTGCGCAGCATCTGGAAATACGAGTTGTGTTCGTCGATGTGGACGATGCGGTCGCTCTCCAGGCGGTCGGCCTCGTACACCACCATGTCCAGCGGCAGGCCCACCGACAGGTTGGACTTGAGCGTGCTGTCCATCGACACCAGCGCGCACTTGGCCGCTTCCTGCAGCGGAGTGTCGGCGTGGATCACCCGGTCGAGCACCGGCTTGCCGTACTTGGACTCACCGATCTGGAAGTACGGCGTCTCGGCCGTGGCCTCGATGAAGTTGCCCGGCGAATAGACCTGGAACAGGCGCATGGCCTCGCCGCGAATCTGGCCGCCGAAGAGCATGGAGACGTTGAAATCCACCCCGCCGGCCTTGAGCGCCGCGCCGTCGCGCTGGTGCACATGGCGCACCGCCGAGCCCAGCACCCGCGCGGCATCGAACATGCTCTTGGCGTTCCAGATGGTGATGGGCTCGCCGCCGTCGGCGTCCTTGATCTGCTCGACCTGCAGGATCTCGCGCACCGACTGCGAGATGCTGAGGTTGCCCGCCGACAGCAGCACCATGAAGCGGTCGCCGGGGCGCTCGTAAATGATCATCTTGCGAAAGGTGCTGATCTGGTCGAGCCCTGCGTTGGTGCGCGAGTCGGAGAGAAACACCAGGCCAGCTTTGAGTTTGATGGCAACGCAGTAAGTCATGGGTTCAGCAGCTTTCGCAGGGCGTAGAGGGCATCGAGCGCCTCGCGGGGCGAGAGCGCATCGGGGTCGATTTCGGCCAGCCGCAGCTCGACTTCGCTGGGCGTGGCCGCCCGGGTGTCGAGGCCGGGTTCGGGCGCGGCGAACAGGTCGGGCTGCACCTGCTGCGCGCTGGAGGCTTCCAGCGCCGCCAGCGTCTGGCGGGCGTGCTGCAGCACCGGCGCGGGCAGGCCGGCCAGGCGCGCGACCTGGATGCCGTAGCTCTTGCTCGCCGGGCCGCTCTGCAGCGCGTGCAGGAACACGATGTCGTGCCCCGATTCGGCCGCGCTCACATGCATGTTCACCGCGGCGTGGTGCTCGGCGGGGAAGGTGGTGAGCTCGAAATAGTGGGTGGCGAACAGCGTGAAGCACTGCGCACGGTCGTGCAGGTGCTTGGCAATGGCCGCGGCCAGGGCGAGGCCGTCGTAGGTGCTGGTGCCGCGGCCGATCTCGTCCATCAGCACCAGGCTGTTCGGCGAGGCCGCGCGCAGGATCTGCGCGGCCTCGGTCATCTCGACCATGAAGGTCGACTGCGCATTGGCCAGGTCGTCGGCCGCGCCGATGCGGGTGTGGATGGCGTCGATCGGCCCGAGCCGGCAGGCGCTGGCCGGCACGTAGGAGCCCATGCCCGCCAGCAGCACGATCAAGGCCACCTGCCGCATGTAGGTGGATTTGCCGCCCATGTTCGGGCCGGTGATGATCTGCATGCGCGTCCTGACGCCGAGCACCGTGTCGTTGGCGATGAAGGCTGCGCCGCGGGTCTCGGCCAGCCGCGCCTGCACCACCGGGTGGCGGCCGCCGCGGATTTCGATGCAGGGCTCGCGCACGAACTGCGGGCGGCACCAGTCGAGCGTGAGCGAGCGTTCGGCCAGCGCGCACAGCACGTCCAGCGTGGCCAGCGCGCGCGCGAGCCGGGTCAGCGCCGGCACGAAGGGCTGCAGCGCGTCGAGCAGCTGCTCGTACAGCCATTTCTCGCGCGCCAGGCCGCGTTCCTGCGCCGACAGGGCCTTGTCCTCGAAGGCCTTGAGCTCGGGCGTGATGAAACGCTCGGCGTTCTTGAGCGTCTGGCGGCGGCGGTAGTCGGCGGGCACTTTGTCGAGCTGGCCTTGCGTGACTTCGATGTAGAAGCCGTGCACCTTGTTGAACTGCACCCGCAGGTTGGCAATGCCCGTGCGCTCGCGCTCGCGGGCCTCGAGCGCCAGCAGAAAGCCGTCGCAATTGTTCTGGATGGCGCGCAGCTCGTCGAGTTCGGCGTCGAAGCCGTCGCGGATCACGCCGCCGTCGCGCAGCAGCGCAGCCGGTTCGTCGAGCAGCGCGCGGCCCAGCAGCGCCGCACAACCCTCCGGGGGGCTCAAATGGGCCGAGATTTCAGCCAGAAGCCCGGAACCCCAGCGCGAAATGGTCGAAATGTGCTCTGAATTTTGAAGCGTATGGCGCAGCGCCACGAGCTCGCGCGGGCGCGCCTGACGCAGCGCGATGCGCGCGCAGATGCGCTCCACGTCCGCCTGGCCCTTGAGCGCATGGCGCAAGGCGTTCAGGGGCGCGGCCTGGGTGGGGTCGTCGCCGCGCAGCGCGCTGATGGCCTCGTGCCGCGCCTGGGCGATCTGGCGCTCGCGCGGCGGCTCCAGCAGCCAGCGGCGCAGCAGCCGGCTGCCCATGCCGGTCTGGCAGGTGTCGAGCAGCGAGAGCAGCGTGGGCGCCTCTTCGCCGCGCAGCGTGCGCACCAGTTCGAGGTTGCGCCGCGTGGCCGGCGGCAGTTCGATCAGCGCCTCGGCGCGCTGCACCCGCAACTCGCGCACATGGCTCAGGCTGCGGCCCTGGGTGTGCTCGGCCCAGGCCAGCAGGGCGGCGGCGGCGGCATGGGCAGCATCGAGTTCGCCCGCGCCCCAGGCGTCGAGGTTGGCCGCCTGCAACTGTTCGAGCAGCTTGCGCCGGCCCAGCGCGGCGTCGAACTGCCAGGCCGGGCGGGCGTTGAGGCTGGTGCGGTGCTCGGCGCCGTCGTTCCAGGCGGTCAGCCGCTGTTCCAGTGTCGGGGGGCTGCCTGCGCTGTACAGCAGTTCACTGGGCGCCACCCGCGCGAGCCAGTCTTCCAGCGCAGCGCCCTCGCACTGGGCGAGTTGCAGTTCGCCCTGCGTCACGCTGATCCAGGCCAGGCCGAAGCGGCTGCGCTCGGCCGCGTGCAGCGCCAGCAGCACCGGGTCGCGCTTGTCCGAGAGCAGGGCGGCATCGGTCAGCGTGCCCGGTGTGACCACGCGCACCACCTTGCGCTCCACCGGGCCCTTGGCGGTGGCGACGTCGCCCACCTGCTCGCAGATGGCCACCGACTCGCCGAGCTCCACCAGCCGCGCAAGATAGGTCTCCACCGAGTGCGCGGGCACGCCGGCCATCACCACCGGCTGCCCGGCCGACTGGCCGCGCCGCGTGAGCGTGATGTCGAGCAGCCGCGCGGCCTTCTCGGCGTCGGCCCAGAACAGCTCGTAGAAATCGCCCATGCGGTAGAACACGAGCGTGTCCGGATACTCCGCCTTGACGGCGAGGTACTGCGCCATCATCGGCGTGTGCGCCTGTACGGGGGCGGTGTCAGGGCCGGTCATGGCATGCGGTGGAGGGCCAGCACGGCGCGGGGCTTGCGCGCGGACGCGGGTCGGGGTCGTTCAGAAAGGAGCGTCGTCGGCGCGCGGCGGCTCGGTGGGCTCGGCGGCGGGTGCAGCGGCCTCACGGCCCTGCTCGGCGGCGGCCCTGGCATCGTCGGCGGCTTCGTCCACGGCCTGGCCAGCTTGCGGCTGCGCAAGCTTCTGCCGCACGGCGGCTTTCTCGCCGGCGCTGGCGAACTTGCTGTACTTGCTCAGCAGGCTGACCAACTGGCCATAGACGCGCGGCGCGCCCGCCACGCACTCTTTCTGGTGCAGGAAATCCGCCTCGCCGGTGAAGTTGCCCACCAGGCCGCCCGCTTCGGTCACCAGCAGGGAACCCGCGGCCACATCCCAGGGTTGCAGCCCGGTCTCGAAGAAGCCGTCGGAAAAACCCGCGGCCACGTAGGCCAGGTCCAGCGCGGCCGCACCGGGGCGGCGCAGGCCGGCGGTGCGCTGCATCACCTCGCCCATCATCTGCAGGTACAGCGGGAAGTTGTCGCCCTTGCGGAACGGGAAGCCGGTGGAAATCAGGCACTCCTGCAGCCGGGTGCGCTTGCTCACGCGGATGCGCCGGTCGTTGAGGAAGGCGCCGCGGCCTTTGCTCGCGGTGAACAGGTCGTTGCGCGTGGGGTCGTAGATGACCGCCTGCTCGATCTTGCCGCGCACGGCCAGCGCGATGCTCACGCAGTAGACCGGGAAGCCGTGGATGAAGTTGGTGGTGCCGTCGAGCGGATCGATGATCCAGATGAAGTCCGAATCCTTGTTGCCGCGGGTCTGGCCCGACTCTTCGGCCAGGAAACCGTGGCCCGGGTAGGCCTCGAGCAGGGTGTCGATGATGGCGCGCTCGCTCGCATGGTCCACCTCGGTGACGAAATCGTTGACCTGCTTCTGCGACACGCGCACGGCTTCGACATCGAGCGCGGCGCGGTTGATGATGGCGCCGGCGGCGCGGGCGGCCTTGACGGCCACGTTGAGCATGGGGTGCAGGTGAGGGGACGACATGGATTGTGCAAAGGAGCGGCGGGGGCCGAGACGGCAGGCCGAACGTCGATGCGTTGCGGCGACAATCGTCGGATTTTACCCGGGGCGCCGGGGCCCGCGCGGGCTCCGTGCGGGCCCTGCCGCTGCCATGACGACCCGCTTCATCCTCATCGAAACCAGCCACCCCGGCAACGTCGGGGCCGCAGCGCGCGCGCTCAAGGTCATGGGCTTCGACGACCTGGTGCTGGTCGCGCCGCGCTGGCCCAACGTGCTGCGCCGCAAGGAGACGATTGAGCGTGCCAGCGGCGCCACCGACGTGCTCGAGCGCGCGCGCATCGTGCCCACGCTGGACGCCGCGCTCGACGGCGTGCAGCATCTGTGCGCCACGGTGATGGTCGCTCGGGACTTTGGCCCGCCCACCTGCGCGCCGCGGCCGTATCTGGAGGCGTTGGCGGCTCCGTCGCGCAGCGGCGGGGCGCTACCCGGCGTGGCCTTTCTGTTTGGCTCCGAGCGCTACGGCATGAAGAACGAGGATGTCTACCGCTGCCACGTGGGGCTGAGCATTCCGACCAATCCGGGCTTTGGCTCGCTCAACCTGGCCGCCGCGGTGCAGCTCATTGCCTACGAGTGGCGGCTGGCGCTCGGGGGCTTTGGCGCGCCCGCCCAGCCGGCAACGGTCGCCGACCGTGCCGATGCGCAGGCCGTTGCAGGGGTGCTGAGCCACTGGGAACAGGCGCTGGTGGAGATTGGCTTTCTCGACCCGGCAGCGCCCAAGAAGCTCATGCCCCGGCTCAACCAGCTGTTCAACCGCGCGCAACTCACGCCCGAAGAGGTGCACATCCTGCGGGGCATTGCCCGCAGCATGCAGAAGCGCGCCGCCGCGCAAGCCACCGGCGCTGCAACGGGTTCGGCAGCGGAATAGACTCAGGCCATGTTCGCCCGCATCCGCTCCGACATTCAGTGCATCCTCGAACGCGATCCTGCCGCGCGCAGCGCCTGGGAGGTGCTCACCTGTTATCCGGGCCTGCATGCGTTGATGCTGCACCGGCTGGCCCATGGCTGCTGGCGGCGCGGGTTCAAGTGGCTCGGGCGCTTCATCTCGCACGTGTCGCGCTTTCTCACCGGCATCGAGATTCATCCGGGTGCCACCATCGGCGAGCGGGTGTTCTTCGATCACGGCATGGGCATCGTCATCGGCGAAACCGCCGAAGTCGGTGACGGCTGCACGATCTACCACGGCGTCACGCTGGGCGGCACCTCGCTCTACAAGGGCACCAAGCGCCACCCCACGCTCGGCCGCGACGTGGTCGTGGGGGCGGGCGCCAAGGTGCTCGGCGGCTTCACGGTGGGCGACGGCGCCAAGGTCGGCTCGAATGCGGTGGTGACCAAGCCGGTGCCCGCCGGGGCCACCGCTGTGGGCAACCCGGCGCGCATCATCGAGGCCGAGGCCGACGCCCGGCGCGAGGAAACCGCCTCGCGCATGGGCTTTTCGGCCTACGGCGTCACGCAGAGCGACGACCCGCTCTCGCAGGCGCTGCGTGGCCTCATCGACCATGCGGCGGCGCAGGAGCACCAGATTGCCCTGCTCTGGCAGACCATCGAAAAGCTCAGCGCTTCGCAGGATGTGCCGGTCGACGCGGCCGTCACCGAGCATTTCGACGCCGCCGGCATGAGCCGCATGATCGGCAAGTAAGCCGCTTGGCCACGCGGGTGCCCGCGCGTGGCGCGGAAAAGCCCGATGGCGGCGGGGGCTGCGCTATGCCGGCCGGTTCAGGCCTGCCACTTGCGCAGGTAGCTGTCCAGCAGTTCCCGCACGGCGGTGGATTTGATGATCAAGCCCAGGTCGATCATTTCCGAGCCGACCACCATGCCCCGGTTGTTCGCCGGCACCGGCGCGGCGACGATCTGGTTGGCCTCTTCGCGGAAGAACACCGCGGCAACGACGCCGGCGAATAGCAGGTCGCGCGTGGCCTCACGGCGCGGGGCGGGGCCGCCGCGGCGCTCGATGAACACCGGGCTGCCGCTCGAGCCGGGATAGACCGCGGCGTCGATCAGAAACTGGGCCTGACCCTCGAAGTCCAGCGCCGCCGGGGTCGCGGTGGTGCCGCGGCGCAAAATCGGCATGAGGTTGACCTGATCCCACACCCCGCTGGGGTAGCCGACGAACAGCACGTCTTCCAGCGCGTCGAAGGCGTCCCAGGTCGCGGCGTCGGGAATCAGCCGGGTGTCGATGGGCTCGACATACAGTTCCACGCCTTGCTCGGCGGCGGCCTGCCGCAGGGGCGAGAGGGGCACCAGTGCGAGGTCGACCTCGGGGTCCGGGTGCAGAAACCACGCGGCCGGGAATTCGTCGATGTTGAGCTGAAAACGCTGGCCGAATGCCGGGCGGCCTTGCTGGCTCTGGGTGAACACCAGCCCGCCGCGGCGCACGCCTTCGACCAGATGGCGGTTGGTGACGACGAAGTCCGACACCCCGCGCGAATGCGCATGGCGCAGCACGAAGGCCGTGCCCGAGCCTTCGCTGCCGTCGTCGAGCACGGTGTCCACCCGCACGGTGGAAAACAGCAGGCGCTTGGCGGTAGAGTCGATGTCCATCATGCGAGGCCTCGGGTTCAGTGGTGCGCGGCGGACTCGTTGAGCCGCTCGATCGCGGCGATGGCCGCGCGCTGCGCTTCGGCCGCTTCGGCCTCGTTGCCCATCATGGTCAGGCGGCCAAAGGTGCCGAAGGGCCGCACGTCCACCAGGGTGACCTGCGCGGCCTTTTCGGCTTCGTTGGCGGCGTAGACGATGTAGCCCGCGGGTTCAACCTCGAGGATGAACATGCTCTTGCCGGGCAGGATCATCGAGCCCTTGCGGAACTGGCGGTTGATCAGCGTGGCGTGGTCGGGGGTGATGGCGCGGATGATCTCGTTCCACGCCACCTTGACGCGCAGCCGGCTGTCCTCGCGCACCCCGAGCTGATTCAGGATCACGCCGCCGGCGGCCATCACCTCGCTCTGGTTGCGGTAGTGCAGTTCCATCGAGCCGAACGCCCGCTCGACCACCTGCTCGCCCATGCGCACATTGGTTTTCTTCAGCGCCGCGTCCGACAGGCTGTGCACCGCCATGCCCGGCGCCACCTCGACCCACAGGCAGGCGTCGCCAGGCACCGGCAGAAAGCCTTGCGAGGACGTCGCCAGATACGACGCCAGCTGCGGCTGCAGCGCGTCGATGAACACAAAGGTGCGCAGGGAAATCTTCATGCCGTGCGCGCCTTCAGCGGGTCAGGCTCATGTAGAGCATCGGGAGTTTCTCGGGCAGGCGCTCGACCTTGTCGATCACCGTGAAGTTCTTGAGGCCGAAGATGCGCGACACATACATGTCGGCATGCGGGTCGAGCGACAGCGCGTAGACCGTGATGCCTTGCTGCAGCAGCTGCTCGACCGCGCGCTTGGTGTCGTGCCGCAGGTATTGCGGGTCGCGCACGTCGTTGTCCGCCGGCTCGCCGTCAGTGACGATGAAGCAGATTTTTTTGCGCTTGGCCTGCTGGCCCAGGTAGTGGCCAGCGTGGCGCAGCGCCGCGCCCATGCGGGTGGAGTAGCTGCCCTTGAGCCCGGCCAGCCGCGCCTTGACCAGATCGCCGTAAGGCTGGTTGAAGTCCTTGAAGCGGTAGTAGTGGACGTCGTGGCGGCCGTCGGAGCAGAAGCCGTGGATGGCAAACGGGTCGCCGATGCGTTGCAGCGCCTCGGCCAGCAGCACGGTGGCCGAGCGGGTCAGGTCCATCACCGTGTAGTCGTGCCCGCGCACCTTGTCGTTGGACGACTCGGACATGTCGAGCAGCACCATCACCGCCAGGTCGCGCTCGACGCGCTTCAGCCGCACCATGATGCGCGGGTCGGGCTGCTGGCCCATGCGCAGGTCGGTGTAGGCGCGCACCGCGGCGTCGATGTCGATGTCGTCGCCGTCTTCCTGGCGGCGGATGCGCTGCAGCCCCTGCGGAATCATCGACTCGATCAGGAACTTCAGCCGCGACACCACCGGCTTGTGCTCGGCCAGGATGGCGTCGATCACCGCCAGATCGCCCACCGGCGGATGGCGCTCGAGCACCGTGGCCCAGCTCGGGCGGTCGAGCTGGATCTGGTAGTCCCACTCGGGGTAGTGGAACGGGTCGGACAGCGGCGGGCGGCCTTCGAGCGAGTTGATGGTCACGCCTTCCTGGTCGAGGTAGAACTCGGTCGGCAGGATCCACACTTCCTGCGCGTCGTCGCCGGCGAACTCGTTGTCCACCTCGTTGACCATTTCCATCACATTGACCTTGCGCCGCACCTGCTGCTGCGTCTCCCAGGTCGCGGCCAGCGCTTCGGCCTCGTCGTATGCCTCCAGCTCCCACACGCAGCGGTTGTCGTCGCGGTAGAGCGCGCGCAGGCCATCGGTGCGCTTGTTGAACTCGGGCAGGTCGAGCGCGGCCAGGCTGTGCGACAGATCGACGCCGACGTTCCAACTGAGTTTGGGGTCGTTGAGATCAGGCTCGGCGCGAAACCGCGCCACCGCTTCCTGCACCCAGGGATGCGGGTCGGCGCTGCGCTCTTCGAGCAGCGCGCGCGCCATGCGGTTGATCAGGTCGCCGACGGTCTTGGGCTCGGCGTAGTCAGCCGGCGGGTGCAGCGCCAGCCAGGCCTCGCGCATGTTCGGAAACTGCGCGATCGCCAGCGACTCCACGCGCGCGTCTTCGATCGCCTCGATCAGCCCGATCTGCAGCGGCGAAAGCGTCTGCATCGACAGCGGCTCGGTGCTGAACACCAGATGCGCCGCGCAGTGGTTGACCGCGCCGCGGTACACGTCCAGCGCCGGCACCACCTGCTCGGGCGGGGTATCGGGGCCGAGCGGGCGGTAGTCGTCATACGCGTCGGCGATGTGAATGACGTAGCGCTCGATGTAGGGCTTGAGCCCCTCGCGGCTTTCGAAGTCGCCCGCGGTGGGGCGCATGAAAAAGTCCCGCCCCCACATTGCCCGCAGGTAGATGTTGAGCCGGCGCTGCACGTCGACGAACAGCGTGCCCTTGCGCTCTTGCTGCAGCACCGACAGCGAGTCAGGGCTTTGCAGCGAAAAGTAGGCGACCTGCCCGTCAAAGTCAGCCTTGTACACCTGCGCGCCCCACTGCGCCCAGCGGCGCAGCCCGCCCAGGGTGAGCTGCGACAGCAGGCGTTCGAGGTTCTCCAGCATCGGCCGCAGACCGCGCGGCGCCTGTGCCAGCATGATGGACAGCACGCTCAGGAACTGGCGGAACAGTTCCTCGTCGCCCAGGCGTTGCCCCGCCAGCGGCGCGGTGCCGACGATCAGCGCCAGCACCTGCCCGGAGGTCTTGGACGCCATCGCCAGCAGGAAGTTGACCAGTTCGGGCAACACGTCCTCGCCGATGGCCCGCGCCAGTTCGGGCATGGCCTGCAGATAGCTGACCACCAGCTCCTCACCGCGGCCGAGCTGGTGCAGCGCGAGCGCTCCTTTGAGGAAGTTGTCGAGGCCACGCGGGGAGAGCGCCCGCGCGGCTTCGTTCCAGGACGCACGCAACACCTCCTGCGCGTGGCTGGGCAACTCGTCGACGAGTTCCTGGAATTCTTCGAGGTGGATGGCCATGATGGACTCTCGGTGCGCAGCCCCTGCACCGGACAGAGACCGGTGCGCCGCGCTGCGAGCGGACGTCAGAAATAGGTGGTGACCGCCGCGTCGAGCGCGTCGCGCATGTCGGGGTCGTCGGTGATGGGGCGGACCAGCGCCATCCGGCAGGCACCCAGTGGCGAGACACCCTGGGCGATCAGCGAGCCCGCGTAGATCAGCATGCGGGTGGACAGGCCCTCATCCAGGCCGTGGCCCTTGAGGTTGCGCGAGCGCTCGGCGATGTGCACCAGGTTCTTCGCCACATCCAGACCGACGCCCGATTCGTGCGCCACGATCTCGGCCTCGGCTTCATGCTCAGGGTAGTGGAAGTCAAGCGCGGCAAAGCGCTGCTTGGTTGACTGTTTCAGATCCTTCATCAGGCTCTGGTAGCCAGGGTTGTAGGAGATGACCAACTGGAAGTCGGGGTGCGCCTGGATGATCTCGCCCTTCTTCTCCAGCGGCAGGATGCGGCGCGCGTCGGTCAGCGGGTGGATGGCCACGGTGGTGTCCTGCCGTGCCTCGACCACCTCGTCGAGGTAGCAGATCGCGCCCAGGCGCGCAGCCATGGCCAGCGGGCCGTCCTGCCAGCGGGTGCCATCGGCGTCGAGCAGGAAGCGGCCGACCAGGTCGGAGGCCGTCATGTCTTCGTTGCAGGCCACGGTGATCAACGGCTTGCCGAGCTTCCATGCCATGTACTCGACGAACCGCGTCTTGCCACAACCGGTCGGCCCCTTGAGCATCACCGGCAGGCGCACCGAGTAGGCTGCCTCATACAGTTCGACCTCATCGGCCAGCGCACGGTAGTACGGTTCCTGGGCGACGCGGTAGGCGTCCAGGGACGATCCCGTGGCGCCGGGGCTTGCGTGAATCTCCGCCGCCGGGCGCTGTGCTGCCGGCATGACCGAGCCCGAGCGGGCAGGGCGCAGATCCTGGCGGGGCGAGTAGGTGCGGACGAAGTCTTCGTGTCGCATGGCAATGTCTTTCAGTCAATACACATCGGGCGATGGGCGGCGGGATGCCGATTCGCGCAGCAGTCAGTCCGGCCAGATTCTTTGCGGAAACAAGGTCCCCGCGGAATGCGGGGGCTCTCCCCCGCCGCCGGTGGCGGACGGACGCGAGTTTGCGGTAGCGGCCAGAACGGGTTTGGGTGTCTCTTCCTTGGCAGCAGGCTTTCGCGTGGCGACGGCCGCAGATCGGGGGGCGGCCGCAGCCTTCGTCGCGGGAGGGTTGTTGCGGGCGGTGCGCACGCTCTGGGTGAGTTTGTCTTTGATGCTGCTCATGATGGAAGAATCTCCTGGAGGATGGCGTCGATTTCCTCGGCCGCGTCCTGGCCGCGGGCGCCCATCTGGTAGACGGAAAGGCCATCCAGCGCCGCACCGCGGTAGATGGCGCGACGGCGCATCGCGGACTTGAGCACCGGCAAGCCGAATTCGGCCAATGCATCCTGCATTGCCGCAGACAGCGCGCTGCGCTGCTCGATCTGGTTGAGCACCAGATAGGCGCGCAAGCCGGGGTTCTCCGTCCGCGCGGCTTCGACCTCCTGCGGCAGCCGCAGGCTGGCCCACAGATCGACAGGCGAGGGCAGAACCGGGATCAGCGCGGCGTCGGCGCTGCGCAGCGCCTGGCTCGACGCATGGCTGTCGAGCGAGGGTGGGCAATCCAGCACGATGTGCGAATACGCCTTGTAGGTCTGACGCAGCCCGGCGGCATTCCAGCGACCGTTGAGCGCCTTGACGGTAGCGGGGTAGGGCTTCGACCCTGCGCCAGCCCATTGCAGTGCCGAGCCCTGGGGGTCAAGGTCGACCACGACGGTCGGCCCGCGGCGGGCGAGCCCGGCGGCAAGGTTCATGGCCAGCGTGGTCTTGCCCGCTCCACCTTTCTGGTTGATGACGGCCAAAACCATCGGGGAGGCCACCATCAACTCCCTTGAACGAGGGCGTCGATGCGCGCGGCGAATGCGCGTTCCGTGTCGCCCAAGGTCTTGCCGTCCAACGCGTCCAGGGTCAGGTTGACGTACGTGGTGCCGAAATTGATGTTCTGCGGGTGCTGGCCGGTTTCCTCGGCGAGCGCGGCCAGGGCATCGAGAAAGGCGCGCGTCTGGCTGTAACTGTCGAACGCGAAACGCTTGAACAGCGTGGGCGGCTTGCCCTGCTCGCGCCAGTCGGTTTGCTTCAGTTCAGCCATGGAAAGCCCCTTGGTCGGTGGTCAGCTTCTGGAGATGGGCGGACTCTTCCTGCAGCAGGCGCTCGAACAAGCGCGCCGAGGTTTCGTCGCGCACACGACGGGCGTGACGGGCGGCCTCGTTGTAGAGGTGCAAAGCATCGGCCTCGAGTTGCGCGTCATGCGCGACGAGTTCGGCCGGGCTGCGCCCCAGCCGCGCCGGGGGGAGGTTGCCTGCACTCGGGGCCACGCCGTGAGCGATGAGATGTTCCATCAGCGCCGCGGCGTGATCGAGTTCCTCCTCGGCCTCGCGCCGCAAGTCGGCCGCGAGCCGCTCGTCCCCCCACAGTCGAGCCAGCACACTCTGGGCGAGATACTGCTGCGCTGCGGCCATTTCATGGCCGAGTGCGCGCATCATCCAACCCAGGGTGCGGGAATCGACCGCCATGCTTGCGCCCCGCCCGGATCAGCTGCGGGTGGAGGTGATTTCGGCGTCGCGTCCGCCGCCGTCGGCATCCGGTTGGGTCGGCAGGATGCCCTCGACCTCGCTGTGCACGCGGGCGATGATGTGGGCAGCCACCAGGCCGTCACCCACACGCTCACACGCATCGGCACCGGCACGCACCGCCGCGTTGACCGCACCGGTCTCGCCGCGCACCAGCACGGTCACATAGCCACCGCCAACGAACTGGCGGCCGATCAGCCGCACTTCGGCTGCCTTGCACATCGCGTCGGCCGCTTCGATCGCCGGAACCAGACCGCGGGTCTCGATCATTCCCAGGGCAATGCCCATCCGTTCAGCCATTTGTCACTCCTTGTCGAAAAGTTGACTGCACACCCAACCGCACCGAGCCCGCGCCCGAAGTGCTCTCTTGCTCGCGACTGCAGGACATGCGCACATCGGCTCATTCCTCCCAGCCATCGATGATTCCGCAGATGGTCAGATCGGTGGTCACGGTGGGATCGGGCATCGCCAGCCGCGCTGCGCTGCCCAGGGTGGTGAACACCCATTTGCCCACCGGCACGCCCACCGGATCGGTGGCGACCTCGATATTGCCCTTCTGCCCTTGCAACACGCGCAAGGAAGCGGTCTTCAGCCCGGGAACGCGCCGGGTGCAGACCAGTTCGTCCTTGACGCGCCAGATTTCCATCAGCCCTCCGGATTCCAGTGGTCGATGATGCCGACGATGGTCAGGTCGGACGGAAAATCCTTGGCCCCGGCCGCATCGCGCGCGGCCGACGAACCCACACAGATCACCCAGTCTCCGGGCACGCAGCCGACGGCGTCCACCGCGACGCTGCGGGTGCCGCCCGGCTTGTCCTGCACCACCAGCAGTGGGCGATGCCCGAACTGCTCGATGCGGTTGGTCGAGACCAGGGTTTTTTCCACTCGCATGATGCGCATCGACTCGGCTCCTCAATGTCCGCTGTCGGCGGGCTGATCGTCGATGAAGGCGCAACGTTCGTCGCCGTGGCGGTCGCTGACCGCCATCTGGCAGGCGATGAAGCCGCGCTGGTGCAGATCGGCGTAGCGGGCGACGATGGCGTCGCGCACGCGACGGGCGCGGGCGACCGCGCGGTCGCGGCTGCCCGGCACCCGCGAGGAATAGCAGAAGTGCACCAGAATCGGCACGGCCAGGCCGTTGCGTACATTCAGGCCACTAAAAATCTTGATGCCCACGTCCATGTCGGCCACGCCTTCCTCGACGGTGTCGAGGTGGGCGAAATAGAACAGGTTGCGCAGCTGCACGTCGGGGATCGCTTCGCCGGCGCAGATGAATTCCTCGTCGTGACCGATGGTCTGGTAGCGGCCGGCGTGGTGATGAATCACGTATTCGATCTGCGACAGATTGGCCTCGGCCAGCGCCAGCACCAGCCGGCGCATACCCGCACCCATCTGGCCGCGGCCCTGGCCCCAGCCCTGCATCGCCTGCGCGTCGTCCACCCGTGCGGCAATCAGTTCACGCGCCTGCGCTGCGGACAGCCCCACGGTGTCGCGGTACAGCTCGGCGGTGTCGACATAGCGATAGGCATTGACGTCGCCATCGCCATCGGGCAGATGGATACGCAGGGAATCGAGGTCGGTGTCGACACCGATCAGCAGAACTGCCGGCGCCGCACCGCGGCCGTAGGTGCGCTCGATCGCCAGCCGCAGCTCGTCCAGCCGCGCCTGCGCCGATTCGACCGCCTGCTTGTCGTTGCTGGCGTGGAAGGCGCAGCCCTGCTCGTGGGCGTGGGCGCTGCTGAAGTGGTAGACCGCGATCTTGAGATAGTTCAGGTCGCCGCTGACGACCGGCAGGTGGTCGAACGCGCCGGACAGGCGCTCGACTTCGCGCTGCGCCCAGTCAGCCATGTCGGTCTCGATGTCGAACATCGCGCCGGCGTAGGCCTTGACCCAGACATGGGGCGACTGCGCCATGCGGAACACATACGGCACCACGCCTTGCAGCCGACCGTCGGCGCATGGGGTGATGTCCACGGTATGAAAGCCGCAGGCGGCGATCAGCTCGGGCTGCAGCGGCAGGCGTTGGCGCCACGACGTCTGCTCGGTCGGCGCGAGCTTGACGCATTGCCGCGCGGCGTTGAACTGGCAGTGCGCATGCAGCGCCCGCATGTCCAGCCCGCCGACCCAGGCGCGACCCAGCAACGCCTCGGGCAGGGTGTAGTCCAGCCGATCGAGGGCGATACACTGCGCGGAGGCGACAAAGTCGGCCTCGTGCTGCATCGCGGAGATCTGCTTGAGCGTGCCCACGACCGAAGCAAAGCGAGCGCGCACGCCTTGTTCGTAGACGAACAACTGCCGATTCAGGTCGGCGTCGACCAAGGAATGCTCGCAGCGCTGGCCCGGACCGATCACGCAAGCCGGGTTGGCCCTCTCCGAATCAGACACCTGCAGTGAGCGCGCCTGTTTGCGCCGTTGCACGGCATCGGCCGGCAAATAGGCGCCACTGGCTTGAAGCGCGGCGCGGCGTTTGAGCGTGTTCATGGTCTGCGTTCCAGGACAACGATCACGTTCAGCCGCGTGCTCCGCCGGAGACGGTCACGGTCGCGCCTCGGCCGCTGTTGCCCGACGACCCGGTGATCGGGGACATCGGCACGTCGGGGCGTTCCAGGTCTCGGTAGCTGGCGGCGTTACGTCCCTGGCCGCGCGGATCACCGCGCATCGACAGATTGCGTACCTGGCTGAATGGCCCCTCGGTGCCGGTGACGCGGGACTTTTCGAGCCAGACGTCCCCGGAAATGCGCGGGCCTTGGGTGCTGCCCTCGCCACTGAGGCGCTGTGCAGCGCGCAGGGCGGCTTCCTTCTGTTCCTGCTGAGCGTGCAACAAGGCCTGCTGCTGTCCCTGATACCGCAGCAGATCGGCTTTGCGGAACTCCGGTGTTCCCGTGATCAGCCCGTCGGCCTTGTTGATCGGACCAGTGATGCGCTCGGAGCCCATGCCGTTGCCCGTGATCGCGTTGCCCCGCTCACGGCCAAGCGAGGCGTGGCCGGGCGTGAGTATGCTGAACACCTGCGGTGCGTTGGCACGCGGGGGTGGCTCCACCGGTCGGGCGCGCTGCAGAAACCGCCCGCTGGTCGCACAGTGGGTGGGCATGTTGTCCGCACCGACGTAAGGCGTGCCGGTGACGGGCTCGCAGGCGCCGCGTTCGTCGCCGGTCATCACCGAACCGCCTGCGCCGGGGCGGTCGCCGGTGAGCACCCGCGCCGAAATGGTCGCGCTGTCGGGCATGCGGTTGCGCTGCGCGGTCAGCGCCGGCGCCGGGCAGGCCGCGGCGTACTGGCCCTGGCCGAAGTAGGTGTCGCCGCTGATCGGCGCGCACACTCCGGCCTCGGCGCCGGTCACCTTGGCGCTGGGTGCGGGCAGGCTGCCGGTGACCGGCAAACCCCGCCAGGTCTGGTCGACGTTCACCTTGGTGACCGGAGCGACGACTGGGGGTGCCGCGCAGACTGCAGCCAGTTGTTGAGTGCCGATGTAGTCGACGCCGGTGACGGGTTGGCACCCGAAGGACTCGTCACCGGACAATTTTGGGCTGGGCGCGACCTCGGAACCCGTGACCGTGCGGCCAGCGAGGGTCTGCATCGCACTGACCTTGGCAGGGCCCGGCTGGGCCGCGCCGCCAAAGTCCTTGGCGTTGAAATACTGGTTGCCGGTGACCGCGCGGGCGGATCCCGCCTCATTGCCGGTGACGGCGACGCTGCGGCCCGCGTTGGTGCCGGTCACGGTTTGGCCGTCGCGGGTGGACATCACGCTGACCTTGCGCGGCTGTGCCGGCGGCTGCGTGTTGCACACCTGGGTGAACTGCTCGTTCGACAGGTATTGCGTGCCGGTGACGGGGCGGCAGGCGCCGGCTTCGTCGCCGGTCATGCCCTTGCGCGCACCGACGCCGGTGCCCGTGACGGTCTTGCCGCCGGCGGTGGTCGTGACTTCGACCTTTTCCGGCGCGGTGTCGGCGCCGGGGGCGCTGTAGCTCGTGCCAGTGATCGCACGATGCGCGCCCTGTTCCCCGCCCGTGACGCTGACCGGTCGATCGACCAGGGTGCCAGTGAACCGCTGACCCATCACCGTGGTGCCGCGGCCGACTTTCTCGGCGCCGGCCTCGGGGCGGGTCTGGCAGAACTGCTGAAAGCGCTCGGCGCCGAGGTATTCGGTGCCAGTCACGTTGCGGCAGGCGCCGTATTCGTCGCCCGTGACCTTGGGCGAGCGGCCGACTTCGGTGCCGGTCACGCTTTCGCCGCGCAGGGTGGTGCTGAGGCCCACTTTCGGCGGGTTGGGTTCGGGACGGGTCTTGCACAGGCTGCCGAACTGCTCAGCGCCGATGTATTCGGTGCCGGTGATGACGCGGCAGGAGCCGGGTTCGTTGCCGGTGACCTTGCGGGAGCGCTCGACCTGCGTGCCGGTGACCGACTGGCCCGACAGGGTGTGGCCGAGCTCGACCTTGGGCGGTGCGGCCACTGACGGGCTGGCGGTGTTGCGTGCCTTGGTGCGCCCGCTCGGACGTGCCGCATCGGCTGCCGAGCCCGCGCGGCCGACCAGCGACTGGACGTGACGCCGCTGCATGGCCACCTGGCGGCCGGTGGCACCCTTGGTCATCGCCGCTTGCCAGTCGTGACCCGGCAGCGCCGCAGCAATCTTGGTCGCTTGCGCGACCCGCCGGAGCCCCGCTTTCCCGTCCTGAGCAAGCGCCGCACGGCGGGCCTGCGCAAGGGCACGCCCGGTGGCGGCTGGCTGTACGCGAACCGCTTTGTCGCCTGCGGCAGCGGCCGGCGTTGAGCCCGTCGTGGGCGCCATGGACGAGGCGTTGTCGCTGCATCCGCAGCCGCACGCTGCTTCGGTCTTGCAGCCGCACGAAGCTGCTTCGCGTGTGCTCACGGCGTCGATGCCGATCGCAGGCGCAGGGGCGGTGCGCTGGGCGCTGGGACGCAGGTTTGCGCTGGGCCCACCACTCCCGGCCTTCTGAATCGCGGTCTTGCCTTGTTGCGACAAAGCCATGCGACGCGCCCGCGCAGGGCTGAGGTGCGCCACCGGCGGTGCCAGTGGCGCACGCTCAGCCGCGGCGGGCGCGCGCTCGAACGTGTTGGCGGTCATGGCGGACGACGAGGCGCGTGGCTGAAGCGCGGATGCTTCTGCGGCACTGGGGCGCGACGCCACGGTGGGCGACTTGACGGCGCCCGCTTTGCCACGCAGCGCCATGGCCTGGCGCCGCTTGAGGGCGAGCTCCCGACCCGAAAGGGTCGCTTGGGCGTGGCGATCGGCAGTTTGTGTCATGGGAGACCTTGATGCAGAAACGTCGGTTGGTTCAGCACGTCGCGGCGGGTCAGCCGCCGTCGAGAGATGGAGTGCCGGGTTCAGCGATAGACGACGAATGCGGTACCCTGGCTCTGGGCGTAGTTGTCGTAGGCGACGAAACGCACCATGTGGTCGGGGAACTCGCGGTGGCACGCTTCGATTTCGGCCAGCACGACGTCGACGGACTGTTCGCCGAACATCGGCAGCTTCCACATGTACCAGAAGCTCACTTTCGCGGGGGTGCCCTTCTCGGTGTGTTCCACCGCCGGGTTCCAGCCCTGGGCGATCGCGTAGGCGATCTGACGACGCACCTGCTCGGGGGTCATCTGCGGCAGGTAGGAGAAGGTTTCGTACTTCTTGCCGGAACGATAGGCTTGCACGTTGGCCATGATGTATTCCTCAAATGCTTCGGTTGGGGCGAGGGCGGCGGCGGTGCGCCGCCGCTTCCGGGCGATTACTTGTTGGCGATGTCCAGCTTGTCGACGGTGTCGAACTCGAACTTGATCTCTTTCCAGGTTTCCATCGCGATCTTGAGTTCGGGCGAGTGCTGGGCGGCCGCCGTAAGAATCTCCTTGCCCTCCTTCTCGACCTGGCGCCCCTCGTTGCGCGCCTGCACACAGGCTTCGAGCGCGACGCGGTTGGCCGCGGCACCGGCCGCGTTGCCCCAGGGGTGGCCCAGCGTGCCACCGCCGAACTGCAGCACCGAGTCGTCGCCAAAGATGTTCACCAGCGCCGGCATGTGCCAGACGTGGATGCCACCCGAGGCCACGGCAAAGGCGCCGGGCATCGACCCCCAGTCCTGATCGAAGAAGATGCCGCGCGAACGATCTTCGGGGATGTAGCTCTCGCGCAGCAGGTCGATCCAGCCCAGCGTCGAGGCGCGGTCGCCTTCAAGCTTGCCCACCACGGTGCCGGTGTGCAGGTGGTCGCCGCCCGACAGGCGCAGGATCTTGGTCAGCACGCGGAAGTGGATGCCGTGGTGCGGGTTGCGGTCGAGCACCGCGTGCATGGCACGGTGGATGTGCAGCAGCATGCCGTTATCACGACACCAGTTGGCCAGGCCGGTATTGGCGCAGAATCCACCGGTGATGTAGTCGTGCATGATGATGGGCGCGCCAATCTCCTTGGCGAACTCTGCCCGCTTGTACATTTCCTCCGGGGTCGGCGCGGTCACGTTGAGGTAGTGGCCCTTGCGCTCACCCGTCTCCGCCTCGGCCTTCAAGGTCGCTTCTTGAACGAACTCGAAGCGCTCGCGCCAGCGCATGAACGGCTGCGAGTTGATGTTCTCGTCATCCTTGGTGAAATCCAGACCGCCACGCAGGCACTCGTACACCGCGCGGCCGTAGTTCTTGGCCGACAGACCGAGCTTGGGCTTGATGGTGCAGCCCAGCAGCGGGCGGCCGTATTTGTTGAGCTTGTCGCGCTCGACCTGGATGCCCATCGGCGGGCCGCCGCAGGTCTTGACATAGGCGATCGGGAAGCGCACGTCTTCCAGACGCAGCGCGCGGATGGCCTTGAAGCCGAACACGTTGCCCACCAGCGAGGTGAACACGTTGACCACCGAGCCTTCTTCGAACAGGTCGATCGGGTAGGCGATGAAGGCGTAGAAGCAGGTGTCGTCGCCGGGCACGTCCTCGATGCGATAGGCGCGGCCCTTGTAGTAGTCCAGGTCGGTCAGCAGGTCCGTCCACACCGTGGTCCAGGTGCCGGTGGAGGACTCGGCGGCCACCGCGGCAGCGGCTTCTTCGCGGTCCACGCCCGGTTGCGGGGTGATCTTGAAGCAGGCGAGGATGTCGGTGTCCAGAGGGGTGTACTCCGGCATCCAGTAGGTTTGCCGGTATTCCTTGACGCCGGCCTGGTAGGTCTTGACTGCCATTCTTGGAAACTCCTATTAACGGAAGAGCGGAAACAAACGACGGTGAACAGGTTCGTAAGACCCGCGAGGAAACGACGGCCCGGAACCCTCGGTCATTGATCTGTGAGTTCAGGACGCGACCTCATCTGATCGCGTGCCGTGACGATACGGGACGCACACATAAAACACAATTCGAGTTATTGATCAAATCCATAAGGTAGAATTATCATCAACCGATGCACTTGACCTTGCGGCAACTTCAGATCTTCTCGGCGGTGGTTCGGCACAAAAGCTTCACGCGTGCAGCCGAGGCGCTGCACCTGACGCAGCCCGCCGTTTCCATGCAGATGCGTCAGCTGGAGGACCAGGTGGACCTGCCGCTGTTCGATCAGGTGGGCAAGCAGATTCACCTCACCGATGCAGGCCGGGAGCTCTACCGCCATGCCCTGCTCATCGAGGCCCAGATTCAGGACCTGGCCAACGCGATGGACGAGTTCCGCGGCGTCGAACGCGGCGAGCTCGACCTCACGGTGGCCAGTACGGCGAACTATTTCGCCCCGAAGCTCATTGCCGCGTTCTGCAGCCAACACGAGCGCGTGCAGGTCCGGCTCCATGTGTCCAACCAGGAGCAGATCGTGGAGGCCATGGCGACCGCAAGCAGCGATCTGGCCATCATGGGGCAGCCTCCCGACGACGCCGAGCTCGTCGCCAAACCCTTCCTCGACAACCCCCTGGTGGTGATTGCGTCGCCCAGCCACCCGCTGGCGAAGCGATCGGGAATCGCGCTGCGGCGGCTGGGGGGCGAGGCATTCATCACGCGTGAGCCTGGCTCGGGCACGCGCAAGGCTGCGGAGCGGCACTTTTCGCGTTACGGGGTGGAATTCAACACTGCGATGGAGATGAGCAGCAACGAAGCCATCAAGCAGGCCGTCGAAGCGGGCCTTGGGCTGGGTGTGCTGTCGCTGCACGCGCTGGAGCTGGAACTTGCGATGGGGCGCCTGGTGACTCTGGATGTCGAGCGTTTCCCGATCATGCGTCAATGGTTCGTCGTCCATCGCAAAGGCAAGCGCCTGTCGACGGTGGCCCAGGCCTTTCTCGATTTCCTCACCCGGGAGAGTCGCGCCCTGGCCTCGATTCCGCTGCCGGGCCATGAGTCCGACGCGATCAGGTCATGAACTTCACGAGGCGGCCAACCTGAATGTCGCTGACGAAAACCACGCCCGAGTGGCTCTCGAAAAACGGTTGGAAGCCCTCGAGCAAGGCGTCGACCAGCGACTCCGGGACGGCCACGATGATCATGATCAGCGCGTCGTCCTCGTTGAACATCAGGTGGCCCTCGTAGATGCCGTGACTGCCTTTGCCTGAGAGGTTGCCGACGATGGTGTAGCCCTTGACGCCGGCGCGGTCGAGCAGGTCGGTGGCGAACTCGCGGTGAGCGCCTTCGAGGATGATCTCGAGCTTTTTCAGCGGATGCAGTTTGATCGCATTCATGGGGTTCCGTCCTCCTGTTGGGGCGCGGCGAGTGGGGCGCGCTCCTCCCACTGGCCGTTGTTGAACACGTATGGTTTGTAGCCTTGGGTCGGGTCAATGACGATGGCACGAATCCAGCCGCCCATCACCAGGCTCTTCACCTTCACGACGCTCTGCAAAGCCCGCCCGGCAAATTCAAGCGGCGCTTCGATGAGGGCGATCAGGCGCATGGGTTCGTGATAGGGCACGCCCTGTCGCATCACCGTCTGCGAAGGCAGCCCGGTGCGCAGGTCGGACAGGCTGCCCGTCATCACGCCAAAGCGCCCGGCGACGTTGTGATAGACCTTGCTGCCACTGCCCCAGCGGGCGTTGTCCACGGTGGAGAAGAAGTACTCGAGGTTGATCCACTCGCCGACCACCACCGGCGCAGCCAGCAGGTTCTCCAGCAGCCGGCCTTTTGGATCGCAGCGCCAGTCGTAGGACAGCAGAAACGAGCGCCCTTCCAGGTTGGCGGACTGGGTCATGCTGCGCCGGCCGATGATGCCGTAGAGGTTTTTCGAGAGGCCCCACTCCGGTCGAACCTGCGCCCAGTCCTGCGCGAGCCGGTGGGCGGTGCGCCACGCCTCTGCCGGGTCGATGTCCTGCCGCTGGGGCAGCAGCTTCGGAATGCGCTCCGACGCCCCGAGCTTGCTCGCCGCACGCAGCCCGTTGCGCAGCCGATCGAGGTAGACCAGATGCCGCGGTGGAAGCAGGTCGAGGTCCAGCAGTTCGATGGCGTCGGTGGTGGTGTTGTGCAACGCCGGCAGGAACCAGGTGTCCTCGGGAATGTCGATGCCCATCGTCCGCAGTTTGTCGCGGACGGCCGCCTTGTTCGCCATCTGTGAGAGCACGCGCGCATTCACCAGGCCGGAGCCGCCTCCGCAGGCGCCGCAATCCAGCGCCGATTCGTAGGGGTTGTTCTCGGTCTGGCCGTTGTGGCCGGTGATGACCACGAAGCGCGAGAACTGCTTGGTCAAGCCAATCGTCGTCAGCGCGGTGTGGACGTAGTTGACCTGCTCGTCGAGCGAGTAGCCGATCCGCCCAAGCCGGACCAGTTGGTAGCCCGCGTAGTCGGGGTCCACCCGGTAGACCTCGCGGAGCTTCTCGACGAACTCAGCCTCCTGCTTGGCGGTGATGCCGAAGGCCGCCTGCAGTTTGGTCGGGCCGTCTCGGTGCCCCAGGGCGGTTTCCCGGAGCTCGCGAATCACGTCGTCGTCGACGCGTTCGCGCTCGATCTGCAACTCCGCATGCAGGGCCTTGACGATCATGGCGCGCTGCAAGGTGCGGATGATCGAGTCGGCCTGCTCGCGGGTGAGCTTGTCCACCAGCAGACGGGTCACGGGCTTGTCCGCGTCGATCCGGCTGCGCCAATGGCTGTAGCCCAGGGGGGCGAGTGTCTTGCCGAACAGGTCGAGCCCGAACAGCATGCCGACCGCCTCCACCGTGACGTACGGGGAGATCACGGAACTCTTCAGGTCATGAAGAATGTGGCCGAGCGTGCTCATGAAGTGCTCGCCATTGGGGTCGAGCTCGGCAGGGAGCTCGAGCACCAGGTTTTTTGGCGTGACCAGAGCCGGGCACAGATGCACCTCGCTGCCTTTGCCGTAGCCCAGGAAACCGACCGGGACGCCAAAGAAGCCGGCGATGCCGAAGGTCTGGTAGTCGCCCAGCCGCTCGAGGTGTCGCCGCAGCGGCTCGGATCGGACATCGATGCAGAACAACACCTGCGCGAACGGACGCTTGCTGGCCGGCAAATCCTGGGGCACCTGAACGCTGGACAGCAGCCGGTCCATGGCCTGCATTTCCATGGCCTGGGTCCACACCATGCCCTCGGCGCTTGCGAAGTGACGCAGTCCATCGAGGAAGTTCGCGACGCCTCGCACATCGAGTTGCATCAATGCCGACTCGGCGCCGGCGGCCGTGGCAAGCTCGCGAAGAATCCGGACCTGCTCGCTTGCCAGCGCCTTGCGGTGCCGCGGCCAGTAGCGGGCGAGTGTGCGTTCGATCTCATCGTCACGGCCGCGTTCGAGCGCATCGTCGATGGTGTGTGCCCAGCCGGCATTCACTTCCCCGGTGTGCAGGGCATTGCGCAGGACGAACTCCGCGGGGCGCGCGTCGATCATCGACAGCAGTTCTTCGCGCTTGAGCGGCGTCCGGCGGCGACGTGCGCTTTCCTGCAGCAAGCCTAGGCCCACCACCAAGCGGATGGCCAGCAGGTCAACGACATCGGCGGCATAGCGTTGCGCCCAGTAGTAATGCTTTGCCGAAGATCGCCAGCGAACGAAGCCGGTCCAGCCGTAGAGCCTCGTCAACTCCCGCGTGAAGTACCGCGACCAGTCCTCGTCGGCAATCCCCAAGGTCTGCATGACGTGGACCACGGCACTCTCCGCGTCGCGCACCTGATCGAGGATCTGGCGGACATGCATGCCCCGCAGGAACAGGCGCGCATTGCGGCGGGCGATCTCGCTCCAGGCGTGGAAGAGACCGCGCTCGCGGCCCGGCATGGCCCATGAGGACTGGTCTTCGTCGAAGAAGTCGAGGCAGCTCTTGATGACCAGTTCATCCACTTCCGATGCGATCTGCGTTCCCCAGAGCCGATCGATCGCCTCGGGCATCGTCAGAGATTGCAACTGCTGCCGCAGACCCGCACGCAAGTCCTCGCGGTCGGGTTCCGCGTCGGGAGCTTGATCGCCGTGCAGCTCAGCGTGAACGTCTGCGGCATCCACGCCGCAAACCACGGGGTCTGCGTCGCTCGGCCATTGCATCAACGCCTGCAGCCAGTCTGCCCACGTGATGCCTTCGATGTGGGGCAGATCCGCAGCCCGGCGCGAAATCTCCCGCTTCAACTCCTCGGTGTGGATCTTCCCCTCCTGTTGCCAGCGCTGGTACTGGCTCCGGGGCAGGAAGACCCTGGCCGAGAACAACTGGGCGCCCTTCTTCACGGCGTCCTCGAAACTGAGGTGTTCCAGTCCCAGCAGGGGGTTGCGGCTGATGAACGTGCGCATCGGCCACAGATAGGGGACGGGCTCTGCAGCCACGTACGCGGTCGAGAGCACCCGCAGGCGGCGTCCCAGGTTCAGTGCATCGGCCATGCCCAGACTCCGATGAAACCAAGAATGACGGCCGCGACAGCCAATACCAGCCAGACCGCGCTGGCGGTGGCTGACAGGTCCTCGGTGCCGGCCCGCTGTGGCCATGGTGGGCCGTAAAGACCGTGTTGCCATTGAAGGGCGGCCGCCCAGCTCCACATCAGCCAGGTGGCCAACACCGCGAAGACGAGCGAGCCCGGCAAAAGGTACATCACGGCCAGGATGGCGAAAAAGCCCGGGGCCGGCGGGGCTGCCAAGGTGGCGATCAAGGCGAGGACCCACAGCCCGGCCAGCCGCGGATAGGCTGGACCCAGGCGACCTCGCAGGCCCAGGTAAGCCCCGCCGATGCGCCGTGCCAGGCTCTGCCCGATCAAGGTCAGCGCCGCAGGCGGCAGGCTCAGCGCCAGGGCCACCGCCAGCAGGGACTCGGCGGGCATGCCATGGAGCCAGGCCAGCCAGATCAAGGGCCAGGCGGACGACGCCTGCAGCCGCGCCCAGACGAAGGCCTCGCGCACCGCCAGCAGACGCCACGCATACAGCAGCGCGGTGACGACCGCGAGCGCGGCCAGGGGCGACGCAGCGCCCGCCGGCACCGGGGCGCGCCCCAGAAGGTAGGCGCCTGCGACAGGCAACGCAACCAGCGCAACAGCGCGCAAGCCAACCGGGAGCGCCTGGAGGAGTCGGTTCATCCACAGCGTCGCTGGGAACAGGGGCAGCAACACCAGGGCAACGGGGAGCAATTCGATCATGTGCACACTCCAGCCTCAGACCCAGCGCAACCAGACGTTCACCCGCTTGGCGGTGCCGACCATCGCGCGGGAGAACCAGGTGTAGACGTCGGCCACGTAGAACTCGCGCGAAAACAGCGTGTAGAGGTTGAGGTAGAACGCGTTCCACAGCGTCCCCGGACGCCCTTCGAGGTCGAGCGATTGCGCGTAGAAGGTGACCAGCCATGCGCCGACGAGGACGATGGTCAGGAAGACCACCAGGATGTCGAAGGCCACGAGGTTGATGCCCGCTGCGGCGTAGGTGGCCTCGCGCAAGGCGGGGTCGGGGTACAGGAAGGTCTCGAAGGCGTGCGCGATGACGGTGTAGCCGATCACCACGATCAGGAACGACAGGAACACCAGGGTCATGGATCGCCAGGGGTTCTCGCTGGGCAGCTTGTGGATCGAGAAGAACACCTGGGCGCCGGTGACCCAACCGAAGAAGAGCAACACCACCGCGCCCTGCTTGCTGAAGAAGTTGGCGGCCACCAGCCAGTGCGACAGGGTCAGCACGACCGCGGGCACCAGGACCGTGATGAGGGCGGCCAGCCGCCAGGGCACGCGCACCGCGCGCACCGGGCGGCGCTCGACGATGAAGGTGTAGATGTCGTCCGGTGGCACGCCGTCGTCCTTCCGGGTGTCCCCGATGACGCTGCCGGAATTGAGGAACAGCGTCGCCTTGAACAGGCCATGCGCCACCAGGTGGTAGACCGCCAGCGAAAACGCGCCCAGGCCACACTCCATGATCATGAAGCCCATCTGACCCATGGTCGAGTAGCCCAGGGATTTCTTGATGTCGTTCTGCGTCAGCATCAAGGCCGATCCGATCAAGGCCGTGATCAGGCCGACGATGAAGGCCAGGTGGAGGACGTCAGGCGTGTGGATGAACAGCGGCGCGAAGCGGTTGAACAGGAAGCCGCCGGCGTTGACGATGCCTGCGTGCATCAGGGCCGATACCGGCGTCGGCCCGTCCATCGTGTAGGGCAACCAGGTGTGCAGCGGGAACTGGGCCGAACGGGCGAAGGCGGCCAACGCGATGAGCAGGCCCGCGGCAGGCACCACGGCGACGCCACCGAGCTGCGCCGAGGGGTTCTGCGCGATGCGCTCGAACACGGTGCCGAGTTCCCAGCTGCCATAGCCATGAGCCAGCAGCAACGCGGCTCCGACCAGCGGCAGGTCACCGATGCGGAAGGTGATGAAGGTCCAGAACGCGTAGCGCCCGGCGCTTGGCCGTTCGGTGTTGTGACCCAGCAGAAAGTACAGGATCTGCCCGACGGCGAACCATGCGGCCAGCAGCAGCAACATGTTGGCCGAACTCACCATCCACAGGATGGCAGCGGTCATGAGGTCGAGCAGGGCGAAGAAGCGCGCAAAGCCGGGTTCGTCGGCCATGTAGCGCGACGCGTACACATGCACGACGAGGCTGATGCCCGCGACCAGCACGCTCATCGCCGCGGAGAGCGGATCGAGCACGGCGGACGCGCCGAACAGGTCGACGTACCGTGGCTCGAAACCCGGCGTCTTGAGCACGGCTGCCAGCATGCCCAGCGCGCCGAGGGTGGTCAGAAGGGTGAAGCCGATACTGATGCGGCTTACCCGCTGCGGCGTGGCCTGGCGACCGAGCGCCGCCAACACCCCGGCGGACGCCACGGGCGCGAGCGAAGTCGCCAGCAAGCTAAGGACAATCCAGTCGTACACGGCGGGCTCTTGAATCGGTCAATGAGGGGGGTGAGCCCTGGCCGCGCGCCACGAGATCCGAGGATGGGCGATGCGCGGCGAGGGCGGCATGTCTTGACGCGCGGCAATCCTACGGGGCGGGAAAAAATAATCAAAGATTAAGTTTCTTATGAAGTAAGTAAGAAAAAATTATTCGAAGTCGCCTCCATCGGACGGCCATCCCAAAACGACGGCAAGGCTGGGTGTGCACGACGCCTCATTACACTTGCGTCATGAAACAAACGCAGACCTACGTCGGATTTCACGCGGACAAGCACGGCTTGACCCAACTGGGGCGGATCGTTCTGGACGGCTGGCTCTTCGGCTTGATCCCCGAGACCGAGGATTGCGCGGGCTGGACGCTCGGGCGCATGCAGAACCTGATGGAGCAGGTGCAGGCGCGTTGGGACCCCTACATGAACCTGCCCAGTCGGCTGCCGCCCGAGCTTCGGGAGCGGCACCAGATGCTCTACGAGCGAGCGATCGCCGAGGCGCGCGCCAAAGGCTGGGACCCGGAGCTCAGCGAGGACGAGTGAGGGCGCTTGGCGCCATGTGGAGCCGAGATCGGCTCAGGCGGGCGTGGGCCGCTGCGCCGATTTGGGGCGGAAGGCCTTGCAGACCGCATCGTCGGTGACCAGGTACGGGCCACCGATGAGGTCGATGCAGTAGGGCACGGCGGCGAAGATGCCAGGCACGAGGGATGCGCCGTCGGCGCCGCGAAGCCCTTCGAGCGTTTCCTGGATGGATTTGGGTTGCCCGGGCAGGTTGATGATGAGGCTGCGTCCGCGGATCACGGCCACCTGGCGCGACAGGATCGCCGTGGGCACGAAGCGCAGGCTGATCTGCCGCATCTGCTCGCCAAAACCCGGCATCTCCTTGTCGGCCACGTCCAGCGTGGCTTCGGGCGTGACGTCACGCGGCGCCGGCCCTGTGCCACCGGTGGTGAGGACCAGCGCGCAGCCGGCATCGACGAGTTCCACCAGGGTTTCGCTGATGCGTGCGCGCTCGTCGGGGATGAGCCGGGCCTCGAACTGCAGTGGGTTGCGCAGCGCGCGCGAGAGCCAGTCCTTGAGGGCCGGTAGCCCTTTGTCTTCGTAGACGCCGCTGGAGGCGCGGTCACTGATGGAGACGGTGCCGATGCGCACGGCATCGAGCGGTGCAGTGGGGGCGGTGGCGGCCTCAGACATGGGGGTTCTCCGTCGGCAAGGCGGGGTGGTCGGGGGTGGTGTCTTCTTCGGGGGCGCCCAGGTGCTCCCGCAGCAGCCGGAACAGCTCGCGGTAGGCGCGGCCATGACGCGGCGCCAGCCCTTGCGAGACGGTGGCGCGGCTCTCTGCAGGCGCGTCCTTGCGCGCCTGGCGCACCAGGGCGCGCAGCTGCTGGATGTCGCTGCTCGGCTGGGCGGCGATCCATTCGGCCACCGCGTCGTCGCTGTCGATGAGCCGGTCGCGCCAGCGTTCGGCCTCGTGCAGCGCGCGGGTTTGCGCGGCCGATCCCTGGTGTTGTTCGGCCAGCGCCGCGCGCGCGGCGGCGATGGTGTCCTCGTCGAGCTTGCGCATGAGCTTGCCGACGAACTGCAGCTGCCGGCGCTTGCCCTCGAAGTTGGTGATGCGCCGCGCTTCGGCAAGGGCCTCGGTCAGCGCCTCGGGCAACTCAAGAGCGGCGAGCCGGTCGGCGCGCAAGGTGAGCAGATCGGCGCCCAGGGCCTGCAGGGCTTCGCTCTCGCGTTTGAGTTCGGTGCGGCTGGCGCCATCGGTGCCTTTGAGCTCGCGCTTGAGCTCCAGGTCTTCGGGGCTGCCCTCGGCGATGAACTGGCCGCGGACGAAATAGCCTTTCTTGGGTTTGCGGGACATGGCGGGGCCGGGGCTGCGAAATGAGGCGGGCGGCTATCATAGCCTTCAACATGAAGACCGCCGTGACGACTCCCCCCGCCCCCCATTCATCCCCCGAGACCGGCTTCAGCTACAGCCGGGCGTTTTTCGAAGAACTGGTCGATGCCGCGCTGGCGCATGCGAAGAAACTCGGCGCCACCGACGCCGGCGTGCAGGCGTCCGAGGGCTGTGGCCTGAGCGTGAGCGTTCGCCGCGGTGAGCTGGAGAACGTGGAGCGCAACCGCGACAAGTCGCTGAGCGTCACGGTGTACGTCGGCCAACGCCGGGGCAACGCCAGCACCTCCGATTTCTCGCCGCAGGCGGTGGAGCAGACCGTGCGCTCGGCCTTCGATATTGCGCGGTTCACCGCCGAAGACCCGGCGGCGGGCCTGCCCGATGCGGACGATGTTGCGCGCGAGCAGCCCGACCTGGATCTGTTCCACCCCTGGGCGATCAGCAGCGAGCAGGCGGCCGAACTCGCTCTGCGCTGCGAGGCCGCGGCATTCGCCACCAGCCGGCGCATCACCAACTCCGAAGGCGCGGGGGTGTCGGCGCAGCAAAGTCATTTCTTCATGGCCTACAGCAACGGCTTTCGCGGGGGCTATGCCAGTTCACGCCATTCGCTGTCGGTGGCGCCCATTGCGGGCAAGGGCGCGGCCATGCAGCGCGATTACTGGTACAGCTCCATGCGCCACCCAGGTGAACTGGCCGCACCCGAGGCGGTGGGGCGGTATGCGGCCGAGCGCGCGCTCAGCCGCGTCGGGGCGCGCAAGATTGCCACCACCGAGTGCCCGGTGCTGTTCGAGGCGCCGCTGGCCGCTGGACTGCTCGGCGCCTACGTGCAGGCCACCAGCGGTGGGGCGCTGTACCGCAAGAGCAGCTTTCTGCTCGATTCGCTGGGCCAACAGGTGTTTCCGAAGCACATCGACGTGTTCGAGGACCCCTTTGTTCCGCGGGGCAAGGGCAGCGCGCCCTTCGACGACGAAGGCGTGCGCGTGCAGCCGCGCACCGTGGTCGATGCAGGGCGGGTCAACGGGTACTTTCTGGGCAGCTATTCGGCGCGCAAGCTCGGCATGCGCACCACGGGCAATGCGGGTGGTTCGCACAACCTGGTGATGCGTTCGCGCCGCACCCGCGCGGGGGATGATCTCGAGGCCATGCTGCGCAAGCTCGGCACGGGTTTGTTCGTGATCGAACTGCTCGGCCAGGGCGTGAATTATGTGACCGGCGACTACTCGCGCGGCGCCAGCGGCTTCTGGGTGGAGAACGGCCGCATCGCCTACCCGGTGCAGGAGGTGACGATTGCCGGCAACCTCAAGACCATGTTTGCCGGCATCGAGGCCATCGGCGCGGACGCCTACAACCAGGGCTCGAAGACCGTGGGCTCGGTCCTGGTCAACCGCATGAAGGTGGCGGGCGCCTGAATTCGCCGCGGCGCGCCGCCCGCGGTGTGTCGGGCTCCCCTGCGACGGTTCAGCCGGCCAGGGCCGCCTTCACCGCCGCCGAGACCTGGGCCATGTCGGCCTTGCCGGCAAGGCGGGACTTGGCGGCCGCCATGAGCTTGCCCATGTCGGAGGCCGCCGGGGCGCGGCCCAGCTCGGCGGCCACGGCCGCCACGACTGCGGCCACCTCCTGCGCCACCGCTTCGGCCGAGAGGCGCTCGGGCAGATAGGCCTGCAGCACCTGAACCTCGGCGGATTCGGCATCGGCAAGGTCCTGGCGGCCGGCCTGGGTGTAGGCGGCGATGCTGTCCTTGCGCTGTTTGATGAGCTTGTCGATGACGGCGACCGTGGCCGCGTCGTCGAGCGTGACGCGATCGTCAACCTCCTTTTGCTTGATCGCGGCCAGCAGCAGGCGGATCGTGCCCAGGCGCGCGCTGTCCTTGGCGCGCATGGCGGCTTTCATGTCGTCGGTGATCTGGTCCTTGAGGCTCATGGGGCTTTCCTGTGCGGGGTGGATGGGCCGAAAACGAAACAACCCGCGCCTGGCGTCCCGGGCGCGGGTTGTGCATCGGTGACGCGCAAAGCGCGGCGGGCTCAGTACAGCTTCTTGGGCAGCTGCATGGCGCGGATGCGCTTGTAGTTGCGCTTGACGGCCGCAGCCTTCTTGCGCTTGCGCTCGGCGGTGGGCTTTTCGTAGAACTCGCGGGCACGCAGCTCGGTGAGCAGGCCCAGCTTTTCGATCGTGCGCTTGAAGCGGCGCAGGGCCACGTCGAAGGGCTCGTTTTCTTTTACGCGAATCGTCGTCATTACGTGTGAGTTTCCAAGGGTGCAGACAGAGGGTGGGCGGGAAGATCGGGCCCGCTCGCCATAACTGCGTGGTGGCCCCGCCTGTAACTAGTATCGGCCGGCGGGGCAGTGCCGGCAAAACGCGGCATTATAACGGCTCGAGCGCGCTTGCACAGGCGTGCGCACTGGCCCAGGCCCACTGGAAGTTGTAGCCGCCGAGCCAGCCGGCGATGTCCACCGCCTCGCCGATGAAATACAGCCCGCTCTGGCGCGATTCCAGCGTCTGCTGCGACAGGTCGCGCGTGTCCACGCCGCCCAGGGTGACTTCGGCCTTGCGCCAGCCTTCGGTGCCGGTGGGGGTGAGCTCCCAGCGCTGCAGCGCCTCGCCGAGCTGGCGCAGGGCGCGGTCGCTGGCCTCGGCGATGGGGCGCTGCCAGGCCGGGTCGCGGGCCACCCAGGTGTCGGCCAGGCGCGCGGGCAGGAAGGCCGAGAGCTCGTTGGCCACGTGCTTGCGCGAGCGGGCCTTGGCCTCGATCAGCCGCTGCGCGAGATCGATGCCGGGTGCGAGGTTGATGCGAATCGGGGTGCCGCTTTGCCAGTAGCTCGAGATCTGCAGCACCGCCGGGCCGGAAAGGCCGCGGTGGGTGAACAGCAGGTCTTCATGGAACTGCACCCGCGCGCGGCCTTCGCCGGTGGAAATCTCCACCGGCAGCGACAGGCCGGCCAGCTCCGCCCAGGGGGCCCAGGCCTGGGCGTCGAAGCTCAGTGGGACCAGCCCGGGGCGCGGCGGTACGGTGCGCAGGCCGAACTGGGCGGCCACGCGCCAGCCGAAGTCGCTCGCGCCGATCTTGGGCACGGACAGTCCCCCGGTGGCCACCACCACCGAGCGGGTGAGGATGGATCCCCGTTCGCTCTCAACTTGATAGCGAACTCCGACCGGTTCACGCTGGGGTTCCGGCAAAAAAGCCATATTTTTCACCGCACAGGGCTGCCAGCGCGTCACCGCACCGGCTTCGCACTCGGCCAGCAGCATGGCGATGATGTCTTCGGCTGAGCGGTCGCAGAACAGCTGGCCTTTGTGCTTCTCGTGGTACGCAATGCCGTGGCGCTCGACGAGGGCGATGAAGTCCTGCGGCGTGAAGCGCGCCAGCGCCGATCGGGCAAACGCCGGGTTGGCACCGACGAAGTGCTGCTGCGGCGCGCGCGCGTCGAGCCAGCGGTTGGTGAAGTTGCAGCGGCCGCCGCCGGAGATGCGCACCTTCTCGGCCACCTGGGCGCTGTGGTCGATCAGCAGCACCTTCAGGCCGCGTTGGCCGGCCTGCGCGGCGCAGAACAGGCCGGCCGCTCCGGCGCCAATGACGACGGCGTCGAAGACCGCCGCGCTCATTGGACGGCTGCGCCCGCGCCGCCGCCCAGGGCCTTGAACAGCGCCACCTGGCTTTGCCGCCACGCCAGCCGGGTCTGCTCGACCTGCTGCTGCGCGGCAAGCAGCGCGCGCTGGGCATCAAGCTGGTCCAGGCTGCTGGCCACGCCGCTGGCCACGCGCAGATCCACCAGCCGGGCCAGTTCGCTCTGCGCCTGCAGCTGGGCTTCGGCCGCGCGCAGCTGCTCGGCCAGGGTGGTCTGGCTGCTCAGTGCGTCGGCCACGTCCCGGAAGGCGGTCTGGATGGCCTTCTCGTACTGCGCCACCGCGATGTCGCGCGCCGCCTTGGCCGCGGCCAGGTTGGCCTGGTTGCGGCCGGCGTCGAAGACGGGCAGCAGGGCCTGAGGGGCGAGCGTCCAGCCCCAGCTGCCGCTCTTGAACAGGTCGGCCAGCGCGGTGCTGGCCGAACCGGCGCTGGCGGTGAGCGTGATGCGCGGGAAGAAGGCCGCGCGCGCCGCGCCGATGTTGGCGTTGGCGGCGATGAGCTGCTGCTCGGCGGCCAGAATGTCGGGCCGCTGCAGCAGCACCTCGGACGGGAGGTTCGCTGGCAGCGCAGGGAAGGGCGTGTCGGCCGTGGCAGCCGCGGGCAGGGCGTCGTCCACCGGCTGCCCCACCAACAGGGCGAGCGCGTGCAGGTCGAGCGCGCGGGCGCGCTCCTGTTGCGCGAGGTTCACCCGCGCGGCTTCGACCAGCGTTTGCGCGCTGCGCAGGTCGAGATCCGACGCGGCGCCGTGCGCCGCGCGCAGTTGCACCAGCCGCAGCGAATCCTCGCGCGAGGCCAGCGTCTTGCGCGCCAGCGAGAGCAGTGCATCGTCACTCTGCAGCGCCAGCCAGGTGCTGGCCACCGCCGCGACGACGCTGACCTGTGCCGCCCGACGCGCTTCGGCGCTGGCGAAGTACTGTGCCAGCGCGGCGTCCGAGAGCGCGGCCACGCGGCCGAAGAAATCCAGCTCCCACGAGGCCATCGCCAGCCCGGCTGTGTAGACGCTGCTGATCTTGCTGCTCGGGTTCGGCCCGGTGGCCGGCTGGCGCTGGCCGGTGGCCGCGAGGTTGAGGGTGGGCAGCCGGTCGGCCCGGCGGACGTCGTAGGCCGCACGCACCTGCTCGACGGTGAGCGCGGCGATGCGCACGTCGCGGTTGTGCGCCAGCGCGCGCTC